>Ga0209810_1003893_pt1 | contig 15007 bp, 13 predicted proteins | sample Coa_R1_7_FD_187159 | JGI IMG/M metagenome (GOLD analysis project Ga0209810, IMG submission 187159) | Surface soil microbial communities from Centralia Pennsylvania, which are recovering from an underground coalmine fire - Coalmine... | ecosystem: Environmental > Terrestrial > Soil > Unclassified...
CCCGAGGTCAGCAATTTCATCGAGACCGGCCGCGCCCGCCGCGAGAAGGCGCGCCGCGAGGGCGATGATCCGTTCCTCGCCGGCATGCGGGAACTGGCGCGGGAGACCGGCGCGTGGCTGCTGCTCGGGTCGCTGGTCATCGATCCGGCCGGAGAACCCGATACGGCGCCCGACGAGAAGCGGCTGGCGAACCGCTCGTTTCTGCTCGACCCCGCCGGCGCGATCGTCGCGCGCTATGACAAGATCCACATGTTCGACGTCGATCTCGACGGCGGCGAGAGCTATCGCGAAAGCAACGCCTACCGCCCGGGCGGCGGGACGGTGGTGGCCGAGACTCCGTGGGGCCGGCTCGGCATGAGCGTGTGCTACGATCTCCGCTTTCCCTATCTTTACCGCGCCCTCGCCCATGCCGGCGCCGATTTCCTCGCCGTGCCGTCGGTGTTTACGGTCCCGACGGGCAGGGCGCATTGGGAGGTATTGCTGCGGGCGCGGGCGATCGAGAACGGCTGCTTCGTGTTCGCGCCCGCCTCCTGGGGCGAGCACGAGGCCGGCCGCCGCACCTACGGCCATTCGCTGATCGTCGATCCGTGGGGCGCGGTATTGGCCGACGGCGGCGAGGAGGTCGGCATCGTCACCGCCGCGATCGACCCGGTCAAGGTGGCCGAGGCGCGGCGCATGGTGCCTTCCCTGCGGCACGACCGCCCGTTCTCTCGGCCAAGAACCGTCTCTCGGCCGCTGGCGGCGGAGTAGCCGGAGAGCAGGCTCAGGCGCTTCCCATCAGGTTAGCGCGCAGCGCCTGAGCGTCGAACGGCGCGTGGCCCCAGGCGTCGTTGTCGAAATAGACGTAAACGTCGCGGGCGATGCGGCGGGGCGACCAATCGCGGTCGATCAGCCTCGCGTCGTTCGGGGCGCCGCCGGCGGCCCAGATCTTGATGCGCGCCGCCCAGCGCTCGATCGCCTCGTCGGAATAGCCGCTGGCGTAGATCGTTTCCGAGCCGTGCATGCGCAGGTAGAGAAAATCGGCGGTGACGTCTTCGGCGTAGGGCCAGCTCGGCGTGTCGGCGAAGGCGAGCGCGACGTTGTGCCGGCGCAGCAGCCGGACCAGCGCCAGGTCGAGAAAGCTCGCGTGGCGTATCTCCACGGCGTGGCGCAGCGAGCGGTTTCGCGATACCTCGGTGACGGCGCGGCCGGCGAGGCGCTGGTCGTGGCGGCGGGCGAGGGCCGCGGCGGCTTTGCTGTCGCGCGGCAGCAGCGCCAGAAATCGGTGGAGACGCTCTTCGTCGAAGCGGAAGCGCGGCGAGAACTGCCACAGGAACGGCCCGAGCTTGTCCGCGAGCGCCAGCACGCCGGACGCGAAGAAATTGGCGAGCGGCGTTTCGATGTCGTGGAGCTGCTTCATGTGGGTGATGAAGCGGCTGCCCTTGACGGCGAAGACGAAGCCGGGCGGGGTCGCCTCGCGCCAGCGCACGAAGGATGCCGGCCGCTGCAACGAATAGAAGGTGCCGTTGATCTCGATCGAGTCGAGCCGCTCGGCGGCGTAGGAGAGTTCGTCGCGCTGGCGCAGCCCCTTCGGATAGAAACCGCCGCGCCAGCCGCGGTAATTCCATCCGGAGATGCCGACGCGGACATGCCCGATTTGCCGGCTCACGCACCGGCCTCGCGTGATAGTCTCAGCTGATGCTGACAATTTCGGGAGTGACCTACCGCATCGGCGGCACGACCCTGCTGCACGACGCCAGCGCGCAGATCCCGGACGGCGCCAAGATCGGCCTCGTCGGGCGCAACGGCGCCGGCAAATCGACCCTGCTCGACCTGATCCGCGGCGCCCTCCAGCCGGACGCCGGCGGCATCGAGCTGTCCCGCGGCCAACGCCTCGGCTTTCTTGCGCAGGAGGCGCCGAGTGGAAGCGCAACGCCGCTTGCGGCGGTGCTCGCCGCCGACGAGGAGCGGACGCGGCTGCTGGTGGAGCGAGAGGGCGACATCGACCCGCTGCGGCGCGCCGAGATCGAGACGCGGCTCGACGAGATCGGCGCCGCCGCGGCCCCCAGCCGCGCCGCCCGCATCCTCGACGGCCTCGGTCTCGACGCCGATATGCAGCAACGGCCGCTGGACGATCTGTCCGGCGGTTGGCGCATGCGGGTTGCGCTGGCGGCGGTGCTGTTTGCCGAGCCCGACCTGCTGCTGCTCGACGAGCCGACCAATCATCTGGACCTCGAAGCGGCGCTGTGGCTGGAACGCTTCCTGCGGCGCTATCGGCACAGTTTCATCCTGGTCAGCCACGACCGTCATTTCCTGAACGCCGCGACGACAGCGACGCTGCACCTCGCGCAGGGCCGATTGACGATCTACTCGGGCGGCTTCGACGCGTACTTGCGGGCGCGGCGGGAGGCGGCGGAGCGCCAGGGTGCGCTGGCGCGGCGGCAGGAGCAGCAGCGCCGGCACATGCAGCGTTTCATCGACCGCTTCCGCTACAAGGCGTCGAAGGCGCGGCAGGCGCAGAGCCGGCTCAAGGCGCTGGCGCGGCTCGAACCGGTTGCGGCGGTGGCCGAGGAAGCGCCGGTCCTCCTGCGCCTGCCGCAGCCGCCGGCGCTGAACCCGCCGCTGATCGCGCTCGACCGGGTCAGCGTCGGCTACGTCCCGGACCGGCCGGTGTTGTCGCGACTCGATCTGCGGCTGGATCCGGACGACCGCGTTGCGCTGCTCGGCGCCAACGGCAACGGCAAGACGACCTTGGCGCGGCTGCTCGCGGGCCGCCTCGCGCCGGCGGCGGGGCAGATGACGCGGTCGCCGAAATTGCGCTGCGGCTTCTTTGCGCAGCACCAGCTCGACGAGCTCGATCCGGCTGCGTCGGCCTATGACCACCTGTCGGCGCTGCTGCCGGATGCGCCGCCGGAGACGGTGCGGGCGCGGCTCGGCGGCTTCGGATTTGGCCAGGACAAGGCATTCGTGCCGGTAGGCGAGTTGTCGGGCGGCGAGCGGGCGCGCCTCAACTTGGCGCTGGTGACGCACGACGCGCCGTCGCTGCTGATCCTTGACGAGCCGACCAACCATCTCGACATCGAGACGCGCGAGGCGCTCGTTGAGGCGCTGGCCGATTTTTCGGGCGCCGTCGTGCTCGTCAGCCATGACCGCCATCTCATCGAACTCGTCGCCGACCGCTTGTGGCTGGTCGCCGACGGCACGGTGCGGCCGTTCGAGCAGGATCTCGACGACTACAGCCGGCTCGTGCTGGAGCGGGCGGCGGAGGCCTCGGCGGGTGAACGGCGCGAGCGTTCCCCCGGCGACGGCCGCCGCGCCGCCCGCCGCGAGCTTGCCGATCGGCGGCAGGCGCTGGCGCCGCTGCGGCATCGGGCGCGGGAGGCGGAAGCGCAGGCGGCGCGGCTTGCCGCGGAGCGGGCGGCGCTCGACCGAAGCCTGGCGGCGCCGGGGGGGCGCGGCGCAGACATGGCCGAGACGCTGAAGCGCCGCGCCGAATTGAGCCGGCGGATCGAAGCGGCGGAGGCGGAATGGCTGGCGGCGGAGCAGGCGATCGAGGACGCGGCGGCGACGGCAGTCACGTCCGACTGATCGAGCAAGAAATGCACCGGAACTTCGCGGCCGATGGCCGCATAAAGGAACTTTTCCAAGGTTCGACTTTGACAGCACGGCCGCGCCGGTTTATCGAGATTTCGAGGTCGAACCGCTTGCTTGTGCAGGGAGTGCCGCAGCACCCCATAGCCGCCCGCCTCAGTTCGTGACAATGGGGTTTTGCCCATGGCCGATACTCCTGCGATCAGCGATCGTAATCTAGAAGCCACGACGAACATTTCGCTGAAGCGTGAGCCGGCGTGTTTTGCTTTCCTGTCGGCCCGGTCGATCTCGGCGCCCGTGCCGGTCGATTCGATCAACCTCGACCTCGCCTCCGCCGACTATTTTCAGAACCGCGCCTCGCTGTGGACGACGCTCGAAATCCGCTCCTCGGTCAGCAACGACCGCCCGACCGCGATCCTCGGTTTTGACGAAACCTTCCTGCGGCCGTTCGCGCGCGCGCTGGTCGAGGCCGCGACGACGAGGGCCGCCTACCGCATGACGATCCTGCGGGAGGCGCCGGACAACCAGCGCTGCCGCGTCGTCGAGTACGTGACGGGCGCCGGCAAGCCGCTCAAGGAACTCGTGCTGCAGCCGTTCGAGAACCTCGTCATGATCAGCGCCGCCAACCCGAAAGGCGAGGACGAGACCCTGTTCCAGCTGCCGCGCACGGACAGCTTTCTCCGCGCCTTCGCCAAGATGGCCTACCAGGCGGACCAGGCGCTGCACGACCTGCTGGACGAGATGGAGCGCCTCGCGCGGCAGAACCGTTCCGTGCCTCGCCCTCAATAAAGCCACTCACGCCATAGGCCAGTTGCACACGAAGGGCCTCCTGCATTCGGCTTGGCGATCTTGACTTGGCGGCGATGTTGCCACCGCTGCCGGGGAGTGACATCCTGACGCAGGCTTGCCGCGCCGCCGCCGGCGAGCCATCCCCGCGCAGGAGGAAACGATGGCCAGGATCAGACACATCGCGCTGACGACCAAGGAGCCCGCGAAGGTCGCCGGTTTCTACAAGGAGGCGTTCGGCCTGCGCGAGGTGCGCCGCAGCCCCAACGGCGCCGTGTTCCTGACCGACGGCTACATCAACCTCGCGATTCTGAACTGGAAGGACGAGAAGAGCGCCGACATGGGCGCGCACGGCCCCAATTTCAGCGGCATCCACCATTTCGGCTTCGAGGTTGACGACCTCGACGAGGCCTCCCGCCGCATCGAAATCGCCAACGGCGAGCGCCTCAGCCACAAGGACGGCGTCGATGCGACGATGGCGGCGGGCGGCCACGCCAATTTCGAGATGAAATGGGCGGGCCCTGACGGCGTCGTCATCGACATCTCGCACACCGGCTGGGAAGGCGCGGTCGGCTGAGCGGAGGGACCGAGCCATGACCGGCAATTTCACGATCTGCGTCGGCACGGTCGGCAGCGGCGCCTGGATCAGTGCGGATGGCGGCGACAGCTGGCGCCGCGTCAGCAAGGGCCTGTGGTCGGAGAGCCGCGTCTTCAGCCTGACCGTGCACCCGACGGAGCCGCAGACCGTCTTCGCCGGCGCCGACGACGGCGTCTACCGCAGCGACGACGGCGGCCGCGGCTTCGAGCGGCTCGACTCGCCGATGAACGCGCTGCACGTGTGGAAGGTCGCGGTCGATCCGGCCGAGCCCGACATCGTCTTCGCCGGCACCCGGCCGGCGGCGCTGTTCCGCTCGACGGATGGCGGCCGCCATTGGGAGAAGCTGCCCGTGGACATGGCCGAGGATTGCCCAAACGTGCGCATTCCGCGGGTCACGGCGCTGGCGGTCGATCCCGGCGACCATCGCATCGTGTGGGCGGGGGTGGAGGTCGACGGCGTCAGGCGCAGCCTCGACGGCGGCGACACCTGGACGCGCATCGCCAACGGCGTGGACGATCCCGACATCCACGACATGACGGTCAACGTCAACGGCGCCAAGACCGTGCTCACCACGACGCCGCGCGAGATCTTCGCCAGCACCGACACCGGCGAGACCTGGCACGGCCTCGGCGTCGCCGGCAAGTTCCGCCTGCCCTACTGCCGGAGCCTGACGCAGAAGGCCGACGACCCGAAGGTATTGTTCCTCGCGACGGGCGATGGGGCCGCCGGCAGCGCCGGTGCGATCCAGCGCTCCCGGGACGGCGGTCGGACGTGGCAGACGGCGCGGCTCCCGATCGAGCCGAACTCGCCGATCTGGGCCTTCGCCACCCACCGCGCCGATCCTGATCTGATCGTCGCGTGCAGCCACTACGGCGAAGTTTTCCTCAGCCGCGACGCCGGCGACGCGTGGACCAAGCTGCCGCGCGAGTTCACCGAGATCCGCGCCGTTTCCTGGACGCCCAACTGAACCCTCAGCGCGCCGGGTAGTGTGTCGTCAAGGACTGGCCGCCGGCCGCGACCGGGTCGGCGTCGATCAGGATGAAGGCGAAGACGCACGGCTCGGCGCCGTTGTTGACCCAGGCGTGCATCGTGCCGCGCTGCACGACGATGTCGCCCGGCGTCATGTGCACGGTCTTGCCGTCATCGAGTTCGAGGTCGCATTCGCCCGACAGCAGGATCGCGTAGTCGAGCGTTTCCGTGCGGTGCATGAATTTTGGCGCGCCGGGAGCGAACTCGGTGATGCGCACGACGGTGCCCTGGCCGTTGCCGACATAATTGTAGCGCTTGACGAAACCGGCGCGCTGCGCCGCCGCGGCCGCCTCGGAATTGTCCACCGGCATGCTGTCGGTGGACCAGATCTCGCAGCGCGAGATGTGCGGCCGCGCCGGGCTGGCGACGCCGGTGAGGCGCTCGTCGCTGGCGACGATCGCCTTGCCGTTCGCGTCGTGGCCGGTGACGATGCGGCGAACTTGCAGAGCCATTTCCTGTCCCCTTGTCTTTTGGACGGCCGTCGCATGGCCGCGGCGGCAAGGTTAACCGGTCTGCGGCTTTTTCGGCGATGTCGCCGACAAAGCACGCGGCAGCCTGGCGGTATTCATGTTTCGTCAAGACCTGGGGCGGATCATCCCCGCGTCAATCGCGTTCGGAGTCGGACGGAATGCGCGCAGCCCTGGTGCGATTGCTCCGGAGCTCATCGGGGGCAACCATACTAGAGTATGCCTTTATCGGCGCTCTGATCTCGATCGTGATTGTCTCGGTCGTGGCGCAGATCGGCACCTCCGTCACCGATATGTTCTCGCAGATCACCAACGGTTTCTGACCCGCGCGCGCGGCCTTGAGCGGCCGCAGTAAAACCCGCATTCTCTCCCGATGACCCGGCGGTTCCCGCCGGCGCCCGCCAAGGGGGAGAAATGGCAGACGATTCGGACGCGGCCGACGGCCGCTGGCGCCCGGCCGAGGCTTATCCCGACCCGGCCGTCGAAACGCTCGACCCGCGCTTCGAGCGCATCCGGCCGCCGTTCAACGCCTCCGTCGAGCGGCTCTATATCGGCTGCCGCTGGAGCGAGGGGCCGGTGTGGTTCGGCGACGGCCGCTATCTGCTGTGGAGCGACATCCCCAACAACCGCATCCTGCGCTGGGACGAGGAGACCGGGGCGGTCGGCATTTTCCGCAAGCCCGCGAACTACGCCAACGGCAACACCCGTGACCGTCAGGGCCGGCTCGTCACCTGCGAGCACGGCGCCCGCCGCGTCACCCGCACCGAGTACGACGGCTCGATCACGGTTCTCTGCAACCGTTACGAGGGCAAGCCGCTGAATTCGCCGAACGACGTTGTCGTCAAGTCGGACGGCTCGATCTGGTTTACCGACCCCGCCTTCGGCATCCTCAGCAACTACGAGGGGCACAAGGCGCCGGCCGAATTGCCGATGAACGTCTACCGCGTCGATGCCCGGACCGGCCGCACCACCGTCGTCGCCGAAGACATCTCGGGGCCGAACGGGCTGTGCTTCTCGCCCGACGAGACCAGGCTGTACCTCGTCGAGTCCCGCGGCCAGCCGGAACGGCTCATCGACGTGTTCGATGTCGTCGACGACGGCGCCCGCCTCGCCAACCGACGCGTCTTCGTCAGTTGCGGCGATGGTTCGCCGGACGGGTTCCGCTGCGATGTCGAAGGCAATCTGTGGTGCGGCTGGGGCAACCCGCACGGCGTCGTCGTATTCGCGCCGGACGCCACGATGATCGGCCGCATCCGGCTGGCGGAACGGGCCGCGAACCTGTGCTTCGGCGGCGTCAAGCGCAACCGCCTTTTCATGGCGGCGAGCCACGCGCTGTACGCCGTCTACGTCAACACCGAAGGCGCGATCGGCGGGTGAGGCACGAAATCAGCCGCCGGCGGATGCTGCAGACGGGCATCGCCGGCGCCGTCGCGGGCGGTGCAAAGACCGAGGCCGCGGCGGCGGCGCCGCTGCGCTTTCCCCCGGGCTTTTTGTGGGGCACGGCGACCTCCGCGTACCAGGTCGAGGGACGCGGTGCGCGCAAGGCCGACTGCGTCTGGGACAGCTTCTGCCGCATCCCCGGCAAGATCCGCGACGGCAGCAACGGCGACGTCGCCTGCGATGACGTTCATCGCTTTCCCGACGACATCGCCCTTGTCGCGCACGCCGGCCTCAAGGCCTACCGCTACTCGATCTCCTGGCCGCGCGTCCTGCCGCAGGGCAGCGGTACGCCCGATCCGCGCGGCCTCGACTTTTACGAGCGCCTGACCGACACCGTGCTGAAAGCCGGCGTCGAGCCTTGGGTCTGCCTTTATCACTGGGACCTGCCGCAGGCATTGCAGGACCGCGGCGGCTGGCTCGATCGCACGATCGCCGACCGTTTCGCCGGCTACGCGCTCTTGATGGCGCGGCGGCTCGGCGACCGGGTCACGCGCTGGGTCACGCTGAACGAGCCGAGCGTCGTCGCAATAAACGGCCACGGCCTCGGCGAACATGCCCCCGGTCTCAGCGGACGGGAGCCGATGTTTGCCGCGACGCATCATCAGAACCTGGCGCAGGGACGGGCGCTTGACGCACTGCGGGGGTTCGGCGGCACCCGCTTCAAGCTCGGCACCGTGCTGAGCCTGCAGCCGGTATGGCCGGCCGAGGGGCTGGCGGCCAACCGGCCGGCGGCGGCGATGTGGGACGCGGTGTGGAACCGGGCCTACCTCGACCCGCTGTTCCTCGGCCGCTATCCCGAGCGGCTGCTGCCGGATCTCGCGCGCCTCGTGCAGCCCGGAGACTTGGAGGCGATCCGGCGCCCGGTCGATTTTCTCGGCATGAACTATTACAGCCGCATGCATCAGAAGGCCGACCCCGACGGGCTCGTCGGCAGCGGCTGGGGGGCGCTGCCGCCGGGCACGAAGATGACCGGCATGGGCTGGTCGATTGAGCCGGACGGGCTCGTCGAGATGCTGCTCGATCTGCGCGACCATTACGGCAACCCGGCCGTGTACATCACCGAGAACGGCGCCTCGTTCCCGGACAAGCCCGGGCCGAACGGGCGAATCGAGGATGCGCAGCGTATCGCCTTCCTGCGCGACCACATCGCCGCCTGCCATCGCGCCCTCGCGCAGGGCGTCAACCTGCGCGGCTACTTCGCCTGGACGATCCTCGACAATTTCGAGTGGGCCTACGGCTACACGCAGCGTTTCGGCCTCGTGCAGGTAGATCGGGCAACCTTGAAGCGCACCACGAAAGCCTCCTACGACTGGTTCACGCGGGTCGCGCACGGCAATGTGTTAATCTAGCAACAGCGGCCGGGCGAATGGCGGAAACGGCCGTTTTCCTGTCGCCTTCCGGGCGAACAGCGCCACTTCGCTATAGTATGATCGCGCGATTTCTTATAAGGTGACCTCCTCAACTGCCGGAGGAATCCGATGAAACGCGCCTTGGTCCTGCTTACCCTCCTGGTTGTGGCGGCATGCGCCCCACCGCCGCCTCCGCCCCCACCACCACCGCCGCCCCCGCCGCCTGCGCCGATGGCCGCGCCGGCGCATGAGTTCATCATCTTCTTCGATTGGAACCGCGCGTGGATCACGCCCGCGGGGATGGAGATCATTCGGCAGGCGGCTGATGCCTACCGGATGTACGGCAATGTGAGGGTAACGGTGACCGGCTATACCGATACGTCGGGCTCCCCGGCCTACAATCAGCGACTCTCCGAACGGCGGGCGCAGCACGTCGCCGAAGCGCTGGCGCACTTCGGCGTTCCCCCGGCGTCGATGGTCGTCTCCGGTAAGGGCGAGACGAACCTGCGCGTCCCGACGCCCAATGGCGTGCGTGAGCCGCAGAATCGCCGCGTCGAGGTGATCGAAGGCTAACCCGTAACGGGGTCGCGCGAATCGCGATCGTCCGGAAACTGAAGAGGGCGCTCATCCGAGCGCCCTCTTTTGCATTTGCTGCGGCGCTGCCCCCGAAGGCGGCGGCCCTCGAACGGAGAGGCAGGGAAGCCGAGGCGCGGGGGCGATGCTTGATCGCCCTCGCGAGGGTTCCCATCTCGCCTGGGGACCTGCGATAGGTGCTAGGCATGCAGTTGAGCGTCACGGGGAAGCAGACGGATGTGGGGGATGCCCTGCGCAGCCACGTCGCCGCCAGCCTCGACGGGATTCTCGACAAGTATTTCGGGGCCGCGATTGAGGCGCACGTCGTTTTCTCGCGTGAGGCGCATCTCGTGCGCGCCGAGATCGCGGTGCATATCGGCCGCGGCATCATGCTGAACGCCCGCGCCGCCGCCGGCGATCATTACGCCGCCTTCGACGCCGCGGCGGAGCATGTCGGCAAGCGGCTGCGCCGCTACAAGCGGCGATTGCGCGACCACCACAAGGCGCGGCAGGCCGAGACGGCGGAGGGCGCGCAGGCCGAGCGGGCGATCAACTACGTGCTGGCGCCGATAGACGACGAGGCCGAGGAAGGTGCTGGCGCCTCTTCGTCGGAAGGCGCACCTGTCACGATCGCCGAGACCAGCACCGAGCTGCCGCACTTGACGGTGGGCGAGGCGGTGATGCGGCTCGACCTTGCCGGCACCCCGGTACTGCTCTTCCGCAATCGGGCGCACGGCAAGCTCAACGTCGTCTATCGCCGCGGCGATGGCAATATCGGCTGGATCGACCCCGTCCTGGGCGCTGCGGCGCCGTCGCGGGGACGCTGACTCCACCATGGAAATCGCGGAGCTGCTGACGCCGCGGAGCGTCATCCCGCACCTGCGGGCGTCCACCAAAAGACAGGTCTTGCAGGAACTCGCGCGCCGGGCCGCCGGCCCGACAGGCCTGCCCGAGCGGCAGATCTACGAGGTGCTGGCGGAGCGCGAGCGCCTCGGCAGCACCGGCATCGGCCGCGGCGTCGCGATTCCGCACGGCAAGCGGCCCGAACTGACCCGCATGCATGGCCTGTTTGCGCGGCTCGACCGGCCGATCCCGTTCGAGGCGGTGGACGACCAGCCGGTCGACCTCGTCTTCGTGCTGCTGGCCCCGGAGGGGGCGGGGGCGGAGCACCTGAAGGCGCTGGCGCGGGTGTCGCGCCTGCTGCGGGACCCCGTCATCTGCGACAAGCTGCGCGGCAGCGACAAGGCCGACGCGCTTTACGCGCTGCTGACAGACCGGGCGGAAATCCACCCGGCCTGACGAAACTCTATTCCGCCGCCGCCTGCTGGCGCCAGCCGAGGTGGCGCAGGCAGCGGTCGATCCATAGCTTGGTCAGCTTCTCCTGCGCCCCGTTTTGCGACAGGCGGCGGCGCAGGGTCGCGAAATCGACGCGGTCGAGGTCCTGGTCCTGGTTGAAGCAGGAGAACACGACCGTCTCGGTGCCGCTCGCCGGGTCGAACTGGCGCTGCAGGCACTGCGCGCAGATCTCCTTCATCATGCATTGCATCGGCGAATTGATCGATGCGATGGCCCGGTGGTCCGGCCGGAAATAGCGCTTCAGTGCGGCGCGGCGGGCTTCGGCCACGGCGTTCATCATCATGTCAGAGCCGATCGCGACGATGCGGTCCACGTCGCCCAGCGGGATCTCGACCGGGCCGAGGGTTCCTGAGCCGTAGGCCTCGATTGCCTGGACGATGTTGCCGACGAAGGAAAGGTCTTGCGGCCTTCCCGGAACGAACCCCGGCGCCTCGTCGCAGCACCACACGACGCAGTCGGCGGCGCGTTCGAGGTCGGCAACGCGGTAGCGGTCCTCGATCGTCTTGTAGCCGGCAAAATAAAGCACCCGCGAGCCGTGCGCCCGCAGCGCCGCGCCGATCGAGAACAGCACCGCGTTGCCGAGGCCGCCGCCGACCAGCAGCACGGTCTCGCCGCCCGGGGTCTCGGTCGGGGTGCCGGTCGGCCCCATCAGGATCACCGGCTCGCCCGGCTGCAATAGGGCGCAGAGGTCCGACGAGCCGCCCATTTCGAGCACGATCGTCGAGAGCAGCCCCTGCTCGCGGTCGATCCACGCACCGGTCAGCGCCAGCCCCTCCATCGCCAGGGTGGTGCCGTCCACCTGCGGCGCGTGCGAGGCGTAGTTCTGCAGCCGGTAGAACTGGCCGGGACGGAACGCGCGCGCCGCCATCGGCGCCTTGACGACGATCTCGACGATTTTCGGGGTCAGCCGCTCGACCGCGTGCACCCGCGCGCGCAGCTCGTCGTCGAGCCGCGCCAGCAGTCCGGCCGGCGCCGGCGCCGAGGGCGCCCGCCGCGCCAGCATGCGGCTGACGACGGGATAGCCCTGCTTGGCCCCGCCCATCGCCTTGACGACGTTGCCGGCGAAGCTCGGATGCAGGTCGCCGAAGAAGCTGACGGCGCGGCCGTCCTCGCGCAGGTGCGTCAACACCCGCGCCGCCGCCGGTTTCGCGACCCGCTCCGGCGTCGCCGGGTTGCCGTCCTCGTCGAGCGCGCGGAAATAGCGCCCGTCGAGCTCGATGTTGTCCGGGTCTTCGCGCCCGAGCACGGTATTTGGCTGGGTCCCGGCGGCGACGAGGATCGTGCGGGCCGGCAGCACCACCTCTTCGCCCGGCCCCTGGTTCGGGTCGGGCCGCCCGCCGCCCGCTTCCGGCGCGGCGTGGCGGGTCAGGCGCAGCGCCGCGGCGTGGCCGAAGACATCGACCTCGACCGCGTCGGGGGTCAGCAATTCCGCGAAGCGGATGCCTTCCTCCATCGCCTTCGCGACTTCCTCGTGGTTGAGCGTGTAGCTCGGCGAGTCGACGAGACGGCGGCGATAGGCGATCGTGACCCCGCCCCACTGCTCCAGCAGCGCCGCGAGCCGCGGTTCGCGTCCCTCGCGCCGCGCCGCCTCGCGTTCGGCCCGCAGCGCTTGGCCATGGGCGATGAATTCCTCGGCGACTTCGCGTTCGGCGCCGTTCCACGCGGCGCGCACCTGCTCCTCGCCGAGTTCGGCGACGAGCGTCTCGTAGCGCGACAGAAATTTCTCGACCTGCACCGGGTAATAGGCCAGCGACTCGGTCGCGGTATCGATCGCCGTCAGGCCGCCGCCGATCACGACCACCGGCAGGCGCACCTGCAGATTGGCGATGCTGTCGGTCTTGGCGGCGCCGGTCAGCTGCAGCGCCATCAAAAAGTCCGAGGCCTGCCGCACGCCGGGGACGAGGCCGTTCTCCATCGGGATCACGGTCGGTCGGCCGGCGCCGGCGCACAACGCGACGTGGTCGAAGCCGAGGTCGAAGGCGCTGTCGATCGTCATCGTGCCGCCGAAGCGGACGCCGCCGTACATAGCAAAGCGGGCGCGCCGTTCGAGCAGCAGGCGCACGACCTTGAGGAAATTCTTGTCCCAGCGCACGGTGATGCCGTACTCCGCGACGCCGCCGAACCCGGCCATCACGCGGTCGTCGAGGCTTTCGTAGAGGCTGGCGATGTCGCGCACCGGCGCGAAGGGCACGCGCTCGCCGGCGAGGGTGACCCCGGACACCTCCGGCGGCAGCGGCTCGATCTTGAGCCCGTCGATCGCCGCCACGGTATGGCCGTCGTTGAGCAGGTGGTGCGCCAGGGTGAACCCGGCCGGGCCGAGACCGACGACGAGCACCTTGTAGCCGCTCGCCGGCTTGGGCAACGGGCGGCGGATGTCGAGCGGGTTCCAGCGGGTCAGCAGGCCGTAGATTTCGAAGCCCCAGGGCAGCCCCAGCACGTCCTTCAAGGTGCGCGTCTCGATCTGGGGAATGTCGACCGGGTCCTGGCGCTGATAGATGCACGACTTCATGCAGTCGTTGCAGATGCGGTGGCCGGTCGCGGCGCAAATCGGATTGTCCACCGCGACGATCGCGAGGCCGCCGATGCTGTGGCCGCGCGCCTTGACGAGGTTCAGCTCGGAGATCTTTTCCTCGAGCGGGCAGCCGGCGAGGGTGACGCCGAAGACGCTCTTCTTGAACTGCCCGTCCTTCTCGCGCAGCCCCTTCGAGCAGCTGTCCTTGCCCTGGTTGTGGCACCAGATGCAGTAATTCGCCTGATCGAGCGCGCCGGCGAGGTCGGTGCCGGGATCGGTCAGCACGAAACCGTCGCGCGCCCGCCGGTGGTCCTCCGGCAGGCGCAGCATCGTTACCCCGTCGCGCTCGATCGTCTCGACCGGCACGAGGTGGTGCATGTCGAGCCGGTGCGGCGCCTTGAACAGCAGGCCGCGGCGGTGCTTGCGCTTTCCCTCCGGCGCGAGCGTCGCCCAAGCGGCGTAGCGCAGCGCCGCCGTGAGCGGCAGCTCATGCGCCTTCTCGTCGTCGAGCCAGCGCGACACCGCCTCGGCATAGCGCAATTCCCAGCCGAGCACGGCGTCGCGGCTATCGAGCGCCTCCGGCATCGCGCCGATCAGCGTGTGCAGCTCGCGCGCCAGCGCGGCGCCGTCGAGCGCGACGGCCTCCGCCTCCTTGATCTCCTTCAGCGCGCGCCGCTGAACGAACAGCCGCTTGACCGAGTAGAGCGGCGCGAGCCGGTCATGCGTCGCGGCGAGCGCGCGAACCTCAGCCGTGATGCCGAACAGATCGGCAATGAAATCCTCGACATGGGGCGCGAGATCGACGAGCAGGTCTGATTCGTCGTGCGCCGAGAGCGCGGCGGGATCGCGCCGCGCCGTCACCAGCCGGTTGTGCAGCTCCGCTTCATTATCGGCGAGCTGCGCGACGAAGGCGCGGTCGAGGCGCACGAGGCCGTCGCGGTCGTAGAGGTCGGCGAACGACAGGCCGTGCTTCAGCGCAAGTTCGGTCATTGCCCCCATGGGACCCGGTCTATCGGCGATTCCGCGTCCTGCTTCCGCGTCGCGGCGAAAGGGCCGTGGCAGCGCGGGGAGCGTCATTCGCCGGCGTCGTCGGCGCGGTAGATTGCCACGCCGCCGCGGTCACCCACTAGGTAAGCACTGCTGGCCCAAGGCGCCACTGGCAAAATCGCCGCGACGCGAATGTCAGCTCTGCCCAGCACGAAAAAGAAGCCCCGCCGGGGCGGGGCTTCGGGGTTCGGCGACGACGCCGGTTACTGGCCGGAACGTCCGTTCGGCTGAGGCTGCGACGGGGCCATCGTCGAGCCGACATTGCCGCCGGCATTCGGGT
>Ga0209810_1003894_pt1 | contig 15003 bp, 12 predicted proteins | sample Coa_R1_7_FD_187159 | JGI IMG/M metagenome (GOLD analysis project Ga0209810, IMG submission 187159) | Surface soil microbial communities from Centralia Pennsylvania, which are recovering from an underground coalmine fire - Coalmine... | ecosystem: Environmental > Terrestrial > Soil > Unclassified...
TGCTTCGGTGCGGCGGGGGAACCGGCATGCCGAGAACGTGATCCTCGAAGGCGACGGACTGGCCATGGATCGCATTCTGAACATCGATCTCGAGCGGGGCCGCTGGTTCACCGAAGCCGACGAGGAACACCGGCGTCTGGTCGTGATTCTCGGCCACGACACCGCGCAGACGCTGTTCCCCGGCGCTGGCGAGGACCCTCTGGGCAAGGAGGTTGTAATCCAGGGGCATGTGTTCACCGTGGTGGGGGTGGCTGCTCCGAGCAAGCAGATTTCCTTCAGCGGCACCAATCCCGAAGACAACGTTGCCATCATGCCGCTGAGCGCGATGCAGAAGCTCTACCCCGCGGTGCGCGACTATGTGCTGTTCGCGCGGGCCGATGCGGCCGACAGTGTCCCCGTCGTGGTGGACGAAATTCGCGATTTGCTGCGGCGCAAGCGGCACCTGCTGCCGGGGCAGCCCGACGATTTCGCCGTCTTCACGCTCGATGTCTTCCTCGATCTGTGGCGGGAGCTGACGATGGCGCTGTTTGCCGGCATGTTCGCCGTGGGCTCGGTGGCGCTGGCGGTGGGTGGTATCGGGGTGATGAACATCATGCTGGTGGCGGTGACCGAGCGCACGCGCGAGATCGGATTGCGGAAAGCCGTCGGCGCGCGACGGGTGAACATTCTGCAGCAGTTCCTGTTGGAGGCCGCCACGCTGTCGCTGATCGGCGGGTTCATTGGTGTGGCCGTGGGGGCAGGACTGGGGCTCTCGCTGCGGTGGGTCTTTCCGTCGCTTCCGGTTCGGATCTCTCCGTTCTGGGTGATCAGCGGGCTGGCGGTTTCAGGCTTCGTGGGTTTGTTTTTCGGAGTGTACCCTGCCTGGAAGGCAGCCCGGCTGGATCCCGTCCAGGCGCTGCGCTACGAGTGAACCGGCGGCGCGGCCTCTGCCAGCCGGGGTAAGGATTCCTCGTAGGGCGGTCGCGCAATTCCACGTTCGGTGATGATGGCCGTAATCAGCCGCGCAGGAGTCACGTCGAAGGCCGGATGGGCTACGGGAACGTCGGGTGCGATGGGAACGCCGGCCAGGTGGGTGACTTCCCGTCCGGGGCGTTGCTCGATGGGGATCTCCTCGCCGGAGGATAGGGTCAAGTCGACCGTGGATAGCGGCGCAGCGACGTAGAAGGGAACGCCGTGCTCACGGGCCAGTACGGCGATGCCGTAGGTACCGATTTTATTGGCCGTGTCCCCGTTGCGGGCGATCCGGTCGGCACCCACCACAACGGCCCCCACGGTTCCGGTTTTCAGGAAGTGGCCCACCATGTTGTCGGTGATGAGCAGCAGGGGGATGCCTTCTTGCTGGAGCTCCCAGGCGGTGAGGCGGGCACCCTGCAGATAGGGGCGAGTCTCGGGGACCAGAACCTCCAGTCGGTGTCCCTGGGCGACGGCCATGCGAATGACGCCCAGAGCCGTGCCGATGCCGCCGGTGGCCAGTGCGCCGGCATTGCATTGCGTCAGCACGCGGCCCGCCGAGGGCAGTAAGGGAGCGCCGAAGCGGCCGATGGCTTCGTCGGCCTGCCGTCGCTCTTCGTGAATGGCGAGCGCTTCAGCGACCATGGCCTCGCGCAGGCAGGCCAGCCGAGTCGTTTCGGGCTGGCCGTCGCAGGCGCCGACGGTGCGCTCAAAACGTTCCTGCATCCGGCCGAGCGCCCAGAACAGATCCACCGCCGTGGGACGCGTTGCCGCCAGTGTTCGGTAGACTTCTTTGAAATGGCCGCGCAGTTCTTCGATGGAGGCTGCCTGCGCCTGCTGGATGCCGAGCGCCACGCCCATGGCCGCCGCCACGCCGATAGCCGGCGCTCCACGGATGACCATGTCGCGGATGGCCTGCGCGACTTCGCGGTAATCGTGCAGCTGGTGGTACACCACTTCGGCCGGCAGGCGGCGCTGATCCAGCACCAACACGCCTTCGTTCGTCCAGCGAATCGGCTCGACGCGGGATTTCATCGCCCTTCTGCCATCTTAACTGATCAGACCGGGCGGTAGATGCCGGAATCCACCGGTGGAGAAGTAGAAGCCGGCGAAGAGGAAGGTGTTGTAGCCGAGGTGCAGGAGATAACTGGCCACCACAGTGCCGCTGCGGGCCCGCGCGTACGTGAGGATCATGCCTACCAGCGCGATCAGGCTCGCCTGGACCCAGCCGCCCCAGAGCTGGGGCAGGTGCAGCAGGCCAAAGAGCAGGCCAGTGGCCAGCACGGCGCCGCGGACTCCGAAACTGCGCGCCAGCACCGGGTACAGATAGCCACGGAAAATGGTCTCTTCGACGACCGGGGCGGCCAGCACGCCCATGGCGGTCAGCCACAGCAGACTCTGACGGTCGCGGAACAACGCCTCGATGGGCAGGCGGGTTTTCGGGTGGAACGGCAGAGCCAGCAGTTCCACGGCCACAGCCAGGACCATGCCCGTCAGGACCAGGAGCGCATACACGGCCGGACCGTTGCGGCGGGCCGCAGCCAGTGGGCGCCAGCCGATCGTACGCCAGAACGGCAGGCCACGCCGGCGGATCGTGGCGGCCAGATACAGCATCAGGAGCAAGTACCAGCCCGTTTGCCGCAGCGATAGCAGGGCTGCATTGTTCATCAGCAGTTCGACCGGATTGCGCGTGTGGAACCAGCGAATGGCGGCTATGTAGGCCCCAGCGGTCACGAGGAACAGGCTGAGGATCGCCACCACCACGAATCCCGCCAGCGCACCCCAGCCCCAGGGTGTACGGATATCTTCGGGCAGATCGCTCTCGATCATCAGTGGTGGCAGCTCGTACATCTGAGTTACGAAGCCTTTCGCCGGCGCTGACGCTCGGCTTCAACGAGGGCAGCGGCGAACAGAGGTAGCAAAAGTTCGTGGTGCCCGGTCAGGGCATAGCCGCGCGAGCGGCCGCCGGCCGTGGGGCGGCGCACGACGTTCTGCAGGCCGCGGTAATGCTGCAGGAAGTCGAAGTTGGCGGTCGTGATGGGTTCCAGGCGCGTCCCCAGATTGCGGACTGCTGAGACAGCCTTGAGGAAAACTTCCGGCAGCAGCACCGCCGAACCCCAGTTCAGATACACGCCCTCGGGCTGCATGCGCTGCACCAGTGCACAGAAGAGCCGGAAATCGTGGAGGCTCGCTTGGCCCAGCGCGCTGCCGTCGGCGGTGGGATGCAGATGCGGGGTATCGGTTCCCAGGGCCAGATGTACGGTGAGCGGCACCCGGTGGCGCTGCGCAGCCAGAATGACACTGACCCTTGCAAACCGCGGACGCTGCTCGGCCAGCACACGCCCGGCCGCCTCGCCCAGTCCGATGCCTTCGCGCACTGCACGCTCTGCCATTTGGTTGAAGAGCCGGCCGGTCTCCTCGGCCATGCCGAACCGACCGCGACCCAGCCGCGCGGCTACATCTTCCGAAGTATGGCCGACCAGCGCAACCTCTAAGTCGTGGATGAGTGCCGCACCATTCATCGCCAGACCGGTGACGAACCCGCGTGCAATCAGGTCGCCCAGTACGGGTCCCAGGCCCACTTTGATCACATGGCCGCCAATGCCCCAAAGGATGGCGCGTCGCTGTCGACGTGCCCGGACGACATGTTCGACCAGCGCCCGCAGATCTGCAGCCGCCAGGATGCGTGGCAGCCGGCCGAGAAACTCCTGCAGGCCTCCCCCGGGTCTCCAGGGCCGAGCGAACTGGCGGACATGGACCTTGCTGGGCCGATCGTGGAGGGAACAGGTGCGGAGACGGCTCAAGTCCAGAGGCGCAATCGTGTACGTGCTGGGCATGGTCGGCAGTCACTGTAGGCGGAAAGCCTGTTCTCGGGCAAGCGGAGCATGAAGGCTCACGGGGCAGCACTTTCGAGGGCGGCTGGGGCGTGTCTGGGAAGCACGCCGGCGAGGGCCTGGCCGGTCAGCGACGCCGGCTGGCGCGCCAGCTCTTCCGGCGGTCCTTGCGCGACGATTTCTCCCCCGCGGTCGCCGCAGCCGGGGCCGAGATCGATCACCCAGTCGGCCTGCTTGATCACGTCCAGATGGTGTTCGATCACGATGACGGTGTTGCCCAAATCCACCAGCCGCTGGAGCACGTCGAGCAGTTTCTTCACGTCGTCGAAGTGCAAACCGGTGGTGGGTTCGTCGAGAATGTAGAGCGTGCGTCCGGTCTGCCGGCGCGAGAGCTCGCGCGCCAGTTTGATCCGTTGCGCCTCGCCACCGGACAGAGTGGTGGCCGGCTGGCCGAGTTGCACATAGCCCAGGCCGACATCCACCAGCGTCTGCAGTTTCTGGCGGATGGCGGGGAAGCTGCCGAGTAACTGCAGGGCATCCTGAACCGGCATCTCAAGCAGGTCGGCGATGGAGACGCCGTTGTACCGCACGGCGAGGGTTTCGGCGTTGTAGCGGCGGCCGCGGCAGACTTCACAGGTCACGTAGACATCGGGCAGGAAACTCATTTCGATCCGGCGCACGCCCTGACCCTGACAGGCTTCGCAGCGGCCACCGCGCACATTGAAACTGAACCGGCCCGCGCGATAACCGCGGGCGCGCGCCTCGGGCAGCAGGGCGAACAGCTCGCGGATGGGCGTGAACACGCCGGTATAGGTGGCCGGATTCGACCGGGGCGTGCGTCCGATCGGGGCCTGATCGATCTGAATGACTTTGTCAATATGTTCGACGCCGAGCAGGGCGCGATGCTGCCCGGGGGGTTCGGCCGCCCCATAGAGCCTCTGGGCCAGTGCACGGTAGAGAATATCGTTGACCAGTGTGGATTTGCCCGAGCCCGAGACGCCGGTTACCAGAATGAGCAGCCCCAGCGGAAAGTGGACGTCGATGTTCTTGAGGTTGTTGGCCGCGGCGCCCAGAACGCTGAGGAATTTGCCCTGGGGGGGACGGCGCCGCTCGGGCACCGGGATGGCCAACGCACCCGCCAGGTAACGACCGGTGAGTGACGCAGGACAAGCAACGATCTGCTCGGGTGTACCGGCAGCAACCAGGTGGCCGCCGGCGCGTCCGGCTCCCGGGCCCAGATCTACCACGTAGTCGGCCCGGCGGATGGTTTGTTCGTCGTGCTCGACCACCAGCACAGTGTTGCCGAGATCGCGCAAACGTTCCAGTGTGGCGAGCAGCCGGGCATGGTCGTGCACATGCAGGCCGATCGACGGCTCGTCAAGCACATAGAGCACGCCGCGCAGCCGTGAGCCGATCTGCGTGGCCAGGCGAATCCGCTGAGCCTCTCCACTGGAGAGTGTTGCCGCCGAGCGGTCCAGCGTGAGGTATTCGAGGCCCACGGCCAGAAGGAAGTCGAGGCGTTCGGCAATGGCGTCCAGCACGCGGCCGGCGATCGTGCGCTCGCGCTCGTTGAGCAGGCCGGGCAGGCGCGCGATCCAGCGCCGCGCCTCTGCGATCGACAGAGCCGTCAGCTCGGCAATCGACAGGCCTCCGACGCGTACGGCCAGGCTTTCCGGGCGCAGGCGGCGTCCCCGGCAAGCGGGGCAGGGCACCGGGGACATATAGTCTTCCAGCGCAGCCCGCAGCGGCTCACTGCGCGTGTCTTCCAGGGTTCGTTCCAGGTAGCCCAGTACGCCCGGGAACCGCAGCGGGGCGGTTGCCGAATGGTTGCCGTACAGCACCAACCGCTGCACGCGCCGTGGAAGCTTCTCGAAGGGGAGGGAGAGATCGAAGCCATAGGCGACGGCGGCGCGTTCCAGCATGCGCCGCAGTACAGTGGACGAACGGCCTGGTCCCAGTGCCCCGTCCAGCAGCGGTCGGGACCGGTCCACAATGACCTTGGCCGGGTCGAACTGGTAGCGCGCGCCCAGCCCTTTGCACTCCGGACAGGCCCCATAGGGGGAGTTGAAGCTGAAGCTGCGGGGCTCCAACTCCGGCAACGACACACCGCAGTCAGGGCACGCCAGCCGTTCGGAGAACATCTGTTCGGTGCCGCCGACAACGGCCACCGTCACCAGTCCGCCGGTCAGACGCAACGCGGTCGCCACCGATTCGCTCAGCCGGACCTCGTTGTCCGGCCGCACCACCAACCGGTCCACGACAATCTCGATGGTGTGGGCACGCCGACGGTCAAGCCGGGGCGCCTCGTCCAGACTCACGAGTTCGCCATCAATCCGCGCCCGAACAAAGCCGCTCTGCGCATACTGCTCCAGTTGCCGCCGGTACTCCCCTTTGCGACCCCGCACGACCGGCGCCAGGATCATCACGCGCTCGCCCGCGGCTGCCCGCCGGACCGTTTCGACAATCTGCTCCGCCTTCTGCCGGCGGATGACGCGTCCGCAGCGCGGGCAGTGTGGCGTCCCAATGGAACTGTAGAGCACGCGGAGGAAGTCGTAGATCTCGGTGACCGTGCCCACCGTCGAGCGGGGCGAGCGCGTGGTCGTCTTCTGCTCGATGGCAATGGCGGGTGATAATCCTTCGATCGCATCCACATCGGGACGCTCGAGCTGGTCGAGGAACTGCCGGGCATAGGCCGAAAGCGTTTCGGCATAGCGGCGCTGGCCTTCGGCATAGATCGTGTCGAAGGCCAGCGAGGATTTCCCCGAGCCGGAGAGACCGGTGATCACCGTCAGCGAGTTGCGCGGGATCTCCAGACTGATGTTCTTCAGGTTATGCTGCCGCGCCCCTCGAATGATGATGGAATGTGCGGGCATGGTTCCAGACGGAGCGCCCACACGGCGCCCCGCAGTGCAGGGTCGAAACGTCCCAGTCTAGCTCGCACAGTAACAACTCCACGCGCGGGGCGTCAAGGCAAGCGCCCAAGCTCGAAGGCGAGCGCTCCGACAAACGGGCAATATGTGCAAACGCATCCCCCCGGCGCTCGCCGCACCGCCGGAAGCGCGCCCGGTGTGGCTCGAAGGGCGGCCTCCGGTGGGGTCCGAGTTGTGGTGCAGTCGAGCAGCCCCACCCGAACCGCCCTGCCTTCGTTGCATTGCTCGTTTGTGCGCAGAGCCGGTTTGCCTGGCGGGTGCTTGGTTAAAATGCGGAGCGTGTTGCGCCTGGCCTGGAAATCTGCCCGGCGCGTGTGCAGAGAGGTTCTGCCTGATACGCCTGTGAACCCGGCATCGCAAGCCGGTCAGACGGCACACCGCCAGCGAAGCCCCGGATTTTTGCTGTTCGTAATCTTTCTCTTGAGTCTGCCGCTGGTAAATCCCTGGGTGCGCGGTGACGGTGTGGGTTATTACGCCTATGCGCGGGCGCTGCTGTTCGGACACAATCTGGATTTCGCCCCGGACTATCGTCATGCCAACCTCAGCTTCCGCGCGCCGCGGTTGCTACCCAACGGGCAGATTCGCCCCGAGTACTACACGCGCACCGGGCATCTGGAGAACCATTTCACGGTGGGCCCGGCGATCCTGTGGAGTCCGTGGCTGCTGGCGGCGCACGGCGGTGTCCTGCTGGCGCGGGCACTGGGCGCGAACGTGGCCGCCGATGGCTATGCGCTCCCCTACCGGCTGGCCATGGCGGTGGCCACGGCGGTCTACGGTTTTCTCGGTCTGTGGCTGGCCTTCGACATAGCGCGGCGCTACAGCGGCGAGTGCTGGGCCCTGGCGGCGACGCTGGGCATCTGGTGGGCGACCTCGCTGCCGGTCTATATGTACTTCAACCCGTCGTGGTCGCATGCCCATTCGGCCTTTGCCTGCACGCTGTTTCTCTGGTACTGGCTCCGGACGCGAGGCGGGCGCCGGCTGTGGCGCTGGGCAGTGCTAGGGCTGTTGGCCGGTTTGATGATCAACGTCTATTTTCCCAACGCGGTGCTGCTGTTGACGCCGGCTGTTGAAGTCGCGGGCCAGTACGGAGGGGCGGTGCGAGAGCCGGCGGGGCGGCGTGTCGTGGCGGTGGCGAAACTGTTCGGGCAGCATCTGCTGTTCGTGGCGACGCTGGTGGCGGCGTTGACCCCAACGCTGGTCACGCGGTGGGTGATTTACGGCAGTCCGTTCGTGACCGGATACCCCGCGCTGACAAGCTGGAACTGGAGTAGACCCGCACTGTGGCAGGTGGCTTTTTCCGCTGACCACGGCCTACTGAGCTGGACGCCACTGCTCGTGGCGGCCTGGGTTGGGCTGTTCCTGTTCTGGCGGCGTGTGCCGGAGGTCGGCGGACCGCTGCTGCTGAGCGCGCTGGCCTTTTATTATCTGATCGCCTCCTATCCCACATGGGATGGCCTGTCCTCGTTCGGGAACCGCTTTTTCATCTCGTTGACGCCGATCTTCATCGTGGGCCTGGCCGTTGCGCTGGAGCAGGCCGCGCGCCTGTTTTCGCGTCCGCGCACCGCCGGGACGGTCGTCGCGGTCGTGCTCGGGCTCTGCGTTGTTTGGAACCTCGGCTTCATCTTTCAGTGGGGCACGCACATGGTCCCTGCGCGCGGCCCCATCTGCTGGCGGCAGATGGTGCAGAATCAGTTCATGGTGGTGCCGCGCAGTGCTCTGGCGGAGTTGCGGGCCTATCTGGTGCGGCGCGGCCTGCTGATGCAGCAGATCGAACAGAAGGATCTCGAGCAGATGAGGAAAACTCCGGCGGGGACACACTGACGGCCCGGGCATGGTGCGCCTGATCGAAGCGTGGTGCGAACCCTGACCCGCCCCGGGTTGCGTGCAGTTCCCGCCGGCTGCACCAGCGAAGATGCCGGCAGAGCTACGGGGAGGCAGCGGGCACGGCGGCCGCCGCCGTGCCCGCAGGTCGATGCTAGCAGCACGAACAGCCTTTCCGGCACGAGCTGCAGCACTTGATGGTGATCCAGTTTCCCTCCGGCTCGCCCACCACTATGCCGGTTCGGGTGAGGAGGAGAAAAGGCTGGTTGCCGCTCGAAGCACCCTGGCTGCGCGTGCATTCGCTGCCCTCCCCCGGCGGCAGCGCCTGGCCGTTCGGCTGGAACTCGATGGCCTGGGTCGAGCAACCACTGGGCCCCGTGAGCACTCGCGTCAACAGAGCTCGTCCCTGGATCAGCGTGAGCAGCGCTGCCGTCGGCCCAGTCTGTTGTCCGGCACGGGGCATGGGGCGCCCGTTAGGCAGCAGGCCTGCGACCCCGTTCCACAGCGATCCGACCGAGGCTGCCGCGACAGCCACGGGTGCACCGATGCCCGGCTCTGCGACGGCTGTGCGGAGTGCGGTTTGATCAGTGTATAGCAGTGCCTGCACGGCCGTGTGCAGTTCCCCGCCCGGCATCATGTTGATGGGAGCTCCTGAAGTGACCGCCGCATAGGGCACCGGCCAGGAGCCCACGGTGCGCAGATTGCCTGTGAACCGGACCCAGCCTAGATCTATGCACGTGATTTCCGTTGGCGGATCGCCTTCTTCAGAAGCAGGAACAAAAGGCATGGGCCCGCCCGATAAGGACAGCGACTCGTAGCAAACGATCTGGGGAATATAGATCGGGCGGGCGGAGGGACTTTCAGAGGATTCCGGTGCACCCTGGGAAACCCCCTGCCAGAGGATTCTGTCGTCTTGACCCCGTAGCTGGAGCACGGCGTGGCCCCCGGCAGAGCGAGCCAGGAACAGCCGCACCGCTCGCAGCGGACGACGGCCGTCTACGAATCCCATCACAGCGACCCCAATGGGGGCGACCCCATTCTGCTGGCCCTGTTGCGGAGCGGCAACGATGGCTGACAGCCGGCCGTTGGAAGCCAGCCGGAAAGCCACCGTGCTGCCTGCCGGTGCGTTCACCAGCCGGGCGACGGCATCACGCAACTGCGAATGAGCGGCGAGAACCTGGGCCCAGGGACCGCTGTTTGAGCCCGGCATCACCGGCCCGGAACGCTCCAGGGGCACTCGAGCCCGCGGCGGTTGCTGAGCTACCAACAAGGCCGGGCCGAGTATGCTGACCAGCATGGCTGCGCCGAAAAGCCAGACGCGGGTATTGGGACCTCTGCGGGGATACAACAGCGGAACAGTTCGAGCGTCAGATCCACCTGCGGATTCGTGCAAACAACCACGATAGCTTTCTCGCATCGGCATCATCTCCACGGGAAAACAAAAAACCGGTTGCAGTATAGAAAACCTCGCCAGCAGGGACAAATGCATTCGTGGATGCTGTGCAGAGCGCATAACAGGGGTTGTTGACCTTTAGTGTGCCCAAAGTTTGCCGCTGCCACGGCTTCGCTAGCCGGCGGGGCGTAGCCAGGTTGGCAAAACTCCAGTGGCCTCCTGAGGGCTAGCCGAGAATGTCTTGACAGAAAGAATGAAAGCGTCAGAGACTTACGGACAGGTTATGCACAACCATGGCGGCGATCGTTGGGGCGACCGCCGAGCGGGGCACGGGGGGCGACCATGGGCGAGGTTCGGCCAACTCTTCCTACAGTCCCAGGCCAGTCGTTTCGGCTGGATGTTCCACTGCATCGGCTGCTGACCGAGGCGCCGTCCCGGCGCCCGGGGCGGCCAACGGAAGTGTCGGAGGGACCGAAGTTACCTGATCCGGTCTTTCCACAGCGGCCGGAGTTGTTGCACGAGGTGGACGAGGCGGACCGGGCGGCGCACGCCGAAGTCGTGCGGACAGGCAAGCGACGGTGGGATCTGGCGCACAAGCTGCATACACTCAACGGTTGGCTCGTGCCCTACATCAAGTCGCGTCTGCTGCCCGGGGATTTCCAACCCATCATTGCTTACTTGTTTACAGAGTGGAAGTGCAATCTCGACTGCCACTACTGTTGGTCGTACGACAACCGCGTGCGCGGCATGAGTGAGGAAACCGCGCGGCGCGCCATTGACTGGCTGTCCGATCAGACACCCTGCCGCGTGTTGGCCCCGACGGGCGGTGAGCCGCTGCTGCGTCCCGACTTTGTGCACAAGGTGGTGTACTATGCCGCCAAGAAAGGGTTCTGGGTCTATCTGGCTACCAACGGCCGACTGTTGCGTCCTTCCGTGGTCGATCGTCTGGCGGATGCCGGGATTGCGACGATCAATCTGGCCGTGGATGTGATCGAGGAAAAGCCAGGGTTGCCCAAGGCGTTCAACAAGGTGCGCGACTTTTTCGAATATCTGGTGATGCGACAGTACCGCTACGGGTACACCGTGTTCTTCAACACGAACATCTGCCGCAACAATCTCGATGATGTGCGTCAGCTCACCGAAATCGCTCACGACCACGGGATCGCGATCACGTTCCACATCAACGAAGCGCCGATGCTGGAGCAACGGCATTTTCGCCACCTCCATGACAACCCCACCTATATCCGCCCGGAGGATTTCCCGCGCGTGGATGCATTGCTGGATTGGCTGTGCGAAAAGAATTGTGCGGGCTACAAGATGGTGGATTCCGTAGCCCGACTGCAGAAAATGAAGCAATTCATGCGGGGCTACGGCGAGCACTGGGGATGTCGCGCCGGGTTGAACTGGTTGATCATCCGTACCGACGGTACCCTGGCACCGTGTTTTCCCATGTACAACGCGACCTACGATTGGGGCGTCATCGGCCAGCCGCGTTTCGAGCGGTTGCAGCTAGAGGAAATGAAGCGGGGATGCGAGCTGCACTGCTTTTCCACGTTAGGCTCCAATTTGGCCTACTGCTATAGCGCTGTGCGCGTCCTCAAGTGGCTCTTGCGGCAGACCTGGCACCGTTTCGAGGGAACGACGGGCAGTTTCGAGTAACCGGGCTAGGCTGGGCTGAACTGGCGCGGAAGCCCGTCATCGAGGCCGGCCTTCTCCGAGCGGGCTTGCGGCTGGAAGCAGCCGCCTTTCAGCGTTGACTGGCTTCGTGCACAAAGCGCCCTTCCAGCTCGACGCCAAGAGTCAGAGCTATCCGATTCACAAACGAAAAATACGAAGCGATCAGCGTGGCATCGAGAATGGCGCGATCGCTCCAGCCAGCCTTTCTGAGCGTCTCGATGTCGGCCTGCCGGCAGGCGTCAGGCTGGCGAGCCACGCGGACGGCAAATTCGAGAAGGACGTGTTCAGACGGAGCGATCGGTGCTGTCCGCCAACTGGTCACCAGGGCCGCGACCAGCGCATCGTTCTGCGTTTCTCTGCGGAGACCCTCCGCATGGTGGGCGATTCAATAATGGCACTGGTTGGCCGCCGAGACCACCACGGCGATCATTTCGCGCTGGGCCCGGCTCAGCTCCGACTGTCCGAACATCAGTGTTCGGTAAAGATCGAAATGGGACCGCAGGCTGCCCGGGTTCAAACTGTGCACGGAGAGGATGTTCGCCACGTAACCGGAGACTTCCCGTATCCGGGCATACTGCCTGGCCAGTTCGCCGTCGGCTTCACCCGCCTCAATGACGCGAATCCAGGGCATAAGCCTTCCTCCCGATCAGATGAAAATTTGTCCGGCCGGGATTTGCGCGTGCTCACCGATCGAGAGCAGGATACCGCTTCCGGTGCGCCGAGGAGCAAGTCGGAGATGCCGGACCGACGATTCCGAAAAGGTCGGGGATGCGGGCAAAGATCATGGAGCCTTGAAAACGGGTGCCCGGGGATAAAAGGCGCGGGCGTCAACAAGGAAACTGACAAATTGAGCCAGAGGCTTTCCATCGACCGCCATTGCATGGGCAGTTTGATCGTGCGGGTTGAACCGGATCAGGAAGCTACGGCCGCCAAGTGAGTCTTTGAGTATCCCCTCCGTTTTTCTTAGCTCGCCAAAGGGATAAATTTTCGCCTGGTCGCCGACAATGACCACCAGGGACGGCCTGCGATCCATGGAAAACAGTGCATAGGGGTCACGGCCGTAATCACGCTGATAGCCGGTCTGAAAAGAGAGGACCAGAGTGTTCGGATGTTCCCTGCGCCATTCGCTCCAGGTGGTCTGAGTTGCCGGGAGCATGCGCAGACGCGTGCCAGCCAGCGGGCCAGCCACAGCCAGCCCGCCGAGCTGGGACCAGAGGCTGAACGTTTGCCGGTCGTAGAAAAGCAGATTGCGCTGGTAGAGTAAACCCGAGGTCCCGAACGTGTACCGCCTGCCGTCGATTTCCGGGGCGTAAACTACGCCCGACCCGCAAAGCGGTCACCAGCTCACCAGTACCGGGTGCCCCGCGATGTCGTCATTCACCAGCTCGTGCCAGTTCAGAATCCGCACCGGGTAGGCCTTGGCCTGCCCGTCCATGGCAATGCCCAGCACGAAGTCGGATGGCCGCAGCAGCCGGTCCGCCGCTTCAGCAGGAACGAAGGCGGGGAAATTCAGGGCAGGGATTCCGTCGCGGGGTGGTCCGCCCGCCTGGATCTCGCCAAGTGGAATGGTGTGCCGGGTCACGTCCCATGGGGTCTGGCCTCGCCCGGCCGGGAGGTAGGTGGGCTTTTTCTCGACTCTCACCTCCGGTTGCCGCTGCTGTGCAGCGCTGATCGCGGGGATCAGTGCAAGCAACGTAAGGCTAAGGTAACGGCTCCACAGTCTGCCGGCCATGGTGTCCTCCTGTCTTCCTGCCGTTCACCGATTTTGCATCTTCAGCCGTGACGTCCCTGCCCAGGATCCGAGCTACACCGACGAAGTTCTCGGCCTCAGCCCAGCCTGGCAGGCGGCCACGAGGTTCATGCGCGTGTGACCGGAGAAGGTCACATCGCCTGCCGCAGCTCGCTTCGAAGTTCATGCGGCACAGACCCAGAACGCGCTGCGATCGGACAAGCGCACCGCAGAGTGGCCTTTGGTGTACTGGCCGGCTCGCTGCGATGGAGGAGGTCTCACAGTCGTTTGCCTGGAACAGCGAAGCCGGGTGACAGGGCCGAAGACCGCGCCTCTCTGCGCCCTCCGGCTTGCAACCTGTCACCCGGATCGCCCGTCTCCGGCTGCTCCGGAATGTTCGGCATGCCCTGGCTTTCGATCGCAGCCAGTCGCAGCGAAAACCAGCATCGGCGTCTTTGTCGCGCTACCTGGCGGCCTCGATCTTTTCCACGTGGATCGTCTTCGTAGTGCTGTCGTACGTGCCAACGACCTTCACATTCTCGCCGGCGAAGGCTTCGGGCTTTTTCTGATCATCGAGCTGATAGGTGACGTTGTGCGCGGCATCGTAGAGAACAAAATGCCCGCCAGCCCTGACGCAGGCCAGCGTACAGTCCCTGGGCGTGCTGGTATTTGTCATCTTGTATCCCATCTCGTGGCTGCCCATCTTGGCACACTGGCTGTCCATGATCTGGCCGCTGAAAGTTTTCGCTTTCTGGGTGGCGAAACTGACGACAGCAAGCGCCAGCAGCCCCACGACTCCTAACGCGAGTTTCCTCATGATCTTTCCCCTCCTGAAGATGAGAATTGTTTTGAAAAAACCGTAGGCCCTGCGACGGCCCTCGGGCCCCCCTGGCGCACGATTCCCCTGGGCGACCGCAGGTCGCCTTTTCATGCTCCATACCATTGGATAGGCTGATGGGGAAAAGGGTTCGACAAATCTTTAAGCTAGCCATCGGCTGGCCATTGCAGGACCACAGCCTCTTTTCTGTGCGTGATTCCCTCCTTTTCCTGGCGAGGCACACTTTTCCTCGAGCGTCCCGAGGGTGCTCCAGAATCCTCCGAAAGCCATGAGACAGCGCGGTGACCGAATTGCGCGGAGCACCCAACATGCAGGCAGCGCACCGATGGGAACTTTCGAGGGCGCGGATTGCCCACGGCAGGCGGAATCTTCAGCGGGGTGAAATACATCTGCAGAACCTAAAGTACGCAAATGGCTTGAACGAGGAGGTGATCCGATGCCCGGGCAATCGCATGCTCCGGCTGTTTCGGCGCATGATGTGTGCCCTTTGCTACCGGGAACTCCGGTGCCGGAAGTGGCCGTCCGGACGATCGACGGCAGCGAGGTCAACCTTGCCCACCTGGTGCGTGAACGTCCGGCGGTGCTCGTTTTCTACCGGGGCGGATGGTGACCGCATTGCAACCGGCAGCTCGGCGAGCTGCGGCAAATAGAACCCAAACTCGAGGAAATGGGATTTCAAATTTTGGCCATTGCGCCCGACCGGCCTGTCAAAATGCGCGAGACGAAGGAGAAGTACGGGATGCGCGCTCACTTCCTCTCCGACAGCCAGACGGCGGCGGCACGGGCGTTCCGCATCGCCTACGAGGTTGATGCAAAGACCCTGGAGCAGT
>Ga0209810_1003895_pt1 | contig 14999 bp, 13 predicted proteins | sample Coa_R1_7_FD_187159 | JGI IMG/M metagenome (GOLD analysis project Ga0209810, IMG submission 187159) | Surface soil microbial communities from Centralia Pennsylvania, which are recovering from an underground coalmine fire - Coalmine... | ecosystem: Environmental > Terrestrial > Soil > Unclassified...
GCCGTCGTCTTCGGCTACCTCTGGGCGCGCGACGCGACCGCCGAGCTGCGTGGGAGGGCGATCGTCGTCGAGCCCGAGCGTCGCGAACGGCCCGAGCCGAGGGAGCCGGCTGCGCCCACTGGTCTCGAGGGTGTCGCCCCGCGGCCGGCCGTCGAGACCGCCGTCACGCGCAGCCGCTTCCTCGAAGGCGCCACCCTCGGCCTCGGCGGAGTGATCGGCGGCCTGATCACGGTCCCGGTGGCCGGCTTCGCGATCCTGCCGTCCTACCTCGGCCAGAAGCAGCACAAGGTGGACCTCGGGCCGCTCTCGATGTTCCCGCTCGGCCAGTGGTTCGTCGCCACCTTCACCACCGACCCCGCCGAGGGCGAGGTCTCGCGCCGGACAGCCTTCATCCGCAACAACGGCACGGTCGCCGACCCGAAGACCGGCCAGATGGTGCCGAGCTTCACGATCATCTCGAACCGCTGCGCGCACCTCGGCTGCCCCGTCCAGGCGAACGGCCCGAGCGGCGCCATCCTCGGCCAGAAGACCGTCTTCGAGCGCACCGCGAACGGCAAGGTGCGGCTGATCCCGGTCGTCCCTGCGGGCTACGGCTGTCCCTGCCACGGCGGCCAGTACGACATCGAGGGCAACCGCACCGCCGGCCCGCCCGTGCGCGCGCTCGACCGCTACGCGTTCGAGATCGACAACGGCCGGCTCGTCCTGCTCAGCACCTACTCCGTCTCGCACGTCGTCGGGACGGGCGCGCAGGCGAAGATCTACAAATACCAGGAGGCGGGGCCGGGCCAGCACGTGGACGGCCCGGAGCAGTGGTTCTACCCCCTCCAGCCGCCGCACCACTAGGGAGCGATGACCCTGCGCCGACCCCCAACCCGTGCCGAGCTTCGCCGCCAGCGGATGGAGGAGCTCGTCACCTACCCGCTCGACTGGCTCGAGGAGCGGTCGGGGCTGGTCGGCGGCATCCGCTACTTCCTGTTCCGGAACGTGCCCTCGGACGTCAACTGGATGCAGACGCTCGGCTCGGCCGCCCTGACCGCCTTCCTCGTGCAGGCCATCACCGGCGTGATCCTCGCCATGTACTACACGCCGTCCGCGGCGACCGACCCCGCCACCGGCAAGCCGGTCGCCTACGAGTCGATCCAGAACATCACCGACCACCTGACGCTGGGCTGGCTCGTCCGCGGCATGCACCGCTGGGGCGCGAGCGTGTTCATCATCCTGATGTTCCTGCACATGGGCCGGGTCTTCCTCTTCGGCGCCTACAAGTACCCCCGGGAGCTGAACTGGATCGTGGGCGTGCTGATCCTCGTGCTGGGGATGATGGAGGGGTTCACCGGCTACCTCCTGCCCTGGGACCAGACCGCCTACTGGGCCACGGTCGTCGGGATCAACCTCAACGGCACGGCGCCCTTCCTCGGCCCCTGGCTGGCGCAGTTCCTCCGCAGCGGCCAGGAGATCACAGGAGAGACCTTGACCCGCTTCTACTCCCTGCACATGCTGGTCATCCCGGCCGGGATCATGGCCCTGATCGGGCTGCACCTCTACCTCGTGATCCGGCTCGGCGTCAGCTCGCCGCCCTGGTCGAAGGAGGCCGCCGGGATGGAACCGGCCGAGGAGGAGCCGGTTCCGGCGCGGCGGCCGGGGCTGATGCGGCCGGTTCCTCGCGGGGCCGGCGCCGCGGCGATCCAGGCCGAGCCCGGAGGCCGCGACTAGCCGATGGCCGCGATCCCCAAGGAGAAGCCCTCCCGGATCGAGGAGGAGCGGGCGCAGTTCGCCCGCTACAAGGCCGACGTCAAGGCGCGGGGGAAGCCCTTCTACCCCTACGCGATGTTCCACGACACGATCATGAGCCTCGTCGTCGTGGCGGTGATCATCGGCCTGGCGGCGATCTGGAAGTGGACGTCGTACGGCCCGCACCACGACCCCACCCATCCGGGCCTCCTGGGGCCCGAGGTCACGGCGCCCGCCGACCCCGGCACCACGAGCTTCGTGCCCCGGCCGGACTGGTACTTCTACTTCCTCTTCTACCTGCTGCGGATCTTCAAGTGGCCGGAGTCGGTGTTCCTCGGCACCGTCGGGATCCCCACGATCTGCCTCATCCTGCTCTTCGCGCTCCCGTTCCTCGACCGGCGCCGCGAGCGCCGCATCTCCGCTCGGCCGGTCGCCATGGTGGCCGGCGTGCTCACCATCCTCTCCATGGCCGTCCTGACCTGGAAGGGCGCGACCGCGCACGAGGCGCTCGCCTCGGAGGTGATCGCGGACGTGCCGAGCTGGATCCAGAAGGAGCACCTGCCGCCGGCCGCCGTGCCGGGCGCGAAGCTGTTCGCCACCGCAGGCTGCACCGCCTGCCACACGTACGCGGGGGCGGGCGGCTCGAACCTCGGCGCGCCCGACCTGACGGCGATCGGCTCTCGCCACCTGGGCATCAGCTTCCAGATCCGCCACCTGCAGTGCCCGTCCTGCGTGAACCCGGGCTCCCCGATGCCGCACTTCGCGTCGCTCGGCTACAAGCGGCTGCACGAGCTCGCCGTCTTCCTCGAGGCCTCGAAGGGCGTCCACTAGCGCCGTGCGGCAGCGCGCGTAGGCGGCGCGTCGTCAGAATCACGGCGGATGCACGTCTTCCTCGGCATCACCGGCGCGTCCGGCGCGCCCTACACGGCACGGCTGCTGGAGGCGCTCGCGGGCGCCGGCTGCGAGATCGGGATCTGCGCCTCGCGCGCGGGGGTCGAGGTGCTGGCAACGGAGTTGTTCGCCGACCCTTCACTGCCCCGCGACGAGACGCTGGCTCGCCTGCTCGAGCAGGCGGGCGGGGCCGTCCGCGTCTACGATCCCGACGACTGGAACGCGCCCTACGCCTCGGGCTCGGCCAAGGTCGACGCCTACCTGGTCTGCCCCTGCTCGATGGGGACGCTCGGGTCGCTCGCCTCGGGCGCGATGCAGAACCTCGTCCACCGGGCCGCCTCGGTCGCGCTCAAGGAGGAACGGCGGCTGGTGCTGATGCCGCGCGAGACACCGCTCTCGGCGATCCACCTGCGTAACATGCTCACCCTGCGGGAGGCGGGCGCGACGATCCTCTTCCTCGCGCCGGGCTTCTACCACGGGGCGGAGACCGTCGCCGACCTGGTCGACTTCGTCGTCGCCCGGGCGCTCGACCTGCTCGGACTCGAGCACGACCTCGCCGGACGCTGGGGGCAGGCGTGAGCATGTGGCGACGCCAGGCGACGCTCGGTGGCGACGCCAGCCCACGCCAGGTGGCGACGCCAGGCCACGCCATCGCGCGAACGCCCACCGTTGCGCGGACGGCGCCCAGGGCGCTGATCACGGAAGGTGCGCGGATCGCATACGGGAGGGTGACGTGACCGTGGAGGCTGGTCGCCTTCCGGCCGAGGGCGTGCGGCGCATGTTCGACCGGATCGCCCCGGTCTACGACGCGATGAACCGCCTGATGACCGCCGGCCTCGACCGCCGCTGGCGAGCCGTGACCGCCCGCGAGGTCGTCCGTCCGGGCGACCGCGTGCTCGACGCCTGCTGCGGCACCGGCGACCTCGCGCTCGCCGCGCGCGCCGCCGGCGCCGGCCGGGTCGTCGGAGTCGACTTCTCGGCCCGGATGCTGGAGCGCGCGCGCCGCAAGGCCCCCGAGCTGGACTGGGTCTCCGGCGACCTGCTCGCGCTGCCATTCGAAGACGGCTCCTTCGACGCCGCCCTCGTCGGCTTCGGGGTGCGCAACGTCGAGGACCTCGAGGCCGGGTTGCGCGAGCTGCGCCGCGTGCTCCGCCCCGGCGGTCGGCTCGGGATCCTGGAGATCACGACGCCTCGCGGCCCGCTCGCCCTCTTCTACCGGCTCTGGTTCGACCGGCTCGTGCCGCTCGTCGGCCGGCTCCTGCCGGGCGGCGCGGCGTACTCGTACCTGCCGGCGAGCGTCCGCCGCTTCCCTCGCCCCGAGGAGCTCGCCGAGCTGCTGGGCCGCTGCGGCTTCACCGGCGTCCGCTTCCGGCTCTTCGCCGGCGGTATCGTCGCCTTGCACTGCGGGGAGGCGGGGTGAGCGCGGCCACGACGCTCGGCGAGCTTCGATCGGTGCCTGGTCTCGCCGACTACCTCGACGCGCTCGAGGAGCGGCTGGCGCGGACGGTGGCGACGCACCCGGGGCTCGTCGCGGCGGTCGGCAACGAGGCGCTCGCAGCGGGCGGCAAGCGGCTGCGGCCGGCGCTCGTCTTCCTGTCGACCCCGCAGGGTGCAGAGCCCTCGCTCGCCGCCGGGGTGGCGGTCGAGCTCGTGCACATGGCCACGCTCGTCCACGACGACCTGATCGACCGGGCCCACTTCCGGCGGGGCAAGGCCGCCGCCTGGTCGGTGTACGGGCCCGCGGCGGCCCGTGCGACCGGCGATTACTTGTTCGCTCGCGCCTTCGCGGAGCTGAGCTCGACCGGCGACGCCCCGGCCGTCGAGATCCTGGCGGACGCCACCCTCTGCCTCGCCCGCGGGGAAGCGATGCAGCGCACCCAGACGCACGACCCCTCGACGACGGTGGAGGCGTACCTGGAGCGCTGCGCGCTCAAGACGGGCAAGCTGTTCGAGGCGGCTTGCCGGCTGGGCGGCGGCTGCGGCGAGTACGGGCTCGCGCTCGGCATCGCCTTCCAGATCGCCGACGACGTCCTCGACTGCTCGGGCGCGACGATCGAGACCGGCAAGATCGCCGGCACCGATCTCCGCGACGGGACGCCGACCTTGCCGCTCCTGCTGGCGGCGCAGCGGGACGCGGTGGTGCGGGCGGCGCTGGCGGGCGGCCCGCTCGACGGAGCGCTCGTGCGCGTCGCCGCTACCGGCGCGCTCGAGGAGGCCCGCCAGGTGGCGCTCGACTACGCTAGGCAGGCCAGGGCGCGCCTCGACGGCGAGCTCCACCGCGACGAGCTGGAGGCCCTGACGCACGCAGTCGTCGATCGGGAAAGGTAGGAGGCGTGGCAGTTCTCGACACGCTCGACACGCTCGCGCCGATCCGGGAGAAGGTGCTCGCCGGGGAACGGCTCGACTTCGAGGACGGGGTGGCGCTGATGGAGTCGGACGACCTGCTCGCGCTCGGCGAGCTGGCGGAGCTCGCCCGCCGGCTGCGGGGCGGGGGCGACGAGGTCTACTTCGTCCAGAACATCAACCTCTACCAGACCAACGTCTGCCGGGTGAAGTGCAAGTTCTGCGCCTTCGCCAAGACGCGCAAGCAAGAGGACGCCTTCACGCTCAGCGCCGACGAGTTCGTCGAGGACGCCGTCGCCCAGCACGAGCGGCTGGGCTTCACCGAGATCCACTGCGTCAACGGCGAGAACCCCCACGTCGACCTCGAGTACTACGCGGGGCTGCTGCGCAAGCTGAAGCAGGCGCTGCCGGACGTCCACCTCAAGTTCTACACGGCCTCGGAGATCCACCACATGTCCCGCCTCGAGGGCTGCTCGCACGAGGAGGTCCTGCGCGTGCTCAAGGACGCGGGCCTCGACTCGATGCCGGGCGGCGGGGCCGAGATCTTCGCCGAGCGGGTGCGGGCCCTGATCGCGCCCGGCAAGGAGCACCCCGACGAGTGGTTCGACGTCCACGACACGGCGCACCGCCTGGGGATCACGACCCAGTGCACGATGCTCTACGGCCACGTCGAGACCTACGAGGAGCGGGTCGACCACCTACTGCGGCTGCGCGAGCAGCAGGACCGCTCCGGTGGGTTCTTGTCCTTCATCCCGCTCGCCTTCCACCCCGAGAACACGGTCTTCGAGCGGCGCGGCTTCCGCTTCACGACCGGCGCCGACGACCTGAAGGTGATCGCCGTCTCGCGCCTGCTGCTCGACAACATCCCGCACGTCAAGGCGTACTGGATCATGATGGGCCTGCCGCTCGCCCAGGTGGCGCTCCACTTCGGGGCCGACGACGTGCAGGGGACGGTCGTGCGGGAGCAGATCTTCCAGGCGGCCGGCGCCACCGCCGGCACCGAGCAGAAGGTCGCCGAGCTCGTGCGTGTCGTGCGGGAGGCCGGCCGGGTCCCCGTGCAGCGCGACAGCCTCTACAACGAGCTGCGCCGATGGTGAGCGTCCGCGACCTCCTCCAGAAGGTCTTCCCGGCGCAGACCGGGCATCTACAACGAGCTGCGCCGATGGTGAGCGTGCGCGAGGCGATCGAGCAGCGACCGGTCGACGAGCTCGGCGGGCTACTCGCGCCCGACGTCGTCTGGGTCGGCCTCTGGCCCGGCGAGCTCTGCCGAAACCGCGACGACGTCTTCGCGATGCTCGCCCGCATGCGCGAGCGCGAGCTCCGCGTGCAGCCCTCCGTCGTGCTCGAGACGGACGACGCGCTCGTCGTCGATCCCGGGCTCGACGGCCGCCACCACGTGCTCGTTCTCGCCGACGGCCTCGTCTCGGAGGTACGGGTCTACCCGGACCGGCCGGCGGCGCTCGCCGCAGTGGAGGGGAGGCCCTGGTGATCCGGCTCGGCCGGATCGGCTACGTGAACATGGCCCCGGTCTTCTACCGGCTGGGGCTCGACGTCGACGAGGTCCAGGGCGTGCCCACCGAGCTGAACCGGATGCTCGTCGCCGGCCGGCTCGACACGGCGCCGATCTCCTCGATCGAGTACGCGCGCCACGCCGACTCGCTGCGCCTGCTGCCGCGCCTCTGCGTCGCCTCGGAGGGCGCCGTCGACTCGATCCAGCTCGTCTCGCGGACCCCGCTCGAGCGGGTGCGCGTCGTGGCCGTGACGCCGGAGTCCGCGACCTCGGTCGCGCTGACCAAGGTGCTGCTGCCGGAGGCCGAGCAGGCGCCCCTCGAGGCCTACGAGCGCGGCGAGGCCGAGGCGAAGCTGCTGATCGGCGACGCCGCGCTGCGCAGCGCATTCGAAGACCCGACGCCGCACCACGACCTCGGCCGCCTCTGGCTCGAGCGAACCGGACTGCCGATGGTCTTCGCCGTCTGGGCCTGCCCCGAGCCGCTCGCGGACGGCCTCGCCGAGCTCGAGGACGCGCTCGTGGCCTCGGTGCGGCTGGCGCGCGCCGAGCCGGAACGGCTCGCCTACGAGGCAGCCGACCGCTACGGCTACCCGGCGGGCTTCCTCGCCCGCTACTTCGAGAAGCTCCGCTACCGCTTCGGGCCGCGGGAGCGGGCGGGGCTGTACACGTTCCTCGAGCTGGCCCGGGACGCCGGGCTGCTCGAGACGGTGCCCGAGCTGCGCTTCGTCCAGACGACCGGGGCGGCCGTCGCATGAGCGTCGCGGCGCGGAGCAGCGTGGCCGAGATCCTCGAGAAGGCCACGGCGGGCGAGCGGATCGGCGACGACGAGGCGCTGGAGCTGCTCCGCTCGCGTGACCTCGTCGCCGTCGGCCGTGCGGCGAACCAGATCCGCAACCGGCTGCACGACCCCGAGCAGGTGACCTTCATCATCGACCGCAACCTGAACTACACGAACGTCTGCGTCACCGACTGCGAGTTCTGCGCCTTCTACCGCCGCCCCGGGGACGTCCGCGAGGGCTACCTGCTGCCGAAGGCGGTGATCTTCAAGAAGATCGAGGAGACCCTGGCCCTCGGCGGCACCGGCGTGCTCATGCAGGGCGGTCACCATCCCGACCTCGGCGTCGAGTACTACGAGGACCTCTTCTCGTCGATCAAGGCGCGCTACCCGATCCATCTGCACGCCCTCTCCCCGTCGGAGATCCTGCACGCGGCGCGCCGCTCGAAGCTGACGGTGCCCCAGACGCTGACGCGCTTGCGCGACGCCGGCCTCGACTCGATCCCGGGCGGCGGGGCCGAGATCCTCGTCGACCGGGTGCGCGCGCTGATCTCCCCGAAGAAGATCACGACCCGGGAGTGGCTCGGTGTGATGCGCGAGGCGCACCGGCTCGGCATCTCGACGACGGCGACGATGATGTACGGCCACGTGGAGACGCTCGAAGAGCGGGTAGAGCACCTGCGCCGGATCCGCGAGCTGCAGGACGAGACCGGCGGCTTCCGCGCCTTCTTCTCCTGGACGTTCCAGGACGACGGCAACCGGCTCGGCTCGCTCGTCCCGCCCGAGCGGCGGCCGACCTCCTTCGACTACCTGCTCACCCAGGCCGTGTCGCGCATCTACCTCGACAACGTGCCCCACATCGGCTCCTCCTGGGTCACCCAGGGCAAGAAGGTCGGCCAGGTGGCGCTCGCCTTCGGCGCCGACGACCTCGGCTCGGTGATGATCGAGGAGAACGTCGTCTCGGCGGCCGGGACGACGCACCGGACGACCGCGGAGGAGCTCGTCCACCTGATCCGCTCGCTCGGCAAGGTCGCCGTCCAACGGGACACGCTCTACCGGCCGGTCAGGGTCTGGGCCTGACCGCTCCCGGCCGCCGGGCCATGCGCCGCAGGAAGCTGCTGCTCGCCGCCGCGCTCGGCGCGCTCGCTGCCGCCACCGCCGCCTCGGCGGCCACGCAGAGCCCGCGCCGCCCGGCCCAGCAGCCCTCCGGCGCCTCGCTGCTGCTGCCGGGCGTGACCTACAGCCGGCAGGTCGAGTTCACGTCCCGCGGGCCGATCGTCTTCGACGTCGTCACCGCGCCCCGGCCCGACGGCACCGTCTACACCCTGGCGCCCGCGCTCTCGAACGACGCCCTGCGCGGCACCGAGAAGCTCTCGGCCCTCGGACAGCGTCTCGCAGCGGAGGCTACGACGGTCGCGGTCGACGCCGACGCCTTCGAGCGCCGGAGCGGCGTGCCGCGCGGCATCGTCCTCCAGGGCGGCGTGCTCGAGAACCAGCCGTCGCCCGGCCGCTCGAGCCTGGGGATCGGCGCCGACGGTCAGCTCTCGGTCGCGCGGGTCTCCTACGCCGGCACCTGGCAGGGGAGCGGGCAGCGTCGGCCCCTGCTCCTGAACGCCGCCAAGGGCCGCTTCACCCTCTACACGCCGGCCTACGGGCCCAAGACGCCGCGCGAGGCGGGCGTCGTCGAGGACGTGATCCCGGTCTTTCCGCCGGCGCGGCTCGACCAGCCGCTCGCCGGCACCGTCGCCCAGGTCGCGAGCGCCGGCCCCACGCCGATTCCGCGTGGCGGCGCCGTGCTCGTCGCCCGCGGCCCCCAGGCGACCGCGCAGCTGCGGGCCGAGGCGCCGGCCGGGCAGACGGTCGACGTCTGGCTGTCGCTCTCCCCGGATTGGAGCTCGCTGGCCGCGGCGATCGGCGGTGGCCCGCTGCTCGTCCGGAACGGCCGGCCCGTCTTCCAGCCCGGTGAGGCGTTCGCTCCCCGCTGGCTGGCCAGCCGGCAGCCGCGCTGCGCGGTCGGCCAGCGCCTCGACGGCCGCATCCTGCTCGTCTGCGCGGAGGGGACGAGCCCCGCGTACAGCATCGGCGTCTCCAGCTACGAGCTCGCGGTCGAGCTCGCTCGCTTGGGCGCGACGACCGCCTACGGTCTCGGCGCCGGCCCGGCCGCCGGGATGGCCTTCGACGGGACGCTCCTGACCCGGCCCCCGAGCGGCCGGGAGGTGCGGGTCTCGGACGCGCTCGTGCTCTCCTACAGTGGGGTCTACGCCGCGCCGCCCTCGACGCCGGTGCTCTCGCCGAACGGCGACGGCGTCGGCGACAGCGAGACCCTGACCTACAAGCTCGTCCGCCCTTCGACCGTCTCCGCCGTCCTCAGCGGTCCCGGCGGCAGGACGATCTCGCTCGCGTCCGGCGCCCAGCCCCCCGGCCTCTACCAGCTCAGCTGGGACGGCAGCGACGGCGGTGCGCTCGCGCCCGAGGGCGCCTGGACGTTCACGGTCACGGCCCGCGACGACCGGGGCGTGACCACGAGCGCCGAGCGGACGTTCTCGCTCGACGACACGCTCTCCGCGCTCGCGGTCGCCAGCGGGGCTCGCGGCCAGGTCGTCGCCACCTTCCGGCTGGCGCGAGCGGCCGACGTCATCGTCCGGGTCGAACGTCCGGACGGGGTGCCGGTCGCCACCGTCCTCTCGGCCCCGCTTCCGGCCGGACAGCAGCGAGCGGTCTGGCGTGGCCGGATCGACGGCCGGGCCGCGCCCGCCGGGCGCTACCAGGTGGACGTGCAGGCGACGAGCTCGGTCGGTACGAGCTCCCTCGTCGCGCCGTTCTCACTGCTCCCTCACGCGCCTCGGCGATAGTCCGGACCGGTGGCGGTTCCGGCATCCCCAACAGCCGCAGGATCGCGCGGGTGCCGGGCCCCGGCGAGGACGCCGGCGGGCCGGGCGCGCGAGATGGGGCACTAGACTCGCGCGGATGGTCCTGGCCAGCGTCTCCGCGAGCTTCACCTCGGCGGTCGCGTCCCACGGCGCCTACGCCGTCTTCGGGCTGATGGCGGTCGACGCTGTCTTCCCCGCCTTCAGCGAGCTCGTGATGCTCTACGCGGGCGCCGTCGCCGCCGGCGTGTTCGGCAGCGCCAGCCACGTGACCGTCTTCGGCGGCCACGTCGGCTTCGGCGCTGGCGCCTACGCGCTGATGGCGCTCTCCGGCACGCTCGGCTACCTCGCGGGTGCGCTCGTCGGCTGGGCGATCGGCCGCTACGGCGGCCGGCCGCTGCTCGAGCGCCGGGGCGCCTGGGTGCACCTCACGCCGGCACGGCTCGACCGCGCCGAGGCCTGGTTCGCGCGCTGGGGCGACGTCGGCGTGCTGCTCGGCCGGATCACGCCGGTCGTGCGCTCCTTCGTCTCGATCCCGGCCGGCGTGTTCGAGATGCCGCTCGCGCCCTACACGCTCCTGACCCTCGCCGGCTCCGCGGTCTGGGCGTTCGCGTTCGCGGGAGCCGGCTACGGGCTCGGCGCCAGCTACCGTCGCTTCGACCACGACTTCCGCTACGCCGAGTACGCCGTCGTCGCCGGCGTCGTCCTCCTGGCGGCAGGGCTGATTCTGCGCCGGATCCAGGCCGCTAGAGTGAGTCGCCGTGCAGAAGATCCCGCTCGTTGACGTCCGTGCGGAATACGAGCCGCTGATCCCGCGGCTCGAGGCCGCGTTCCGCGAGGTGCTCGAACAGGCTCGGCTCGTGCGCGGGCCCAACTACTGGGCGTTCCAGGAGGAAGCTGCCGCCCAGCTCGGCGTGCGGCGGACGGTCGGCGTCGCGAACGGCACCGACGCGCTCGTCCTGGCCCTCGACGCGCTCGGCGTCGGCCCTGGCGACGAGGTGGTCTGTCCGGCCTTCACCTTCTACGCGACCGCCGAGGCGGTGGCCCGGCGCGGCGCCACCCCGGTCTTCGCCGAGATCGATCCGGCCACGTGCAACCTCGACCTCGAGGACGCCGCAGCCAAGGTGAGCGAGCGCACCCGGGCGATCCTGCCCGTCCACCTCTTCGGCCGCCCGCTCGACGTCCGGCCGCTGCTCGAGCTCGGCCTGCCGGTGCTCGAGGACGCGGCGCAGGCGTTCGGCGCCGCCGGGGTCGCCCAGCACGGCACGATCGCCACCTTCAGCTTCTACCCGACGAAGAACCTGTTCTGCCTGGGCGACGGCGGGCTGGTGGCCACGAACGACGAGGAGCTGGCCGAGCGCGTCCAGCTTCTCTCCTTCCACGGCTCGCGCGACAAGGCCGCCTTCGACGCGGTCGGCTACAACTCGCGCCTCGACGAGCTCCAGGCCGCCTTCCTGCGCGTCTTCCTGCCGGAGCTGCCCGGCTGGAACGAGGCTCGCCGCGAGGCGGCGCGACGCTACGGCGAGCTGGGGCTGGGCGAGCTCGTGGAGATCCCGCCCGACGAGCCCGGGCACGTCTACCACCTCTACGTCTGCCGCTCGCCCGAGCGCGAGGCGATCCGCACCGCGCTCGCCGAGGCGGGCATCGCCTCAGCCGCCTACTACACGACGCCGCTCCACCTGCAGCCCTCGCTCCGCTATCTCGGCTACGAGCCCGGCTCGCTGCCGGCGACGGAGCGGGCGGCCGCCGAGAACTTCTCGCTGCCGCTCTGGCCGGGGATCCCGCCCGAGGCGCAGGAGCGGGTCGTCGACGTCGTCCGCTCCGCGGTCGGCGTCCCCAGCCGAGCCTGATGCGCTACCTGCTGTCGCCGCATCGGCTCTGGCAGCTGCTCGTCGATGCGGCGATCGTCGCGGCCTCCTGGTGGCTCGCCTTCGAGCTCCGCTTCGACCACGGCCTGCCCGTCTACTACGCGACCCTGCTGCGCCGGACGATCCTGATCGTCCTCGTCATCAAGCTGGTCGTCTTCGTCGCCTTCGGCTTCTACAACCGCTGGTGGCGCTACGTCTCGGTCAGGGACATGTGGGCCGTGGCCAGGGGCGTGGTGGTCGCCTGCCTGATCGCCGACGTCACCGTCTACCTCGTCTCGCCCGTGCACGGCGTTCGGCTGCCGCGCTCGATCGCGGCCAGCGACCTGCTGCTGACGCTCGCGCTCGTCGCCGGCTCGCGCCTGCTGGCGCGCACGGTGATCGAGCGGCCCGGCCTCTCGGTCATGTCCCGCGGCAAGGAGGTGCTGGTGGTCGGGGCCGGCGACGCCGGCCGCCTGATCGTGCAGGAGATGCAGCGCTCGCGCCTGATCGACTACACGCCGATCGGGTTCGTCGACGACGACCCGCGCAAGCGCCACACCCGGATCATGGGCGTGCGCGTCCTGGGCGGGCTCGACGAGCTGCCCCGGCTGCTGCGAGAGCACCGGCCCGACGAGGTGCTGATCGCCATGCCCTCCGTGTCGGGCGAGGTGCGCCGCCGGATCGTCGAGTCGGCGCAGCGGCTGCGGATCAGCGTCAAGACCCTGCCGGGGCTGTACGAGCTGATCACCGGTCAGGTCGGGCTGGCCGGGCAGATCCGGCCGGTGCAGGTCGAAGACGTGCTGGGCCGCGAGCAGGTGGAGGTCGACTTCCACGAGGTCGCCGCCTACCTCGAGGGGCACACCGTTCTCGTCACGGGCGCCGGCGGCTCGATCGGCTCCGAGCTCTGCCGCCAGATCGCCCGGGTCGGCCCGGCGCGCCTGATCCTCGTCGACAACGCCGAAGGGCCGCTGTTCGAGATCGAGCGCGAGCTCGTGACCGAGCGCGACTTCACCGCCGCGCTGCCGAAGCTCATCGACGTCAAGGACCGCAAGGCGATGCGGCGCGAGGTGTTCGAGAAGTACCGGCCGACGGTCGTCTTCCACGCCGCCGCGTACAAGCACGTAGCGATGCTCGAGACGCACCCGCTCGAGTCGGTGCGCAACAACGTCGTCGGCACGCGCGTGCTGGTCGAGCTGGCCGCCGAGTTCGCCGTCGAGCGGTTCGTCTTCATCTCGACCGACAAGGCGGTCAACCCGAAGACGGTGATGGGCCAGTCGAAGGCCCTCTGCGAGTGGATCGTCGAGTCGTTCGGGCACCGGCGCGACGTCTCGACCCGCTTCGTCGCCGTCCGCTTCGGCAACGTCCTCAACTCGTCCGGCAGCGTGATCCCGATCTTCCGCAAGCAGATCGAGCGGGGCGGGCCGGTGACGGTCACCCATCCGGAGATGACCCGCTACTTCATGACCATCCCCGAGGCGGTCTCCCTCGTGGTGCAGGCCGGCGCGATCGGCGGCTACGGCCAGGTGTTCGTGCTCGACATGGGCGAGCCGGTGCGGATCGTCGACCTGGCCCAGAACATGATCCGGCTCTCCGGCAAGCAGCCGCGCCTGCCCGACGACCCGGTCACCTCGCCGAAGGACGTCCGCATCGTCTTCGTCGGCTCGCGGCCGGGCGAGAAGATCCACGAGGAGCTGTGGAGCGAGGACGAGTCGGTGGCGGCCACCTCGCACCCCAAGATCCTCCGCTTGAGCCGTCCGCCCGTCGATCCCGACTGGCTCGCGGAGCAGCTCGCCGAGCTCGAGCGCCTCGCCGACGAGGGCGACACGCTCGAGGTGGTCGGCAAGCTGCAACGGGTGGTGCGACACCCGCTGCGGTTGACCGCACCGCCGCCTGCCGCGCGCCCGCAGGCCGAGGCGCCCCAGGCTCCCCCGGTCGTCGCACCGCCCGCGGGGCGCAGCGAGGCCGGCCCCGCTGGCTGACGCGAGCCGGCGCGGGCAGCTCGTGCCCGCTGGCGCAGATTTGGCGCGAACCTGCGAGCCTCTCGCCACCGCTCTGGCGCTATCGTCGAGCGCCGAGGGCGGCGGGAACGGCTCCCCACCCAGGGTGGGGGTGTGGGGTGCGCGGCCGGCGATGTCCTGCCTGGCCACCGCCTCCCCGGCAAGCGCCCTGCCCGGGCGCCGCCGCCCCGTCCAGTCGCCTCCTCGGCCAGAGCAGGCTCGGCCCCGTCGCGGCTCAGGCCTCGACGGCCGAGAGCAGGAGCCGGAGCAGCTCGGCCGGGTCGCGCCGCACGCGGGCCGGCGCCGTCTCGTCGCGTTTGCGCAGCTCGAGGGCGCGAGGGTCGGTGAGCGGCTTCAGCCGCCCCTGCCGGATCAGCTCCTCGTCCACCCCGCCCAGCCGTCCGCCGTAGGTCGTGTACACGGGCACCCCGAGCGCCGCGGCCTCGCGGTTCATCGTCCCGCCCGCCGAGACGACGAGATCGGCGAGCGCGATCAGGCTCTGGGCGTCGACGGCCCCCTCCGGCACGAGCACCGACGGCAGCGCGAGCCCGCGCACGAACTCCCGCTGCTCGGCCGTGCGCGGCAAGACCACGGCGTGCACGTGCTCGGCCCGCCCCAGGTGCTCGAGCGTCTGCGGGAACAGCGGGTTCGAGTGCCGGTGGTAGAGCGAGACGTCGGGCGGCGGTCGCAGGACGACGAGCACCCGCTCCGGGTCGACGCCGAGCCGGCCGAGCAGCGACCGGTCGGGCTCGAAGTCGGCCAGGTAGTACTCCTCCTTCAGTCCCTCGTACTGCAGGAGCTTCGGCGGCCGCACCCCGTAGCGGCGCAGGCGCTCCGGCGGGATCGCCGCCGGCACGACAACCCGCGTCGCAGCCCGGCAGCCGAGCTGATGCTGCACGCTGGCGAACTCGTAGTCGAAGGTGGTGGCGCTCGGCAGCCCGAGCCGGCGGGCGGTCAGCGTCAGCTCGTGCGAGCCGTGCGCGAGCGCGACGTCGAATCCCCGGCCGCGCGCCCAGCGGCGCAACGCTCGCAGCCGTC
>Ga0209810_1003896_pt1 | contig 14998 bp, 13 predicted proteins | sample Coa_R1_7_FD_187159 | JGI IMG/M metagenome (GOLD analysis project Ga0209810, IMG submission 187159) | Surface soil microbial communities from Centralia Pennsylvania, which are recovering from an underground coalmine fire - Coalmine... | ecosystem: Environmental > Terrestrial > Soil > Unclassified...
GATGCCGCGCGCAACCAGATGGCCAGCGACGCCCTCGCCCAGCGATTCGACGAACTGATGTGGATCGACAGCGACATCCTTTTCGATCCTGACGACGTAGACAAACTGCGCCGGCACGACCTGCCGCTGGTCTGCGCCATCTATCCCAAAAAAGCCTGCCGCCAATTCGCCTCCGCCTTCCTACCCGAGACACGCCAGATCTCCTTCGGCGCTCACGGCGGCTTGATCGAGCTTCTCTATTGCGGCTTCGGCTTCGTCTATACCCGCCGCGTGGTGTACGAAACCATGCAACGCGAATTGCGCTTGTCGGTGTGCAACCAGCGATTTAAGGGCTTGCCGCTGGTGCCCTACTTCGCTCCGCTGATCGTCGGCGAGGGCGAGCAAGCCTGGTATCTGGCCGAAGATTATTCCTTCTGCGAACGCGCCCGCCGCTGCGGCTTCCGCATCCTGGCCGACACCACCATTCGCCTCTGGCACGTCGGCACCTATCGCTACGGCTGGGAGGACGCTGGCCGCGACGTGCAACGCTTCGGCGATTACACCTTCCACATCACCGACGACACGACGCCAACCTGACCGCCTACTTCTCGAGAACCTGCATACGGATCGTGGATGGATACTTTGGCGAGTGATGCACTTGCTGCCGGGCCGATTGAAAGTCCTCGTCCTTGGCTTCAAAGATGTTTGGGACGTATTTCTGCGGGTTGCGGTCAATCAGGGGAAACCAGCTGCTCTGAACTTGCACCATGATCTTGTGCCCCTTGCGGAAACAGTGATGGCTCCAGTGCAGGTCGATGGTGTACTCATTGACCTCGCCCGGCGCCACCGGCTCGGGTTTTTCAAAACTCTTGCGAAAGCGGGCACGCATCGGCTCGCCGCTGATTAGAAGTTGAAAGCCTCCTAGACGGGGGTTCTTGTCCACCTTTTCCGGATAGACATCGATTAGCCGAACGACCCAATCGCAGTCGGTTCCGCTGGTGGCGGCGAAGAGGTGCGCCGTCAGCGATCCGGCCACGGTCACGTCCTCCTTCAACGGCTCCGTCTCGTAGGTCAACACATCGGGGCGATATTGCGTGAAACGCTGATCCTCCACCATCCACACTTGCCATTCCGGACCGGGATACGTCGGCGTGACCGGACGCGGGCGATACGGCACCGGACATGCCGGATCGGAGACGTACTCATCAAACGCGGGCTTGGTTTCCGACGGCGCTTCAAATGTGAGTTTGCCTTTGGGATGGAAATAGAGTTGGCGAGTGACGGCCTTCTTCGGCGGCCAGTGTTCGTGCCGGACCCATTGATTGCGACCGGTCTGAAACATCCGGGCCTCCAGCGGTTTCTCCCCTTTATCCTTCAGATAGCGGGCGAAGAACGGCGCCTGCACCTTGGCGCGGAAGTGCTTGCCGGTGTCGCTGTCGAAGCTGATCCTGCCGAGTCTGTTCCCCGGCCCCGAGGACCAGCCGCCGTGGTTCCAGGGACCGACCACCAGGAAGTTTTGATCGTTCCGGTCGTGTCGTTCCAGAAGTTCATAGGTCTTGAGCGGGCCGTAGAAATCTTCCTGGTCGAACCAGCCGGCGACGTGCAGCGTCGGCACCGAGACGCGCGTCAGGTAGCGAGCCGAGGCCTGCTTTTTCCAGAAGTCGTCGTAGTTGGGATGTGCGACAAAATCGTTCCACGTCGGCATCTTGCCCTTGAAGTATTTCCGATTGACGTTCGACAGCGCCCCTAGTTTCAAGTACCACTCGTAGGTGTCGTAACGGTCGAATGCGAAGCTGGCATTGGTCTTGTCTGTCTCCATCATGGCGACGTACTCGAATCCATAACTGAGGCGGAACGCGCCGTTGTGGTGGAAGTCGTCGCCGAGGAACATATCGGCGGGCGACGCTTGGGGCGAGGCCGCCTTCAAGGCCGGATGCGGATCGAGTAGCGCCATCACCGTCAGCCAACCCGGATAGCTGACGCCGAGCAGGCCAACCCGGCCATTGTGGTTGGGTATGTTTTTCAGGAGCCAGTCGATGGTGTCGTTGGTGTCGGTGCCTTCGTCGATGGCCTTGGGGTCTTTCGGATCACGCGGCGGGCGCTGCATCACGAATTGCCCCTCCGATTTGTGACGGCCGCGAATGTCCTGGAACACGAAGATGTACCCCTCGTTGGCCAGATCCTTCAGATAATCCTTCAACGCTTTCGGCCCGTTGGCCTCGATGCCGTAAGGAGTTCGCAGCATGATGAAGGGCAGCGACTCCTTCTGTTCCTTCGGCGTGTAAATGGTGGTGTAGAGCTTCACGCCGTCACGCATGGGGATCATCTTGGCCGTTCGCGTGAACTGTTTGGCTTGTTCTTGCAGGTCTTTCGGCGTGACCTCCTGGGCTGAGCCGGCGGGGTGGAACGTGCTCAAGACGAACAAACCAATCACCATTGCCGGGATCGTGAAGGATAGTCTGCGGTTCATTGCTCCCTCTCGAAGCTACCAAGACTGTTTTTTCGACTGATCTGCCTTAGATGATACATCCCTGCCACCGTCGCCGTCTCGAAAAAAACTTCTCACCTCCGAAAACGGAACGAAGCTGTCACAACGCGAGAGGTCCCAAGAAGAAGAGACAGAAGGGAAAAGTTGATGCCTTGAGAGAAACGGAAGGCCGCTTGGGTGAATGAGATCGAGGGCACTCAACCTCATAGCTGGCTTCACTCCTCCGAGGCAGGGCGCACAGACACAGGGTCTCGCGCAGCATCATTCACTGTTTACCACAAAGAAAGAGAGTTTCCCATGAGTCGCAAATTGAACAGCCGTTCGGTCAAGCCGATGCTCGAACACTTGGAAGATCGCTACCAGCCGTCGGTCCTGATGGGTGGCAACGTCGTCCCCACGTTGGTCAACCAGGTCAACACGGTCCTCACCGACATGCAACACGCTCAGGTCAAGCTGACGACCGATTACAATGCTGCCGTCACCGCCCTTGGCACCAACCCTAATGGCGACAATGTGCGGGCGTTTGCCCACCCCTTCGGCCAAGCTGTCGCGGATTATCAGCAGATTCTCAACGACCAAGCCACGATTAACTCGATGGTCAGCACCGACACTACGGTCCTCCAGGAGGTAGCGCTGGCGGAGTTTTCAGCAGGGGACCCGATTGATTTGGTCATTCTGACGTTCTTCAAAGGCTCATCCTTTGATCCGACCACGCAGCTTAAGAACGTTCAGAACCAGGCCAATCAATTTCTGCAAGATACGACCTTGCAGAACGAGATCAACCACATATTCGATCTCCGTAATCCTCTGAGTATCGGCTTCGATCCGACTCGGGATCAAATCACGATTGCAGCGGAAGTCAACACCCCCAGTTTCTGAGTCCGTGATGGACAACATCGATCCGAGCCGGAAGTGCAAATAACGCGGATCATCTCCGCTTGCACTTCCGGCTCAAATGATTTTGCACGCCTCATCGAAGTCCAGGCGCGGCGAGCGCGGATGGAGCTTGCTGGCATCCCCATAGCCGAGGTTACACAGGAAATTGGATTTCACCGTCGTCCCGGCAAAGAACTCGGCATCGACCTTGGCGTTGTTGAAACCGGACATGGGTCCGCAGTCCAGGCCCAGCGCTCGCGCCGCCAGCATGAAATACGCGCCCTGCAAAGAAGAATTCCGCAGAGCGATGTATTCCAGAACATTGTTCGGTAGATCCTTGAACCAAGCCTTGGCGTCGGTGTGCGGAAAGAGCTTGGGCAGCTGCTCGAAGAAATGGATGTCCATCCCGACAATGGCGGTGACCGGCGCCGCCATGGTCTTGGCCACGTTTCCGGCATCGAGGGCGGGTTTCAGCCGCTCCTTCGCCTCGCGCGACTTCACGAAGACGATGCGCATCGGACACATATTCGCCGAGGTCGGTCCCATCCTGGCGAGATCGTAGACCCGCCGCAACAGCGCATCGTCCACCGGCTTGTCCAGCCAGACAGTGTGCGTCCTGGCCTTGCGGAAGATGAGGTCCAAACCGTCGTCGTTCATGGTCATGTCGAAATCTCCTAGGTTTATCCGCGAACCCGTCTGCGTTCGGCCCTCCAAGGCGGAGAGGTTCCACCGTAGCGCTTTCCCTTTGATCTCAGCCACGCTGGCTTTTGTCAAGCAGTCGGGAGCCACGAATACGAGTATAATTGTGAGAGATATGGAGGGCTGGACCTTATGACACCGGAGCGAGATGATATAACGCAGCTGTCGAACGATCCGGTTGCGCAACTATTGCTTAGCGGCAAAGCTCAGACGCTCCGCGAAGCCGAGGAGTTGTACCTCGATACCTGTTTGCCCGAAGTCGTTCGGCTGCTCCAGAGCGGGCTTTCGGATGAAGAACTTGGTCGTCATCCGCTGATGCGAATGCTCCGCGCGCACGGCAGCCGGGGATGGGAGGAGGCCGTTGAGTGAACCCCGAAGAACGGCTGGCCGGCATTGTCCGAGCCCTCGAATCAGTTGGCCTCTCGTGCCTCATCATGGGTGGACATGCTGTTCGCTTCTACGGCCTACAACGATACACAAACGACTTCGATCTGACACTTGCACCGGACGGTTGGGATGATCTGGCCGACCGACTCGCCCGCACGGGCCTCTTTCCGGGCACCGGCCCGGTCGAAGGGAACAGCTGGCACCCTGGGGCATTTCGACGCTTTCTGCTCGGCGACTTGGCTGACGGTCAGGAAGAATGGCTTGAATTCTGGCGTGGCAATCATCTGCTGGCCCCCTTTGCGGAACTCTTCGCTCGGCGACAGATCGGTGCATACGGCGGCCAGCAGCTTGCGTTTTTATCGCTGCCGGATCTGATTCGGAGCAAGGAGACCGAGCGGGCGAAGGATTGGGATGACGTGTCCTACTTGGAGGAGTTCCTCGACACGCGCCTGCATGGGCAGTGTGTGGCCGGCACGATCACGGTCGCCGATGCGCTGGCACAGCTTCGTAGCCGCCGCGGGTTCGACACGAACCTGGCCGAGAACCGATTTGCCGACGCCGAAGTTATCCAGACCGCACTGGAACGCACGACAAACCCCATCACGCAAGCGTTCCTCCTACCGTGGGTGCCCACAACGGTCGCCGCCGCACCGGTCGTTCGAATCGAGCCGCTTGTCGAGCGGAAGCTCCGCTCGATAGCACCTGCATCGTCGCTTCATCGCTCCCTTGTCGAGGTAGTTCGTCGGCAGTACAAGGTTTTCTGTCAGGATCGGGACCGGTTGGACAAGGAAGCGATCCGCACTGCTCAGGCGGAGAGGCCAAAATAAACTTCGCGCTCAGATTTTCCGTTCCCCGTTTGCGGGCACAGCCGCCAACGAGCGGGCCCTGCTCGGTATTGGAGACGCCGAGCTTTTGATTCTTGCCGTCTAATCCTTCGATAATCTGCTGGTAACCTTTCACAAGTTGAAGGTGACAACTGTGCAGGAATGCGGCAGGTCTGTGCAACGATCGAGGCGGGCCGGGGCCGAAGAATGCCCGGGCCTGACAGGGGAGGCAGGATCATGTCTGAAACCGTCAGCATCGTGTCGCGGACGAGGTTGCGGATCAGCGGATGGAGACGCGGGCGGTGCGGGCGGACGGTCGGAAAAGCCCTGGGGGAGATAATTGGGAGTCCGAGTGCGGAAGCGCGACCATGATTGAAATCCTAAGAGCAAAAATCGCCTTTACTTGTGATACTCTTTGGAAATCAATTCCAGCAGCCAAAGCATCGGATCACTGACCGCAACGGCGGTAACGATGATGACGGCCACGGATGCGAGAGTCATGAGGCCCCACCATAGCGCGCGAACGCCGGATCGACGCAAACGATAGGCGACCGTGCCGTCAACAATGATGAAAAACAACACGACTACCAGCCCGAGGGGAACTATTCCATGCGTCAGGGCCATCACCAGCACTATGGACCGCGGTTTCATGTTGAAGTTGCGTAAAACCTGTTCCACGCGCGGCACCCACAGGAGGATGCCGACCAGCCACGCGGCCCAGAGGAGGGCGTGGAGCGCGACCACGGAAAATGTCTCCCACAGACGGTTGGTCGCATACGGAGTGGACGAAATCGTACTCATGTGCCCCTCTCTCGATGCAGATAGGCGCGGTTCGCCGCGGACAGGAAAATCAACAGCACATCGGGCCGGCTACTGTTATTCTCACCGAAATCCTGGCGGCAGGCAAGCATGAAAACGGTTCAGTAATTCGGTTCCCCGGATGGTATGGGTTCACGGTATCAGTTCACGGCTCCCGCTCCCAACCGGGAAAGCGTTTAAAGCTTATCAACTCTTCCTCGATTCCTGGTCGGGCAGGAAAAACGGGGACATTCAAGATTGATGACAAAAGTCCTGAATGTGCCATTCTTCCGCACGCAGAGTTCGTTGTCGTTGCAACGATTGCGTTTCGTTGTATCGGGGATGGGGGGAAGCGATGCAGCGAAGCAGCTGGGCAAGGAGACAAGAAACGGCTTATCTACCCCTGGGCTTCAGGCAACGGGGGCGGCGTCCCTTCTCGACAATGCACGCTGACACCGTTGCCTGCATGGTGTCGAGATGGCAGATGCCCTCGATGTAGATATTCAGCAAGCAACCAAACGAGTACTTCCGGTTTGCTGAAGTCCGCCAGTAGCTGCAAACGCTCCAGTTCTCCGTATCATACGCATTACCAGCGCAGTAAAATGGAGAGGACGGAGAAGAAAAATCGATGCCGATTCCGGCTTTTGACGGCATTCTGAATGTTTTGCCGCCGCACCTGGGAGATCCTCGACAGCCTGCGGACCTGTCACCGTTTCCCTGCACGGTTGTCGAGCTTTGTGATGGATTCGCTACGACAGCGAAGCGCAAGCAAATCCTAGAAGGGTTTCTCAATTTCCGAGCGGAATTGTTCGCCCTGGGGATTCAGGGTTTTCAGTGGCTCGACGGCAGTTTTATGGAAGACATTGAGATGCAGGAGGGACGTGATCCAAACGATCTTGATGCAGTTACCTTCGTTACCGACCCGGCAACACCGACGGACCTTAGCGCAAGACTGGCGATGAAACCGAATCTATTGGATCATGCATACGTAAAAGGGACTTATTCCGTCGATCATTACTGGGTGTCCATCGGCTCCGATCCAGCTTTCTTGGTCGAACAAACCTGTTACTGGTATGCACTGTTTTCCCATCGTCGAGATCGCGTGTGGAAAGGCATGTTGGTTGTCCATTTGATCGATAAGTCCGATGATGATTCGGCCCGCGCAGCCCTGGGGAGCAAGCCATGAAAGACCTTACTTTTCTGAAAGTCCAAGCTCTGCAACTGCGTAGGCTTCTGGAACGCGCAGGGGACGACCCGATTGCCGTCCCGCAGCTGCGGGCGCGTCTCGCCGATGCGGAGAAGGAGCTGGAGGCGGCGCTACAACAAAGCGGTAAGCTATTCCCTCCCGACATCCACGAGCTTCCGCGAGCAGCTCTCTTTCTGCGCGGCGGCGGTGTACAAGGGTCCGAGGGCATTCGGCCAAGCCTTGCTGGCGAAGCCTTGATTCAGTACGAGAAGATGTTTATCGAACAGGCCCTCCACGACGAACGCGAAGCTGCGCGAAGCGCCGGCCGACAACGCCGCCGCCGCGGAGCGTCTACTCCGGGACTGTTGTTTACGGGCACGCCGCGCGGTTCGTTCGGCCTTGAGTTCGTCCCACAGCCAACCGACGAAGGAACTCTACTCGAAGTTCATGCTCACGCGCTCCGAAATATCGCGGCAGCTTTGGTGCGTGTCGCCGGCAGCGATGCCGAAACCCTCGATGAAGCTATTGGGCCGATCCCGCCGCGAATGTTGCATCCGCTCAAGCAATTCTTGAAAACCCTGGCTGACAACGGCGCTGAATTGCGCTTGGCGTTTCACGATAGACCCCCGCAATCCTTAACAGCTAGCCAGATCAAAACGGCCGCGGAGCGGCTGGATAGAGACGTGACCGAAGAGGAAGTCACACTTCGCGGAACTTTTCGCGGGGTTACTCTCGAAACTGGTCATTTTGATTTGCGGACGGACCCTAGCGATGTCATCACGGGCACTGTCGCCGATCATCTCACCGAGGACGACCTCCAACGAATCGACGAGTTGACTAACAAGCCATGCAACGCTCGGCTTCTGAAAACAACGATTCGGAGCATCTCGGGCACTTCCAATTCGACCTTCGTACTGTTGGATGCCGAGGAAGCAGCGAAGAAAGATAGTACTCATGCTGGGCAAATTCCGCATCATTGACCTGAGTGTTCCCTTGGAGCACCAAGCTGCCAGCGAGCCGATGCCGCCACAAATCCGCTATGCTCGACACGACGGCGAGGGTTTGCAGCAGATGCAGCATTTTTTCGGCGTCAGGCCGGAGGATCTCGTCTACTCGAACGGGATGGGCTGGGCCGTCGAGGAAGTGCAGGCCATTACACATACCGGGACGCACGTCGATGCGCCGTATCACTATGGCCCGACCAGTGAGGGCAAGCCGGCCCGCACCATCGATCAGATACCGCTGGAGTGGTGCTTGGCGCCCGGGGTCGTGCTGGATGTCCGGCACAAGGCGGCGGGGGACTTCATCACCGTCGCCGATTTACATGCCGCTCTCGCCGCCATCGACTATCAGCTCCGTCCGCTCGACATCGTGCTGTTGCACACCGGGGCCGACAAACGGCTTGGTTCCTCGGATTACTTCGCGCAGCCGGGCTTGGGCCGCGAGGGCGTTCTCTGGCTGGTGGAGCGCGGCGTCAAAATCATTGGCATCGACGCCTACACGCTGGATCGGCCCTTCGCCAACATGATCGCGGATTTCCGGCGTACCGGCGAGGGGCGTTTCATTTGGCCGGCTCACTTCGCGGGGATCGAGCGGGAATACTGCCAGATCGAGAAGCTGGCCAACCTGGAGCGGATTCCTCGACCCCACGGTTTCTACGTTTCTTGTTTGCCCGTCAAAATCCAGGGTGCCAGTGCTGGCTGGTGCCGCGCCGTCGCCCTGGTGCCCGAAGAGTGAATCGTGCTTATGAGAGCAGTCCTCTAAACGATTTGTCTTCTCAGCTCTTGCGTGTCAGCTCGATGACGCCGTTCCAGTTCACAGGTGCGACGTAATTGTTCTGCACAATAAAAACTAGGAGAAAATCCTTGACGCGATCATCGGGCGGCAATCGGTGCAGGAGACGTATCGCCTCGGACCAGTTGCCGGAGATGAAGGCTTGCAGGGCCGTCTCGTAGTCGGTCAACTGCTGGTCGGTCAGCTCGGGTGCCTCGGCCAGCGGCGGGAGTAGCTCGCTTACCATGATCGGCGTGTCCAAACCGTAGGGCCGGACCTGGGCCAGACGGCGGACGCGGGCCACCGTCGGCGGCACCTGGCGGCGCACCAGCTCGGCGGTGTCCTCGTCGAGCAGAATCGAGCCGTGCAGGATCTTCGTCATGCCCTCCAATCGGGAAGCACGGTTGACGACGGGGCCGAAGACGCCCACCTTGGCCTGGTCGCTGGTGCCGATCTTACCGGCGACGGCCTGTCCGGTGGCCAAGCCGATTCCGACCCGGAAGTTGGCCAGGTGGTGGCCCGGCTGACGGGAGGCAGCCTCGAAGCGCGTGCGGACGGCCAGTGCGGCCATGCATGCCCGGCTGACTGAGTCTGGTTGAGGAAACGGCCAGCCCCAGAAGCCCATCGCCGCATCGCCCTGAAAATCGCCGACCACGCCGCCGTTGTCCAGGATCGAGTGCGTCATCACGTGCAGCGCCTTGCTGACGCGCGCCAGCAGGCCCATCAAGTCCGACGCGCTCTTCTCCGACTCGCGCGAGAAGCCACGCAGGTCACAGAACAGGACCGAAACCTGCGTCTGCCGTGGCGCCAGCGCTGCATCGGCGTCTTCCTCGGCGATCTGGCCCAACACCAACGGAGACAGAAACTGGCTCAGTACGCTGCGCTGCCGTTGCAACGACCGCAGTTGCCGTAGCGCCCGGAGGATCGACGCCATTAGCTCCGTGAATTTCAGGTCGGAGCGCAGCTCCGACGGATCGAGCAACCCCTGAGAGTAATGACCGGCGACGTAGAACGCCCATCCTTCGTGTTCCGCACCCACCGGCGTGCAGTAGGCCCAATCGATATTGGCGCAGTAAGTGAAATCCTGGACCTTGGAAGTAGTCGATTCGGCGTTCCAGCTGTGCAGCACACTTTGCTTGCGGCGCAGCGCTTCGCGGATGAGCCGTTCGCTGGGCCGAAAATCGCCAGTGACGGTCTGGCGACGATCCCAGTGCAAAATGTCGATGGCGTTGTCCTCCGGCTTGTTGGGATCGCCGGCAACCAGAGCGATGGTGCTGGCCCGCTCGATGCCGGCCAGGAGCAAGTTGACCAGACTCGTGAACAGGTCCGTGTCGCTGGCGGCCCCGGCGATGATGCCGGGCAGCTGACCAAGTACGTCCAAACGGTGATCGCCGGAGGCAAGGTGGACCGCTCCCATCTCCTGCGGGCTGAAGGCGTGCTCCTGCACGGGGCCGCGCACGTCCTGAACGATGCTGGCCTCGGCGCTGGCCACCGTGAACGTCGTGTCGCCGATGACGAACGATTCGTTCGGTCCCAACTCGAAGGAATTCGCTTCCTGGTCGTTGCGGAGGATGGGATTACGGGCCGTCGGCAGGCGGCGCACTTCCAGCCGGCCATTGCGCCAGCGCACTTCGGCATGACGGCGCGAGATGAGGGCATCCCACGGCACCGCCCAGGTGCCGGCGCTACGGCCGAGCACCACCGGCACGTTCGGCGGCAACGGCCGACGCCAGCGATTCTCTGCCACCGCTCCCTGCGCGATCAGATCAGCCACCCCGGACCTCCTCTACGGACCTTTGGCGACGCTGCGCGTTTGGAGCAGCCGGCGGATGATATCGGGACGGTAGAGCGAGCTGTGGAACTTGGCGGCATGATAAAACATGGGCAACTCGTTGCCCTCTCTGGGGACTTGCCAGCCCATGAGCCGTTCGCCGCCTGGTGAAGCGGCGTAGTAACCCTCCGGCGTCCAAGCGATCCAATCGTCTCCGACAACGAACAGCGATACGAGGGGGAGATCGCGGTCGGTGGTGTACACTCGCAGCACCTCGTCCGTGCCGGCTGCGACAAAATAATCTTTCCCTGGAGCAGGAGCGACCGAACGCAAATGGCCCGAGCCTTTGTAATCTCGTACCCGCCCTCCTGTCTTGAGGTCGTAAAGATACAGGCTGTCGTACAGGCCGATCGCAGCGTACTTATCGCCCACGAACGTGAAACAGGTGATCTCGCCGATTCCACTTGGAGTTTTGATCTCTCGAACCGTTTCCTTTCCGCGCTTCAAAGCCAATTTACGACCTTCTATTTTTGACAACGACAGACCGCCGTGCGTATCTTCGGCCCGATGCCACTCGTCTGCGGGGAGATGAACGAGCTTCAAATCGGGCAGGCGGAACGCGAACTCGGGATTCTTGCTCTCCCCGACCAGGCGTACTTGCCTCCAAGCGATCGTCTGTCCGTCGCGGCCCCAGAACACCCCGGCAACGGTTCGATTGCGCCCTCCTAGCTGGTGAACGATCTGGCGGTTGTCCGTTCGCCACAGGAACAAGGCCGATCCGCTGCTGCCGCTCGCCGCCAACTTATTATCCGGCGAGAGCGCTGCTGCTTGGGGGAAGCCGTAAGGTATCCGGAATCGACTCCGTTCCTTCTTCTGGGCGACATCGAGAAGCGAGGTTCCGGCAAGCAACGTCTTTCCGTCAGGCGAGAAGGCAAGACCTTCGCCCGCGCTGACGCGATCAAGAGTGCCACGGGGAGATCCATCGGCGTTGAACAAATCGACAACCGCTTGCTGGCCGCAGGCCGCAAAAAATTTCCCGTCGGGACTCCAGGCAAGGCTGGTGATTCCTCCGGACGCCTGACGTGGTTCGCCGATCGGTTTGCCGGTCTCCATTGACCAAAGTTGTAGCGTGCCTTTGAACTCGCCGCTGGCCAGCATCGTGCTATCGGGCGAGAAAGCCACCGCTTGTATTCTTCCTTGGCGCCCGGTGAGATTGTACTTGAGCGCTCCGGTCGCCGCGTCCCAGACGAAGAGTTGGCGGCGGTTTCCACCGGAGGCCAACCACTTCCCATCGCGTGAAAACGCCACATCGACGATTTGCCCGGTGTGGCCCAGCAGGACGTTTCTTACCTTGTTTTCCGCCAGGTCGTAAAGGTAAATGGCATGTTCGCGGAGCGGCGACCAACCAGTGATGGCGAGAAGGCGTCCATCCGTCGAGAGTGCAGCAGCATGGCTGACCATGCCTGGACCGACGCGGTCCAGGACGCTGACTGGAAGGCGCAGCACCTGCAACGATTCTCCGGTGGACACATCCCAGATGCGAACCGTACTGTCAGCCGAAGCCGAGATCAAACGCTTGCCGTCTGGCGTGAACATCAAATCCACAATGTTCGCCGTGTGGCCGCCGACATCCAGGACGAGGACCGGCTTTTGCTCTGACTTCTCGTTGTTTTCCACCTTGGCGACGGACACAGCCGGCTGCACGCGCTCGACAGAGACAATCTGCTGTCCATTGCGTGTCAGCGTGAACCTGTCCGTGCTCAGCCGCAGCTTTTCGGGTTTGCCGGCCAACTCGATCTCATACTGGCCGGATCGAAGAAGCAACTTATTGTTCGTCTTGAGATCGACGATCTCGACCTGCTCACCTCCCCGCTTGATGACGACACTAACGTCGGGGTCGTCGCTCGTGATGACCAGCTCGCCTTGATTGGTGACGATGCGGTAGACAGCCGGTCCCGCGAAGGCTCCCACAACGCCAACCAAAATGACCAGCGCAGCGGCAACCACCCAGGCGCGGAAGCTGCGTCGAACCGGCTTGGGAGCAAGCGTCTGGCCGCTCTCGATGGCCCGAAGGGATTCAACCACGGCTTGGGCGGCGTCCGGTCGATCCGACGCCTTCTTGGCGAGAAGCCGCAGGATTAGATCATCCAATGCGGGCGGCACATTGGGATTCAGGCTCCGCGGCGACTTCGGCTGCTCGGAGGCGACCGCGGCCAAGAGAGACATCAGATCATCCTGCACGAACGGCAGTCGTCCGGTCGTCATGCGATATAGCACAACACCCAGGCTGTACAGATCGCAGCGGCCATCGACGGGATTGCCGCTCTGTACCTGCTCCGGAGCCATGTAGCTGGGCGTGCCGAGAATGTAGCCCGCCTTGGTCAGTTGCACGTTCTCCTGCGCCAAGCGGGTCAGGCCGAAATCGAGGATCTTGACCCGGCCGCTGCCAGCTTCAAGCCAGATGTTGCTGGGCTTGATGTCGCGGTGAATCAGGCTGCGGGCATGAGCTGCCGCCAGACCAGCGGCTATCTCCCGGCCGATGCGGAGCGCCTCGGGGATCGGCAGCACATCTTGGCTATCAAGCCGAGACTCCAGAGTCTCACCCTGAAGCAAGGGCATGGCAAGATAAGGGATGCTGTGATCTTCGCCGACATGATACACGGCGATGATGTGATCGTGCTCGATCTGCGCCGCAGCCCGGGCTTCGCGCAAAAAGCGTTCACGGCTGGCCTGGTCGCCGGCCATGCGGCTTCGCATCACCTTCAGGGCGATGTGGCGTTGCAGCTGCGGATCTTCCGCCTGGAACACCACGCCCATGCCGCCCTTGCCCAGCACCTTCAGCACCCGATAGGGACCGAGCCGGCCGATCTCACCCGGCTCTTGGGCCGGCAGAAGACAGTCGCGGAAGTCCTCGGCCTCGGTTTGGTTCTTGTCGCGGGCTGCGCCACCGATTTCTTGCGTGACTACCGTTGTTGACGTGGTGGTGGGGCAGAAGGTCGCCGATTCGGTTAAGGTGCGCATCCGGCTGACCAGCGCTTCGATTTCCGGGCCTTCCTGCGGCACTTCCGCCGCCAGGTCCGCTCCTTGTCGGAGGTCGGTCAGCAATTTGCCTTCGTCCTTGACCATGCGTATTCTCTCGATGCAGTGAGAGCAGTGAAGGAGGTGTTGCTCCATCGCCTCGGCTTGCTCCTCGGGTACCTGCCCCAGAAGAAGCTGCTGAAGCGACCGGGCATCCAAACAGAGGGTCGAGTCCCGCACGACTGAATCCTCGAGACGTTACTGGGGAGGGCCTCAGGCTCTTGCTCGTGCCCCCTGCACCGAAATATACGCGCTACGGGAAAGAAACCTTACACGAAAACGAACGAACCAGGGGATGGGTGAATCCTTCACTCATGCAGGCCGGCCAACTCCTGACGCAGCCGGCGCAGGACGCGGCACTTGGCGACGTAGGCTGCGCCCTCGCTGATTCCCAGCTCGGCGGCCACATCCGCTGCCGAACGCCCATTGACGACCTGCTCCCAGCAGGCCCGCCATGTATTCGATTGAAAATCTTTTTGCATTACTTGCAAGGCTCGACGAGCCAAATATGCTTGATATTCGCGCTCGCCGAAAGCCGCGACGTCATCCGCAACCGTCACGTCGTCCAGGCCGCGTCCGGTCCCGTCAACCGTCACGGGCGTCTGGCGCCGCTGCTTGGTGTGCCACTGATTCAACAGCACCGTGCGCAGCCAACTGCGGAAGCTACCGGTTCGATTGTGCGTGAACTCCGGTAGTTTATGGATGAGAAGAAGAAAAACATCTTGAACCAGGTCGGCGGCATCGGATTCTTGCAGGCCCAGACGCCGCGCCCAATAGTACAAAAGTGGAGTATACAAGTCCGCAAAGCGCTTCCAGGCGTCGGTCTCGGCCGGCTGACGTAGCCGTTCCAGCAAGCTGATGGAAGTGGTATTCATGCCCTTCCGAGGATGTTCCGCGGGAAACATTCAAGTCGTTGCCGATCTAACTTTTTAAGCTGACCAAATGGTACCAGGAAATGGTTGAGTTGCAAGTAGCAACGCGGTTTTTTGATCGGAGTCGATTAGCGTTTTTTCTGTAAGGTTTGCGTTGATTGGCGCGTACTCTTCATGATGAGAAGCGCTCCTCAATAATGGGCGAAGAGCAAGACGATGGCGGCCAGCACTCCGCCGGGCACAGCGAGCATGACGCTGCGCGTGAGG
>Ga0209810_1003901_pt1 | contig 14986 bp, 12 predicted proteins | sample Coa_R1_7_FD_187159 | JGI IMG/M metagenome (GOLD analysis project Ga0209810, IMG submission 187159) | Surface soil microbial communities from Centralia Pennsylvania, which are recovering from an underground coalmine fire - Coalmine... | ecosystem: Environmental > Terrestrial > Soil > Unclassified...
CCAAACTCTCCACAGGCACAGGAAGCCCAGAACAATCCCAATCAGGCCAATGCTGACTTCGTCGGCATCGCCGTTCACTGCGCGCAGGGCAACGCGCTCTGCTCTTCGGCTAACGGAGGCGAGCCTGACCTGCTGCCCAACGAACCCGGCGGCTATTCTGGCTACAGTGCCCTCTACGGCAATGCATATGTCGCGCCTCAGATCAGCCCCAACGGGCCGATGACGGACCTCAACGGCAACGTCATCCAGAGTCCCACCGGCAATGTCGGCTTCCCCGGCTTTGATGGCATGGAGGCGACGGTCTCGCTCTCCTATGTTGCGGCCATGCAGGAACACGGCGTCCCCGTCACCTACGCCTACATCTCCGACGCCCACGACGCGCATCCCAGCGGCCCGGCCTATGGCCCCGGCCAGGCAGGCTATGTCGCGGCCCTCAAAGCCTATGACCAGGCATTTGCGAAATTCTTCCAGCGGCTCGCCAGCGACGGCATCAACAAGAGCAACACGCTCTTTGTCTTCACCGCCGACGAGGGCGACCATTTTGTCGGCGGCGCGCCCAGCCCGGCCAACTGCGATGGCGTGACCGTTCCCTGCACCTACAGTCAGATCGGCGAGATCAACGCCAATCTGGCCGGCCTGCTGGCGACCGAGCAGGGCATTACCACTCCCTTCACAGTTCACTCTGATGCTGCTCCCACGATCTACATCACCGGCAATCCTGCTCGCACCGACCCGGTGACGCGCGCATTCGGCCAGGCGCTGGGGAAATTGACGGCGGTCAGCCCCATTACAGGCCAGACAGATAACGTCACCAACTACCTGGCTGATCCGGTGGAGATGAACATTCTGCACATGGTGACGGCAGACCCGGCGCGTACCCCCACGCTTACGATGTTTGCCAACCCCAACTACTTCCTCTTCGTTGGCGCGCCCAACTGTAGCTCGCCATGTGTAACTGAGCAGCCCGGCTTTGCCTGGAATCACGGGGATGTCTCGCCCGATATCAACACTACCTGGCTCGGCCTCGTCGGCCCCGGCATTCGCCATGTCGGCGTCGATAGCAGCACGTGGTCAGACCATACCGACGTGCGCCCGACGATGATGGCGCTGCTTGGCCTCAAGGACGACTACAGCCACGATGGCCGCGTCCTCTACGAGGAATTCCAGAGCTGGGCCATTCCTCAATCAGCCCGTCACCATCTGAACACCCTGCTGCAACTCGACCGCGTCTATAAGCAACTCGACGCCTGTGTCGGGCAGTTTGGCCTCTCCACGCTCTCCATCTCAACCCAGGCCATCGAGAGTAGTTCCGCCAACGACAGTACCTACACCTCGCTGGAGAACAAGCTCAACGCCCTGGGCCAGACCCGTAACGGCTACGTCGGCCAGATGATTACCATCATCGAGAACGCCGAGTTCAACAACCTGTCCATCAGCCCATCGCAGGCCCAGCACCTCATCCAGCAGGGCCAGAACCTCCTGCAACAGGTCAGCGCCATGACTCGCGGCTGATTCCTGCTCAGGAATCGGCCCCGGCCATTGACGCAAACGAAACAAAGCGTGTGGTGGAGCAATCCATCACACGCTTTGTTTCCGGTGGCTCCCTGTTCAGGTCTCCTGGCTCAGTTCCTTCTATTGTATGGTTAACTCAGAACCTGTGTGATGGAGAGGTTCAATCATCTTCAGCTTATCGTCTATTCTCTCGCGGGCAAGATCCAGTTCATAGCGTTTTTGCAGATTCATCCAGAAAGCGGCGCTCACGCCCATCCATCTCTCAAGGCGTAGGGCTGTATCTGCCGTCATGGCTCTTTTGCCTGCAACAAGCTGTGTAATCCGGTTAGCCGGTACATGCAACTCACGCGCCAGCTCCGTCGGGGTTTTGTTCAATTCCGCTAACTCATCAGCTAATATCTCACCTGGGTGGATGGGATAAATTGGGCGTTTCTCCATGATTTTTCTCCTAATGGTAATCGACGACCTCGATATTAAACGCGCAATTGTCACTTTCCGACCATTCAAAACAAAGTCGCCATTGCTCGTTAATGCGAATACTGTATTGGCCTTTTCTATTGCCACTCAGTGCTTCAAAATGGTTACTCGGCAAACGGCTTAAATCCTGCTTGCTTTCTGCTTCCTCCAGCACTGTCAACCTTTTTTTAAGCTGCCGCTCAAACAACTGAAAGTCCCGCACCCTGTAACCAGCAACAAAGTGCCGCAAGCGTTTATCGCGGTACTTTGGCAGCTTATCATTCTTCATAGCTTCATTATGGCATAAAATACGCTGTACGTCAAGCGTACATTTCATAGGCATCATCAAAAAAAGGCGTGATATAATGACCTATCGCTACATCTCATAAAAGCAGGATATACTGACCATGCCATCACTCTCGCAACTACTTGCATTGCCAGCGCATCCGCTCATTGCCATCGTGGGCGCGGGGGGCAAGACGACGACGATGTTTACGCTGGCGGACGAACTGGCGGCGCAGGGGAAGCGTGTCATTACGACGACGACGACGCATATCTTTATTCCGAAGCGGGGCGAGACCGATACCTTCATTGTCTCGCCAGAACTGCCGCGCCTGCTGGGCATGGCTGCCGGAGCATGGATGCAGCACCGCCGCGTCACTGTCGCTTCCACTCTCATCGCATCCGGCAAGCTGGCGGGCTTACCGCCGGAGCAGCCTTACGAACTGCTGACCAGGGGTGGGGCCGATGTCGTCATCGTCGAGGCCGACGGTGCGCGCCACCTGATGATTAAAGCCCCGGCGGCGCACGAACCCGTTATCCCCACTCACACTAACCTCGCTCTGCTGCTTATCAGCGCCGAGGCCCTTAACCAGCCGCTCACGCCCAACATCGCCCACCGGGCCGAACGTGTTGCCAGCGTGGTCGGCCTCAATCCCGGCGATATCCTCACGCCTGCCCACGTTGCGCGGCTTGTGACCAGCGAACAGGGCGCGCTCAAACACATCCCTGAAACGGCCCCGGCTTATTTATTGCTCACCCATGCCATGCCGGAGCGACAGCAGGCCATGCAGGAACTGGCTGCCCTGGTGCGTCATTCGCCGCGTATTGCCGGTGTACTGGCTTCGGAGAAGCCGCGAGAGTGGTTGGCTCTCTAAAGGCTATGAAAGGTTGATCTCATCGAGGGAGATGAGGCCGTGTTTGAGGGCGTAGATAACGGCCTGCATGCGGTGGGCGAGTTGTAGCTTGGTGAGGATGTTGCCAACGTGCGTTTTAATGGTCTCTTCACTGACCACCAGGGTTTCGGCGATTTCCCGGTTTGTGCATCCCAATGCGATTTGTCGCAGCACCTCCTGTTCGCGCTCAGTGAGTTCGCTGCCGGTGTTGCCTGCTTTGCTCTGTCGCGTCAACTCGTGCAGCACGGTGTTCGCCACCGCAGGGTCCAGTACCGACTGTCCCCGCGCCGCCGCCCGTACCGAGGCCAGAAGGGTGTTCGGGTCGGCATCCTTACGCACATAGCCGATAGCGCCTGCTCGCAACGCGGCGATCACTCTGGCATCCTCCGTAGAACTGGTCAGGGCTACGACCTGCGTGTGTGGCGTTGTCAGACGGATGGCGCGAATCGCTTCCACACCATCCATGCCGCCGGGCATCAATAAGTCCATAATCACCACGTCGGGCAGCCATTCCTCAATATGTTGCAGCGTCTCCTCACCGCTTGCCGCCTCACCGACAATGGTCAGATCGGGAAAAGCTTCCAGGAAGCTGCGCAGTCCGCGCCGCACGATGCGATGGTCGTCTACCAGCGCGACTCGAATACTATCCTTCACGAGTTGTCCTCCATTCTGAGCGGAGCCTGTTTCTGCAATGCAAGCCAGAGCAGGTCTATTAGAGCAAGTGTAGGCCAGAGAATCAAGAGGGCAAGTGTGGCATCACTGCTCCACTGATCGAAGCTGTGAGCCGGAAAGCCCGGCGAGAAACCTCCAATGAAGAACGCGAGAATAACTACTACCAGCCACACTCCCAGGTTAGCAAGGTCGGTGTTCTGGCTGTGCTTGATTTCGCTATCTCGTTCTTGCCTGTTTAAGAGGCTGTAATAGCTGTGTTGATTGCGGTAGAACTGTACCAGCGTAAAGAGAACCAGCGTCACACCAACGGCTGAGAGGCCTGTTGCTATCCAGCCCGCGATCTGTACAGACCACATGTGCGCCACAACGGGCAGATACCAGGAGCACAGGCCCGCGAGGAGCAAGATACTCGCAAGCAGTTCCTGCTGCTGGCAACGCAGCGCAAGCATCTGGCGGCTATTCCTCCCCGCGATCAAGCTCACATGCGTTTTGAAACGATTGGCTGCGAGATATTCATAGACCGAGGCGCACAGGCACAGGCCCACGATCAGAAATGGCGCGCCGAGTAGAATGAGTACGCCCGTTACCTGTATCGCGAGCATGCCGATCTCCTTTGCCCGCTCAAATCTGCCTGTTACCCGCTGCACTTCAATTTCTCGTTCCCGCTGCTCCTGTGCCTGTCGCAACAGAGCGGTGTCAATCAGGGGCATATGCACAGTGAGCGTTGTCCCATGCCCGACCCTGCTCTCGATTTCCACGCTGCCGCCCATGGCCTGTGCGCGCTCTCGCATGTTGACCAGTCCCATGCCTGCGTGTGCTGTTGCGGGATCGAAGCCCTGCCCATCGTCGTGTATCTCCATCAGCAGGTCATTGTCCTGCCGGTACAGGCTCAGCGAGACGTTGCGCGCGCGGGTATGGCGAGCAATATTGGCAAGCGCCTCCTGGGCGATACGGAAAAGTGCCTCCTGTGTTCCCGGTGGCACACGGTCTTCGGACGGTAGATTCCCAATCTCGACGGTGATCTGCGCGTCGGTACGATAGCCTATGGCCTGGCACTGTGTCCGCAGCGCCTCGACCAGCCCTGCCATATCCAGCGCCGCCGGGCGTAACTGTTGGAGCAGCGCCTGCATCTCCACCTGGGCCTCCTGAGCGCTGCGCACAATATCGTCCAACGACTCACTCGCGCTCTGGAGGCTCTCACTCCAGCGTGCTCGAATGGCTGCTGCGCTCATACTGATACTGAAAAGCTGCTGTTTGATCGAATCGTGGAGTTCGCGTGCCAACCGGTTGCGTTCCTCCAGCGCCGCCGCCTCGCTCACCTGCCGCAGCAACTGGTTCCGTTGCTCCGTGGTCAGGCGTGCGCTGCTTTCCTGCTCTGCCATATGCTGTTCAAGCGCCTGCACCTGCTCAAAGAGCGCTGTGAGCGGCCAGTGCCGGTGTGCCGAGAGTCGCTTGACCTGTATGTCCTGGGCAAGCTGGCTCAACGCCAGTTCAAGCACATAGAGGCTGTGCTGGATATTGAGTGTCAGCGCTAGCCCGACAGTGCCTCCAACCGCCGTTGCTGCCAGCAGCACAAGCGCCAGCTTGAACCCCATATTGACCAGGATAAGTGCCGTACCGGTCGCCAGCGTGCTGGCAATCAGATAGCTCAGCAGTAATTGCGCGGCGACGACCGCTTGCCATGTTCTTCCTGGCATCTCTTTGCCTCCTGTCTGATTGTTCTAACAAGATATTACCATTTGTGACGTACCTCCATTCTTGCGGGATTCCGTTTCCCCTGCAAGGATGGAGAGCCTTTTTTAGCGCGCTACTTTTTCAGAATGTTTCTGTTCTACAGGGGTGGCGCGCATTTGCCACAGAGCGTAGATGCCACCCAGGAAGATGAGCAGGCCCGCGCCGCTGAAGATCGTATCAATCGGACCAAAGCTGAGGTCGAAGAGGATGATGTGGAAGCCTTGCACTACCGAACTGGCAAGGTAGCCAGCTACGCCTGCGCCAGCGATAGAGGCCACAGTCGAGAGTGGGTTGAAGAGCGAAGAGATACGTCCGATTATCTCTCGCGGCGTGACTTTCAACAGCAGCGGCCCGGCGGCAACGTTGAGCGCAGCCAGCGGCACCCCTATGATGAAGAGCACTACCACGGCAGGCGCAAATCCAGTCAGACGTGCATAGACGAGGACCAGTACGCCAAGTACGAGCATGGAAGACCAGATGGTGCGGACAAGTCCAAGGCGTTGTACAAAGATGCTTGCCAGAATCGCGCCAATAATCGTACCCGTGCCCAGTGCTGTCTCCAGCAAACCATAAAGCGCCGCCGGTGTGTGCAGGTTCCGTGTAGCGAAGAAGATGTCCAGCGCGAAGAGCGCGCCTCCACCGAGCATCGCTATCATATTTGTGGCCAGTAGCGCCCACAAAACAGGCGCTTTCGTCAGAAAGCGTATGCCCTCCATAAAATCCTTCACAAAGCTGCCAGTCTGCTCGGCCTTCTCGCTTCGTGAGAAGCGAGGTGACCTTATCAGGAGCAAGGTAATGAACGAAACGACAAACGAGCATGCGTTGATCAGCAAGGCCCATTGCACGCCGAAGAGCAGCAAAAGCGGGGGAGCCAGCGCCGGGCCGACGAGAGTCGCAAGGCTCACCGAGACCTGTCCCAGTCCCATCGCTTGTGGCTGTAACGGCTCCTCTACAATATCCCCGATCAACGCCATCATTGATGGACGGAAAAATTGATCGCACAGATTAACCAGAAAGACCACGCCATAGATGATGCCAAGCTGCCAGAAAAGGGTAAGTTGTCCACCTCGGAAGGCACTGGCAATCGTTTCTACCGCCAGTAACAGCCCGCTAAGGATTGCTCTGATAGCGTCCGCCGTCATCATGGTGTGCCGCCTGTCCCAGCGATCCACAAACACGCCCGCTACCGGCCCGAACAAAAAAGTGGGAATCGAGGAAGCCAGGAAAACACCGCTCACCGCCAGCGGCGACCAGCTCTGTCCCTTCGCCAGCTCAACCGCAATCCATACGACTAGCGTCGTATTGAAGACAAAATCACCCAGAATGGAAACAGCCTGCCCGCTCCACAGCAGCGCAAAATTCCGATTGATGAGGACAGGCCCCCTTTTCTTATAGCTACCAGGTTGTTTACCTGTAACACTCTCAGTTTCCGCAATGTTCTGCATCTTATCCTCCATTCCGGCTCTCCTCTCGCTTTTGACGGTAGCGTGAAGCTACTAAAAGCAGTATAGAAGGGATGCAGCCAGAAAGTGATCGCTCGTTATCGCCAACCTCTCTCCCTCGAATGGGGGATAATTCCCTTCAAAAAAAAACTGGCTTGCGTTCTTCTGTACAGAAAGGAGTGAGTAACCACATGACTAATCACGACTACTTCGAAAAGCTCTATCAAATCGTCGATGGTCTGAACAGGCGTTTCCCTGATGGCAATGAGCCGTTTCAGATCATTACGCGATTATGTGAGGAGGCGGGGGAACTGGCGAAAGAGGTGAACCATTTCGAGGGAACGGGCGTGAAGATGCAGAAACACGGCGCGCCCGACCGCGCGAAGCTGGCGAAAGAGGTGCAGGATGTCATACAGGCCGCGTTAGGCATCGCCCGCTACTATGGCATCGAGGACGATTTGAAGCTCTCGATTGATGAGGTCTATGAGAAGCTGATAAGCGAAGGATATATTTCTGGCTAATTATTTGCAAACAAGCGAGCAACCCCACCGCGTCACAAGCGCGGTGGGGCCGTGTATAGTAGGGCCGACCCCATAGGCGTTAACTGAAGGCCGTGCGAAGGCCAGGCAGGCCACCCGCCAGGGGTGGCCCTACTATATACGACGCCTCCCCAGGGGGCACGAGCCGCCCGTATAGAGTAGGGCCACCCCTGGCGGCTGGCCTGCGGCGGCCTGAAGTTAACGCTTCTGGGGCCATCCCTCGCGCGTGGCCTGGAGCCACCGCGCTCTCCTGTACCTCGATACAGATGAGCGCGACAGATAGTAGGGCCGACCCTTGCGGTCGGCCTGTAGAGGATGCGCGGCCATGTAGGCAGGCGCCTTCACCGTCGCGTATAGTAGGGCCGACCCTTGCGGTCGGCCTGGGGGGCGGTCAGCAACCCCTTGCCCGCCCCATCAAATCACTTGTTAATCACGATGGTGTCCACGATGCGGCGCGCGGCGTGCAGCCAGATTTCGGGAGTGTCATCGGGGACGGAGCAGCCATTGGCGAGAATGAGTCGCTGGCCGTTGGTCTGGGCGATGGCGGCGTGAATCTCGTCTGAGAGTGCCTGCTCTGGCCCCTGTGTGAGCGGGCCGCGTTCGGCGAGACCGGCCATCAGGCCCTTGTCGGTCATATAAAACGCCTCGGAGAGACTGGGACCCGTCAACTTGTCGCTCCAGCTCATGACAGAGACCGGGTAATCGGTAAAAGCGTCGAAGTAGATGGCGTCTCCGGCCTGGGAGGGGTCGGCGTGGACATGCACGATGTTGAGCCAGCCGCCCTGCGCGCCCTCCAGCGCCTGTAAATCGTAGGGACGACCGTAGCGTTTATACTCCGCTCGCGTGAGGTCAACGCTGGTTGCGCCCATGCAGGAGAAGAAAATGCCGCTCGCGCCCGCCTGGATGGCTGCCTGCATCAGGTCGCGCAGGTTTTCCGCAATGGTTTTCATACCGGCTTCACAGGAATCCGGGTCTGAACGCAGCATCTGCTCGGCTGCTGGCTTGCCAACAAAGCGCATCAGCATCGTGAGTGGGCTGAACAGTGTCAGGATCAACGGGTAATCGTTGCCCAGTTTCTCGCGAATGGCGCGAATGCAGACCAGTTGCTGCTGGAAACTTTCTGTCGTATCGACGCTCAGGCGCGGCAGGTCGCGCCATTGCGCTGCCTGCGTAACGGGTTGTTGCGGCGCGGGATAGGGCAGGTCGGGCATGATCTTGACGATATCCAGCTGGAACTTGCCGATAAAGAAATCCAGCGTCATCTCCGCCAGTCGCTGGCCCGAACCCTCCGGCTTGAAATGGTGCCAGAAGACCAGCGGTACGCGATCAACCGGCTGCCCCTTGATGGCGGCATGCACACGCTCGCTTGCCGACATCCCCTGTGATGATGTTGTCATGCGTGTCTATCCTCTTCACTTCCTTTAATAACTGCACTGATGTTTATTTAAGGTTGCTGTCCCTGTCTCTGGCCCTGCTCGTTGCGGGCGGAAAGGCCCTGTTCGTAGCGCATCTTGTCGCGCTGCGAGCGTTCCTCCGCCCGCTGCGTCATCACCTCATCGTACAGGCGCGAGAGCAGCGCCCCGATGGCCGCGCCGCCTGCCAGCGCCAGCAATTTCACCAGCGTTGTCCCAAAATTGTTCATTGCCTTTCCTTCCTATCGTTGGAGCCTGAAACATATCTGATAAAAACTATACATCACAAACGAACAAAGAGGAAAGATCACTCTAGCCCTTGCGTATCCTCTGCCTTAACGTGTACGTAATAGAGACAGTGGCAACAGTGGAACATGGCAGAATAAAGGAGGTATAGTATGGCAATGCAACGACCGACGCAACAGGAAATTCTTGATGCCTTGCAGGAAGACCTTGCGCGCTTCCAGAAGCTGATTATTCGCCTGAACGATGAGCAACAGCAGATGGCGATTACGCCGGAGGGGTGGTCTGTCAGGGATTTTCTGGCGCACATGAGCCACTGGAAGGCGGCAACGCAAAAACTGCTTGTCGCCTATACCCACGATCAACCTCTGCTGCCCGTTATGCCTTCGGGCGATGAGGCCAACGAGGAGGCGCGCCAGATGGACAAATCGCTTTCCTTGCCCCAGGTGCGCAACTACTGGGAGGAAACGCACGAACGCTTCACCCACCTGGTTGCCGATAACCTCGATGACAGGAAACTTCAGGAAGAGGTACGGCCACCCTGGGATGAAAATACCACCCAACCGATCTGTACCATCGTTGCTTCTATCTGCGAGCATGACAACGAACATTTCACCTTGATCGAGCAATACTTCGAGACTGCCGAATAGTTGCTTGAAACACATCAGTGAGCGTCTGAACCAGACGCTCATTTTTATTGTCTGACGCTCATCAAATCGAATTCTGAACATTCTGCCCCTGCTCGATTATGGTATCACTCATGGCAATACCGTGAAAAAGCGTCGTTGACATGTCATGCCTGGCTCCCGCTCAGCATCCGGGTGAGTATGTTGACCAGGCGGTTGTCTCGGATGCTGAGCGGGAGCCAGGCATGACATGTTTACCTTGACTGAAATATGTTCTTCCTCCTTGTAGAGCGTATGGCGCGAGTTGGTTCCACTCAATAGAAAAGCGTTCCACTGAATGCTATCGCGGAGTATACTAGAGAGTAATGAATGGGTCTGGTGTGCGGGGAACGAATGGCGAATGAACCTGAAGGATAGATGCATGTTCTCGCATATTTTGCTTGCTGAATGCAATTCAACACGGTCAACACGGCTAAACCCTCGACTGTTCGCTGAGTTTCTGGTACGATATGCTGCAATATCACCTGAAACACAGCTACATCACTAGATAAGGGAGGGTTTTATCTATGGACGGAATTCAGCGCCGCATTTCGATTGCTCGCGGGCAGACCCCGGCTGATCTGGTTCTGCGCAATGCCATGCTCGTCAACGTGTGCAGCGGCGAAATCTATGCCGCCGATGTCGCTATCGCTGACGGCCTGGTGGTGGGCGTAGGCGCAGCGGGTACGTACCAGGGACACGAGGAACGCGACTTGCAGGGACGCTGGCTGGCCCCTGGCCTGATTGATGGTCACATGCACATTGAAAGCACGATGCTGGTGCTTTCAGAGTTTGCCCGTGTTGTCACGCCGCGCGGCGTCACCACTGTCATGCTCGACCCGCACGAATTTGCCAATGTGCTGGGCGTCGAGGGCATCCGCTACGTACTGGAATCCGGGCGTAACCTGCCGCTTTCCGCGTATGTCATGCTCTCATCCTGCGTGCCTGCCTCAGCTTACGAAAGCCCCTATCGCGTGCTGCTGGCCGATGATCTTTTGCCCCTGCTGAGCGAAGAGCGCGTGCTGGGCCTCGCCGAAATGATGAACATGCCCGGCGTCCTCAACGCGGATGAGCAGGTGCTGGCGAAAATTGTAGCGACGCAGCAGAGCGGGCTGGTTGTCGATGGTCACGCCCCAGGCCTCAGCGGCGGCGACCTCAATGCCTATGCCGTCGCGGGCGTCATGTCCGACCATGAATGCACCACGCTTGAGGAAGCGCGCCAGCGTATTCGTCTGGGCATGTGGCTGATGATCCGCGAAGGCTCGGCGGCGCGCAACCTGGATACGCTGCTGCCGCTCGTCAAAGAACTGCACCCGCCGCGCGTCTTCTTCGTCACCGACGACCGCGACCCGCAGGATTTGACTTCACGCGGCCATATCGATTCGATGGTGCGCCGCGCCATCGAACTGGGCCTTGACCCCGTGGAGGCGATACGGCTCGCTTCCTATAATACGGCCCAGTACTTCCGCCTCTACAATCGCGGCGCCATCGCTCCCGGCTTCGTGGCCGACCTTGTTGTGCTGGATGACCTCAATACCTTCGCCGTCGAATCGGTCTACAAAGATGGTAAGCTGGTGGCTCAGAATGGTCAGCTGCTGGTCGAGCCGCCCTCATTTGCCTTCCCCGGCGTCACCGGCACCGTGCGCATTGGCAATGTCTCCGAAAATGATCTGCGCATTCCCGCGCGCGGTAGCATGATCGAGGTCGTGGGCATCCAGCCGGGGCAGATCACCACGCTGCACCTGCGCGAAGAGGCCCCTGTGCGCGACGGCGAGATTGTCGCCGACCCGCAGCGCGACCTGCTCAAGCTGGTGGTGATCGAGCGGCATCATGCCAGCGGGCGCGTCGGGCTGGGGATGGTCAAGGGCTTCGGGCTGCGCGAGGGGGCGCTGGCGTCCAGCGTTGCCCATGATGCCCACAACCTTGTCATCGCCGGTACAAATGACCGCGATATTCTGACTGCGGCGCGCGCGCTGGAAGCGATGGGCGGCGGCTTCGCCTTCGCCGTTAATGGTGAGATACGCGCCAGCGTTCCCCTGCCGTTCGCCGGCCTCGTCTCGCCGCTGCCTGCCGAAGAACTGGTGCGGCAGTTGCGCGCCCTGGATGCCGCCGCCGCCGAAGCTGGCTGCACGCTGGAACACCCCTGCATGACGCTCAGCTTCCTCTCGCTCTCGGTCATTCCATCCCTGAAGCTGACCGATCAGGGCCTGATCGATGTCGAAACCTTTACGCTGCTACCCTTACAGAGGTAAGAACGATGTTGCTTAACCTGCTTGAATATCACTGGGCGGAACAACTCGATGATGCGCTGATCTTGCTGTCGCGTCCTGATACGCGCACGGTGCCGCTGGCCGGTGGCACCTACCTGCTCGGCCTCAATGATGACACCATCCAGGCCGTCGTTGACCTGCGCGACCTTGAACTGGCCTATATCTCCGAGGACGCACACGGCGTGCATATCGGCGCCATGACCACCCTGCAAAGCATGGTCGATTCGCCCGTATTGAAAGAGTTGGCGACGGGCATTCTGGCGCAGGCCGCGCGGGCTTCGTCTTTCTCGCGCCTGATCCGCAACAGCGCCACGCTCGGCGGCACACTGGGGGCCTGGACAGCTTCACAGGCCGACCTGCTTACCGCGCTGGCCGTGCTGGATGTCGAAATTCTGCTGCGCTCCGGCGCGAAGACACAGGTCAACCTGAGCGGCGGCACGCCCGACCATCCCGGGCTGGCCCTGCCGGGGGTGATCTTCAAGGGCAAACAAGAGCGACGCGTGCCGTTCAGCGCGCTCAACCTTGATCGTCGTCCCCACGAACTGATTATCGAGGCGCTGATCCCACGCTCCGCACTGGCTTCCAGCGGCTCGTTCATGCGCGTTGGGCGAACGCGCACCGATATCGCCCTCATCAACGCAGCGGCGACGGTTGAGGTGCAGGATGGCATTTACCGGCGCGTGCGGCTGGCCCTCGGCGGCGTCAATATGGAGCCACAGCGCCTGCAAAGCGTGGAGCGGCAGTTGCAGGGGCAGCGCGCCGATGTGCAGGCGATTCTGCCCGCAGTGCAGGCGAACTGGTCAGAATTTCAGCCGCCGTCCGATTTTCGCGCCAGCAGCGATTATCGCCGCGCCAGCGGCCTGAACCTGGCTCATCGCGTGCTTGAGGAAGCTACCAACGTGGCGCGCTGGCGTGGCATGGTCTCGTCAGAAGGGGGAATGTAAGTCACTATGGAACTGGAACTACGCATCAATGGAGTAATTAAAAGTCTGGACTGCGCGCCGAACGAATCGTTGATGACGCTGCTGCGCAAAGAGGGCTATTTTAGCGTCAAGCATGGCTGCGAGACGGGCGAATGCGGGGCCTGCACCGTCCTGGTGGATGGCGTGCCGCGTCCGAGTTGTGTCATGCTGGCGGCGCAGGCCGGCGGCTGCACGATCACCACCGTTGAAAGCCTGGGCAATGCCCGCAAGCTGCACGCCATTCAGGAAGCCTTTATCGACACCGGCGCCATCCAGTGCGGCTACTGCACGCCCGGCATGGTGCTTTCCGCCTATGCCCTGCTCAAGAGCAATCCCAATCCCACCGAAGACGAGGTACGCGACGCGCTCTCCGGCAACCTCTGTCGCTGCACCGGCTATGTCAAGCCTGTGCAGGCTGTCCTGCGCGCGGCAGCCGTTCTGCGCGGCGAGACGGTCGCGCCCATCAGCCGCCCCGGCTCCGGCGAAAAATTCAAGCCCTGGGACCCTGGTCGCTCGCCCTTAGAGCATGCCGAGCATGGTGCGAATCCGCCCGACGACGGCACGTTCTTTGGCGGCAAGGATCGTCCGGCGGGCGGCGCACAGGGCGAGGGTGGCGTCGCCACAATGGTTGAGACGCGGGCGGAAACAGACCTGCGCGTCGTCGGCAAACCCGAACGCAAGGTGGATGCCGTCAAACTCGTCACCGGCAAGCCCGCCTATGTCGATGATATCGATCTGCGCGATATGCTGCATGCGCGCCTGCTCACCAGCCCGCACGCCCATGCCATCATTCGCGACATCGATGTCTCGCAGGCGAAGGCGCTGCCCGGCGTGCATGCCGTCCTCACCTACAAAGATGTGCCGCGCATTCCCTACACCACCGCTGGCCAGTCCTGGCCCGAACCCGGCCCGCACGACCAGTACGTGCTGGACAATCGCGTGCGCTTTGTCGGTGATCGCGTGGCAGCCGTTGCCGCCGAGACGCCCGAAATCGCCGAGCAGGCCCTGCGCCTGATTCAGGTCGACTATGAAGTTCTGCCACCCGTCCTTGACCCGCGTCACGCCATGGACCCCGATGCGCCGCGCATCCATCCCGAACCGGAGTCGTACCGCATTCACGACGCCTCGCGCAACCTCGCCGCCTATATCGAAGCTGAGGTGGGCGACGTGGAGCGCGGCTTTGCCGAGTCTGATCTGGTGGTCGAAGGCGAATATATCGTGCCGCAGGTGCAGCAGACGCCCATCGAAAACCACATTACCATTACTTACTGGGACGAGGACGACCGACTGGTGGTGCGTACCAGCACGCAGGTTCCCTACCACGTGCGCCGCATCATCGCCCCCGTCATTGGCCTGCCGCCGCGCCAGATTCATGTCATCAAACCGCGCATCGGCGGCGGCTTCGGCGGTAAGCAGGAGGTGCTGATCGAGGATATCTGCGCCCTGCTCACCATCGCCACCAACCGGCCCGTCAAGCTAGAATACTCGCGCGCCGACGAGTTCCGCAGCAGCCGCTCGCGCCACCCGCAGATTATTCGCATGAAGACGGGCGTCAAGCGCGACGGCACCATGATTGCCAACTCCATGACCGTGCTTGCCAACACCGGCGCGTATGGCACGCACTCGCTGACGGTGCAGAGCAACACCGGCTCCAAGCCGTTGCCCATCTATCCCTGCCCCAACATTCGTTTCGAGGCTAACGTCGTCTATACCAACCTGCCGCCACCGGGCGCGTTTCGTGGCTACGGCGTCCCCCAGGGCTTCTTCGCGCTCGAAAGCCATATCGATGAGATTGCGAAGCGACTGGGCATGGACGCGCTGGAATTGCGGCGCAAGAACTGGATTAAAGAGGGCGATGAAAACCCGCTGGCGCGCGCGCTGGGCGAGGGCAAAGAGGGCTACGC
>Ga0209810_1003902_pt1 | contig 14983 bp, 11 predicted proteins | sample Coa_R1_7_FD_187159 | JGI IMG/M metagenome (GOLD analysis project Ga0209810, IMG submission 187159) | Surface soil microbial communities from Centralia Pennsylvania, which are recovering from an underground coalmine fire - Coalmine... | ecosystem: Environmental > Terrestrial > Soil > Unclassified...
GGTGTCGAGCGCGATCAGCATGCTGGCGTGGCTGTGGCGGAGGTCGTGCAGGGTTGGCGCGGGCGCGGTGATGCCGGCCTTCTTGACGGCTCGCTTGAGCGCTTCGCGGGCGACCTTGCGTTCGATGCCGCTGCCGTTGCGGCTAGCGAACACGAACGCCTCCGGGTCGGTCTGGGTTCCGCGCTCGCGCGTGAGGGCGACGAGCCGCCGCATCAGCTGCGGCGGGATGTCGATCGCCCGGCGTGACTCTTCGGTCTTGAGTGGGCTGCGAGTTCCGTCGCGGCCGAGCTGGTACTCGACGCGGATCACGCAGTCGTCGACGTCGAGGTCGCCCACGGCGAGCCCGAGCGCCTCGCCGATCCGCAGCCCGGTCGTGAACAGCAGCTCGAGCAGGCAGCGGTAGAGCGCGCACTCGCTGTTCGCGAGGACGGCCTGCATTTCGTCGAGGCTGAGGATGCGGTGCGGTCGCGTGTCGTTCAGCTTCGGCCGCTCGCCGCGCTCGAGCTGACTGCACGGGTTGATCGGGATCGCGCCCCGGCGGGCGGCGTGCGAGAGGATGCGCGAAAGCGAGCGCAGCGCCGTATTTGCGGTCGAGCCGCGCAGGCCCTTGTCCTGCAGCACGACGATGAAGGCGGCGACATCGTCGACGGTGATCTGATCGATCCGGCGTCTGCCGAAGTAGGGGATCAGATGCTGGCGAAGCGCCCAGCTGTGCACCTCGCGGGTGCGGTCACGGGTGGACTGCCGCTCGAGCCATTCGAGCGCGTACTCGGCAAAGCGTTGCGTGGTCGGCTCGATCCGCTCACCGCGATGGCGACGCAGCCGCAGCTCCGCTCGCTTGGCTTCGGCGTCGTCGAGACTGCCATGCACGACCTGCCAGCGGCGACGGCCGTTGGAGTCGAGGTAGGCGATCTCGTACGGCGGCCCGACACCGCCGCCAGCACGGGGGCGGTAGTAGATGCCGGGATGGCGGGCGACCGGCCGCCGCCGTGGGCGCTGGTTAGCCTTCGATTGCATCGGAGCTCAACCTCCGTTGCCGGCCCCGGGGCGTATTCGCGCCGCCGGGGCATTTGTTCAGAGCGGGTCGACGACGTTAGCTCGACCCGGGAGGTGCTTCCAGTCCGCGGCGATAGCCGCACGCAGCATCTCCCGCACCATCAACGACTCTCACCACCATGTCGCGGACACGACCCGGCGGCGAAATGGGCGGTGTGCAGGAGCTTCGACATAGATGGGTGGGCCGGTCCGGACCGGCCTACAGAACGGCCGACAGAACGGCCGACAGAACGGCCCACAGAACGGCCCGACCGGTGCGCGCCCGCGCTCGAGGCTCGTTAGGACGGGCTAGGTGAGGTTCAGGGCGGCGATGAATTCGGCGATCGCGCCGACGGCGTCTTGGGCGAGCTGCGCCGCGTCTGCTTCCGGGTCGACGCGGCGAGCCTGGTTGACGTAGCTCTGGGCCGCGTAGCCAGCGGGGTCGCTGAATCTCGCCTCGATCTCGCCGAAGAGGCTGCGCGCGGCTCTGACGTCGTCTGCGAACTGACCGCCGACGAGCTGGGCGCCTGCTTCCCTCGGGCCGCCGGCGCGGTTGTAGAGGAGCACATGCACCAGGTCGTAGTAGTCCTTCTCTGCGCCGCGGTGGCGAGCGGCGTAGGACTTCGCGAGCAGGTAGCCCTCCAACCCCGCGAAGCGGGCCTGATAGGTCAAGGTCTCGCCGTCGACGACGCGCTCGATCGGTTCTTCGGCCCAATCGCGCGCGACGAAGCCGGTGCCGCGCAAGTTCGCCGCTCGTAGCCGTCGGCAGCCGGGAAGGGAAACGGTGACCTCCGCGGGCTGGTCTTCGAGATCACACAGAAACTCGATCCTCACGCGACTCCCGCCGGCGGGAATCAGCCACCGCCAACCGTCGGCTCCCGGGTCGGGTTCTGCACCGATCGCCTCGAGCGCAGCTTCAAGCGGTCCCACGTCACTCTCGGCGTCCGCGAAGAGCGAGATGTGGATGTCGATGTCGGTGGTGCCGAGATGGGCCGGAGCTTCACTGCCTTCGCCGCCAGTGAGAAGCTCGGGCACGAGCCCGCCGAGCACGACAAAGTTGAGGTCGTGGGCGCCGAGAGCGTCGAGGAGCTGAAAGAGCGCATCCTCCGCGAGCTCGCGCGCTTCGGGTGAGCGTTCGAGTTCGAAGTCAGACATGGATCAGTTCCTGGCGTACGTGCTCGGCAGCTTCTTCGCCGCGGCCGCCGAGCGCTCGCAGGTCGGCGTACAGGCGTGGCGGACTCACAACCGGCAGGCCATGGAATTCGCGTACGAGCGACAGCGAGAAATTGGAGAGCGCGAGAAACTCGATCCGGGCGCCGTCCTTGACCTCGCGCAGGTCGAGGCTGCGCATCGCTTCGCGAAGTCGTCCGTCTACAAGGGCGTTGGCGTCAACGGCGACCTGGATGACCGGCACCGTCGTGACGAAGGGAGCGGCGAGCTCGAGTCCCGGCCAGCCCGAGAGCGCCCACTGCATCTCCGCGCTCAGGGTCTGTGCGAGCTCGGTACGCGCGAACTGCATTGGGTCGCGCAGGACGCGATGTGCCCCAACCGTTTCCGGACGATGGTCCACCAAGTATGCGGTCCACGCTTCCAGCAGGCCGGCCGAGTCAGCGACCTGCCAGCCGGAGCCGACACCGCGCGAGCCGCCCCTCTTCTTTACCCAACCCCGGGCGCTGAGTTGGCGCAGAAGCTTCGTCGTTTGCGCGTACGACCAGCCGGAGCGATCGGTGAACTCGCGCGCGTTGAAGGCCTCGCGCGGCGGTTCTGCAAGCAGCCACTCGGCGATGTCGAGCGACGACGCCGCCCAGCGAAAGCCGCGCTGCGTCTCAGGCCCGGTTGCCGTTTCATCTCGCTCGCGAACGACGAGTAGCCCCGAATCGGTCTCGATGCGCGCTGCGCCTGTCTCGTCCAGCCAGTTCGCTCGACGCTGCGTGAGATGCTCGATCGCTCCGGGCGAGAGTCGCTGTCCCACCAGCACGAGCTGCCGCGGCCATGGATCAGGAATCGAGTCCAGCGCCTGGTCGAGGTCAGCCGGCCAGCCGCGCCCGACCCAGTGAAGCTCCAGCTCATGAGCAGCGTTGCCGGCGAGAACCGTGGCCCGGGCTGTGCGAGGGCTGGTCTCCCCGATAGATTCCACGGGGCGCTCGAGCACGCGCGACAGCGCAGAGTTCATGCGATTAGCTACCGAAGACATGCGAGCTACTGTAGCAGTAGTTTATCCGTCAGGGTAGTATTTAGGACCTCACCAGCTCCCACCACCTTGTCGCGGACAGAAGCCGACCGCGAAGTCGCGAACGTGCAGCAGCTTTGCGGCAGCTGGGGGATCGCGTCCTAATGCGACCCCAGAAACGATCCCAGAAGCGACGACAGAAGCGACGACAGACGACGCTCGAGCTCAACGAGCCGGCGGGGACGTGTCACGCATAGGTCAAGCGAAGCTTTACTTTCGCGGACCGCCGAGGGGCCTCTTTTAACCGGACCCGCTAAAGCCGGATAAAGCCGAAAAAGCATCTGGGAGTTCGCTTTAGCGCGAGTCGGCGAAGCGTGCGAGTCGCTCGAACTCGACCTGCTGGTTGTGCTGCTTTCGGAGCCACTCGAGAAGGTGCTGGTGCGGAACGACCCACACACCGCGGTCGTGGAACGGGTTGCCACCGCGCTTGTGGAGGCAGATCACGGGCGTCACGTAGCAGTCAACCTGGTGGCGCAACCACTTCGCTTGGCCCTTCACGCGACCTAGGTGCGCGTCCGGGTACCAACGATCCTTCGTCTCGATCAGGTACAGATCGTTCGGACCCGAAACGATGTGATCGAGGTCCGCGCCGTTGGCCGGCTTCACGGTGTGCATCACGTGCCAGCCCTCGTCACGGAGCTGGTTCAACGTCTCGCCGACGGCCTCTTCGGCCCATGCACCCCCGCGCATCCGAACGTGGCGGTCGATGAATCGCTCGATGCGGCGGTGGGAGAGGAGCGCGGCCGCTAGTAGGACGGCCGACGCGCCGATCGTGAGGCGATGCCCGACAACGAGCGCGGTGATGAGACCATCGGCCAGGAAGAACACCGCGAGTATCGCCGCGATCCACCGCCCGCGCCGAGCCGTCTGCTCCATCACCCACTGTCCCGGGCGCGTGTCGACCTCGTAGCCCATGACTGGAAATATCGGCAAGCCTCCGTCTTGGCTGCAATCAGCTCACTCTCCTAGAGTGAGGCCGTGGCCATGACACCCTCGGGCAAGCTCGAGCTCACCTGGACGAACAAGCACCTGCGCCTCCTCTCGAACGAGGATGGGGGCTACACCTGGGTACAGCCATCCGACTACCGCGTCGCTGAGGTCAGGCTCCTCCATGACCTCGAGGAGGTTGGTGAGACACACTCTGCGCGCTGGCGCACTAAGGACAACCTCCTCATCCACGGCGACGCGCTGAACGCGCTTACGAGTCTTTGCGAGCTGCCCGAGTTCGCCCGCGAATACGTCGGCAAGGTCAAGTTGGCCTATCTCGACCCGCCCTTCAACACTCAGCAGGCGTTCGAGCACTACGACGATGCGCTCGAGCACTCCGTCTGGCTGACGATGATGCGCGACCGGCTGCTCCAGATCCGGACGCTGCTCTCACCCGACGGCTCTGTCTGGGTGCATTGCGACGACTCGGAGCAGGCCTACCTCAAGGTGATGATGGACGAGGTCTTCGGCCGGGACAGCTTTGTGGCACCGATCATCTGGCAGAAGGCCGACACGCCTCGGATGGACGCGAAGAAGTTCTCGGACTCGCACGATTACTTGCTTGGGTATGGCCGGACACCGGCGTGGGTTCCGAAACGAATTTCGTTCACGCCGGACCTTGCGGGCTATCCCTACAACGATTCAGAAGGGCGGCATTACTCGAGTCTTACGCTACGGAAGTGGGGCCACAACTCTCGCCGGCAGGACCGACCCAAGCTCTGGTATCCAATCGAACACGACGGGATCGAGTATTGGCCGCTCAAGCCAGACGGAACCGAGGGGTACTGGCGTTGGGATCGCAAGAAGTATGAGGCCAACCTTCACCGGATCGAGTGGGCAGATAAGGGCCACGGCGTTCAGCCGTACGTGATCACTTACGCGCCCGAGAGCACCGACCGCCCGCCCGAGACCCTCTGGCTGAACGATGAGGTAGGGCACAACCGCGAGGCGAAGTCGCACGTCAAGACCTTGTTCGCCGGTGAGCCTTTCGCGACTCCGAAGCCGGAGCGATTAATCGCGAAGCTCATCGACATCGCATCCAATCCCGAGGACGTTGTTCTCGATTGCTTTGCCGGTTCCGGGACTACGGCAGCCGTAGCACAGAAAAATGGGCCGTCGCTGGGTGACGATCGAATCGAGCACTGACACAGTTGCGAGGTTCACGCGGCCGCGGCTCGAGCTCGTAGTCGCGGGTAGCGATCCCGGAGGCGTAACCGAGCAAAGCGGCTGGGAAGGAGGCGGCGGGTTCCGGATGCTCGAGGTTGCGCCCTCGATGTTTGCTGAGGTCGACGGTCGTGTCTGGCTCGCCGACTGGGCGGTCGACCGCGAACTCGCCGAGGCGACGGCGGCGCAACTCGGCTTCGACTACGAGCCGGAGCCTCCCTTTGCCGGCCGCAAGGGCCGCACGCGACTCGCCGTCGTCGACGGGCTCGTTTCCCCAGACGTCGTCGAGCTGCTCACTGGCGCCCTCGACTCCGGCGAGAAACTCGTCCTCTGTGGTACGGCGGTTGATCCCGCCGCTACCGAGCTCCTGCGCGAACTATCGAAGGGCTCGCGCACGCGCAAGATTCCCGCCTCGATCCTCGCCGAGTACCGGATAGCGCGTGAGTGGCGCGCCGCTGCGCCGGCGCCCGAGCCCGCGTCCGTCGCGTGACCGACATCGCTCCGCGCACGCTCCACGTCAACGATGACCTGATCGCGGCCGTCGCCTCTCGTCTCGACCTGCGTGAGCCGAACGTTGAGGCGCTACGCGCGATCGTTTATACGACCTCGCAGCACTACGACGTCGAGCGCCGCCCGCCGCCCTATGAGTGCGTGATCGATGTCGCCACCGGCGTCGGCAAGACATACGTCCTCGCCGCTGCGATCGAGTACTGGGCCGCTCGCGGCATCCGTGACTTCGCCGTCGTCGCTCCTGGGCGCACGATCCTTGAGAAGACGATCGCCAACTTTACGCCCGGCCATCCAAAGAGCCTCGTTGGCGAGATGGACGCGAAGCCGCTCGTCGTCACCGCTGAGAACTTCGCAACAGTCGACCATGCCGACGACGCCACGCCGAAGGTCTATGTCTTCACCGTCCAGTCGCTCGTCAAGCCGACCGCGAAGCAGGGCCGGCGTGTGCACACCTTTCAGGAGACGCTCGGCGACGAGTTCTACGGATACCTGAAAGGGCTCGGCGATCTCGTCGTCTTCGCCGACGAGCATCACGTCTACTACGGGCCGGCCTTCTCGGCAGCCGTTCGCGACCTCGAGCCGCGCGTCCTCATCGGGCTCACCGCGACACCGGACCCGAAGACTCCGCGCGAGGAGATCGTCTACGCGTACCCGCTCGCGCACGCAATTGCCGACCGGCTTGTCAAGACGCCGGTTATCGTCGGCCGCCACGACGAGCGGCACGACCCGCGCACAAAGCTCGCTGACGGGTTGCGGCTGCTCGACGCCAAGCGTGTCGCCGTCGAGCGGTACTGCGCCCTCACTGGCGCCGACCCAATCAATCCGGTGATGCTCGTCATCGCGACCACGATTCAGGAGGCCGAGGAAGTCGACTCCATCCTCCGCGACCCAGAGTTCATGGACGGACGCTATGCCGACTCCGTCCTTACTGTTCATTCGAAGAAGTCCGACGAGGCCCTCGCCGAGCTCGACACTGTCGAGGATCACAACTCGCGCGTACGCGTGATCGTTTCGGTCGGGATGCTCAAGGAGGGTTGGGACGTCAAGAACGTCTACGCGATCTGCTCGCTGCGGCCGATGCTGTCCGAGCTGTTGCAGGAGCAGACGCTCGGCCGCGGCCTGCGCCTCCCGTTCGGTGCGTACACCGACGTGCGGCTGCTCGACTCGCTCGAGGTGCTGGCGCACGAGAAGTACGACCAATTGCTGAAGCGGAAAGGGGTGCTCGACCAGGACTTCGTCGATTGGCGGACACGGCTCGTCGTCCACACCGACGCGCTCGGCGACCAGAGCGTCACGGTCGAGACGACCGAAACGCCAGGCGACATCGCGGTCGGCCGCGGGGAGCTCGGCCGGCCCTCGATCGAGGAGCTCGGCCAGCGTGAGGCCGACGCGAAGCGAGAGACAGAAGGGCTCGCCGCGACGCTCGAAGCGCGCAGCGGCTTCCCGCTCATCGAGCTCCCGCGACTCACTATGAGCGAGGTCAAGCACTCCTTCTCGCTCAACGACGTCACCGATCTCGATGCCTTCGAGAAACTTGGCCGCCAGTTCGCGCTCGAGCCCGACGACCACCTGCGGCGCGAGGAGATCGTTGCCACCGTCGAGCGCGGGGAGGACGGGCTCGTCCGCACGCAGCTAGGAACGCGCCGCGGGGAGGCGATCGAGTCGCAGGCGGAGCAGATCCCACTCGACGCTGCGAAGGAACAGCTCGTGGACGCCGTTCTCCACGCGGACGTAGTCACGCTGCGCGTCGGCGAGGACGTAGGCGCCGCCAGGATCGTCAACGCGTTCTTGCGGGGCCTCGGCGCCGACGCCGAGCGCGTGCTCAGTGGTTTCCTCGGCACCGCGGCGGCACGGTTGGTGCGGGCTGTGACGGCCGAGCACCGCCGTTTCCTGGCCAACCCGGAGTACACGAAGGTCGTGAGCATCGAGCCATTCGCGCCGGCGCGAATCGCACGGGCGGAGACCAGTGACGACCGAAGCGGCACTTGGAAGCGCGGCGTCGGCTACACAGGATTTGCGAAGTCGCTCTATGAACAGGACTGGTTCGACTCCGGGCTCGAGAAGCAGCTGGCGGTCATCCTCGACGACGCGTCCGAGATCGAGGTGTGGGCGCGGCTCCAGCGCGCCGACCTACGGATTGTTTGGGAGAGCGACGGCCGCGTTTATGAGCCCGACTTCGTGGCGGTCGAGAGCGGCGGAACACACTGGATCGCGGAGTCAAAAGCCGACCGCGATCTACCGAGCCGCGACGTCCGGGGCAAGGAGTTCGCCGCGAAGCGCTGGGCGCAGCACGTCTCCGCGCAGACGGGCGCCGACTGGCGCTATCTGCTCGTCGGCGAGACGGACGTTGCCGAGGCGCGCGGGTCGTGGGCCGCGTTGAAGCAGCTCGCGGGAGCACAGTAGCCACCGAACCGGCTCGACCTTCGTCGTCGAAGACGGTGGACGACCTTGAGCTTGCCGCCGAATGCTGCGAGGTCTTGCCCCGTGCGAGACTCGTCACCGATGATCCTCGCGAGCCCGAGTTCGCCAGCATGAAGCTCCCGGAGCCGGACACCGTACAGAGCTACAACCTGTTCCTCTCCTCCAGCGATGAGGTTCGTTGCTGCGCCGTCACTCAGTTCCCACCCGCAGTTCCGGCTTTGAGGATGCTCGCTTCCTTAGGGTGCGCCTGTAGCGCTGCGAGGAGCCGCTTCCGCACCGCATCCTGAAGGTACTTCGGCTTGCGTGACAGGAGCAGAGGCCCATCGGGCGCGAAAAAGCGGCTGTACGGCCGGGGGAGCACGCGTAGGAGTTGATGGACTGCGCGGTACATGCGCAGGAACCGACGCGCGAGTTCGAGGAGCCGCTCCACAGGCAGCCCGAGCTCCTCGAAGATGAACACGGCCGGCGCGAGGAGGGCGACTGTAACCGGGCCCTGCACGTGCGCAGCTTCAGCGAGTCCGAAACCGTTTCCTGACTCAGAAACGCGTCCAAGGACCGAGCCGACTTCGACGAGGAACTCGACGATCTCCACCATCTGATCTCGCGCGCGGGCGAGATCATCAAAGGTGGTGCGCTCGATGAGATCGGCGAGCGCGGGAAGGCTGAAACGACTGAACAGCTTCTCGAGTTCCTCGGGCTTCAAGTCAGACACGAGCGAGCCGAATCCCGGCAGTTCGTCAGTTGCCGCGGCTTCGAGTCCGGATGCCGCGAGAAAGGACCCGAAGTGCTCAGCCGAGAGCGACCGACCCCACAGAAGAAGGCTGACGAGGTTGGCGAGTGCCCGTTCGAGCTCTCGCTGCGGCGAGAGAGGGCGACCTCGCAGTCGCTTTCTCCAACGTCGTCCATCGGCCGTCCGCACGGCGCGCGCTGCGAGCCTCTTCCCGGCCGCCTCCGCGATCTCAATAGGCTCGTCTGAGTCGCTGAACGACCGCAGGTAGCGTTGCGTGCGCTCGAGATAGGCCGCATAGGCGCGACGAACAGCACGTTCCGACAGTCCTTCCATTCCCTCGGCGAATGCGATCAGCACCGCCTCGTCGCGAGCGCGCGCACGAGTTCCCGCGTGCGCGAGCGCTACGACCTCGCTGATTCGTTCCGATGGGTAGGCGGACGCGGTTCCGGCGCCGCGGCCAAGGGACCAACGCTCGGCAGGATCGAGATATCCCGTTTCGCGCAACCGAGCCAGCTGGCGTGGTGAGAACGGCGCGCCGAGCCGGTCGGCGACCGCCAAGGTGAGTTCGTGGTCGGCGTTGCTCACGCTGCGGGCCATGGGGGAGAGCTTACAGCGACCCTCGTAACCGGATAGCTTTGTCATGGCCCCGCGCCGGCATCCAGTCTTCCGACACCGGCATCCCTACGCGACTCGAAAGGAGGTGACAGGACCGATGGGTGATCCCCTTACCAACGGGTGGCTGCAGTCAGCCATCGCGCTCGGCGCCCTGCTCGGATTGATCTGTTTCGTCGTCGCGCTGCGCAGTGGCAGTCTTCGCTTCCCGAAGCCGAGCTAATCGCGGCCGCTTGCCCACATCAATCGGAAACCTCTTCGCCGCTGCATCTCTCGAGCCCACCGGCGTGGTGCGCTGGGGTGAGCGCGTCCCCGAAAGGAACAAAGGCGTTTACGTCGTCTCACTCAGTGCGCGCGCGGATGAGGTCGACGCGACGCTACGAACGGCTCCGATCGCGCCATGTGCACTCGCGCAGCTTCTCAAGGTTCGACCCGAGCTAAGGCTCGACGGCGAGAGCCCCACTCCAGAGGCGCTGAAAGCACGCATCGAGTCGTTCTGGGCGGCGGACGAGATCGTCCTCTACATCGGTCGCGCCGGCCTGAGAGATCGCGATCGTTCACTCAGCACGCGCGTGCGGGAGTACTACAAGACGCCACTTGGTGCTCGTCGGCCGCACTCCGGCGGCTGGTTTCTCAAACTGCTGCGTAAGCTCGACAGTCTCTTCGTTTTCTACTCGCCGGTGAGCGATCCGGAAGGGGCCGAGGGAGCAATGATTCGTCGCTACTGCGAGGGCCTTTCTGAGGCGACGCTACTCAGGATTCGCGATCCGGCTCACCCGTTCCCGTTCGCGAATCTGGAATATCCGCGGCGGGTCTACAAGCTGCATGGGATTACCGGCGCACGTGGCGACGTGCCCTGATCCCGATCAGTTGAATCCGCGCGCGGCGGTTTGCTCGGACTCGGCGAAGGCGTCACGGATCGTGCCTCGCTCGACAGACATCACGCGACAAGGCGCAACGGCTTGGGATCGACCGGAATCTCCTCCTGATCCACGATCGGACCGTCCCGCGTCCAACCCTCGAGCTGGATCATCCGCACACGTTGGTCGCTCGAGATCGGTCGGAGCTTACGCGCGAGAAGGTTGCCGAATCGAGCGTCGTGGGTCGAAACGATGATTTGCCGGCGTCCCTTGACTCGTCGGAGAAGGTCAACGAGACCCAAGAGGTTCACGTCGTCGAGGCTTTGGAGCGGGTCGTCGAGCGCGACGACGTTCAGCGGCAACGTTTCGACGCCCAGGTTCAACGCCAGAAACACACTCACCGCCAGGACGTTGAGTTGCGAACTCGAGAGCACGCTGACCGGCTCTTCGACGCTCACGTTCGCAGTGGAATCGTCAATCGACGTCCAGAGCCGGCCTCGCCCCCTCACCGTGCGTGTCAGAAACCGAACTGCGCGGAAAGCCGGGTGAGGATCGACAGTCGCGTAGATGCGTTGAAGCAGCGGCTCGATTCGTTGGAGCTCGGCCGAGACGATGTCGGAGCTCGCCTCGCGGAGCCCATTCAGAATTTCCCCGGCGAGTTCCCCCGTCGCAGTTCGGACCGCAAGCTCGGCATCTCGCTGCCCCAACTCGGCGTTAAGGGTCGCGAGTTCCCGTTCGAGCTCAGCGCGCTGGGCCATCTCGCCTGCACGGGCGAGTCGCAGTGCGAATCCGTCCCCCTCTCGGCGAAGAGCCGCGAGCGTGTCCTGGCGGGCATCCAGTAAGTCGCGAAGCCCTGCGGCGCGCCGGGATAGATCGTCCTGGACATCGAGCCCGGCGTCAGCCGCGAGTCGCTGACGTACTAGTTCCCACTCTTCACGCGCAGCGTTCGCCTGCTCGGCTTCTCCAAGCCTGCTCGCGGCTTCAGCGGCAAGACGTTCATCGCGCTCTGAATCGCTCGACAACTGCTCGAGGTCAACGGTCGGCGCCGTGGGTTCCTGGCCGACGTCACCCGCGACAATGCGTTCAAGGCGAGATCGCGTCTCCTCGATGTCGTACTCCTGCTCGCAGATCGGGCAGTGTTCATCGAGGTGACGAAGAGCGAGTTGAGCAAGCGCGCGTACCTCCTCGGCTTGCTCACGTGAGGCGACCAGGCGGGATCGTTCGGCAGCGGCTTGTTCCTGTGCCGCTTGCAGTCGTGCTCGCGAAGCCGCGGCAGTCTCCGCAGCCTTCGCAACTGCTTGACGTAGCGGTTCAAGGTCCTGCGCTTCGCGTGCAGGGGATGCGAGATGACGAAGAAGCTGATTCAGAGACGCGATGCGGCGGCCCTCTTGAAGCTCGAGCGCCTCGAGTTCTTTGAGAGCCGTGTCGAGGATCCGCGCTGCATCTGGCGCATCGACAGAGACTTGCTCCAGTGGAAGCAATTCGCTGGCGCGACGGACCCAGTCCTGCCACTCCTCCAGCAGCGTGCCGGCCTCCGCCGAAGTATCGCTTAGGCGGCTCAACCGTTGAGCCAGCGTGTCCCGCCGGACACGCATTGGGTCAACCTCGGAGCTGAGCGACGTCGTCGAACGCGTCCAACCTGCTTTGCCCGACTCGAGCTGACGCTGCAGCTCTCCGACCCGGCCGGCGCCAACAATCTCGCCGATTACCGAGAATCGTCCCTGGTCGCCGTCCGCCTCGATGAACTCGCGAAGGAGATCCTGCTGGAGATAGACACCGCGAGTCAGCGCGCGGGACATAGCTTCCCATGGCTCAGCGGCGAGTCGTGCGTCCGGCCAGAGTTCCTCAAGCAGGCGGGCTTCCGCCGATGGCCCACGCAATAGGGGTTCGCCGTCGATTTCTAGCGATAGGTTCATCGCTCCGTCGTAGCGGCGCACAACCGTCATCGGAGCTTCGCCAGTCTTCGCCAGGACAAGCTCCACGCGCGCCTCGCCTGTCAGTGAATACTGGCTCACGACAGCTTCGTCGTTTTCTCCGAGTCGCGGAACCTTCCCGGCGAGTGCCCACAGAAGAGCATCAAAGAACGAGGTCTTGCCTGAGCCGTTGGCGCCTACAACGATGACGGCGTCGCCATCGAGGTCAAGGTCCTGTGGAGTCGAGAAACCTCGGAATCCAACCAGCGATAGCCTCTTGAGTCTCATTCCCGACTCCTGAATGCGTGCAGACGTTCAAGGATGGATTCGTTGGCCATGAACGCGTTGACGACCGTGCGCGCGGCCTCCACCTCTATGCCACGCTCTGCCAGGAGTGTCGGGAGGCGCTCAAGAAGCGCTGGACCCGATTCGAGTTGCGCCTCGACTTGGAGAGGAAGGAGCGGCAGAAGAGCCTGCTCGACGTCGTCCAACGTTCGTAGATCGTCACCGGTAGCCACGAGCTTTCGAACCCGATTCGTGTCGTAACGGATGTCGGCGAGCTGAGACCGAGCCGAGGCCGGGGCCTCACTTGGCGTCAGAAGAACGAGGTATCCCTCCCACGATTTGGGTTCAGGTCGGGTGAGGTGTGCCGAGATGAGTTCGACCAGCTGGCCTTGGGCATCGGGCCACTTTTCCGCGAGATCGGACCACGTTTGATAGGCAACAACCGCAACGATCCCATACGGATCTTCGAAGACACGCGAGTTCGACGCCCAACCATTTGACGGCTGAACAGAGTTGTAGCCGCCCGATTCGAGGAGTTCCGTCGTGGCGGCAAGTAGCTGCGAGGTGGTAAGGCTAGTGTCCACTTAGGCCGCCAACGCTCGGATTTGTGCGGGATCGTCGCGGAGTTCGTCGATTAGCACGAGGTTCATGACGAGGTCGGCGCCCGCGATGATGTCGCCGTCTGAGTCTCCCATCAGAATGTCCTCGGGCGGGGCGATCTGTTCGGGCCGTGCGCCCTGTACGCCACCGAGAATGGCGTAGGCGGGGCGCGTGTCCGCGCGAAGCCCTCCAGCCACAGCACGGACGCGCGGTTCGAGCGCTGCCCATCGCCTTGTCCCGCCGCCGGAGACGACGAGGACGGAGGCCACGATGGTCGCGTCTTGTCGAAACTCCACGGCTCCATCGTCGCGGAAGTGAGCGCTTGCCTGCAGTTCGCGCTCAACGAGACCAATCCCAAGTAGCAGATCGGCGATGAGAGCGCGTCGCGCATCGTCGGGTGCGTAGCCTTGAGCATCGAGTAGCCAAAGCGCCCGAAGCTTCCCTGAGAGGACGAGTCCGAGTTCGGTGAACCTGGAACAGACCGACGGCGCGTGTTGAGCCTCGTCGTCCCAACCATGCTCCGCGCACAATGCGTGCGCGGCAGTTTCGAGCCCAGCGCAATGCTCAGCCGCCACCCTCGCTCCTAGTCTCCTCATGAAGTCGACCCAGCCCGATTGAAGATGGGACTCCGGCGGTAGGTTGAGCGCAGCCTGAAAGGCGGTCGCATCGGCAGGATCGACGACGTACGTCTTGAGTGCGTCGCTGACGGCGGCGCGGATGCGCGTGACGGTTTCCGTGAGCACGGCCGCCGGCGAACCGAGCCCGGCGAAGACGGTCACTGGTGCTGCCATGACGCGACGCGTGACCACTTCTTGCCAGTCGTCGCGCCACTCGTCCTCAAGGGCTTCCCGACGAAGAATCCAGCGCTCGGCATCGTCTTCATCGACGTTCCTGTGAAGGTAGATAACGGTCGATGAACCGAGTTCGGCGAGGTGCTGTGGACCGACGATGACCTGAACCTCGGACGCGCTAAGGTCAGTAAGCGCAGTCGACATCGCGAGGTCGAAGTTCAGCGTAAGTACGCAGCTAACCGCTCCCTCGCGCAGCAGAGCAGCGGCGATCAAGTAGCCGTCATTCGGGCGGGCTGTCCTGAACTCCCCACGCGGCAACCTTTCGACGACCGGCACTTGCGTACCATGTCGTTCCCATACGGCGCTCGCCACAAGCGAGAGGTCTTCGGGTCGATCGCAGTCGCCCTCGTCGAGCACTCCGTCGAGGACGAGCTGGCGCATGGCTTCCACGGCGTACACGCTTGAAAGCTTGAGTCCGGTGGGCTGCTCGATCGAGCAGCCGGCGCCGATCACCAGGACCACACGGCCCTGGCACTCGGCGAGCGCGTGGAGAAGATCAGCAGGCACCTCGGCGGCGGGGATTTGTGGCACGGCTGCCTATCGTGACACCGGGCAACGGAGGAGTCGAGAAGGCGCTCCCGGGAGGGAGGGCTCGTTTGTGCCACAGCGCTGGATTCGACTTGCGCTAAACCAGCGCGTGCAACCGCGAGACCATCGATTCGAAGGCACCATTCGGAGGTGGACGAGAGAGGATGTCCCGCTCGCCGTGGAAGTTGGCGGCGGCGGTCCCCGCCTGATGGTCAGGCGGTGACGAGCATAGACGTCTCCTTGGTCGGGGTGCGAGC
>Ga0209810_1003904_pt1 | contig 14978 bp, 12 predicted proteins | sample Coa_R1_7_FD_187159 | JGI IMG/M metagenome (GOLD analysis project Ga0209810, IMG submission 187159) | Surface soil microbial communities from Centralia Pennsylvania, which are recovering from an underground coalmine fire - Coalmine... | ecosystem: Environmental > Terrestrial > Soil > Unclassified...
GCTGAACCGCTTCAACCCGGCAGTCTCCCCCACACTCAACGCGGCAGTCCTCTCCGCGCTGGCAAAGAATCCGCACGAGCGTTTCCGTTCTATCGCAGAATTTGCGCGCGCCCTGCAATTTGCTGCCGGATAAGAACTTGCTCCATCCCGCCGGGTTCTCGTAAGAAGGCGCAGAAGTTCACCTTGCCGACAACAGATGAGTATATGCCGCGTAGAGGGACCAGAGGCGGCGCGGCCCCTGAGTGCGCCAGCGTTCATTCCAGTCTTTCCCGAAGCGACCCGGCAGCGCGGGAAAGACGCGCACCGATACTCCTGTTTGAGCAAGGCGTTCGGCCAGCCTGCGGGCAGCCTCTTGCCCGGCCTCGTGAAGCATTTCCATAGTCAGCCAGAACGGTCACCATGTGGTATATTCAAGGTGTTGAGAATCTGAACCAGTCAGAAGGAGGAGCAACAGTGGACTTTGCCTATTCAGATAAGGTCAGAGAGCTGTTGAAGCAGCTCAATGACTTCATGGACCAGTATATTTATCCCAATGAGCGCACGTATCGCGAGCAGATCGCTGCGTCGGGCAACCCGCACCACCATGCTGAGATCGTCGATGAACTGAAGGAGAAGGCGCGGGCGCAGGGGCTGTGGAACCTGTTCCTGCCTGATGAGGAGTATGGCGCGGGCCTGACCAATCTGGAATATGCGCCGCTGGCTGAGGTGATGGGGCGCGTGGGCTGGGCCTCGGAAGTCTTTAACTGCGCAGCCCCGGACACGGGCAATATGGAAATCCTGGCGCAGTTTGGCAGGCCGGAGCAGAAACGCGAGTGGCTGCTGCCCCTGCTCAACGGGGAGATTCGTTCCGCCTTTGCCATGACCGAGCCGGATGTGGCAAGCTCTGACGCGACGAATATCCAGTTCTCTATCCGGCGCGAGGGCGATGAATATGTCCTCAACGGACGCAAATGGTGGATTTCCGGCGCGGCGCGCGAACGTTGCAAAATCTTCATCGTCATGGGCAAGACCGACCCGGACAATCCCGACCGCCATCATCAGCAAAGCATGATCCTCGTGCCGCGCGATACGCCCGGCGTGAGCGTTATCCGCAACCTGCCGGTTATGGGCTATGAGGATAACGAGGGGCATTGCGAAATTCTCTTCGAGGATGTGCGCGTTCCCGCGAGCAACCTGCTGGGCGAGGAGGGCAGCGGCTTTGCCATTGCGCAGGCGCGGCTCGGCCCAGGCCGCATCCATCACTGCATGCGCGCCATCGGCTCCGCGCAGCGCGCCCTGGAGTTGATGTGTCGGCGCGCCACGACACGGATCGCTTTCGGCAAACCGCTCTCCGAGCAGGGTATGATTCAGGATATGATCGCCACCTCGCAGATCGAGATTGAGCAGGCGCGACTGCTGACATTGAAAGCGGCCTGGATGATCGATAATCTGGGGAAAAAGGCGGCGCAGAACGAGATCGCCATGATCAAAATTGCCGTGCCGCAGATGCTGACGCGGGTGGTAGATCGCGCCATCCAGGTCTTTGGCGGCGCGGGCATGAGCGATGACTTCCCTCTGGCCTCAATGTACGCGCATGGCCGCACCCTGCGCATCGTTGACGGCCCCGATGAAGTGCATAAGCGTTCCCTCGCCCGTGCCATCATTCGCCAGTCTGGTCAGTAGAAGTTTTGTATGAACGTACTTGCAGTGAGCGACAGGGCGATGATGATAGGAACGCCCTGTCGCTCACTGCTATCTCACAAGATTGGACCTGCATGAACGACCCGTTTTTATTCAATTCGGCAAACGCAGCCGAACTCTTTCTGATTCGCCACGCTGATGCCCTGCCCGGCCCCGATGAAATCATTCCGAGCGGCGTCTATAACGATCTGCCGCTCAGCAAGATCGGGCGCGAGCAGGCTCTGGCGCTGGCCGAACGCCTGGACAAGCTGCGCTTCGATGCGCTCTACAGCAGTCCCTTGCGCCGCTGCCTTGAGACTGCCGCGCCTCTGGCCGAACGTCTCGGCCTGACCCCCACCATTATCGACGACCTGCAAGAGATTCGCCTGGGTGAAGTGCTGCCGCTGCCGACAGACGGGCAAGACCTGGCGGCCTTGAGCCAGGCATTGCAGGAACGTCAGCGCGAAATCGTGCGCAGGGCGGGCGAGACCGGAAGTTGGGATGCCATTCCAGGCAGCGAACCATCGAAAGCCTTTCGCCAGCGCGTGGTGGAGGCTATCGACGGCATCGCGCGCTGGCACAGAGGAGAGCGCGTCCTGGTCTTCGCGCACGGCGGCGTCCTCAACGCCTACGTCGCCGAGGTGCTTGGACTGGAAGAAGATTTCTTCTATCCCGCCGCCAACACCTCTATTACCATCGTGCGCGTTGGAGACAGCCGCCGCGTCCTCTACGTCCTCAATGATATCGGGCATATAAAGAGACCGCGATAACTTCTTTGAACGTAACCAGCATCAAACATCAGAGGCGGCGATTGAGCGCGCTCAATCGCCGCCTACAGATGTTTGAGTTCTTCCTACGAACCTGACCTCATACTGGCAAGATTCTGCCTCGCCTGCTGGAAGAGGTTCGCCAGCTTTGCGCGCGTCTCGGAACCCGGCCAGGGGGTATAGAGCAGAATCAGCACAAGGCCGGTAACGATGCCAACGCGGAAGAAGAATCTGGAGGTTTTGTGCTGCACCGTCTCTCCAACGTCCTGCATGCTTTCGCCGACCTTTTGCAGGCTCTTGCTGGCGCGCCTGACGTTCTTCTGCAAGGCATCCTGCGTTGTATCCAGCCCGGATTGCAATACGTCCTGCGCCTTCGAGACGGCCACCGTCGAGCCGACGGCTGCCGCTTTCCGGGCAACCTTCATTGTCCTTTGCGCCTTTTTCAGGTCCTTGCGGGCGCTCTTGACGCTCTTCTGCAACACGTCCTGCGCCGTATCCAGGCCAGATTGCGCTGCGTCCTGTACGGTACCCAGGCCAGACTGCGCCACGTCCTGCGCCTTGCTCAGACCGGTTTTCGTCGTACTGGCAACGCTTTCCTGAACATTACTCACGTTCTTCTCCGCTCTTTTTCTGTTGCGCTTCAAGATTTCCTGTGCCAGGGCCAGACCCGCCAGCAGGAGCGCCTGCGTCCTGCCCAGGTTAGGCAGCAGAACATCCTCGATGAAGGCCGCCACCATCGCGACCGTATTGCTGGCTACGTTTTTCGCCTTCTCGGTGGTCGGCTGCACGGCGTTCCCGTTCAACTGATCCACCGTCGCTTTCACACTCATGGTTCGCCTCACTTTCTTTCAACTTACCTTCGCTCTCAGACAATAATCGGGGATACAGGTCAATCACATTCAAGCACGATGTATGAGCTAATAGCGTTTCAAGCTCCCAGGGCAGGATGATTTTTCAGGCTGGCGGTGTTCTCTAACATAGGAAGAGTGTTCGCATTGCCCGGTTATCTTCCTGCCTGCTGCGCCGGGCGGGGAAACGTGTTATAATAGCGTATATGAACCGATCATTTGCTTCTCTGAACCGATATCGCGCCACCGTTGAACGCTATCTGCTGGCGGCCGGGTAGCGACGCTTCGTTTTGCCCCTCGTTTTGTTGCCTTCTACAAAGGCTGGTAACCGGTCTGCAATTGAAACCGCGAATGTTCTACTATTTCGTCCGTTTCGATATGCCCGCAAAATATGATACCATGTAAAGAGAGGTCGCTCTGTGTACTCCTCATCTCCATCCGGGATGCATGGATCACCCAGAATATCCGGGCTATCGGCGGACAGGGAAAGCTGGGAGGAATAGACATAGTATGGATTTAATGGATAAGCTGGCGAAGCTGGCGCAGCGTTACGAAGAACTGAACACGCTGATGGCCGAACCTGAAGTGGTGCAGGATTCGCAGGCGCTGCAACGCTATGGCCGCGAACATGCAGAACTGGAAGAGATTGTCCAGAAATATCACGAACTGACCTCGACCGAGCGGCAACTGGCCGAGGCGCAGGAACTGTACGAGAGCGGGGACGCGGAGATGCGCGAACTGGCCGCCGAAGAGATCGAAACCCTCAAAGAGCGCCGCGAGGAGTTGCTCAACGAGGTCAAGGTCTTGCTGCTGCCTAAAGACATCGTGGACGAGAAAAACGCGATTGTCACCATCCAGGGCGGCGCCGGTGGCGACGAGGCCGCATTGTTTGCCGCCGACCTCTTCCGTATGTACACTCGCTATGCCGACGCGAAACGCTGGAAAGTCGAAATTCTGGATAGCAACGAGACAGGGCAGGGCGGCATCAAAGACATCACCTTTGTCGTCAAAGGGAAGGGTGCGTATAGCCGTATGAAGTACGAAGGTGGCACCCATCGCGTGCAGCGCGTGCCGGTCACCGAGGCCAACGGGCGCATTCACACCTCGACGGCCAAAGTCATTGTCCTGCCAGAGGCTGACGAAGATATCCAGATCGATATCAAAGAAGGCGATATTCGCGTGGATGTCTACCGCTCAACCGGGCATGGCGGGCAGAGCGTGAACACCACCGACTCCGCCGTGCGCATCACTCACCTGCCAACCGGGCTGGTGGTGACCTGCCAGGACGAGAAATCGCAGTTGAAAAACAAGGCCAAAGCCCTCACCGTGCTGAAGGCCCGGCTGTGGGACATCGAGGAGGCCAGACGGCAGGAGGAACTGAGCAAGACGCGGCGCTCGCAGGTGCAGACCGGCGACCGCAGCGAGAAGATTCGTACCTATAATTTTCCACAGGACCGTGTGACCGATCACCGCATCGGCCTCACCCGTCACAATTTAGTCGGCGTACTCAATGGTGAGCTCGACGAATTTATCGACAACTTGATCACAGTCGATCAGGCAGATAAGTTGCAGCACCTGTTCGAGGATGACAACAACAGCAAGGGCAACGGCAAGGGCAAATGAGCCTGCAGGGGTAACCGTTCTGGTTGCCCGAAGCCAGCAAGAGAGCCTGCTGGCTGTGGTCAGGGCTAATCCGGCGGGGATATGTATTCCCGCCGAATTGAAAGGTAGGCAATTTCGATGGCACAAGTGGTACAAGGCAAAGTTGAATTCACGCCTTTCGCCTCGTCCGAAGTCAATCCGCATTACCGGCTCTTGCTCGGCCCCGGCCCGTGTAATGTTGACCCGCGCGTCCTGCGACTGGCATCCGCGCCACAGCTGGGACACCTCGACCCGGAGCTTTTCCGCATCCTCGATGAGACGGCAGAGATGCTGCGCTGGATATTCCGCACGAAAAATGAGATGACGCTCTGCGTCTCCGGTTCCGGTTTCTCCGGCGCAGAGGCAGTGCTGGTCAATCTGCTCGAAGAGGGCGACACGATCATTGCGGGTAGCCTGGGCTTTTTCAGCGGCCAGATCACGGAGATTTCGCGCCGCGCCGGAGCCAATGTGGTGAATCTGACCACAGAGCTGGGCCAGCCGTTGGAGCCAGAGGCGCTGGAGCAGGCATTCAAAGAGCATCCAGAGGCCAAATTATTTGCGACGGCCATCGCCGAGACCTCGACCGGCCTCTTGCAGCCGCTGGGGGAACTGGAACGCATCACGCACGAACACGGCGCGCTCTTTGTCGTCGATGCCGTCTGCGGACTCGGCGGCGTGCCGATGGCCGTTGATGAAATGAAGATCGACGCCTGCTATGCCGGCAGCCAGAAGAGTCTGGGCGCGCTGCCCGGCCTGGCTCCCGTCACCCTCAACGAACGCGCCGTGCAGGTCATCAAAAACCGCAAAAAGCCCGTGCAGAGCTACTATCTGGACCTGCAATTGCTTTCCCGCTACTGGAACGGTGACCACACCTATCACCACACCTCGTGCAGCAACCTGATCTACGGGCTGAACGAGGCGCTACGCATCGCGCAGGAGGAGGGCCTGGAGGCCCGCTGGGCGCGCCACCAGTTGAACGGAGACGCGCTGAAGGCAGGCATTGAGGCAATGGGCCTGCATATCTTCACCCGGCCCGGCTATGCCCTCTCCGTGCTGACAGCCATCAGCCTGCCGCAAGGCGTCGACGAACTGGCCGTGCGCAACGGCCTGCTGGAAGAGTACGATATCGAGATCGGCGGCGGCTTCGGCCCGCTCAAGGGCCGCCTGATCCGCATCGGCCTGATGGGCTACAACTCGAACCGCAAAAACGTCGAGATTGTCCTTTCTGCCCTCGAACATATCCTGCCGCGCTGCGGCTTCCAGCCCAACATCGGCGCAGCCCTGCCCGCCGCCGACGCCGTCTACCAGTCAAGGAGTAAGTAAGCAGACGCATGGGCCGATTGCGATAATCGGCCCATGCGTTCCATGCAAACCGACAAAAGGACGCATGCAGTATGGCATTTGAGCAACCGCAGGCAATTCGCACCGTCTTCTTTGACGCGGGTTTTACCCTGCTCACCCCCCATCCATCAACGCCTGAAATCTGCCAGCAGGTTTGCCAGCGCCTTAACCTGCACATCCACCTGGAGGCTATGCAGGAGCGCATGACCGAGGCCCAGGATTACTATCTGCGGCACATGCGGCTGAATCGGCACACGTGGAGCAGCGAGCAAGCCATCGCGGAATTCTGGAGCGGCTATTATATGAACATACTACGGCCATTTGTCGAGGAGCATGACGAACAGCGCCTCTACCAGCTTGCGCGGGCCATCAACGAGGAATTCAATAAGCATACAAGCTGGAAACTCTATGATGACGTTCTGCCCACACTCAAGGCGCTCAAGCAGCACGGCTACACGCTGGGGATCATTTCCGACTGGGGGATCGCCCTCGGCCCCATTCTCAGAGGTCTCAAACTCGTTCGCTATTTCGATTGCCTGCTGATCTCGGCTGTCACCCGCCACGCCAAACCTTCACCGGCGCTCTATGAACTGGCCCTGCAACGCGCCAACGCCATCGGCGACTATACACTGCACATCGGCGACTCCTACATCTACGATGTACTGGGCGCGCGCGCCGCCGGCATTACCCCCGTCCTGCTCGACCGCCCCCACCGCCTCACTGTAGAAAACGTCGATTGCCTGCTCGTCCACTCCCTTTACGAACTGCTCGACCTGCTGGAAGTACCTCGCCCACAGGTAGAATAGGACTTTTATACGCATTCATATGCCTGTATTTACCTGTAAGATGCTTGCTGATATACTATACTACAGTCAAGAGAGCGGTACAGGATATCTTATAAGTGGAGCGCATCTATGGCTCAAAGGCAAAAATTGAACAGAGTGGATGGGCAATTTACGCCTACCGTTCTACAAAGCGTGATGGGCGAACCTCTGCGTTCCGAACAGCGCACGGCTGGGCTGCTGCCGCGCGTACTCTCCCCGCTTGATCTCTTCATTATTTTCATTGCCATTGTCCTGTTTATCCCCAATGCATCTGTTGTGCAGGCAACACAGGGGGCAGGGGCCGCTACCTACCTCTACTGGATTGTCGGCACCCTCACCTTCCTGCTGCCGGGCGCGCTCGTTTGTGGGCAGCTCAACCGCTTCATGCCGGTCGATGGAGGAATCTATGTCTGGTCACACCGCGCGCTTGGGCCGCTATGGGGTTTCTTCGCCGGTTTTTGCGCCTGGTTCCCCGGCGTCCTGGTTCCCCTCGCCGCCGGAGCCAGCATTCTCTCGCTCGTGCAGAGCATCAGCGTCAATTTTTCGGGCAATAACCCGACCTGGTTGACAGCCCCCTGGCAGCAAGGGTTGCTCGTCGTCCTCATATTTCTGCTGATGGGCTGGGCTTCCACGGGGCCGTTGTCGCTCATCATGAATATCGGTAAAGGAGTGATCGGCCTCTACCTGCTGGGCATCCTCTTCCTCGGCCTGGCTGCTGCCGTCTGGTTGCTCGGCGGCCACGCCCCGCAACCCACGCTCCTGAGCCACTCGGCCTTTGGTCTGAGCGGTCACAACGTCGTCCTCTACGGCCTCATCGTGCTGGCGCTGCTGGGTGTGGAGGTGCCGCTGAATATGGGCGCGGAAAGCAAGAAGCCGGGGGATGCGACGCTCTTCTTGCGCTGGGGGCCATTGCTTGTCCTCATCACCTATCTGGTCGCCACCTTCGGCGTCATGGCCGTCGTTCCCGCCAGCGAGGCCAGTTCAAACTATTCGACGCTCACCGCCATTGCAATGGTCTTTGGCACGCCTGCCGCCATCATCATTGATATCTTCTTCATCGCCTTCTTCCTTTATGTCATCATTATCTACAATATCGCCTTCTCGCGCATCCTGTTCGTCTCGGCCCTGGACCATCGCCTGCCATCTGTGCTGGCAAAAGTGAACCGCAATGATGCCCCCTCGAACGCCCTCATCGCGCAAATCGTCATCGCCTCCATCATCGCCATATTTACCTATATCGTCGGGCCGCTGCTCTATCTGGGACAGGGAGTCACGTTTTCTGAGAAGGTATACGATGTTTCGCAGGCTACCGTGACCGTCATCTGGTGCCTCTCGATGGTCATCCTCTTCCTTGATCTGCCTATCCTGCTCTGGCGTTTCCGCGACTTCCTGGCAAAGCGGCGCGAAGAGTTGATCGCCCCGCCCTGGCTGCTCTATCTTTGCGCCCTCGTCGGCGGCATCGCCAGCCTGCTCGGCATCTGGACAACCATCAGCGCCTCATGGGATAGTATGCTCATCCCCAACAACCAGTGGGCGCTGCTGGTAGGAAGCGCCGCGTTCATCTTCCTGCTCGTCGGCCTGATCGGCTCTGCCTACCCACGCCTGCTCAGCAGTTTGAACGAACAAACGGAGGCCGCGCGCGAAAACGCCCGTCTCTACAGCGAATTGCAGAGCGCATATGAGAAACTGAGCGAACTCGACCGGCTGAAAGACTCGTTTCTGACCACCGCCAGCCACGAACTGCGCACGCCGCTCACCATTGTCCAGGGCTATCTCGAACTGCTTTGCGATATGGACGACGAGACAACCCCACCAGAGCTGCGCCGCGCCTTCCTCAACAAAGCGCGCCGCGCCACCGAAGAACTGGTCCTCTTGCAGGCTAACATCATGGACGCCAGCCGTATCGAATTCGACGCCGCTACCCTGAAATGCAGCTCCATTCCCCTCAAAGAAATCTGCACCGCCATGCTTGACCTCTTTGAACCGCTAATTTTGCAGGAACACCGCCAGGCAGAACTGGATATCGACGAACAGATCAGCGTCTGGGCCGACGAAACGCGCCTGAAACAGGTTTTGCGCAACCTGATCGCCAACGCCCTGCGCTACTCGCCGCCGCGCACGCCCCTGCGCATCACTGCCGCACTTGACGATCTGCAAGAACAGGTAAGCATCAGCGTAATCGATGAGGGGTATGGCGTGCCGCCCGATAAGCAGGAGGCCATCTTCGAGCGGTTCGTGCGCCTGGAACGCGACATGCAAAGTACCGTGCGCGGCAGCGGCCTCGGCCTCTCGATCACACGCCAGTTGATCGAGGCGATGGGCGGCACCATCCACGTGGAAAGCAGCGGCATCCCCGGCAAAGGCTCCGCCTTCGTCTTCACCCTGCCCACCGTTCCAGAAGCGAAGGCCACACCACCCACCGTGGAAAGTACACAGAACAATGAAGGGGTAGCCGAGACGGCCTGAGCCTGTCCGACGGCCTTGAGTCGATTCATCTTCTGTGGCAGTACATCGTTGCCATAGAGTCAGTGGAGCGCGTATGCTCTCCACCGATTTTTTCTCCTCTCATCAGGAAAGTATCGTCTCTGCTTACTCAGGAGCCTGGTTGTCAAAATCCGCCCCCTGAAAATTCTTCTGCCTGCCGTTGTAATATCATATTCAAGATAGCCGGATGCGGGAAACGCTGACTTTGCAGTATCCTTTCCTTTTCTCCTACCATTAGAGATAGAGATAGGTCAGCGATTGATGCAAGAACTGTAACTATCTGCGTATGCCTGTTCCTTGTTGAGCTAGACGGAGAGATACTATCACCATGTCCAGGCACTATGTCGGGCATCTATCTGCCCGTGACCCTTTACATGATTACCTGCAATACGATATCTTGCCCCTGTTCGGGAAAAAAGATCATCGCCCGGTCTTTCGTGTCTTCCACCTGGGCGGCTCCAATGAGGTGTACCTGTATCAGGAGAAACACAGCCGGGTGGAGATTATCGGCAAATTCTTCAGGATGCACGGCGGCAACGGCATGGAGCGGGAATTTCATAATCTGTGCCTGCTGCGCAGCTACGGGCTGGCCGACAAGCCTCACTATGTCGTGCGCCCGCTTGGCTACAACGGCTGGCTCAACTGCGTGCTGGTCGAAGAATACTGCCAGGGACGCTCGCTGGGCGAGGTTATTCTGGCCGCCATCTTTCGCGGCCAGCGCAACCTGCTGTACAGGAAACTGACCGCGCTGGCCTACTTCCTGGCGACGCAGCATAACCGCACGGCCAACGGCTACGGCGTCAATTTCGACGAAGATTGCAGCTATCTCGACCATATCGTGCGCAGGCTCGCCAGGAAGCACTACATCAGTTTAGAGGAAGTTGCAGAGTTTGCCTGGCTGCGCGACCGCTGGCACGAACAACCCCGGATGTGGGAGGATCAACAGGTGCTGGCGCATGGGGACGCCACGCCCTCGAACTTCCTCTTTGGCAACGGCCTCAACGTTATCGCCATCGACCTGGAAAACATGAAACGGGCCGACCGCGTCTTTGATATCGGGCGTGTCGCCGGGGAAATCCAGCACTTTTTCTTGCAGCACACCGGCAATAAATACGAGGCTGAACCCTTCATCGGCCACTTTCTCTGGGAATACGCCTGCCACTTCCCCGACCGCTACAGCGCCTTCCGCTCCATCACCAATCGCATTCCTTACCAGATGGGCCTGACCCTGCTGCGCATCGCCCGCAATTCCTGGGTCAGCGATGACTACCGTCGCAAGCTCATCGAAGAGGCCAAACTTACGCTGAGAACGTACTGGCAGACGTACAGTTAATATGATATGCTCATGGTCAGAAACGGAAAAAGTGGAGGAATTTGAGCATTCATGGATATTCAGGCGCTGATCTTTGATGTGAATGGGACGTTGATCGATATTGAGACAGACGAGGGGATGGAGGAGATTTACCGCGCCATCGGCCATTTTCTCAGCTATCAGGGCATCACGCTGCACCGCCAGGAGGTGCGTGACCTCTATTTTGAGATCATGCGGGAGCAGCGGCGCAACAGCCACGAAGCTTACCCGGAGTGGAATGCGGTCGAACTCTGGCGCGAGCTGATCCGGCGCAAGGCCACTGACTACACGCGCTCCCTGCCGCCGGAGAAGCTGGAGCAGATGCCCGTTTTTCTGGCGGAACTCTATCGCGGCATCTCTCGCAAGCGCCTGCGCCCTTTTCCGGGGGTGAAGCAATCGCTCGACCTGCTGCGCCCGCACTATCGCATGGCGGTCATCTCCAACGCCCAGAGCGCCTACGGCGTTCCTGAATTGAACGCCACCGGGCTGCTCCATTACTTTCATCCTGTCATCATCTCAGGCGATTACGGCTTCGGCAAACCGGACAGGCGCATCTTCCAGCAGGCCCTCGACGCGCTGCGCCTCCAGTCAGAGCAGGTTCTTTTTGTCGGCAACGACCTGTACGACGATGTCTTCGGCGCGCAGCAACTGGGCATCAAAACCATCTTCTTCGCGTCCAGACCGCAGAACACCCATCGCGAAATTCAGCCCGACTACATCATCTACGATTTCGCCGAACTCCCCACCGCCGTCAACTACTTCGTCGAGCGCAAACAACTACCGAAGCAATGAACAGCCGGACATGTCATGCTTCGCTCCTGCTCAGCATGACATATCCGGGGACATTTTTCATAAGCGGGCCGTCAGACGATCTCGCGCACAACCTCAACGCCGTTGAGCCGCATGTGATAGAGGAAGAGCAGATGCATCATGTCGGCATCGTGCGGCAGCGAGCCGAGGGCGTTAGCCGTCTCGACCGGCATATCGTAGGTCTGCACGGCGTTCTCCGGCACGATGACGCGCATGGGTAGATTGTATGCGTTGGCATAGAGTTTGAGGTGCATCGCCATCTGGTGGACGCAGAGATCGGTGCAGTCGCCTACCACAACGGCGGCGCGCAGGTCGCGATGCGCGTCCAGCCACGCGCCCAGCGATGTGCCATGAAAGGCGTTGAGCGAATTTTTCGAGACAATGGTAAACAGGTCGGCAAAAGGCAGGGCCGCCAGTTCGGGGATCGTATTCGCCTCGCTCGTCCCGGCCTGACAGTGTGGGGGGAAATCGGCGAACTCCACAGATTGCGGGGTATGACAGTCCTGCGCCACAATGAAGTCGCGCACGCCGATGTTGTATGCTCCCTCAAAAGCCGAAACCACCGCCGGGATGATACCTTTCACGCGCGGGCTGGACAGCACACCTTCGTGACAGAAGCCGTTAATCATATCGACGCTGAACAACGCCACCTTTCCCTGCTGCGCGTCGGCCCGTAGATCATTCCACGAAATGGTGGGCAGCTTGCGCTCCCACTCAACCAGCGCGTGCAGGAAGGGCTGTGACTGTTCGATAAAGTTTGCCGGAATGGTTGAAGTTGCCATAGCCAGGAACTCCTCTCGTTTTACTGGAAACAAACACCTACAATTTGCCTTCCGCTGCCGGGTTGAAGCGGTACAGGCGAGCGGGGCGATGTGTCCCCTCCATCTTTTTCGCGCCCGTATCCTCCAGAATGCCCGTCGACAGCACCTTCTTGCGGAAATTGCGCTTGTCCAGCCGTCTGTGCAGAATAATCTCGTAGACGCGCTGCAACTCGCGCAGGGTAAATTGCTCCGGCAGGAGGCTGAAGGCAATGGTGGTATAGTCGAGCTTGCCCCGCAAACGAGTCAGCACGTACTGGATGATCTTCTCGTGGTCAAAGGCCAGCGGCGGCAGGTTGTAGACCGAGAACCAGTTTACGTCGGTGGCATCGTCGGCGGCGCGCACGCCCCTGAGCCGCTCGTAATCGATCAGCGCAAAGTAGACGACGGTAATGACGCGGGTACGCGGGTCGCGACCGGGATCGCCGAACGTATACAACTGTTCCAGGTAGACATCCTGCAGGCCAGTCTCTTCCTGAAGCTCGCGCCTGGCAGCTTCTTCCAGCGACTCATCAATATTCACGAAGCCGCCGGGAATGGCCCACATGCCGGCATAGGGCCACGAGCGCCGCTTAACCAACAACACCTGCAAGTCGCGCTGGCGCAGCGTCATCATCACCACGTCCACCGTCACCGATGGCCGCTCATACTTGCTCGCGTCGTAATGATGGGCCTTCGCCTCCTCCGTCGCCTGCGCGGCATTCTGCCCATGACGGGACATTTCGCCCTGTTCTTCCGTTTGTTCCATAAAAACAGTATCTCTTTCCACAAAGAACTGTGCCAGTCACACACCCGGCACTTCCAGCACCTCATCCACCCGCCCATTATATATCAGTCGGCCAGCATCAAGAAAGTGGCCCATGACCCATTGGCCGGAATCACTTTAGTGTATGATATACACTAATATAAACGGAAGAGAGACTGCTGTCAAGCCATTGCCGCTTGCGCCTCGCTATGATATACTTTCTCTGCGCGACAAACATTCGTTCGTATCACACTCTGGCAGGAGCAAGGGGGAAACAACGGAGCAATGGCAAATGGAGAGCTTCAGCAGATCGGAATATATACTATCAGCCGCCTGCACAGCACAAATGCGACATATAGCCTCTATCTAGGTAGACAGCCACGAGGCAAAAAATCTGTCCTTATTCAGCTTTTCCACACGCCATTGCTCACACCTGAAGCCAGCGAAGCTTTTCTCGCCCGCGCCCGGCAACTGCGCAGGCTCAAACACCGAAACATCGTTGAGGTGCAGGACGCAGATATCCTCCAGGACGCGGAAGGGCGCAGCTGCGGCTACCTCGTCAGGGAATATGTCGAAGGGGAAGAGCTAAGCAAGCATATTCCTCCCGGCTCGCGGCTCGCCCCAGACGAGGTGAAACGCCTCATCACGCCCATCGCCGACGCGCTTCAGTACGCGCACACCAACGGCATTGTGCATGGCAACCTGCACCCCGGCAACATTCTCAAAAGCGCGCGCGGCGAATTCTTCCTCACAAACTTCTCGCTCCCTGTCTCTCATCTTACCCCCGTCGAGGAAGGTCTCGCACTGCCCTACACAGCGCCCGAAGTCCTGCAGGGCAAGGAGGCCACAGCCGCCGACGATCAGTATGCCCTGGCCGTTATGGCCTACGAATGGCTCTGCGGGCGGCTCCCCTATGAGGCCAGAACGCACAAGGCACTCCTGCGTCAGCAAAAGCAGGCAATTATCCCGGCCCCGCGTAGCCTCAACGAAGCTATCTCCCCCGGCATCGAGCGCATCCTGCTGCAAGCCCTCGCCCGCAATCCCGAAGATCGCTTCCAGAGCGTCTACCACTTCTCCAATACGTATTTACGCACGCTGATGGGATTGCCGGTAGAAGAGATGCAACGCCCCACAGTCGTGAAGCAGCCTGAAACGACAGCGTCGCTGCCCGCAACCAGCCCTCCAGACAAGAAAACACGTAGGGATACGCCCTCGAAAACAGCCCTTATAATCCCTGACTCACAACAGGCGTCATCGTCAGGCGAAAACACAGAGACGCTGGTGAACGCCCCGGTCAGCAGCAACGGTCATACCGGCACAACACCACAACCTGCCAGCACTGGAGAGGCGCGAGAGATTGCGCCTGTCGGCAGCAATAATGGCCATACCGACTTAACATCGCAGGCGGCTCTATCCGATACCGATTCTCCCGAACCCGGCAAAGCGGCTACAATCATCCCATTGCCAGCAAAACCCCGGCCTGTCTCCTTACATCAGAACCAATCTAGCTTGCACAGGACCGTCACAGCCGATCTGGAACAGGGCGGCGAGCTTTCAAAAAGTTTGCCAGGTTATGAGGAGCGGCTAGCACAATTGGAAATGGCTACAGTTGTTGCTCGCTCGCTCACAGAAGATACACCTGCAATTATCGAGGCAGCAACCGGTACAGGTAAAGCTCTGGATGTAGATA
>Ga0209810_1003905_pt1 | contig 14975 bp, 15 predicted proteins | sample Coa_R1_7_FD_187159 | JGI IMG/M metagenome (GOLD analysis project Ga0209810, IMG submission 187159) | Surface soil microbial communities from Centralia Pennsylvania, which are recovering from an underground coalmine fire - Coalmine... | ecosystem: Environmental > Terrestrial > Soil > Unclassified...
GCCGAATATAGGCCGGGACGAAGCCCGGGTATGTGAAGGCCTCCTCTACACCACCTTCACGCGCCTCACCTCGCAGGTTGTTGCCATAATCGAAAACATACGCGCCGCGTCGGACGTACTCGAGCAGTGCCTCGACGTGGCGGACGATCGACTCGCGCGCGAGGCGCAGGTACTCGTCCGGATCGGACGTGCGGAGCGCAGCCGCCTCGGCCACGGAGTAGCCGCGCGGCACGTAGCCGTTCAAGGGGTCGTGGGCTGCGGTCTGGTCGGTGATGAGGTCGAACTCCTCCCCGCGCGCGGCGAGCTCGGGCACGACGTCCGCGGCGTTCCCCAGCAGCCCGACGGAGAGCGGCTTCCGCTCCGCAGCCGCGGCACGGACGCGCTCGAGCGCCTCGTCGAGCGACTCCGTCGCCTCGTCGAGATACCGCGTCTCGAGCCTCCGCTCGATCCGCTGCGGATCGACCTCGACGCAGAGGATGGCGGCCCCGGCCATCGTCCCCGCGAGGGGCTGCGCCCCACCCATGCCGCCGAGCCCGGCGGTCAGGATCGTGCGTCCGCGCAGATCGGCCGAGCCGAAGTGCTTCTCCCCCGCCGCGGCGAACGTCTGGTACGTCCCTTGCAGGATCCCCTGGCTCCCGATGTAGATCCAGGAACCGGCGGTCATCTGGCCGAACATCGTCAGCCCCTCGGCCTCGAGCCGCCGGAACTCGTCCCACGTCGCCCACCGGGGCACGAGCAGGGAGTTCGCGATCAGCACACGGGGCGCGCCTTCGTGGGTCGTGAACACGCCGACGGGCTTCCCGCTCTGGACGAGAAGGGTCTCGTCGGGACCGAGCTCGAGCAGAGCGGCGACGATTGCCCGCAGCGCCTCGGGGTTCCGTGCCGCCTTGCCCGAGCCGCCGTAGACCACGAGCTCCTCCGGCCGCTCGGCCACCTCGGCGTCGAGATTGTTGAGCAGCATGCGCAGCGGCGCCTCGGTCGACCACTGGCGCGCGTTCAGCTCGGTGCCGCGCGGCGCCCGAACCGACCTCAGGTCGCCGCAGAGGGCGTCCACCCGGGCGGCGAGGCTCGCGGTCGTGCTCATTCCAGCTCGCCCGCCTCCGCCTCGACCTCGGCCAGGAGCGACCCGTCGCGGATCGATGACGCAACCGCCTCGATGTCGCCGGCGAGCGGACGATCGTCCTGCAGCCTCGGCGAGAGCTTGCGCACGGCCGCTCGCGCGGCACGGCTCCCCACTCCCGGCTCGAGCGGCGCATGGAACTCGACTGCCTGCGCGCCCGCGAGCAGTTCGATCGCCAGCGCCCGCTCCGAGTTGGCGAGCACCTGCCACGCCTTGAGACCGGACGCGTTCCCCATCGAGACGTGATCCTCCTGCCCCGCGCTCGTCGGGATCGAGTCGACGGAGGCCGGATGGCAGAGCGACTTGTTCTCGGAGACGAGCGAAGCCGCCACGTACTGCGGGATCATGAAACCGCTGTTGAGGCCGCCGTCGGTGGTGAGGAAGGCCGGCAGCCCGTCGGAGAGATTCGGGTTCACGAGGCGCTCGACCCGCCGCTCGGAGATGTTCGCGAGCTCCGAGACGGCCATCGCGAGCGTGTCCAGCGCGAAGGCGAGCGGCTGCCCGTGGAAGTTCCCGTTCGAGACGAGCTCGTCGTCGTCGACGAGGACGAGTGGGTTGTCGGTGGCGGCGTTCAGCTCGACGCCGACCGTGTACTCGGCGTACTCCAGGAGGTCGCGGCAGGCGCCGTGCACCTGCGGCGCGCAGCGGAGCGAGTACGCATCCTGCACCTTGTCGCACCAGCGGTGGGCCTCGATGATCGCCGAGCCCTCGAGGAGCCGCAGCAGATTCGCCGCCGCGGCCTTCTGGCCGCGCAGCGGCCGCAGCTCGTGGATCTGCGGCAGGAACGACGTGCGCGAGCCCTGCAGCGCCTCGACCGAGACTGCACAGGCGATGTCTGCGACCCGCGCGAGCCGTCGCGCGCGCACGAGCCCGAGCGCGAGCATCGCCGCCATGAACTGGGTGCCGTTGACGAGCGAGAGGCCTTCCTTCGCAGCCAGCTCCACGGGCTCGAGGCCGACCCGCGCGAGCGCGTCCGCCCCTGCGAGCCGCTCGCCCTCGACGCACGCCTCTCCCTCGCCGACGAGCGGCAGCGCAAGATGCGCGAGCGGCGCGAGGTCCCCGGACGCCCCCACCGAGCCGCGGCTCGGCACGACGGGCAGCACGCCGCGGTCGAGGAACGCGAGGAACTGCTCGACCGTCTGCACACGAGCGCCGGAGTTGCCCTTCGCGAGGGCGTTCGCGCGCAGGAGCAACGCTGCGCGCACGATCGCGTCCGGGTAGGGCTCGCCGACGCCGCACGCGTGAGATCGCAGCAGCCGCAGCTGCAGCTCCGCAGTCTGCTCTTTCGGGATCGCGACGGCGACGAAGCGGCCGAACCCCGTGTTGACGCCGTACGTGTGCTCCTCGCTGCCGTGCGCGGCGCGCTCGACGAGCTCACGCGCAGCGTTCATCCTCTCCCGCGCGCGGTCGGACAGCTCGACCCCCATTCCCTCGACCGCCACCGCCCAGACGTCGTCGACGGTCAGATCGTCGCCCGTGAGGCCGATCGCGGTCTGCTGCGCCACACGCCGAGTCTAGGCTTCCACGGTGGTGGACCTGGACGCCTACGGCGCGATCACGAGCGTCGTCGTCTCGCGGGCAGGCGAGGTCGTCACCGAGCAGTACGCGGAGGGCGACGCCCACACGCTCCGCAACACACGCTCGTGCACGAAGACGGTGGCGGGGATGCTGACGGGAATCGCGATCGAGCGGGGGCTCGTTCCCGGCGTCGACACGCCGGTCCTCCAGTTGCTCGAAGCCGAGGACGCCGATCCACGCAAGCGCGCTATCGCTGTCCGAGACCTCCTCACCATGAGCTCCTGCCTCGAGTGCAACGACTGGGACGAATCCTCCCCAGGCAACGAGGAGCTGATGTACCCGCAGGCGGACTGGGTCGCGTTCACGCTCGGATTGCCGGTCCGCGAAGAGAAGCGCTTCAGCTACTGCACGGCCGGTGTGGTCCTGCTCGGCTCGCTCTCGAACGCGCCGTGGGCGAGCCGCTCACGGCCTTCTCGCGCCGCGAGCTCTTCGAGCCGCTCGGGATCGCCGAGGCGGAGTGGCAGCACACGCCGCAGGGCCAGGTCTCGACCGCCGGCGGGCTGCTCCTCAGCAGCCGGTCGCTCCTGGCGCTCGGCGAGCTCTACCTGCGCGGAGGCGGCGGCATCGTCCCGGCCGGTTGGGTCGAGGAGTCGGTGCGGCCCCATGCCCGAATCGACGAGAGCATCGAGTACGGCTACCTCTGGTGGCTGCGGAGCTACCGCGGCGAGCCGTGCTTCTACATGACGGGAACGGGAGGCAACCGCGTGCATGTCTTCCCGACCCTCGACCTCGTTGCCGTGATCACGACCACGAACTTCCGGCGGCGCGATGCCCACGCGCTGAGCGACCGGCTGCTCGAGGAGCAGATCCTGGCGAGGATCTAGTCGCCGAAAAGCCGCAGCTCGAGCAGCCGCGACGAGTCGAAGCCGTCGATGCGGAGGAGCGATCCCGCAGCCGCGGCCGCGGCGCCGGCCGGCATCAGGCCGACGAGCTCCGATCCCTCGACCTCGACCCCGCGCGCGTGGGCTTCGCGCTCGACCGCGGCGAGGATGTCGTGCAGCGCCGCGGCCTCCCAGTCCTCGACGTTCATCGAGACCTGTGCCTTTCCGGCGCGCGGCAGGTCGAGCCCGAGCGCGCGCACGCCCGGGAAGCCGCCGCCCCGCTCCCTCACGACCGCCGCGATCTCGCGCGCGACCTCGGCGCTCGCGCCGGCGAGGTTGACGTTGAACGCGATCAGCGGCCTCCGCGCTCCGACCATGACGGCGCCTGCGGCCGGATCGAGCCGCGACGGACCGAAGTCCGGCGCGACCTCGCCCGCGTCGATCCGCCGTTGCAGCTCGTCCGGGCCCCCGCTCCGAAAGAACGCGGGGCCATGGCCGCCTCCGAGCTCGGCGTAGAGGAAGACCGGCAGCTCGAGCTCGTCGCCGATCCGCTGGGCGAGCGTCAACGCCGCCTCGCGTGCTCGCTCCATGTCCTCGCGCCGGACGGGCACCACCGGCACGACGTCGGCGGCGCCGATCCGCGGGTGCACACCCTCGTGCTTCCGCAGGTCGATTCGCGCCCGCGCGACCGCGACCCCGGCGAGCAGCGCGTCGACGATCTCCACGTCGTCGCCGACGAGCGTGAAGACCGAGCGGTTGTGGTCGGGATCCGTGTGGATGTCGAGCAGCCGCGCCCGCTCGGCCAGCTCCTCCCCGATCAGGCCGATCAGGCGCGAGTCGCGGCCCTCGGAGAAGTTCGGCACGGCCTCGAGCGGCAGCATCGGCGGGAGCCTACGCTCCGAGATCGTGACCGCCCGCAAGTCGTCCTACCGCTCGCTCGCGTCGCTCCAGCGCGACCTCTCCCGCTGCCGCGCCTGCGTCGAGGCCGGCTACCCGCTCGAGTCGCTGCCGGTGCGTGCGCCCGGTGCCGGACAGCGCGCCTTCATGTTCGGCCAGGCACCCGGCGTGGTCGAGGGAGAGGAGCGGCTGCCCTGGCGCGGCCGCGCCGGAAGGACGCTCCGCCGCTGGCTCGAGCTCGAGGAGGACGAGTTCTACGCCACCTTCTACTGCGCTTCGGTGACGCGGTGCTATCCCGGCCGCGCCGCCTCCGGCCGCGGCGACCGCACGCCCACGCCTCGCGAGCAGGAGCTCTGCTCCTTCTGGCGCGACTGGGAGCTCGAGCTCCTGCGGCCGCGACTGATCGTCACCGTCGGCGGGCTCGCGCTGCGGCGGCTGCTCGGCCTCCCGTCGCTCACACCGTGCATCGGCGAGCGGTACGAGCACGACGGGACGCCCCTGATCCCGCTCCCCCACCCGTCGGGCGCGAGCGGCTGGCTCAACCTGCCGGCGAACCGGGAGCGGCTCGCGACGGCCACCGCGCTCGTCCGAGAGGAGCTCTCCCGCCTCAGGTAGCACGCACGTCGAGGAGCATAGGACTCCGTCGGTACATTCAAGGCCGTGAGCGCGGTTCCCTACCGCCGCACGTTCGCGCGGCTCCTGTCCTTCCTGCGGCCGTACCGGCGCGGCGTCGCCGTCTCCGCCGTCCTCGCGATCGGCTCGCAGGCGGCCCAGATCGCCCTGATCTGGGTGACGGGGAAGAACGTGATCGACATCGCCCTCAAGCATCACGACGCGCACCGCCTCTGGCTCTACGTCGGGATCGTCGCGGCGCTCGGGCTCGTGTCATCCGCACTGATGCTCGGCCGCCGGCTGATCTCCGGCAAGCAGGCGCTCGACGTCGAGATGGACATGCGCCAGGGCCTCTACTCGCATCTGGTGCGGCTCTCGTTCGGCTTCTACGACCGCCACCAGACCGGCCAGCTGATGTCGCGCGCGACCGTCGACCTCCAGGGCGTCCGCTTCTTCCTCGGCTACGGCCTGATCTTCTTCTTCCAGAACCTGCTCACGGTCCTCTCCGTGACCGTCGTCCTCTTCTTCTTCGAGTGGCGGCTCGCGTTCATCGTGCTCGCGGTGACGCCGTTCCTCGTCGCGCTCGCGTACCGGTACAGCCACGTGGCCCACCCGACACTGCGCGACGTGCAGCAGAAGCTCGCCGACGTCGCGACGGTGGCGGAGGAGAACATCGTCGGCGTCCATGTCGTCAAGGCCTTCGCGCAGGAGCCTGCGGAGGAGGCGAAGTTCGCCGTCCGCAACGACGCGCTCTTCGCGCAGACGATCCACGCCAACCGGCAGCGAGCGACGTACGTGCCGCTTCTCTCCTTCCTGCCGCTGCTCGCTCAGGCCGCCGTGCTGCTGATCGGCGCGCGGATGGTCGCCCACCACTCGCTCACGGTCGGCGCCTTCGTCTCGTTCAACCTCTACCTCGCGCTCCTCGTGATGCCGTTGCGCGGACTTGGGATGTGGATCGGCCAGGCGCAGCGCGCGACGGCCTCGGGCGAGCGCATCTTCCAGGTGCTCGACGAGCCCGAGGACGTCGCCGACCGCCCCGGAGCGGTCGAGCTGCCCGCGGGCGACGGTGAGATCCGCTTCGAGGACGTCTCGTTCTCCTACCTCGAGGGCCGGCCCGTCCTCGAGCACCTCGACCTCGCGCTCGATGCCGGCACGACGCTCGCGCTGATCGGCCACACGGGCGCGGGCAAGACGACGCTCGCCGCGCTCGTGCCCCGGTTCTACGACGTCGACTCCGGGCGCGTCGTCGTCGACGGGGTCGACGTGCGCGACGTCACGCTCGCCTCGCTGCGCCGCGAGATCGGCGTCATCCCGCAGGATCCGTTCCTCTTCTCCACCACCGTGCGCGAGAACATCGCCTTCGGCCGGCCGGACATGACCGACGAAGAGGTGGAGCGCGTCGCGCGGCTCGCGCAGGCGCACGAGTTCGTCGACCGGCTCCCGCAGGGCTACGAGACCGTGATCGGCGAGCGCGGCATCACGCTTTCGGGCGGCCAGCGCCAGCGGGTTGCGATCGCGCGCGCCCTCGCGCTCGACCCGCGCATCCTCATCCTCGACGACGCGACTGCGTCGGTCGACGCGACGACGGAGGCGCAGATCCGGGCCGGCCTCCGCGAGGTGATGCGCGGCAGGACGACGCTGATCATCGCCCACCGCCTGTCGACGATCGCGCTCGCCGACGAGATCGTCGTGCTCGACAGCGGCCGGATCGCATGTCGCGGCACCCACGACGAGCTGCTCGAGACGAGCCCGGTCTACCGCGAGATCTACGAGCACGGCCTGCTCGAGCGCGAGTTCGCAGACGCCGTCGAGGCGCGCGCCGACGTGGAGGAGGTCGCGTGAGAGTCCATCAGCCGGGCGGGTACATGAGCCGGCGCACGGCCGCGGAGGTCGAGGACTGGTCGTGGAACACGACCCGGCGGCGGCTGAGCGTCCTCTGGTCGCTGACGAAGCCCTACCGCGTCCGCACCGCGTTCTCGCTCTTCTCGCTCCTCACGGCCACGGCGACCGCGCTCGCCCCGCCGTTCCTCGCGAAGTACGCGCTCGACGACGCGACGCACCACAACACGGGCAGCCGGCTCGTGCTCGTCGTCGTGATCTTCGTCGTCGCCGGCCTCGCGAACTGGGGGATGACGTACGTCGAGACCTACATGACCGGCTGGGTCGGTGAGCGGATCCTCGCCGACCTGCGCAAGCGGCTCTTCGGCCACCTCCAGCGGCTGTCGCTCGGCTTCTACGAACGCAACCGCGCAGGCGTCCTCATCAGCCGGATGACGAACGACGTCGAGGCGATCGACCAGCTCGTCACCGACGGCGTGACGACGCTCGCGCAGAGCACGCTCACACTCGGCGGCACCGCGATCCTCCTGCTCGTCCTCGACTGGCGCCTCGCCCTCGCGACGCTCGTCGTGATCCCGTTCATGAGCATCGCGACCGCGCTCTTCCGCTCGCGCTCGGCTCGGGCGTACGCGGACGTCCGCGAGCGCCTCGGGCTCGTGACGGCAACTCTCGCGGAGGACATCGCCGGGATGCGGATGGTGCAGGCGTTCACGCGCGAGTCCCTCGCCGAGGACAACTTCCGCACCGTCGCGCACAGCTACCGCGACTCGAACATGCAGACGGTCGTCCTGAACGGGCTCTACTTCCCGTTCGTCAGCTTCCTCTCGATCCTCGCGCTCGCCGTCGTGCTCGGCTACGGCGGGCACCTCTACTTCGCGCATGCGATCTCGCTCGGGACGCTCTTCGCCTTCATGCTCTACGTCAACAACTTCTTCGACCCCGTCCAGCAGCTCTCGCAGCTCTACAACACGTTTCTCTCGGCCACGGCCGCGCTCGACAAGATCATCGGCGTGCTCGACGAGCAGCCGGAGATCCTCGACCTCCCGGGCGCTCAGCCGCTCCCGCGCATCGAGGGCCACGTCGCGTTCGAGGACGTCCGCTTCGCGTACGGCCGTGGCGCCGAGGTGCTGCACGGGATCGATCTCGACGTGCCTGCCGGGACGACCGTCGCGCTCGTCGGCCACACCGGAGCCGGGAAGTCGACGATCGCGAAGCTCCTCGCGCGGTTCTACGAGCCGACGAGCGGCCGCATCACCATCGACGGCCACGACCTGAACGAGGTGGCGCAGGAGTCGTTGCGCCAGCAGCTCGGGATCGTGCCGCAGGAGGGTTTCCTCTTTGCCGGAACCGTCGCCGAGAACATCGCCTTCGGCAAACCGGATGCCCGGCCGGAGGACATCGTCCGCGCCGCGCAGACCGTGGGCGCGCACGAATTCATCCTGCGTCTCGAGGACGGCTACGAGACGCAGCTCGGCGAGCGTGGCTCGCGGCTCTCGCTCGGGCAGCGGCAGCTCGTCGCCTTCGCGCGGGCGCTCCTCGCCGACCCGCGGATCCTCATCCTCGACGAGGCGACGTCGTCGGTCGACATCGGCACCGAGCGGACGATCGAGCAGGCGCTGCAGACGCTCCTCTCCGATCGAACCGCCTTCGTCATCGCGCACCGGCTGTCGACGATCCGCGACGCTGACCTCATCGTCGTCCTCGAGCACGGCCGGGTGATCGAGCAGGGCTCGCACGACGAGCTGCTCGCGCTCCGCGGCCTCTACACGAGCCTCTACGGCGACTGGGCCGCGGCCTAGCTAAAGCTCCAGCACGCCGCGACCGATACGCGCCGCATGACGGACTTCGCCGTCACCCGGACGGTCGAGAAGGTCGAGCTCGACGCGAACGCCGTCCTCAAGGAGGCCTGGCGGCTGTACAAGCGCCTCTTCGCACGCTCGCTTGTCATGGGCGCGGTCGTCTTCGGCGTGCTGAACATCGTCAACGAGATCGCGCGCACCGGGCACACCCGCCTCCTCGTAACCCTGCTGGCGATCGTCGTCACGATCGCGGGCACGGCGCTTCTGCAGGGCGGGCTCGTCGAGATCGTGCGCGGCCTCCATGTCGACGGCGACGACGACGCGACGGCGCTCGACGCGCTGGGGCGCGCAGGAGACAACCTCGGGAAGCTCGTCGCGGTCTCGCTCCTCGTCGGTCTCGGCGTCGGCCTCGGCGTCCTGCTCCTCGTGATCCCTGGGCTCGTGCTCGCGACGCGCTGGGCCGTGGCAGTTCCGGCGGCAATGCTCGAGAACGGCACCGCTCGCGGTGCGATGAAGCGGTCTCGCGAGATCGTCAGCGGCAACGGCTGGAGCGTCTTCAAGGTCCTGTTCGCGGTCGGGTTCCTGACGGGGATCGTGAGCCTTCCCTTCACGCTCGTCGGCGCGCACGAAGGCCCGTTCGGCTGGTGGGTCGCCGCCACGCTCGGGTCGGTGCTGACGGCGCCGTATGCGGCGCATGCGCTCACGGTCGTCTACTACGCACTCGTCCAGCCGGGCCGGCCGGTCGTGCTGCCGCCGACCCAGCAGTGGCACTCCATCTGGGACGACGAGGAGACCGAATAGCCCTACGGCGACCGGACGGTCGCGTAGTACCGGGTCATCTCGATCCGCTGCAGCAACGTCGGGTGGTTCTCGAGGAAGACGTAGTCCCACCAGGGAGGGCTCGGGTCCTCTTTCGTCTCGACGGCGAAAAGGCGGAAGAGCGCGCGTCCGGCGGCGGGGTCGTGGGTGGCGCGGAGCGCCGACCAGTCCGCCTCCGCCTCGAAATGCCGTGAGACGATGTTCCGCAGCGGCAGCACGGCGAGCTGCAGGACGACGTAGACGAAGATCACGAGCGGCACCGCCTCGGGCAGTCCCATCCCGCCGCGGCGCCGGGCCGCGAGCGAGAGCAGGTAGGCGAGCGGGAAGGCGAAGAGCGCGTACCAGCCGATCGACTTCCAGATGTGGTTGTGGGCGAGATGGCCGAGCTCGTGCGCGAGCACGAAGCGGTCCATGCGCGGCGTGAAGGGCGGCTCGACGATCGGCTTCCAGAGGAAGACGCGGCGGCTCGCGCCGAGGCCGGTGGAGAACGCATTCGGCTCGCCGAATCCGCTGAGGACGCGCACCGGAACGTGCATGTGCTGGATCCGCTCGAGGGTCGCGACGTAACGCGCGTGGAACGTCCTCCCGCCCAGCAACCACGGTGTGACGAACGCAAGCAGCGTCGTCAGTCCGACGAAGACCGGTGCGGCGGGGAGCCACCAGCGGTCGCCGATCCGGCGCGCGCGGGCGAGGCCCATAACGATCGCGAGCGCCACGCAGAGAGTGACGAACTCGGCGCCGAGCGCGAACCAGTTCCCGACCGTCGCCTGCGCATAGCTCGCCGAGAGCCCGTAGCGGTGACGCCACCAGACCTCCAGCACGGCGAACGGCAGCTCAGCCGCCCAGACGAGCGCGAAGCCGATCATCCCCAGCAGCATCCCGGTGCCGATCGGGCCGGCCGCGGACTCGCGCGTCCAGCGGACTCCGTAACGGGCGAAGAGGCCGAGCACGGCGAGCTGGGTGAGCGTCTGCCCGAGCCAGAAGAGGCGTGCGACGGCGCTGAAGTGCCGCGCCTGGTGGAGCACGTGAGCCGGGAAGAGCGCGCTCTCGGCGAGATGCGGCAGGTGGTACGCGGGCAGGGACGAGCGCCAGAGCAGCCACGCCGCTACTCCCCACACGGCGCCGAGCGCGAGGACGAGCGCGGCGCGCCGGAGGGTCACTCGGTGGGCGTGTCGGCGCCCTCGAGCGGGCTCGCGTGCGGATACGCGTCGGTCAGCAGCAGGATGTAAGCCTGCGTCTGCGCGTCGTAACGGAGCGAGTAGGCGGACAGGTTCCTCAGGCCCCAGGGCGCAGACCCCTTCACGAGCGCGTAGAACCAGGTCAGGAAAGCGGAGGCATACAACGCGCCGCCGAGCGCGGTGTCGACGAAGAAGGCCGGGATCGCGAGCAAGATCCGGAACCCGGTCTTCCAGCGGTTCTGCCGCTCCGGCCCTCCCACCTCGAGATCGAGCGGATACACCCCGGCCGCGCCGGTGAAGCCCGGGAACGGGTTCGCCACGAGGAGGAGATACGCGTAGACGTGCAGCCGGTAGCGGAGGTAGGAGGCGAGGAGGCGGTGCAGCCCGGCGGCCGGCGTGCCGCGGAAGAGCGTCACGAACCACTGCGCGATCGCACACAACAAGGCGGCGATCGTCCAGAGCAGCAGCCAGATGAGGTGCGGGATGCTGAGCAGGAGCCGGAAGAAGACGGTGACCCGGGAGCGCCGCAGGTCGTACGGGTCGCCCACGACACGGACCGGATGGCGCGGCGGCCGGTCGGTGACGTCCACGAGCATCTCGGTCGGATCCGCGTTCGGATAGCGATCCGTGACGAGGAGGGCGTATGCCCCGGCCTGCGCCGAGTAGCCGATGGCATACGCGCCCGCGTCGCGCAGACCCTTCGGCATCCGCCCGCGCGCGAGCGAGGCGAACCACCCGAGCACCCCACAGACGAACAGGAGCGCGCCGCCGCCATTGAGGCCCCTCGACTTGCGCCGCGTATTGCCCGCCGAGAACGAGCCGTTACCGGCGAGGGACGCAGAGACGATCAGGGCCGGGATCGCGAGCACGATGCGGATCAGGATCGTCCAGCGCCGCTGCGCCACCGGCTCCTCAGGCAGCCGGACGTCGATCGGGTATTGCCCCGCCTCTCCGGCGAAGCCGGGATACGGATTGGCGACCAGTGCGAGGTAGGCGCTCAGGTGCGCCTGGTAGCGGATGTAGCTGCACATCAGCTGGTGCAGGCCACGCGGCGGCTTGCCGGTGAAGATCGAGATCAGCCAGTTGACGATGCTGGCGATGACGATGAGAAGCGTCCAGAGCAGGAACCAGATCAGGTGCGGGATCGCCAGCAGCAGCCGGAAGACGACGGTGAGGCGGCTGCGGCGATAGTCGTCCTCGACCACGAGGTGAACCGGGTGGGCCTCGTGCATGTCTCATTCATACGCCATCCGTCAGACTGAGCCAATGGCAGCGCCGGATGAGACGAACCTCGACGAGCAGACCGTCGAGCGGATCGAGCAACCGGTCTCGGAGGAAGCAGAGCACGAGACCCGGCTCACGCCCGCCGCGGCGGTCGCGCGGATGCGGATCAACGTGCCGGTGCGCGGCAACCGCAAGCTCCGCACGCTGATCGAGCGCGTCAACGCCGACGACCAGCTCAAGGGCTGGTGGCACGTCTCGAACGTGAACGCGGTCGCGCGGATGGAGATCAACGACCACTCCTGGGTGCACGTCCAGATCGTCACCAACATCGCGCTCAAGCTCCTCCGCCAGCTCACGAAACACGGCGTCGAGCCCGGGCTCGTGCGCGATTTCGGGCTCGAGCAAGACGACGCGGAGGTCGTCGTCGTCCTCGCCGCGCTCCTGCACTGCGTGGGCATGTCGATCCACCGGCACGGCCACGAGGACTTCTCGCTCTTCCTCGGCGAGCCGAAGCTGCGGGAGCTGCTGGACGGGCTTTATGAGGAGCCCGACCGGACCGTGATCGTGTCGGAGGTGCTGCAGGCGATCATCAGCCATCGCGCCGACGGCCAGCCGTTGACCGTCGACGCCGGCATCGTCCGCGTCGCCGACGCGCTCGACATGGCGAAGGGCCGCTCCCGGATCCCGTTCGAGAAGGGAAGCGTCTCGATGCACTCGCTCTCGGCGGCGGCGATCGAGGACGTCACGATCTCCGACGGCGAGGAGCGCCCGATCCTGATCGAGATCCGGATGAACAACTCATCCGGCCTGTACCAGGTCGACGGGCTCCTGAAGGCGAAGCTGCGCGGCAGCGGCCTCGAGCCCTATGTCGAGGTCGTGGCGCACATCGACACCGAGACCGAGCAGCGCCTCGTGCCGATGTACCGGCTCGAGATCTAGCAGCGGTCGGGTTGCGCGCGCCGGCGGCATCGGCGACGATCTCTCGAACGTCAGGGGAGGCGATCGTGTACAGGCAGCGGATCAGCCAGCAGGTCCTGCACGGGCAGTTCCGTGAGTACCGGCAAATCGCGGACGAGGTCATCGCGCGTCGAGAGAAGCTCGGCCTGGCTGTGCCAACTCTCTGGGCACCCACCTTCGGGGCGGGAAACGAAGTTGTATGGGAGCTCGACTATCCGGATCTGGCCAGCTTCGAGCGGGAGAATGACGCGTTCTACGCGGACACCGAGGCGATGGAGCAGTGGCGGCGGCTCTGGCAGTTGGTGGTCCAGGGCTCGACGAGCGACGAGCTCCTGCAGCAAGCACCCCGTATCGCATAGCTCCCGGGACGACCCGGCTACACTGGCCCGCGACCCGTTGCGGGGTCGTCTAATGGTAGGACGCCTGACTCTGGATCAGGAAGTTGGGGTTCGAATCCCTGCCCCGCAGCTGAAGGATATGCCCTGGAAAACAGGGCCTGCCGACACTCGCTGGACGTAAGGACGAGCAAGGCCCGGGGCGCACGGGCGGCGCGCCCCGGACGATGACTCAACGCGACTTGCTGGCTACCACCAGGTACCGCGGGTTCGGCCTCCGGCCGCCCCGAAGAAGAGGCTGATCACGAACAGGAGAGCCGCGATCACGGCGATGATGAAGAGCCAATGCACGGTGAACCCGATGCCGAACAAGACGAGAGCCAGCACCGCAAGTAGGACGAGAAGCAACATTCCCGTGACACCTCCTTGTGTCAGGGGGAAACGGCGGGCGTCGCGATTCGGTTGCGGCTGAGCGGAAATCGGCCGTTCAGCGAGCCTGAAGAGGAAGAACGACTGAGGTTTTCCACTTTTCAACAGTCGGCTCCACACCCTGATCGACTCTACTTCTGACGGCGGGACCGTGCGATCCACGATTTTGACGTCGGCTTCTCGCGTTCCGCGTCCGATCCGTGTTCCGCTGCCTCGGTAGCGGGGTGACCGCGAAGCGCCTCTCGCAGTCGCCCGTGAAGGCGCGACTGAACGGACCCGTGGACGCCCTCGGTGGTCCGGTCGGCCGAAACGGGATGTCCGCTCCCGGACTCGATGCGCGCGTGCCAAAGCTCGATGTGCAGCCGATCGATCTCCTCCACGAGCATCAGAATTGCGCGGCCGACGGCCGAGGACTCCTCACGCTCCGATTCCCCGAGTTTTTCACCCCAACTCTGCAGCGCCTCGAGCTTCTCTTCATCCAGCCGCATGAGTTCATCGTGACAGGCGTCTTCCGACGTTGCACGTCGGCGGATCTGAACCGCGGATCTCTGCACTCACGGAGCTTCTCGTGTGGAGGGGCGGCTTACTTCTTGACTCTGTCCACCGCGTTTCGCACGAGCCCGGCGGCCTTCTGGCGTGGACGGGGGTCGGCGGTCAGTTCCTTTGCCTGGGCGTAGAGCTCGCGTACCCGTTTGCTGCGGGCGATCTCGAGCGCCCCCAGGGCGCCAGCGAATAGCAGTTCGCGGCCGCGCTTCGTCTTCAGCGCGAGCAGTAGTGCTTTCGCGAGCCACGGCATCGGTGGCCCCTACCCGCGCCGCCTTCCTCTAACCAGCACGCCGGCGACGAGGGGTGGAAGGGTCGTGTGGTTGCTACAGACGTGCGCCGGCTCGACGTTTGCGCAGTCGATCGCCGGCGGCGTCCTCAGCCGTGACGCAGGATCTCCACGACCGTCCCGATCACGGCGCTCCGCGAAATGGAGCCCCAGGCGCGAGAGTCGCATGACCGGGCACGGTTGTCGCCCATCGTGAAGTAGTCCCTCCGCGGGACGTGCCAGGTCAGCCTGAAGTGGGCCGTGTCGGAAAGCCGGTCCCGGGCCGAGACGTACGTCTCCTTGAGCTTCACGAACTTGCTCGAGCGCGGCCTGCGGACCCAGATGGATCCGTGGTCGTCCTCGCGGACCGTCTCGCCCGGCAGGCCGATGACCCGCTGGATGAATATGCCGCCGTTCCCACACTTCGATGCGGCTTCCGGCGGGGCCTTGAAGGCGATGATCTCGAGCCGGCCCACCGGTGCAGGACCCTCCGCGACCACGCGGTCGTCGGCCGCTCCGGTGCAGCCGACCGCGTTCGAGCCGCGTGCACAGCGAA
>Ga0209810_1003906_pt1 | contig 14974 bp, 13 predicted proteins | sample Coa_R1_7_FD_187159 | JGI IMG/M metagenome (GOLD analysis project Ga0209810, IMG submission 187159) | Surface soil microbial communities from Centralia Pennsylvania, which are recovering from an underground coalmine fire - Coalmine... | ecosystem: Environmental > Terrestrial > Soil > Unclassified...
GACGCGCGCCTCGGCCAGGCCCAGCTCGACCAGGAGCGCGGCCACCGCGTCGAACTGGCTGGCGACGGTCTCGCGCTCCTTGCTCCAGCGGAGGATGGCCTGCTCGGCCTCGCTGAGGGGGCCGGGGCCTTCCTCGCGGTAGAACGTGCCGAAGGTGACGACCGGGCCCACGCCCGGCAGGGCCTGGAGCATGAAATCGACGGCGTGCAGCGGCGCGGCGAGCGCCGGCCGCGTGAGGCGGTCGCGCGCGACGAGCGCCACGTTCTCGTACTTGGTCCAGATGCCGGTCAGGTAGAAGACGTTGACCTGCGTGGCCCCGATCAGGCCGTCGAGCCCCGCGTCGTCGAGGAGCCGGCCCGCGCGCGCTTCGTTGAGGAGCATGCTTGCGACTCCCTTCGCCACTCCCGCCCCGCGCCTGCTTCCGCGGACCGCGCGGACGTGCCGGCGGGCGCCCGGAAGCGGCGGGTGCTCGATTGGCCCTGATGGTAGGTCCGCTCCCCAGACCTGTCAAGCGCGGCGCGAGGGCCGGCGGCGGGCACGCGGCACTCGCCGGGCGGCGCCGTGCGCCAGGCGGTGTATACTGCCGCGACGATCGGAGGGAGGACGGCGATGAGTGAGGCGAGCGGCGATCGGCTCCTCGAGGGTAGGGTTGCCATTGTGACCGGCGCGGGCGGCGACATCGGCCGCGCCATCTGCGTGCGCTACGCGCGGGAGGGCGCCCGCGTGCTGGTCGCCGAGCTGCGGCCGGACCTGGCGGAGCGGACGGCCCGCGCGGTGAAGGACGCCGGCGGCGAGGCGCTGGCCGTGCCGACCGACGTGAGCAAGGGCGCCGACGCCGAGGCGATGGCCCGCGCCGCGCACGACCGCTGGGGCCACGTCGACGTGCTGGTCAACTGCGCGGCGATCTTCGGCACCGTCCGCCGCGCCCCGTTCTGGGAGCTGACCGAGGAGGAGTGGGACCAGCTCATGGCCGTCAACCTGCGCGGCATGTGGCTGTGCTCGAAGGCCGTGTTCCCCTACATGCGCGCGCAGGCCAGCGGGCGGATCATCAACATCGCCTCAGGCACGGCCTACTGGGGCTCGCCGCAGTTCCTGCACTACGTGACGTCGAAGGCCGGCGTGATCGGCCTGACGCGCGCCATGGCCCGCGAGGTGGGCGAGTACGGCATCACCGTGAACGCCATCGCCCCGGGCCTGACGGTGACCAGCGGCTCGCTGGCCACCGCCTCGCGCGACTACATGGAGGCGCGGGCGAAAGACGGCTCGCTCAAGCGCGCCCAGGTGCCCGACGACCTGGTCGGCACCTTCGTCTACCTCGCCTCCGACGACAGCGCCTTCGTCACCGGCCAGACGATCGTGGTCGACGGCGGCCGGGTGATGAGCTAGCCTCCTCGCCCCCGGCCCCTCCCCCACCCGGGGGAGGGGAGTATTTGCAGGTGGGGGACACCCCCACACCCCCGTTCATCGTCCTCTCCCCTTCTCCCCTTGTGGGAGAGGGGGCTGGAGGGTGAGGGGTTAGCTTTCGCCCGCCATCACCGAGGCGCGCACCTCTTCCTCGATCAGCCGCCAGACCTGGTCGACGTAGCCGATGAACTCAGGTGTGCGCTTGAGGTCCAGCTTGCGCGGCCGCGGGAAGGGGACGGGGATGACCGTCTTCACCCGGCCCGGCCGGACGGTGAACACGAACACGCGGTCGGCGAGGAAGATCGCTTCGTCGATCTGGTGCGTGATGAAGATCACCGTCTTGCGGTCCTGGTTCCAGATCCGCAGCAGCTCCTGCTGCATTATCTCGCGGGTCTGGGCGTCCAGCGCCGCGAACGGCTCGTCCATCAGCAGCAGCTCGGGGTTCACCGTCAGCGCGCGCGCCAGGTTGGCGCGCTGACGCATGCCGCCCGACAGCTCGTGCGGGTAGTGTTTCTCGAAGCCCGACAGCCCGACCAACTTGATGTACTGTTGCGCCCGCTCGACCGAGGGCTTCCGGGGCTTACCCTGGACCTCGAGCCCGAATACCACGTTGTCGAGAACCGTGCGCCAGGGAAACAGCGAGTCGCTCTGGAAGACGAAGCCGCGATCGGGGCCAGGACGGGTCACCGAGTTGCCGTCGAGGACGATCTCGCCGGCGGACTTGTCGATCAGCCCATCCAGGATGCGCAGGAAGGTCGTCTTGCCGCAGCCGCTGGCGCCGACGATGGAGACGAACTCGCCTTCCTCGACCTGCAGGCTGATGTCGCGGAGCGCCTCGACCTCGCCGCCCGTGGCCTTGACGAAGGTCTTGGACAGGCCGCGCGTTTCCAGCTTAGGCATCCGAGTTAATCCTTGAACTCGAAGTGGCGCCAGGGCGCCATCTTGTGCTCGACCCACTTCAGCAGCTCGACGCCCAGGTAGCCGCCGATGGCCAGTACGAGCACACCCACGAACAGGCTCGCCGTGTCGAACACCTGCGCCGAGGCCAGGATCAGGAAGCCAAGCCCCGCCTTGGCCCCGAACAGCTCCGCCACCACCACGCCGACCAGGCCGCGGGCGACGCCTAGGCGCAGCCCGGCGATGATGAACGGTAGCGCCGCCGGCAAGAGCACCTTCCGGAAGATCTGGAAGCGGTTGGCGCCAAACGAGCGCGCCGCCTCGATGAGGTTGGGGTCGGTGCTGAGCACCCCGACCTCCGTGTTCACCAGGATGATGAACACCGCGACGAGGAAGATCACGACCACCTTGGACATGATGCCGATGCCGAAGGCCACGATGAACAGCGGCGCGATGGCCACCAGCGGCACGGCGTAGAAGAACGAGACCCAGGGGCCGGCGTAGTCGCGCAGGCGGGCGTTCGTCGCCAGCAGCAGGCCGACGAGGATACCAACCACGGCGGCGACGACGTAGCCGAGCGCGAACTCCTGCAGGCTGACCGAGGTGTGCTTCCACAGCTCGCCGGAGCGCGACAGCTTGATGAAGGCGTCCCACACCTTGCTCAGCGGCACGATCACCAGCGCGTTGGTGAAGAAGTAGGTGGCGACGATCTGCCAGAGGAAGATCATCGCCAGGAAGCCGACCAGGGCGCGGGCCAGACCGAGCGGCATCACGCGCTGATAGGGTGGCATCCTGGCGTAGATCGTCTCGACGGCCACGATCGCCCAGACCGGCCAGACGACCATCATGATCACGTTGCTCTGCGCCAGCGCGGCAGCCGAGCCACCGAGCAGGCCGATGATAACCTGCAGGAGCACGCCCAGGACCAGCCCACCGAGCAGGACGAACAGCACCACGCCGATGCCCTGGCCGACGCTCTTGCGCACGGCCACCTGTCCGACCTGTCCCACCTGTCCGGCCATTTCTCCTCCCGTGCCGACGCGCGTCGGCGGGTGACGTCATCGCGGAGCCGACGCGCCCGCGGCGTCGACCAGCACGGAGCCACGAAGGTAGGTAAGTTGCCTCGATTCTACGCGAGGCCCCCGGGTCTGACAAGGCCTAGCGCGGCGCGAGCCAGGGAGACGAAGGTGGCGGCGAGGCCCTCGGGCGGGCGGCGGCGCAGCCAGACGAGGTAGATCGGCCGGCTCAGGTCCGCGGCCGGCGCGACCGCCAGCTCGGCCAGGGCGCCGCGGCGCAGGTCGTCGGCCACGGCGCTCTCCGGCACGAAGCTGACGCCCAGCCCCGCCCAGACCATCTGCTTGACCACCTCGATGTAGTCCAGGTCCATCACGCGGTGAGGCCGCACGCCGTGGCGGGCCAGGTAGTCCTCGACCCCGCGCCAGTAGCCGGTGTTGGCGGCGGTGGCGATCAGCGGCAGCTCGGCAAGGCGGGCGACCGGCAGCGGCCGCGGCAGGCGGTCGCGCAGCGACGGCGCCGCGACGAGCACGATCCGGTCGGCATAGACCTGCTCCTGCTCCAGCTCTGGCACGACGATCGCCGCCGTGTTCAGGGCCACCTCGGCGAGGTGGTCGAGCACCAGCCGCGCTACCTCGGCCGGCTGCGCCACGCGCACCGCCACCTCGGCCTGCGGGTACTGCTGGTGCAACTGGCGCAGGATCGGCGGTAGGGTGTAGGTGCTGGTGGTGGGCGTGGCGGCCAGGGCCAGGCGGGCGCCGCGGCCGAGCGCCTGGCGGACCTGTCCCCGCGCCTCCTCCTCGAGGCCGAGCAGGCGCTCGGCGAACGGCAGCAGCGCCGCGGCCATCGGCGTGGGCTCGAGGCGCCGGCCGGTGCGGCGAAACAGCGCGCCGCCGAGCTCACGCTCGAGCGCGCCGATGCGCTCGGACACGGTCGGCTGCGCCAGCCCCAGGCTCAGCGCCGCCTTCGTCGCCGAGCCGTGCCGCATCACCGCGCGGAAGGCGACAAGATCTGCAAGCCGCAAGCGCAGTCCTCGCTATATCGGCATTGCCGATAACAGAGACCGCCACGAGCATCGGTTATCGTGAACAGCACGGGACTATAATAGAACACACAGCCAGCAGCTCACCTCGCGGCCTCCCGATCTCGGCAGCAGCACGCCGAAACGGCACGTACTCTGCAGCGCTCGTCTCTCATCCGTGCCGGCACTTCGGGGGATTCGAAGACGCGGGTTGGTGAAGAGGAGGTATCGCCGTGGCCATCGCGACCCGCAGGGACATCACCACGCTGCCCGGAACTATCGACTGGCTCAGGTCGGAGGGGCTCCTGCTCGAGACCGACGTCGAGGTGGACCCCGACCTGGAGATCTGCGGTATCCAGAAGTGCCTCGACGGCTCGCTGCCGATCCTCTTCAACAACGTGAAGGGCTACCCGCACACCAGGGCGGTGACCAACCTGTTCGCGAACTACGACGTCATCGAGAAGATGTTCGGCTGGGCCGGCCCGCAGGACCGCACCCGCCGCCTCGCCCACGCCCTGACCCATCCCATCCCGCCGGTGGTAGTCTCTGGCGACGAGGCGCCCTGCCAGGAAGAGGTCATCACCGACGACCTGGACGTGAACAAGTACATCACGGCCATTCGCCACACGCCGCTAGAGACCGAGCGGACGATCGGCAGCGGCAACAGCGTGGTCGTCGGCGACTACTTCCACGGCGGCAGCCACATCGGCTACAACCGGATGAACTTCCGCTGGGGCAACGTCGGCACCTTCCAGTCGGCGCCCGGCGCGCACATGTGGCAGATCATCTCCGAGCACTACCACGACGAGAAGCCGATTCCGCTCACGATGTGCTTCGGGCTGCCGCCGGCCTGTACCCTGATCGCCGGTGGCGGCTTCGACTACGTTGTGCTGCCGCGCGGCGCCGACGAGCTGGGCGCGGCGGGGGCGGTGCAGGGCTCGCCGATCCGCCTGGTGAAGGCGCGCACGGTCGACGCTTACGCTGTGGCCGACTGCGAGTACGTGCTCGAGGGGCACCTCTACCCACGCGACAAGCGCTACGAGACGGCCGAGGCCGAGGCGGCCGGCAAGCAGGGCAAGTACGTCTTCCACCCCGAGTGGGCCGGCTACATGGGCAAGGCCTACAAGGCCCCGACGTTCCACGTCACGGCGATCACCATGCGCCGCCGCTCGAGCCGCCCGATCATCTTCCCGCTCGGCGTCCACACGGCCGACGACAGCAACATCGACACCACCGTGCGCGAGGCGGCGATCTTCGAGCTGTGCGAGCGCCTGCAGCCGGGGATCATCCAGGACGTACACATCCCATACTGCATGACCGACTGGGGTGGCTGCATCATCCAGGTCAAGAAGCGGAACAAGATCGAGGAGGGCTGGCAGCGCAACTTCCTCGGCGCCATCCTTGCCTGCAGTCAGGGCATGCGGCTCGCGATCGCCGTCGACGTGGACATCGACATGTACAGCATGGACGACATCATGTGGGCGCTCACGACCCGCGTCAATCCCCACACCGACATCCTGAACCCGATCCCCGGCGGCATCGGCCAGACCTTCCAGCCCGCCGAGCGGATGACCGCCGGCGAGAAGGACTGGACGGCCTCCAACACCCGCTTCGAGGGCGGCATGGGCATCGACGCCACGATGCCCTTCGGCTACGAAACCGACTTCGCGCGGCCGGTCTACGCAGTGGACCAGATCGAGCTGAAGAAGTGGTTCGGCGACAACGACATCCAGCGTGCCAAGTCGCTGATGCGGGGCTGGGTCGAGAGCCTGGCGCGGACCGGGCGGTAGCGGATGGGACCTAACCCCCCATCCCCCTTCCCGCGCCGGGAAGGGGGAGCCGGCGACACGGATACGCCCGCCTTCCCAGCGGAAGCAGGGGGAGCCGGCGATACGGACCCGGTTGCTCCCCCCTTCCCGCGCCGGGAAGGGGGGCCGGGGGGGGTAGGTCCCGGCGTCCTTGCCTCCTACCGCGTCCTCGACCTGACCAGTAGCTGGGGCTTTCTCTGCGGCAAGATCCTGGGTGATCTAGGCGCCGACGTGGTGAAGGTCGAGCCGCCGGGCGGCGACCCGGACCGCGGGCTGGGCCCCTTCTACCAGGACGAGCCGGGCCGCGAGCGCAGCCTGTACTGGTTCGCCTACAACACCAGCAAGCGCGGCATCACCCTCGACCTCGCCTGCGCCACAGGCCGCGACCTGTTCCTGCGCCTGGCGCGGGGCGCCGACTTCGTGCTCGAGTCGTACCCCCCCGGCCACCTGGCCGCGCTCGGGCTCGACTACCCCACCCTGCGCGTCGCCAACCGGCGCCTGATCCTCACGTCGATCACGCCATTCGGCACGACCGGCCCCTACGCGCAGTACAAGGGCACCGACCTGGAGGCGATGGCGCTCGGCGGCTTCATGGCCGTCACCGGCCAGCCAGGGCGGCCGCCGCTGCGGGTGGGCGTTGTCCCGCAGGCGCCGATGTGGGCGAGCATGCACGCCGCGATGGGCACGCTCATCGCCCACTGGGCCCGCGAGCGCGACGGCGTCGGCCAGCACGTCGACACGTCGGCGCAAGCGAGCCTGATCCACAGCCTGGCCCACGCCCCGACCTTCTGGGACGTCGCGCGGAGCAACCCCGAGCGCGGCGGCGAGTTCATGACCGGCCGCAGCATCACCGGCGCCCGCATGCGCGCGATCTGGCCCTGCCGCGACGGCTACGTCAACTTCATCATCTACGGCGGCCCGGCCGGCCGGCGCACGCTCCAGGCGCTCGTCGAGTGGCTGGATGAGAAGGGCCTGGCCACCCAGCGCCTGAAGGACTGGGACTGGTCGACCTTCGACGTGGCGACGATCACCCAGGACGAGGTGGACGCCATCGAGGGGCCCACCGGCGAGCTGTTCAAGACGCTGACCAAGGCCGAGTACTACGCCGGCGTGGTGGAGCGGCGCATGCTCGCCTACCCGGTGGCCACGGCGGCCGACCACCTGGCCGACCCCCAGCTCGCCGCGCGCGACTTCTGGCGCGACCTGCCGCATCCCGAGCTGGGCGCCACGCTGCGTTACCCCGGCCCGTTCGCCCGCTTCGGCAGGGGCACCTGCGAGCTGCGCCGCCGCGCGCCGCGCATCGGCGAGCACAACGTCGAGATCTACCACGGCGAGCTGGGCCTCTCCCTCGCCGAGCTAGAGAGCCTGAAGGGAGCGGGGGTGATCTAGCTGATGGCAGAGAGCGCCCTCGCAGGCATCCGGATCGTCGAGTTCGCCGTGTTCGCGGCCGGGCCGGTGGTGAGCAAGCATCTCGCCAACTACGGCGCGGAGGTGATCCGCGTCGAGTCGCACCTCAACCCGGACGGCTTCCGCGCCCACTACCCGCCGTTCGCCGGCAACCAGCCGGGCCTCGATCGCTCGGGCTGCTTCGCGCTGTTCAACGACGGCAAGCTGGGCGTCACGCTGAACCTCAAGACGCCCGAGGGCATCGACCTCGCCAAGCGGCTGGTGGCGCGCGCCGACGTGGTGATCGAGAACTTCACCCCGGGCACCCTCAACCGCCTCGGCCTGGGCTACGAGGCGCTGCGCGCCGTGCGCCCCGACCTGGTGATGCTCAGCTCCTGCAACATGGGCCAGACGGGACCCTACGCTCATCATCCCGGCTTCGGCTCGATGCTTTCCTCCCTCGGCGGCTTCACCAACCTGACCGGCTATCCGGGCGAGGTCCCCCTGCTGAACTATGGTCCCTACATCGACTTCGTGGCCGTCGGCTACGGCGTGATCGCCGTGCTCGCCGCCCTCGACTACCGCCGCCGCACGGGGGAGGGCCAGTATATCGACCTGGCGCAGTACGAGAACGGCCTGCAGTTCGTCGCCCCGGCCCTCCTCGACTACGAGGTGAACGGTCGCCTGCCGGAGCGCTGGGGCAACCGCTCGCCCTACGCCGCGCCGCACGGTGCCTTCCCCTGTCGCGGCGACGACGCCTGGTGCACGATCAGCGTCACCTGCGACACCGAGTGGGAGGCGCTGCGGCGCGCGATCGGCGACCCGGCCTGGGCGGCCGACCCGCGCTTCGCCACGCTGCTCGGCCGCAAGGCGCACGAGGACGAGCTAGAGGCGCGGCTGGCCGACTGGACCCGCGCGCGGACGCCGCGCGAGGTAATGGAGACGCTGCAGGCGGCGGGCGTGGCATCGGCGGTCGTGAACACGATGGCCGACCTCTACACCGACCCGCAGCTCGCCTACCGCCACTACTGGTGGGAGCTGCCGCACGCCGCCCTCGGCCTGTTCCACTACCAGGCCGGCGGCTTCACCCTCTCCGACACCCCGGCCGAGTTCAGCCGTCCCAGTCCGCTCCTCGGCGAGCACAACGATTACGTCTTCCGCGACCTACTCGGCCTGCCCGAGGCAGAGTACCAGGCGCTTCTGGAGCGAAAGGTCATCTACTGATGAGGCGTCCGCTGCCGCGGCCCTTCAGCCTGCCCTGGGGCACAGGGCTGATTGTGGAAGAGGTATCGCTCGTCGCGCGGGCGGGCGAGCATAGCTGGCAGCCGACCGTGCAGCTCCTCGCCTACGAGGGCGGCGGCGAGGCGCTGCGCTTCTGCTACTACGACGAGCGCGGCCGCTTCGGTCGCGGCCCGATGCTCCTGCGGCCCGCCGACCTCGCCGCCCTGCGCGCCGCGCTAGTCGACGCGCCGCGCATCAAGGCGCTGCTCTCCGAGCTCGTCGACTGAAGAATCGCCCAGCATGCCGAACCAGGCCCAGCCCATCGCGCTGTTCGTCTGCGGCGATGTGATGACGGGAAGGGGCGTTGACCAGGCCTTGCCCCACCCCGGGAACCCCGTGCTATACGAGCCACACGTCCACGACGCCCGCGACTACGTGCGGCTTGCCGAGCGCGCCAGCGGCCCGATCGCGCTGCCGCTGGACTTCGCCTATCCCTGGGGCGACGCGCTCGGCGAGCTGCAGCGAGCGAGAACGGAGGTGCGGATCGTCAACCTGGAGACCAGCATCACGGCCAGCGAGGAGGCCTGGCCCGAGAAGGGGATTCACTACCGCATGCACCCGCGGAATGTTCCCTGCCTCACGATGGCTCGCATCGACTGCTGCTGCCTGGCGAACAACCACGTGCTGGACTGGGGGTACCCAGGGCTGACGGAGACGCTGGCGACCCTGGACCGGGCGGGCATCGCCCGCGCTGGCGCCGGCGAGAACGCGGCGGAAGCGGCCGCGCCGGCGGTGCTCGACGTGCCGGGTAAGGGCCGCGTGCTCGTCTACGCAATGGGCTCGACCACCAGCGGCATCCCCCCGGCCTGGGGGGCGACGCGGGACCGGCCGGGCGTTAACCTGCTGGATGACCTGTCCGAAGCAAGCGCTTGGCGTGTGGCCAGCCAGATCGGCGCGGCGAAACGGCCCGGCGACATGACCGTGGCCTCGATCCACTGGGGCGGCAACTGGGGCTACGATATCCCCGAGGAGCAGATCCGCTTTGCCCACCGGCTGGTCGACGGAGGCGTCGATCTCGTTCACGGGCACTCCTCCCATCACCCCAAGGCGATCGAGGTCTACCGGGAGCGCCTGATCCTCTACGGCTGTGGGGATTTCCTGGACGACTACGAGGGGATCGGCGGGTATGAGGCGTTTCGAGACGACTTGAGACTGATGTACCTGCTCCGAGTCGATCCTCAGCAAGGCCGGCTCGGGGAGGTGCGGCTAGTTCCCCTGCAGGTCCGGCGGTTCCGGCTGCAGCGCGCCGCGGCGGCCGACGCGCGCTGGCTGTGCGATCTGCTGAACCGGCTGGGAGCGCCGTTCGGCACACAGGTGCAGTTGGAAGCCGACGGCAGCCTGCTCCTCTAACTACCGAACCACTCGCGGGCGTGGCGGCCGACGTCGGCGATGGTCGCGGCGACGAGGTCGGGGGCGGGGTGGAAGTCCGGCAGGGCGGCGCTGTGGGCGTACTGGCCCTGGTCCACCAGCACGGTAGTCAGCTCGGCGCGGAGCACGCGCTTGGCGGCGGCGAGAATGTTCGGCTTGTCGTCGATCAGGACGTAGTGGTCGGCGGGATAGCGCCGCTCGATCTCGGGCAGCATCCGCTCCTTGTGCTTGTAGATCAGCACGCGGCCGTCCACTGCCGCGGTCACGCCGGAGCGAGCGAGCTTGCGCGGCTGGTACCAGGCGTCGCCGTCGGTGAGGATCACCACCGTCCCCAGCGCTCCTAGCACGGCCAGCGTCTCTAGCGCCCCCGGATAGAGGTACTGGTCGAAGGGCAAGTTCCAGAGCAGGTCGGTGAGCTCGGACAGACGGTGCGCGTCCGGGTGCTCCATCTGGAAGCGCTCGATGGTGCCCGGAAAGTCCACGTAGTCGTGGTCCTCGCGCACCGCCTCGTAGATCGCCCAGAAGCGGTTGGCGTGGGCGCGACCGAGCAGGTCGACGACGACGTACTGCAGATCGCGCTTGATCGCATCGTTGTCACTCAACGTGTTGTCCATGTCGACCAGGAACGCGCGGGCGACGCGCGGCTGAGGCGCGAGCGGCGCGCTCATTGGCCGGCCGCCGCGCGGTCGACGTACCAGCGCAGCTCGCCGTCCGTGGGCCGCACCCGCCCGGCCGGCACGGTGGGGTCGCCGGCCAGGGCCAGGGGGAGCTTGTCGGCTTTGTCCCGGCCGGCGACGAGGAAGGCCACGAAGCGCGCCGCGTCGAGCACCGGGAAGGTGAACGTCACCCGCTCGTGCGGCATGTAAGCGATGCTGTTGGGCACGACCAGGCGCCGCGTCTCGTCCAGGGCCGGGCTGCCCGGGAACAGCGACGCCGTGTGGCCGTCCGGCCCCATGCCGAGCAGAATCAGGTCGAAGCGGGGCACGTCCTCCACCTCGAGGCCGAAGAAGCTCCGCAGCTCGCGCTCGTAGTAGGCGGCCACCGCCACCGGCGGCCCCTCCTCGGTCGGTACGCGGTGGACGTTGCCGGCGGGGATCGGCACGCGGTCGATTAGCGCTTCCCGCGCCATGCGGTAGTTGCTGTCCGGGTGGTCGGGTGGCACGCAGCGCTCATCGCCCCAGAACAGGTGCAGTGCGTCCCAGGGGATCGCGTCGCGGAGCGGCGGCGCGGCCAGTAGCTCGTAGCAGCGGCGCGGAGTGTTGCCGCCGGCCAGGGCTAGCGCGCAGCGCCCACGCGCGGCCGCGGCCTCGGCCACGCTCCGCGCGACCTGGCTCGCCGCCTGCTGGCTCAGCGCTTCGGCGTCGCCGGCCACCACGACCGTGCGCAGCGAGCCGCCCAGCTGGGCCCAGTGGCCACCGTGCCCGGGCGAGCTGATGAGGCAGTGGATGCCCGCGTCGCGGACGATGTAGCCCACGCGCGCCACCGGCGCCTGGTCGTCGAGGGGCACGTAGGTGGCGCCCGCCTTGAGCGTCGCGTACACGCCGACGACCGCCTCGAGCGACTTCTCGAGCCACAGCCCGACCCGGTCGCCCGGCTGCACGCCCCGCTCGCGCAGAACGCCGGCCAGCCGCCCCGACTGCTCGTCGAGCTCGGCGTAGGTGAGCGTCCGCTCGCCGTCGACCACGGCGGTGGCGCCGGGCGCGCTCTGCGCGGCCAGCGTCAGCAGCCCGTCGATGGTCTGGCTCTTCACAGCCCCAGGTGCCCGGCGATCACGTTGCGCTGCATCTCCGAGGTCCCGGAGTACAGCCGGCTGGCCAGCGCGTCGCGCAGCTGGCGCTCGAGGCCGGTCTCGGTCATGTAGCCGGCGCCTCCGAACACCTGCATGGCGTCGAGGCTCGACTGCACCAGGCACTCGCTGAGGTGAAGCTTGGTCATGGCCGCGTCGAGGTCGGTGGCGCTGCCGTCGTCGAGCAGCGCCGCGATCCGGTAGAGCATCAGGTGCGCGGTCTCGAGTCTGAGCTTCATCTCCACGAGCTTGTGCGAGACGGCCTGGAAGCCGGCGATCGGCCGGCCGAACTGCCGGCGCTCGCGGGCGTAGCCGATCGCCTGCTCGAGCTGGCGCTCCATCGTGCCCACGGCGGCGGCGAGGATCAGGCTGCGCTCCCAGCGCATCGAGTGGTTGAAGATGGCCATGCCCGCGCCGGGGGTGCCCAGCAGCGCGCTGTCGGGAAGCTCGCAGTCGGTCAGGAACAGCTCGCCCAGATGCGAGCTGCGCAACCCCATCTTCGAGTACGGCGCTCCGATCTCCAGCCCGGGCGCGCCGCGCTCGACGATGAACGCGCACAGGCCGGCGAAGCCGAGCGAGCGGTCGCTGGTCGCGAAGACGAGGAAGAGGTCGCTGTCGGGGGCGTTGGTGGCGAACGTCTTGGAGCCGTTCAGCACCCAGCGCCCGTCCGTCCGCGCGGCCGTCGTGGTCAGCGAGAAGGCGTCCGAGCCGGAGCCGGGCTCGCTCATCGCGTGCGCGGCGACCAGCGAGCCGTCGCACATCGCCGGCAGGTAGCGCCGCTTCTGCTCCTCGGAGCCGAAGTGGACCAGGGGCGTCTCGCACGCCCACATCTGCGCGTTGAGCGAGAAGATGAGCCCGTTGTCCTCGCACCCGTAGCCCAGGCCCTGTAGAGCGGCGGCGATCGTGGTCGCGCTCGCCCCCAGGCCGCCGTACTGCGGCGGGACGGGCAGCCCCTGGATGCCCATCTCCGCGCACCGGCGCCACAGCTCGCGCGGGAACACCGCGTCGCGGTCGCGCCGCTCGAGACCGGCGTTCAGCGTGCCGCGCGCGAACTCGGCCACCGAGCGCTTCAGCGCCCGCTGCTCGTCGTCGAGCGGCGCCGGCCGGGGCGCGATCGCCGCGTCGCCGATCGGCCCCCTCAAGACGCCTGCCCGTGCCCCATGGGCACCACGTAGCGGGCGTAGCTCGTGAACGGCTCATAGCCCAGCGCAAGCCACACCGGAGCGCCGAGATTGGAGGTCTGGCACAGCGACAGCCGCGCGCCCAGCTCGTCGAAGCTGCGCTTCAGCGCGGCCCACAGGCAGCTCTCGGCCAGCCCCCGGTACTCGCCGGGCCTGCCGGGCCGGGGGAGCCGCTGGCCCGGGCGAGGCCGGCGGATGGTCGCCGCCTGGCACCCCAGCGCGACGCCGTGGCTGACGTGGGTCATGGCCGCCGACAGCGGCTCGTCGTCGAAGTAGGCCACGAAGGCGGCCACGGCCGGATCGGACAGGCTGTCGGGATCGAAGAAGACCCGGGCGGCGACGTCGCGCGGCATCGATCCCATGCCCCAGGCGGCGGCCACCAGGGCCAGGTAGTCCTCGCGCGTGCGCGCGTCCGCGGCCGGGCGCAGCTCGACGCCCTCGGGGGGTGGCAGGTACTCGGGGAGCTCGTACATGACCAGCTCGGGGATGCGCTCGAGCTCGCGCAGGCCGGCCCGTGCCGCCGCCTCGTCGAGCTCGGCGTCGGCGTGCTCGCGCGCCCACAGCGCGTAGCCGGAGCGCCGCTGCCCGAAGAACCTCCCGGCCCGCGCGAGCACCTCGCCCGTGGACAGCTTGGCCTCGAGCCGCAGCGCCCCGTTGCGATACGGGTTGGGCTGGCGGTGCGCGCCCGCGAACAGCAGCAGCCCGTCGCGCTCCTCGACGGCGCCGCCGTAGCGCGCCAGGTAGCGCAGATATTCGGCCAGTGAGAGGTCGGCCAGCGCCAGCAGCTCCGCGCCTGCCGGCATCGCGGCGTGCCGCGGTTGCGCGCTGACGGCGCGGGTCGCGCCTCGGATCTGCGTGCTCACGCCTCGGGCGGCTGCGACTCCCCGGCCAGGAGGCGCTCGGCGTCCTCCTCGGAGAGGCTCTCGAGCTCGGCCATCAGCCGGGCCGTCTCCTCGTCCTCGGCGCTGCCCATCAGCCGCACGAGCTCCTCGGCCAGGCTGGCCACGGTGGGATAGGTGAACAGGCTGTGCAGCGGCAGCTCGACGGCGAAGTCGCTGCGCACCTGCGCCACCACCTGGGTGGCCAGCAGCGAGTGGCCGCCGAGGGCGAAGAAGTCGTCCTCGACGCTCACGCGCTCGACTCCGAGCACATGGGCCCAGACCTCGGCCAGCGCCTGCTCCACCGGCGTGCGCGGCGCGACGTAGCCGGCCTGCTCGCCCTGCTGTTCGGGGTCGGGGAGGGCCAGCCGGTCGACCTTGCCGCTCGGGGTCATCGGCAGCGCATCGAGCTTGACGATCGCCGCCGGGATCATGAACTCGGGCAGCCAGTCGGCCAGGTGGGCGCGCAGCCTGTCGGAGTCCAGCGGCCCGTCGGCGGTCAGGTAGGCGACCAGCCGCACGTCGGGGCCTGCGCCCGCGCGGGCCAGCACGACCGCGTCGCGCACTCCCGCGTAGGAGCGCAGCGCGCTCTCGACCTCGGCGGGCTCGACGCGGTAGCCGCGGATCTTGACCTGCTCGTCGACCCGGCCGAGGAACTCGAGCGTGCCGTCGGGCAGCCAGCGGGCCAGGTCGCCGGTGTCGTACATGCGGCCGCCGGCCGGATCCTCGACGAAGCGCTCGGCGGTCAGCTCGGGCGTGGCGAGGTACCCGCGGGCCACGCCGGCCCCGCCGATGTGCAGGCGCCCGGGCGCGCCGATCGGCACGGGGCGGCGCTGCTCGTCCAGCACGTAGGCCCGGTCGCCGTCGATCGGCCCGCCGAGCGGCACGGTCGCGGGCGCGTACGCGCCCCGGTCCTCGCCGACCGCGAACGTGCAGCAGCCGATCGTCGC
>Ga0209810_1003907_pt1 | contig 14971 bp, 13 predicted proteins | sample Coa_R1_7_FD_187159 | JGI IMG/M metagenome (GOLD analysis project Ga0209810, IMG submission 187159) | Surface soil microbial communities from Centralia Pennsylvania, which are recovering from an underground coalmine fire - Coalmine... | ecosystem: Environmental > Terrestrial > Soil > Unclassified...
CGAATTCATCCCCGCCGATCTCCACCCCGTCCACCACGACCTGGGTTTTGCCGGGACGGAATTCGCGGCTGACGAATTTGTACGGCGCGGAGATGCGCACCGCCTTCTCGACCTGGGGCATAGCCTCCACCGATTCCAGGCAGGCGGTCACGTCGCCAACACCCACCACGCCGATCACCACGCGCTCCTCGCCCTCTATGGAATGCACCTTGTAACCAAACTCCTCAATCCGCTCGATGACATGCTGGATCTCCTGTTTCGTGGCGCGCGGCTTCATGGAGATAATCACTGGACCGTCCTCCTGTAAATGAAAAAGGCCCGCTCATCAGAGTGGGCCTTTTCGGGAATTGCTCAACCGTTACGCGCCGCCCACCCGTTCAGGTGCGGTACCACCAAAATCGAAACGGGCTGCTAAACGCGAACGTCATGAAGCTCCAGTATAAGATGACGGTAACTGCCACGCAACAGCACCACCGCTGCGTGGCGCACGGGGGCGGCCCATCGGCACGGCATCCGCAAGTCGGTATAATTCAACTCAGTCCGTAAACAACTATGCATTCCAGCAGTGTTTGGCGCTCGCGCGCGGTTCTTGTATTTGCGTGCATTTTCGGTCTGTGCAGCCCTTCCATTGTCGCGGGGCCGCTCCTTAGGGGGTATGCGCTGATTCTCTCCGATCCACCACTGGCCCGCCATCGCGCCGCCGGGGAAAGTCCGGCGGCGATCCGCTCGGCGCGAGCCGGCATCGAATCCGCCCAGGCGAGCGTTCGCGCGGCGCTCGTAGCCCGCGGCTTCGAACCGGTCGTATCGCTGAAAACACTGCTGAACGCCGTTATCGTTCGGGCCACGCCCGAGCAGTTGCCCACACTGCGTGCCCTGCCCGGCGTTGCCGGCGTTATTCCGCTACGGCAATACAAGATGAACCTCAATGCCGCTGTGAATCTCATCAACGTGCCTGCAGCCTGGAACACCGTGGGAGGTCAGGGCAAGGCCGGCGAGGGGGTGAAGATTGCCATCATCGACACGGGCATCGATAATCATCACGCCGCATTCCAGGACTCCTCGCTGGCGGCGCCTGCCGGATTTCCCGCGTGCCTGAACACTACTCAGTCCGAGATCGCCACCGGCTACAACTGCAGCGACTTCACCAACAATAAGGTGATTGTCGCCAAGAGCTTCGTTCAATACCTGAACGACAATGACCCCACCGATTCCACTCCGGACGACTACTCGCCCCGGGACCGGGTCGGGCATGGCACCGCCGTCGCCATGTGCGCCGCCGGAGAGACCAACACCGGCAATCTGGGGCCGGGCACTCCCAACCTCACGATTACCGGTGTCGCGCCCAAAGCGTATCTTGGCAGCTATAAGGTATTCGGTTCGACCGGCACGAACGGATTTGCGGATGACGCTTCCATTCTGCCGGCGCTCGAAGAAGCGGAGCACGACAAGATGGACGTCGCGGTCATGTCGCTTGGAGCTCCGGCTCTCGTGGCGCCGACAGAAACCGGCGCGGTGTGCGGCCTGGGCCCGGGACAACCGTGCGACGCTGAAGCGGCCGCGGTGGAAAACGCGACAAAGCTGGGCATGACCGTCGTCATCGCCGGCGGTAATCTCGGCGACTCCGGGCAGATTACGCCCACGCCTGGAACCATCAGCAGTCCGGGCGATGCGGCGAGTGTGATCACGGTCGGCGCGATCGAGAACTCACACCAGTTTTCCTCCGAGCTGACCGTACCCAACTACGGGACTCTGCTGGACAACCGCGGAGACGGGCCCGTTCCTGCAGGACCGATCACCGCGTCGCTGGTCGACGCAGCAAAAGCCGGCTCTGACCAGTATGCCTGCACCACGCTGGCGCCCAACTCGATGAAGAACGCCTTCGGGCTCATCGAGCGCGGGCCCGCCGACAATCCCTGTACATTCGCCACCAAGGTGCAAAATGCGCAGAAAGCGGGGGCCATCGGCGTCGTCTTTTATGACGATCAGAACGAAACGCCAATTATCCCCAGTGGGCTCACCAATACCAGCATTCCCTCGGTGATCATCAGCAACTCCGACGGCCTTGGGCTGAAAGCCTACGTCGACAGCCACCCCGGCGCCCCGGCCACCATCGACCCATCGATCAGGGAAGCGCCGAACCCGCAGGAGGGCCAGGTGCTCGCGTTCTCTTCCCGCGGACCCGTGCTGGGCGCCGCGGCCGGCCTGAAGCCGGATGTCCTCGCCGTCGGCGATAACGTCTTCATGGCCGCCCAGAGCTACGATCCCAATGGCGAACTGTACAGCCCGACCGGCTACACCGTGGCGGGCGGGACCAGTTTCGCCACGCCAATGGTCGGGGGCGCCGCTGCGCTGATCATCGGCAACGCCCTCAATCACGGCCAGACCGCTCCCAATCCGGCCGAGGTGAAATCCCGCATCGTCAATACGGCGAATCCCAACGTGACCGACATCACCGGCAATGCCGCGGCCGTGACAACGAAGGGCGGCGGAATCATGAATGCCAATGCCGCCCTGACGACCGACGTGACCATCAATCCCGCAACGCTGTCCTTTGGTTCGCTGTCGGCCGCCGGGTTGCCCCAAACGCTGATCGTTACCAATCACGGCGCCAGCGCGGCGAACCTGCAGTTCACCGTGATCAACGATCCGAACGCGACCACCGCGTCCAATCAGGTTTCAGTAAACCCGCCATCCATCACCGTGCCCGCCGGCGGTGTCCAAAGTGTCGTGGTCTCGCTCAGCGGGGGCGTTCCCGCTTCCGGCATTTACGCCGGACAGATCAACGTGGCCGGAGCGAACCAGCCACTGCATGTTCCGTTCATTTTCGGCGCACCGAGCAAGACCGCCCATTATGTGGTGAATATCAGCGGCGATTTCGACGCCACGCAGAACCAGACCATGCAGTGCTGCTTCGCGGCGCAGTTCCTCGATCAGAGCGGCTTCCCAGTACCGAACTATTCCGTCAAGTGGCAGGTCACTTCCGGTGACGCTCAGCTTCTGGACAACAATAACAATCCGGCAGGCCAGTCCGTCACCATGAGCACCGACCAGAACGGAATTGTGTACATCGACGCGAAACTGGGCGCCGGTGCGGCAGACAAGGTGACCGTTACCTCGGCCAGCGACTCCAGTCTCAGTGTCGCCTTCAATGTCTCGGCGCGCCCGCAACCCACGGTCGCCAAATTCCAGGACTCGGCCAGCTTCACCACCGGCCGCGCGGTTTCCCCGGGGTCGTACCTCACGCTGTATGGCACCGGCTTGAGCGACGTCACAGCGCCGGCCGATGCGCTTCCGCTGCCTCTGAATATCGCCAACGCCAACGTCAGTTTCGACCTGATCAATGCCGCCTGCGCGCCATTTCAATACAGCAATGCCGCGCATCAGAACCGCTGCAGCTTCCCTGGCCGCATCTCGTATGCGAGCGGCGGCCAGGTCAATGTTCTTGTCCCCTGGGAACTCACGCAGGGCATTCAGAACCTGATCAAGAACGGCAGGACTCCGGGCTGCGATGGCGTTGGGAGTCACGGGATCTGCGCGCAGGTCAAGGTCTGGATCGACCAGTCCTATGGCGGCGTTGTTTACATACCGCTGGCGCTCTACGATCCGGGATTCTTCATGGACGCGAACGGCTTCGTAGCCGCGCGCGATGCCCAGAACGGCGCTCTCGTCAGTCAGAACAACGCGGCCAAAGAGGGTGAATTCGTCGCTCTCTACTGCAACGGCCTGGGGCCCGTCGACACGGCGGTGGCCAGCGGCGATGCTCCACCCTCCAATACGTTCGTGCGTACCACCACGCGGCCGGTGATTACAATCGCGGGCAAGCAGGTACCTGACGCGAACATCGAATTCAGCGGCCTGGCGCCCAATTACGCCGGCCTCTATCAGGTGAACGTGAAGATCCCGAACGACCCGAGCCTGGTCGGCAAACAGCAGATTACGATCGCGATCGGGGGCGTCACGTCGCCGGCGGCTTCGATTCAGATCCAGTAAGCGAACACTGCCGCTCCACTACGTCCGCATCCTCCAGTTGGCGCGCGCGTGAGCAGTGGTTTCACCGGTGGCGGGTTTCGGGCACGCCTGGCCGGCGGCGCTATTCTTGCCGCAGCGCCGCCACGGGGTCCAGCGCCGCCGCGCGCCGGGCCGGTAGCCACGCGGCAATCAGCGCCGTCGCAATCAGCACGGCCAGCGACCCGCCGATCGCAGCCACGCTCGCGCCGCTGACCCCGAACAGCAGGCTCGCCGTCGCCTTGCCCGCCACCAGCGACAACGGGAGGCCCAACAGGCTGCCCACCGCCACCACAACCAGGATCTGCCGGATCACAAGCCATTGGATCTGCGCGCGACGCGCGCCAAGCGCCACGCGAATACCGATCTCACCGGCGCGGCTGGACACCTGATAGCTGAGCAGCCCGAAGAGTCCGCACCCGGCCATCGCTAGGGCCAACAAACCGAACGCCCCCGACAGCCACGCCGCGACGCGATTCTCAACCAGGGCGCCGTCCTTCTCTGCATCCAGCGTATTGATGCGCTCCACGTACTCGCGGCCGCTTTGGTGGATGACGTGGCGAATGGCCGCGGTCGCCAGCGCGCCGCCGGCCATCCGGATCAGCACTACCGGATACCAGGCGAGACGTTCCGGATGATCCCAGACGTTGGTATACACGACGAGCGGGGCCGTTTGCCCCGGATTGACGAGATCCAGCGCGGCATTCGACGCGATCCCCACGATTTGCAGCCGCCCATAAACGGCGTCATTGCCCAGACTGAGATGATGCCCGATCAGTCGCTGTGGATCGCCGAACTGCCGGGCGAGAGACTCGCTGAGGATCACCTCCGGATCACGCCGGTCAACACGATCACGACGGAAATCCTCACCGGCAATAATCCGCAGGCCGAGCGTTCTGAAGTAGCTATCCGAGACCATCACTGCGCCAGCGCGGGGTTCGGATTCACCAGCCGCCCCGTCGAGGAGGCGGACTGGCTGCTCTCCATAGAACCCGTTAAAGAATGGCACAAAGTCGCACAGCGTTGCCGATGAAACGCCCGGAATCGACTCGACGCCGCGCAGCAGCTCCTGATAATACGCGGCCGTGGCGTAACGGTTCGCATCGCTGTCCGGCCGGGAGGCGAGCATGACGTCCCAGACGTTCTCGGTGTTCACGCCGAGATCGATGCGGTAGATTGACCGAAGCGACGCCCCGAGCAGGCTCGCCGCCACAACGAGAGCGAGCGTCAGCCCCATCTGAAGGCTCGCGAGCAGCCTCTGTGCGGACCCCGCCGGCGCAATGCCCCGACCCGCGTCCCTTAGCGCGGTCGCAACCGAAAGCCGGCGGCAGTGCCACATCGAAGCTGCGGCAAATGCCGCGGTAATGAATACCAGTGCCGCGGTGAGGAACACCAGTACGCGCCAGTCGGGGCTGGAACTCAGGTGGAAATTCCCGAAGATCATCGCGCCCTCGATGCCGACGATCTGAAGCAGCCAGCGCGCCAGGAGCACACCTGCGGCGCTTGCGGTAAAGACGAGGAGAAAACTCTCCGTCGTGAGCAGTCGGACCACTTGGCCGGTTCCCGCGCCAAGAGAAAGCCGTACGGCGATCTCCCGGCGGCGCCGCAGAGCGCGAGCCAGCATCAGGTTTGCCAGATTAACGCACGCAATTGCCAGGATGGCTCCGCAGATGCCGAAAACCGCATAGAGCGGCTGCGCAAAGCGATCGCGCATGAAATAATCGACGCCGTTTGCCGCGGAGGTGACCATCAGGCGCGCGTTGAGGTACCGCCTCCAGGCGTCAGGTTTTGCATGGAGCGGGATACTCTGCTCCAGAAGATTATGCCGCTGCGCTTTGACCCAGGCCGCAACCTGCTTTGTCGAGACCCGATCGGCGCGGCGGACCAGCACATTGACCCAGGCATAGTGCGGTCCCGGTGGCGCCGTCGAAGATTCCTGCTGGAGCGGAATGATGATCCCGGCCGGGAACGCGAGCAGCAGGCCGTCGAACCGATCTTCCGTAACGCCAACTACCGTGAAGGTCGCGCCGGGCAGGCGGATGGACTTGCCTAGGACGTCCGGTCTGCCGCCGAAGGCCCTGCGCCATGCCGAAGCGGTGATGACTGCCACTGGCGGCGCCCCGAACCGGTCATCCACGGGGGTGATCGCACGGCCGAACTGCACTTTGATGCCCAGGGTCTGAAAACAATCCCCCGTGAATCCCAGCGTCCCTGTCTGGCTGATGGCGCCATTCATCTCCGCTGCTTCGTACGAGCTATCGAACCCGCACACGCCAGTGGCGCCGTCGTACTGGCGCAGCGGCTCGAGGATGGTGGACGGCAGTTGCGCCGGGCGGCCGTGCTTGTCCACCGATGCGATGCGCAGCAGCTCGCCGGGCCGGTCCACCGGCAGCGGGCGCAGGAACAGACTGTCGATCAGAGCGAAGACGGCCAGATTCGAGCCGTTGGCCAGGGTCAGGATCGTGATGGCAACGGCCGTGAACATCGGCGTTTTCGCCAGGGTGCGGCCGGCGTGCCTCAGATCGCGCAGAAGCGCGTCGATGCAGGGCCAGTGGTCCACATCGCGACAGGCCTCTTTGGCCGGTTCGACGCCGCCGAACTCGACGCGTGCACGGCGCCGGGCTTCCGGTTCGCTGATGCCGCGCGCCATGTACTTCCGGGTTTCGAATTCCAGATGGGCCGCGATCTCGTCGTCGAGATCGCGATTGGCGCGACCCCGGAACAGCAGCGCGCGCAGGCGCCTGCCCCACGCCACGGTCACGCCCTCTCGAGCACGCGACCGATTGCCGCGGTCATGCGGGCCCACTTGCCGGCCTCGAGCGCGAGTTGCCGGCGGCCGGCGGCGGTGAGTTCATAAAACCGCGCGCGGCGGCCCAGCTCGGAAACAGCCCATTTGGCTTTGATCCAGCCCTGGTGCTCGAGGCGATGCAGCGCCGGATACAGCGAGCCCTGATTGACGCGCAGCACGTCGTCGGAGATCTGCTGGATGCGCTCCGAAATCGCCCACCCGTGCATCGGGCCGGCATCGAGCGTGCGTAGAATGAGCAGGTCCAGTGTGCCCTGCAGCAGATCGATCCTGTTGTCGGACATCTACAGCAACAATACACCTGTTTCTTGTCGAATGTCAACAACAACACAGCTCAGGGCAGCGGGCGGCGGGGGACAAAGATATCTCGCGCCGTGAGGCCGCACTGCGCCGCCGTTTGCAGACACCAGTCGATGTCCCCGACGCCGTCGATGTGCCGGTTCGAACCGAAAGAGAACTTCGCGCCCGCGGCTTTGGCCCGGCGGATAAACGTCGCGCTCGGGATGCGGAAACGTGCGTTGATCTCGATGGCGATGCCGTTCTGCACCGCCGCTGCGATCAACTGGTCCATCCGCCGGCTCGTCCACAGCTCGTCGTAGCGCGCCTGCAGACTTTCCGGAAGATACGTCGGGTTCGCCCAGACCTGGATCTTCTGCGAAAGTACGCGCAGATTGTGCGCCACATAGCGGTCCATGAAATCCTGCGCATTGTCGAAACGGACCCCAGCCAGCCAGAGCATCACATTCTTCCCGCTCTGGTCAGGAAAATACGAGCGCGTCTGCAGCGATGTAATCGAGCCGTTTCAGGTCGGCCGCGGGAAGGCAGTGGCGCCAGTCGAATCCGTAAACCTGCATGCCGCGCCAGACCGGCTGTCCTTCGACGCTGTCGATGAAGGCCGCGAGCGTCGCGTGGTCGCGGATATCACCGCCGCAGCCGCCTTCGCCGAGAATGCCGAACCGTACTCCCAGGCGCTGCGACAGCGCCGCCGCATCGGCCGGGGCCATGGTGCGGCCGGAGCTCTCTTCGTCGTGTATATGAACGTGCAGATCCACGCGCGGCAGATCGGCGGCCGCGCTGGATGCCAGTGCGAATATGAGGCAAACCAGATATCGAAGCATTCCGCCGTTATCATGTCAGAAACTCAGTTATTATGTCTGTTACCGTCGTAGCTCAGGTCGAGGAGCACTCATGGTGAAATCTATTGCGGTGGTCGTCGGCAGTTATGTGCTGTCGTTCGTTCTTGTCCTCGCGACAGACCCGCTGCTGTCCCGCCTCTTCCCCGGCGACTTCGAGCGCGGGCATATCCCGTCTAATGCGGCGCTGATCGCCAGCACCGCGCTTTTCGCCCTTGTCTCTGTCCTTTGCGCCTGGGTATGCGCTCGCTTCGCTCCTTCCCAGCCTGGCCGGCACGTGCTCTGGTTCTTCATCCTTGGGGAGTTGATGGGGCTTGCCTTCACGATTCCGAACTGGACGAAGGGCTGGCCTCACTGGTACTTCCTCTCCTGGCTCGTGGTGTGGCCGATCGCATCGTGGATTGGACTCCTGCTGGCCGGGCGGCGGCGCGCTCGCCATGTGATGGCGGCGGCGGGGTAACACGCTGGCCACAACTTTGCGTGTACCCGCGGAAGTGGTCGCGTCCGCCTGCCGCCATGATCCGAGCGGCGGCCGATGGCTCGCGGCATTGCCAACCGTGCAACGCATACAGAAGAAGTGGTCGCTGACGGTCGGCGCGCCTTTTCCTGATGCGACCTGTGCCTGGGTGGCCGTGGCGGACCTGCCGGGCGGACCCTCCGCGGTTCTAAAAATCCCTCTCCCGCATATGGAAGCCGCGGATGAGGCCGACGGCCTGCGCTTCTGGAACGGAGAGCCCACGGTTCAACTCCTTGACTTTGACCGCGAATCGGGCGCAATGCTGGTCGAAAGGTGCCGCCCTGGCATGCCGTTGCATGCGCTGCCGGAGTCCGAGCAGGACGAGGTTATCGCAGGGCTTCTGCGGCGGTCATGGCGCCGGCCGGTAATGCCGCACCCGTTTCGACCGCTCTCGGCGATGATCGAGTCCTGGTGCGCGGAAACGAGGGCGGACGAGAACCGTTGGGCGGATGCAGGGCTCGTCCACGCGGGTCTGACCTCGTTCGATGAGCTGCTCTCGTCGGCAGGCAGCAGCGATGCCGTACTCCTGATGACCGACCTCCACGCCGGCAACGTGCTGCAAGCGGAACGAGAACCATGGCTCGTTATCGATCCCAAGCCGTTCATCGGCGACCGGGCGTACGACGCGACCCAGCATTTGTTGAATTGCCGCGAACGATTGCGCACCGACCCGAACGGAACGATTACCCGCCTTTCGGACCTCCTCGGGGTAGATCCCGAGCGCGTCCGGCTCTGGACCTTCGCCCGCGCCGCCGCCGAACCGCGCGATGACTGGAACGGCGATCTCACCTCGCTCGCCCGATTGCTCGCGCCCTGATGTCACTGACTGATGTTCTCGCCTGCGGGCGGCTCGAAACCGCAGCGCCGGCGCATGGCCTCTCGGAATCGCAGCCGCTCTTCAGGGCTCATCCGTTCCCAGCGAGTCGACATGCGGCGCCGGATCCCGGAGGACCCGCGTCCGTGGACGCCCCATCCGCCGAAAAGAATGCGGCAGAGGGCCAGCAGCCCGAGGCCCTGCCACAAGGTAATGATGCGCCACCCGAAAAGCGGCGGCAGCAGCCAGTTCCACAGCAGCCGGACCAGTTCCCCGCCAATCGCGATAAACAGCGCCAGCGCCAGAATCGCCAGAGGTGCAATCCAAGTCAGCTTCTTGCGTCTCATGTTCAGATCCTCACAGGTTCATGAATTCGTCATAAGCGCTTTGCAACCGCTCCCGCAGCCGCAGCACCGCATACCGTTTGCGCGACAGCAGAGTGTTCACGCTCACGCCCGTTGCCGTCGCGATCTCACGGAAACTACGCCCTTCCAGCTCGTGCGCCACAAACACCTCGCGCTGGCGAATCGGCAGCTCCTCGACGGCGTCGCGAGTTCTTCGAGAAGCACGCTGCGAGCGTACTCCGCCTCCGGACCCGCATTGGGCGAAGGCAGGAGGTCTTCAAGGTCCGGGGTTTCGTTCTCTCCTTCGCGATCGATGAAGCTCTGCGGCTTCTTCCTGCGGAAGAGATCGGTAATTCGGTTCCGCGCCACCCGGAAAAGCCAGCCGGTCACGTGGTCGATCGGCATCAGCAGGCGGTTGGCTTCCACCAGTTCACAGAACACGTCCTGCAGAATGTCCTCCGCATCGCGCGGATCAGCAACCCGCCGGCGGATGAATTTCAGCAGCCGCGATTGCTCCCGGGTGACTGCTTCGGAAATCCGCTGGTCCTGTTCGGGCGCCATATACTCGAGGCTCGCCGCGCGCTGCACCTGCTGCTGGAGACGAATGACGGCGCGGGATATTGTATCCATGCCCCTGACTCAGAAAGACAAGGCCATCCGCTTCCGTGCCCTGCACGACGCCCCCGGAACGTTCGTCATCCCGAACCCCTGGGATACAGCATCCGCGCGTATCCTGGCGGGGCTCGGATTTCAGGCGCTGGCCACATCGAGCGCGGCCGCCGCCTGCGCTCAGGGACGCCGCGACCATGCCCTGGCGCGGGACGAAATGCTGGCGCACGCGCGGACCATCGCCAACGCGACGGACCTGCCCGTCTCCGCCGACCTCGGCAACGGCTTCGGTGACGCGCCGGAAGCCGTGGCGGAAACCATCCGGCTCGCGGCTGCCGCGGGACTGGTTGGCTGCACCATCGAAGATGCCAACGAGCACGGTCTTTACGATTTCGATCTGGCGGTCGCGAGGATGTCGGCCGGGGCCGAGGCGGCGCACGCCCTCGCGTTCCCATTTATGCTGACCGCGCGCGCCCATATCTATCTGTTCGATAATCCCAGCCTGGGCGAGACGATTCGCCGGCTTCAGGCTTTCGAAAAGGCCGGCGCCGACGTGCTTTTCGCTCCCGGCCTGCCTGACCTCGCGGCCGTACGCACTGTTTGCGCGGCTGTTTCGAAGCCTTTCAACTTCATGGTGGGGATCAAGGGAAGATCGTTCAGCGTGGCCGAACTCGCCGACGCGGGGGTGAAACGAATCAGCCTCGCTACGTCGCTGTACCGAGCCGCAATGACCGGCTTCCTGGAGGCAGCACGTCAGGTAAAGGACGAAGGCCGTTTCGATTTCCTCGACGAATGCGTCGCAACAGGGGACCTCCTGCGGCTCATGCAGATTTGATGTCGCCTGTCGACCGGCGCTGCCGATGTTTCTCGCTGCTGGACTCGCAGCATACGCCGATTCGTTCCGTGTTCGGTGCTCGGTCAGATCAAACTGCTCAGGATGGTTCATAAGGACTGGGGCAATTGCCCCAACGGTGACGGCCACCCACATATAAATCAGCAACTTCGTGAGCGGCCGACCGCGTGCATCTTCTGCCGCCGAGTGCTGCCAAGTGCGCCAGTTCGAAACCGGGCCATTGTGGCGATCGCGCTTGTGGCGTTGATCGGCTGTAACGCAGCTTTCGTCTGCCTCGCGGCTCTCAGCATTGCGGCGCCGGCCCATCCATGTTGTCCGGCGCACTCCACCTCGCCCACCCACTGCTCCAGGCTCGGGTGCTCTATGTCCGACCCCGTAGTACCCCCAGCCGCGGCAACAACGGCTCTGTGCTTTACGCAGACCGCAATCCAGGCGACACCGCCGCTGCCTCTGCGCTCAATGCGCATCGAAAGCGCCGCAGCAGACCGTTCGGTCCTTTTCCATCAGCTCCTGATCTGAGCCGATGCCGACCAGCACGGCTTTCAGCAAGCGAACAAATTCAAAAGATCAGGAGACTTGAAATGAAAACCTTTGCACAGATGATTTTCGCGGGCATCCTGCTGGCAGGCATGACCTTCGCGCAGAACGATTTCGGCGCCAACGCCCGGTTCCATATGAAGACAGGCCGAGACCTTCCGGCTGTCGAGCAGGCCAAGAACGCGCCGTGCTGCCCCATGCCGAAATGCACGAAGCAGCAGTGCGATTCCGCCGCATGCTGCCAGAACAAGTGCAGCCAACCGTGCTGCAACCACGCCGCCGCCGCGAACGAATGCGACATGCCCTGCTGCAAACACCACCACGCGTAGACTGAAACAACCGGGCTGCCGAGGGCGGTTACCGCGCCTTCAGCAGCCCGGTCATATCGTCGAGCAGCGCGGCTTCGTTGCGCAGCACCCTGGCCACGATCTGGATCTCTTTGTCCGCCTCGTCCCAATGCTTCTCTTCTATGGCCTCGCGTACCCCCGGCAGCGTTTTCACTTCGTAACCGGTGTAATAACCCGGCGCGTAGATCTGGTGACGGAACCACGGCCGGCGGGGCAGGCCGGCGTCATCGGTGAGGACACGCTCGCTGCGAATGAGCTGGGCATTCAGCTGGGCGGCCGGCGGGTTCTTCGCGTCGGCCAGCGCCTTCTCGTATGCCTGCGCGCTGCGGGTCAGCATATCGCTGGCGGTCTCCAGGGGCGCGAAGTTCAGATAGGCCGGAATCGACTCGTGAGGCGGCGGAATGAGTGTTTTGTGCGGATCACGAATGGCCGCGAACAGGCCTTCGTCGAGCTCTCGATTCCGCTCCTCGATCTCGTCGTGCTTTTCTTTCCACAGCCTTTTGACCTCATCGACGGACTTGTGGATGGTATCGGCGAAGTCGGTGAACTGGAAGGGCAGTACGTCAGCATCGGCGAGTCGCATCACGGCGGTCCCGACGGTTTGCGCCAGGGCCCGGCCGTACACGAAATCCGTATCGCTGAAATGCGTGTACCAGTAGAAATCGTCGTAGATGGAGTGATAAATGCCGCCGCCGTCTTCGCCGAAGTAGGCGAGATCCAGCGATGCGATCCCGAGATGGTCGATGAATGCGGTGTAATCGCTGCCAGAGCCCAGGGCGCCCATGCGCAGGTCGGCGCGCGTGCGCAGCTCGTTGCGGTCCTCGGTCTTGTCCGCACGCGAGATGCGTCTCTGCTGCAGACGCTTCCAGGCGCTCAGCTTCGTTTCCGGATCTTCCACCTGGCGCGCGACCTGGTTGACGAAGTCCTCCAGCGTGTGCGACCCGGCCATTTGCAGATACCCGCGGCCATTGCCGTCGCTGTTGATGTACACCGCGGCGTGGCGCATCAGATCGTCGGCATGCGCTTCCGCCCATTCGGTCGACCCCAGGAGTCCTTCCTCCTCACCGTCCCACGCCGCGTAAACGATGGTCCGCTTCGGCGTCCAGCCCTGCTTGCGCAACTCGCCCAGCGCGCGCGCCTCCTCCAGCAGCACCATTTGGCCGGAGATGGGATCCTCGGCCCCGTTGACCCATGCGTCGTGATGATTACCGCGCACAATCCACTCGTCCTTATACTCGCCTCCCGGGATGATCGCGATCACGTCGTTCACGGGCTTCAGGTCCCAGTTAAACTTCAGCGCGAGATGCACTTTGGCCGGACCCGGCCCCACGTGGTAGGTGATCGGCAGGCCGCCGCTCCAGCCGTCCGGCGCGAGCGGCCCCTGCAGCGCTTCCAGCAAGGGCTGTGCATCGGAATATGAAATGGGCAGCACGGGAATCTTCGTCAGCGTCGTCGCCTCAGCCACTTTGAGCCGTTTTGCATTCGCTGTCGCGCCGATGCCGGGAGTGAGCGGATCGCCGGGGTATGTGGGCATGTCCATCACGCTGCCGCGCTGGACGCCGTCCGGGGGACGCCACGCGCCTTCGGGAAAAACGACGCCGGGGCGATACCCGTCCTGCTGCGGATCAGAGTAAATGATGCAAGCCACTGCCCCGTGCTCGGCGGCGACCTTGGGCTTGATCCCGCGCCACGAGTTGCCGTAGCGTGCGATGACGATAGCTCCCTTCACGGAAACGCCGAGACGGTCCAGTTGCTCGTAATCCTCGGGGACGCCGAAATTCACATAAACGAGCGGCGCGGTCACGTCGCCATCGATGGAGTACGCGTTATAGGTCGGAAGCTGCTCGGCGGTTTGATCGGATGTAGGATCGACGGGAACGGCCGGCTCGCGCAGCTTCGCCGTGAAGTGCCGCGGTTCGACGAGTTCCACCAGCCGCGATTTCGGGGTCGGAAACAAAACCTGGAACGTCTCGATGTGCGCGTCGAGCCCCCACTCGCGGAAACGCGCCAGAATCCACTGCGCATTGTGCTCGTCATATGGCGAGCCCACGTGATGTGGGCGGGCGGAGAGCAGGCGCATGTATTCGCGCATGTTCGCCGGGCTGGGAAGCGCGCGGAACTTCTCCTCCCAGCTCTGCTCGGCGTGCGTATCGTCGGCGCTGTAGCCGCGCAGGGCAAGCGTCGCGTCAGCGGCGATCAGTGAAGCGCCGGCCGCCAGAACGGCAAGCAGAGGGAGTCGAAACATGCGCGTATTATAGTCGGTCCGGAACGGTCCGGTATCGCGCCGGGCGCTCGCGCAGCGAGTAGAATAAGAGACAGCTCTGATTCACCTCACCAACAGGCGCTGCCGACGGTAGCGCCCTTTTTTTCGGCCATCAGTCCTCGACTTCAATCACCGGGCGTTTCGCCGCTCGCGCTTCTTCGGCGCGCCGCTCGACTTCGTGCGCGAGCTCGAGAAACGCCTCGGCCGGCGCGCCCGATTCGGCCGCGACCGGCTTGCCGTTATCACCGCCTGCACGCACCTGCGGATCGAGCGGCAGATGGCCGAGGAAGTGCACGTTCATCATCTCAGCCGTTCGCTGGCCGCCGCCGCTGCTGAATACCTCGATCCGCTCGCCGCAGTGCGGGCACGTGAGGAAGCTCATGTTCTCCACCATGCCCAGAATGGGGACGCGCACCTGATAGAACATGTTGACCGCTTTGCGCGCGTCTTCGAGTGACACGTCCGAGGGCGTCGTGACGACGATGGCGCCCGTAAGCGCGGTGGTCTGCATCAGACTCAGCTGCACGTCGCCGGTGCCGGGCGGAAGATCAATCAGCAGGTATTCCAGCTCGCCCCAGTCCACGCTCCGAAGGAACTGCTGCATCACGTTGTGCAGCATGGGACCACGCCAGATCAGCGGCTTGTCACCGGGGTTGAGGAATCCCATGGACATGACCCGCACGCCGTTTTTCTCGATCGGCTGAATGCGCTGCCCGATCGCCTGTGGCGTGGCGCGCACGCCC
>Ga0209810_1003913_pt1 | contig 14959 bp, 11 predicted proteins | sample Coa_R1_7_FD_187159 | JGI IMG/M metagenome (GOLD analysis project Ga0209810, IMG submission 187159) | Surface soil microbial communities from Centralia Pennsylvania, which are recovering from an underground coalmine fire - Coalmine... | ecosystem: Environmental > Terrestrial > Soil > Unclassified...
CCAGCACGACGTCGGTGCCGTGGTCGAGCATGGCCGTGAGGGCCTGGCGGAGGTTGGCCGCTTGCGGAACCCGGGGCCAGTCGGCGCCGGCTGGCAAGGTCGCCGGCGGTTCGAGCAGCTCGTCGGCGATGGACACCACGCCGAGCAGCTTGAGGTTGCGGTCCGCTCCCACGAACTCGGCCACGAAGTCGGTCGCAGGCGACCCCAGCACCTGCGCCGGTGTGTCGTGCTGTTCCAGCACGCCGCCCTGGCGCAGGACGGCGATCCGGTCCCCCAGCCGCACGGCCTCGACGATGTCGTGGGTGACGAACAGCACGGTCTTGCGCACCTCTGACTGCAGCCTGAGGAACTCCTCCTGCAGGCGGTCACGGGCGATAGGGTCGACGGCGCTGAACGGCTCGTCCATGAGGAGGACGTCGGGGTCGGCGGCCAGGGCCCGGGCGACCCCTACCCGTTGGCGCTGGCCCCCGGACAGCTCGTGGGGGAAGCGTCGGCCGAACTCGCTCGGAGCCAGCCCGACCAGCTCGAGGACCTCGTCCGCCCGGGCGCGCCGGCGAGCCCGATCCCAGCCAAGCAGCCGCGGCACCACCGTCACGTTGTCGTGCACCGTCAGGTGGGGGAACAGGCCGCCCTGCTGGATGACGTAGCCGGTCCGCCGGCGCAGCTCGACCGGGTCGAGGCGGGCGGTGTCCTCACCCTTCACCCAGACCGTTCCCCGCTCCGGACGGACCAGGCGGTTCACCATCTTGAGTGACGTGGTCTTCCCGCAGCCGGACGGCCCGACCAGCACGCAGATCTCCCCCTCGCCCACCTCGAGGCTGAGATCGTCCACGGCTGCCGCGCCGGCGCCATAGGCCTTGTGCACGTTCTCGAGGCGGATGACCGCCTCTTGACTACCGTTCAAAGGTGGCGCCGATCCCGACGATGACCGCCTCGGGGCCCGACTCGCTGGTGTGGTGGGGCTGGGTCGGCGGCCATGGAGGGCTCATCCTGCAGCGCCTCGAGGAGCACCTGTCGCTCACCTTCGAGGCGGTGCTCATCGGCGCCGTCCTGTCGGCTCCCCTCACCCTGCTGGCGAGGAATCGTCCCCGACTCCAGCCTTGGCTGATCGGCTTCACCGGCACGCTGTATACCATCCCGTCGCTGGCGCTCTTCGCCCTGCTCGGCCCGCTCACCGGGTTCACCACGAGGACCACCAGCGAGATCGCCCTGGTCAGCTACACGCTGCTGATCCTGCTGCGGAACTTCCTGGCCGGCCTGAGCGAGGTTCCGGCCGAGGTGGTGGATGCGGCGACGGCGATGGGGTACCCGCCCCTGCGCCGGCTGTGGGAGGTCGAGGTCCCCCTGGCCCTGCCCGGAGTGGTGGCCGGCCTCCGCATCGCCACCGTCACCACCATCGGCCTGGTCACCATCGCCGCCCTGTTCGGGCAGGGAGGGCTGGGCGCGCTAATCCTCGACGGCCTCAATCGCGACTTCCACACGCCGGTGGTCGTGGGCTCGGCGCTGTCGGTCGCACTGGCCGTGGTGGCCGACGTGGCCCTTCTCGGAGTCGAGCGGACCCTGACCCCGTGGTCGCGCCGGCGGATGCCCACGTGATCGCGCTGGACGTCGCCCACTGGTTCGCCACCGCGTCCCACTGGAGCGGGCCGGACGGCATTCCCGCCCGCCTCGGCGAGCACCTGGTGCTGTCGGCCGAGGCGATGGGTGTCGCCGGGGTGCTCGCCCTGCCTCTGGCCCTCACCCTCGGCCACCTCCAGCGGGCCGAGGTGCTGGCGGGCAGTGTGTCCAACGTCGGTCGGGCCATGCCCTCCTTCGCCATCCTGGTGCTGGCCGCCCAGTTCCGCCCCATAGGCCTCGGAGACACGGCCGCCCTGGTGGCCCTGGTCGCCCTCGCCATCCCGCCGCTGGTGACCAACACCTACGTCGGAGTCCGGTCGGTCGATCCCGAGGTTCGGGAGGCGGCGGTGGCCATGGGCCTGTCGGGCTGGCAGCTGTTGTGGCAGGTCGAGCTGCCCCTCGCCCTGCCCCTGATGCTGGCCGGCATCCGGACCTCGACCGTGCAGGTCATAGCCACCACCACGCTGGCCGCCGAGGTGTCCGCCGGGGGTCTGGGCCGCTACATCGTGGACGGGATCGCCGAGTCCGACTACACCAAGGTGTGGGCCGGGGCCATCCTGGTGGCCGTGCTCGCCCTGGTGGCCGAGGTGGTGCTGGGCCGGGTGCAGGCCCTCGCCGTGCCGGGCCGGGGGCAGGCCCTCGCCCTGCCGGGCGGGGGAGACCGGCCGGGTGGCTCGGGGCCGACGTCGGCCACCGGAACGGAGCCTGTGCCGGCCGACCGGTGAGCTACGGTGCCGGCGCTGGACAAGACGCTTGACAGGCGGTGCCGCTGAGGGCACCACCGGACAGAAGGGCGGGGCGATGGGGCGGCTAGGGCTGTTTGGTTCTTTCCGGGCGGTGGGAGCTGGGCTGCTGGCCCTCGCCCTGGGGCTGTCGGTGGCGGCCTGCGGCGGATCCTCGAACAGCCCTTCCAGCTCGTCCGGCACGGGGGCGTCGGCCAAGGAGTCGATCGTCGTCACCTCGGCCAACTTCAGCGAGGACGAGCTGCTGGCGGACATGTACGCCGACGTGCTCTCCAAGGCCGGCTACAAGGTCACCAAGAAGCTCAACATCGGCACCCGCGAGGTGTACCTCCAGGCGATGGAGCACGGCGAGCTCGATCTCGTGCCGGACTACGTCGGCAGCCTCACCCAGGTGCTGAACACCGACCAGAACGGCCCCAACGCCAACACGACCAAGCCGCTGGCCAGCGGGGATCTCCAGGCGACCCTGGGCAACCTGCGCCCGATGCTCGACAAGGTGGGGCTGGTCGCTCTCGACCCCTCGCCCGCCGCCGACCAGAACGGCTATGGCGTCACCGCCGCCACGTCCTCCCAGGACCACCTGACATCGCTCGACCAGTTGTCCAAGTACAGCCCCCAGTTCGTGTTCGGCGGTCCGCCCGAGTGCCAGACCAGGGCCGACTGCCTTCCCGGGCTCAAGACGGTCTACGGGGCCTCCTTCAAGTCGTTCAAGGCCCTCGACGCCGGCGGCCCGCTGACCCTCAACGCCCTCACCAACGGCGACATACAGGTCGGGGTCGTCTTCACCTCCGACGGGGCGGTGGCGGCCAAGAACCTGGTGGTGCTGGACGACCCCAAGCACCTGGCGCCGGTCGACAACATCCTGCCGGTGATGCGCAAGGCCAAGTACAACAGCGCGGTGGCGGCGCTGATCAACAAGGTGAGCGCGGCCCTGACCACCGACGAGCTGCGGTCGCTCAACAAGCAGATCGGCGTGGACAAGGCCGACCCCGCCACCGTGGCCCAGACCTTCCTCGCCCAGCACGGGCTGTAGGCAGCCGCGGGTAGGGCAACGCCGCCATGACCGACCTGGCGGCCGACGTGGTTGTGGTCGGCCTGGGCCCTGGCGGCGAGCACGTCGCCGGGGTGCTGGCCGAGGAGGGGCTCGAGGTGGTGGGCATCGAGCACCGCCTCGTCGGTGGCGAGTGCCCGTACTGGGGCTGCGTGCCGTCCAAGATGATGATCCGGGCGGCCAACGCCCTGGCCGAGACACGCCGGGTGGGCGCCCTCGCCGGGGCCGCCACCGCCAGTTCGGCCTGGTCGCCGGTGGCCGAGAGGATCCGGCGGGAGGCGACCGACGACTGGGACGACCGGGTGGCGGTCGAGCGGTTCGAGGGCAAGGGGGGAAGGTTCATCCGGGGCCAGGGTCGCCTGGCCGGTCCGGGGCGGGTCCAGGTCGGGGACCTCGAGGTGTCGGCCCGCCGGGCGGTGGTGCTCAACCCCGGCACCGAACCGGCGGTGCCCCCCGTGCCGGGTCTGGCCGAGTCGGGCTACTGGACCAACCGCCAGGCGGTGGAGACCGAGGAGGTGCCGGAATCGCTGGTGGTGCTGGGCGGGGGCGCCATAGGCCTGGAGCTGGGCCAGGTCTTCTCCCGCTTCGGTGCCCGGGTGAGCGTGGTCGAGGCGGCCGAACGGCTCCTGCCCCTCGAGGAGCCCGAGGCGGGGGAGCTGGTGGCGAGGGTCCTCGAGTCCGAAGGCGTCGCCGTCCGGGTCGGCGCCGGAGCCGCCTCGGTCGATGGCGGGCCGGCCTCCGGGGTGCGGGTGACGCTGGCCGACGGGACCCTCCTCGAGGGTGACCGCCTTCTGGTCGCTACCGGCCGGCGGGCCCGGCTGGCCGAACTGGGCCTCGAGACCGTCGGGCTAGACCCGGCGGGTCGCGCCGTCGAGGTCGACGAGCTCATGCGGGCCGCCCCGGGCCTGTGGGTCATCGGAGACGTGACCGGCAAGGGCGCCTTCACCCACATGTCGATGTACCAGGCGGGCATCGCCGTCGCCGACATCCTGGGGCGGGAGGGCCCGCCCGCCCGCTACCACGCCGTGCCCCGGGTCACCTTCACCGATCCGGAGGTGGGCAGTGTGGGGCTGACGGAAGCCGAAGCGCACTCCCAGGGGGTCGACGTGGTCAGCGCCCTGTCGCCCCTGCCCGAGTCGGCCCGGGGCTGGATCCACAAAGTGGGCAACGACGGGTTCATCAAGCTGGTGGCCGACCGCCGCCGGGGAGTTCTGGTGGGGGCGTCATCAGTCGGCCCTTCGGGTGGCGAGGTCCTGTCGATGCTGACCCTCGCCGTCCACGCCGGGCTGGGCCTCGAGGTCCTGCGGTCGATGATCTACGCCTATCCCACCTTCCACCGGGCGGTGCAGGACGCGCTGGACCGCCTGGGCGCCTCCTCCTGAGCGGCCGGCCCGTCGGAGCCCCCGGGGACCGGCTGCTACCTTCGCCCGCATGACATCGGAGCCCGGCGGGACGGCACCGGTGACCGAGGTTCGCCCGGGGCGGGACCGCTACAAGTGGGTGGCGTTGTCCAACACGACCCTCGGCGTGCTTATGGCGACCATCAACCAGTCGATCCTCCTGATCGCCCTGCCCGACATCTTCCGCGGCATCCACCTCGACCCCCTGGTGCCGGCCAACACCGGCTACCTCCTCTGGATGCTGCTGGGGTTCATGGTCGTCGCCGCCGTGCTGGTGGTGAGCCTGGGCCGGGTGGGCGACATCTTCGGCCGGGTGCGGATGTACAACCTGGGCTTCGTGGTCTTCACCGTCTTCTCCATCCTGCTGGCGGTGACCTGGATGAAGGGCACCCCGGCTGCCCTGTGGCTGATCCTGGGCCGGGTCGGCCAGGGTCTTGGGGCGGCGTTCCTGATGGCCAACTCCTCGGCCATCCTGACCGACGCCTTTCCGGCCGACGAGCGCGGTCTGGCCCTGGGGATCAACAACGTGGCCGCCATCGCCGGATCGTTCATCGGGCTGGTCGTGGGCGGCCTGTTGGGCCCGGTGTCCTGGCACCTGGTGTTCATCGTGTCGGTGCCCTTCGGCGTGTTCGGGACGGTCTGGGCCTACCTGAAGCTGCGGGACCAGGGAGTGCTCACCCCGGCCCGCATCGACTGGTGGGGCAACCTGACCTTCGCCGTCGGGCTGATCACCGTGCTGGTGGGGATCACCTACGGGATCATGCCGTACGGCGGCCACACCATGGGATGGACCAACCCCGTCGTCGTCGGCGCCCTGGTGGGTGGCGTCGTCGTGCTCCTCCTCTTCGCGGTGATCGAGACGAAGGTGCCCTCGCCGATGTTCCGGCTGCCGCTGTTCCGCATCCGGGCCTTTTCCGCCGGCAACGTCGCCGGGCTGCTGGCCGGCCTGGGCCGGGGCGGGCTGATGTTCATGCTGATCATCTGGCTGCAGGGCATCTGGCTGCCCCAGCACGGCTACAGCTTCGAGCGCACCCCCCTGTGGGCCGGCATATACATGCTGCCGCTGACCGCCGGGTTCCTGATCTCCGGCCCCATCGCCGGCCGTCTGGCCGACCACTTCGGAGCCCGTCCATTCGCCACCGGGGGGATGGTCGGGGCGGCAGCCACCTTCGTCCTGCTCGAGGTGCTGCCGGTGAACTTCCCCTACTGGGCCTTCGCCACCTTGATCCTGGCCAACGGTCTGGCCATGGGCCTGTTCGCCGCCCCCAACCAGACCGGCATCATGAACAGCCTGCCTCCCGACCAGCGGGGCTCCGGCGCAGGCATGGCCGCCACCTTCACCATGTCCTCCATGGTCCTGTCGATGGGCCTCTTCTTCAGCCTGATGGTGCTTGGCCTGGCCGCCAGCCTGCCCCACACCCTCTACACCGGCCTCACCGCCCAGGGCGTGCCGTCCGCCCAGGCGGCCGGCATCGCCAAGCTGCCACCGGTCGGCAGCTTGTTCGCCGCCTTCCTCGGCTACAACCCGATAAAGACGTTGCTGGGCCCGACCCTCGCCCACCTGCCGGCGGCCAGGGCCGCCTACCTCACCGGCCGCAGCTTCTTTCCCCAGCTGATCTCCGGGCCGTTCCGCCAGGGTCTGCACGAGGCCTTCGACTTCGCCGCCGGCGCCTGCGTTGTGGCGGCGGTGGCCTCGTGGCTGCGGGGGGGCAAGTACCACCACCAGGAGGAGGCCCCGACCCATCTGGTGTCGGCCGGCTACGTCGAGGACGGCCGCCTCGACATGGAGGTTGGGGCCGCCGCCGGGGGCTCGGGCGCCGACTGAGCCCGGCGTCGTGGCCCGGTCGGCTACTGGCGCCGGCCCCGCTCGAGGATGGCCGCCCGCCTGCGCTCCACCTCGGACGGGTCGAAGCCCCGCTCCTGCCACCGGCGGGCCGCCTCGGCCTCCAGCCGCAGCCCCTCGGCCCCGCCGCCGGCGGCGGCGATGCGCCGGTAGGAGGCCAGCAGGTTGGTGGCGCTGTCCACGTCGTTGCCCACCGCGTCGGCGGCCAGGGCCAAGGTGAACGGCATCAGGGACTCGTGGGCCACCACGTGGTTGACCAGGCCGGAGCTCAGGGCCTCGTCGGCCCCCATGAAGTTGCCGGTCATGCTCATCTCGATCGCCCGGGCCAGGCCGACCCTCCGGGGCAGGAGGACCGACAGTCCCCACCCGGGCATGATGCCCACCCGGGCGTGGGTGTCGCCGAACTTGGCCCGGTCACTGGCCACCAGGAAGTCGCAGTTGAGGGCCAGCTCGAGGCCTCCGGTCACCGCCGCCCCGTTGACCGCCCCGATGACCAGCTTGGACAGCTCGGGCCAGGGCGAGCGGACGGTGTCGGCCGCACCCAGGTTCCGGCCGCCCGAGCCCAGCTCCTTGAGGTCGAGGCCGGCGCAGAAGGCGGGATCACTGCCCGTCAGCACCACCACCGACACCTCCGGGTCCTGCTCGGCCGCCGCCATCGCCTGCCGCAGTGAGGCGATGAGCGAGGACGACAGGGCGTTGCGGACCTCGGGCCGGTTCAGGGTGACGGTGCACACGCCGGCGCTTACGGAATAGAGGAGCTCGCTCACCGCCCGATCTTGTCCCATCGGTGCCGACCTTGCCGGGCCGGCGGCCAGGTGGTAAGCGAGCGGGCAACACGAGACGGAGGCGAGACGATGGACTTCGATCTGCCCAAGGAGCTGGCCGACTACCTGGTCGAGCTGGACGAGTTCATCGAGGCCGCCATCAAGCCTCTGGAGGCCCAGGACGACAACGTCCGGTTCTTCGACCACCGCCGCGAGGACGCCCGCACCGACTGGGACCGGGGGGGACTGCCCTCGGAGGAGTGGGAGGCCCTGCTGGCCGAGGCCCGCCGCCGGGCGGACGCCGCCGGGCACTACCGCTACGCCTTCCCCGCCGAGTACGGCGGGCGGGACGGCACCAACCTCGGCATGGCGGTCATCCGCGAGCACCTGGCCCGCAAGGGCCTGGGCCTGCACTGCGACCTGCAGAACGAGCACGCCATCGTCGGCAACAACGTGGGGCTCCTCTTGATGCTCGAGTACGGCACCGAGGACCAGAAGAAGGAATGGGTGGAGGATCTCGCCGCCGGGCGGAGGGGCTTCGCCTTCGGCATCACCGAGCCGGCCCACGGATCGGACGCCACCTATATGGAGACCAGCGCCGTGCGCGACGGCGACGAGTGGGTCATCAACGGGGAGAAGACCTGGAACACGGGAATCCACCGCGCCACCTACGACCTGATCTTCGCCCGCACCTCGGGCCGGCCGGGCGACGGCGACGGCATCACCTGCTTCCTCGTGCCCACCGACAGCGAGGGCTTCCGGGTCGAGGAGTACCTGTGGACGTTCAACATGCCGACCGACCACGCCCACATCACCCTCACCGACGTGCGGGTCCCGCACTCGTCCGTCTTCGGGGGGGAGGGCCGCGGCCTGGCCGTGGTCCAGCACTTCTTCAACGAGAACCGGATCCGCCAGGCCGCCTCCAGCCTGGGGGCGGCCGAGTTCTGCATCGACCAGGCGGTGGAGTACGCCAAGGCCCGTGCCCCATTCGGCAAGCCCCTGGCCACCAACCAGGCCATCCAGTTCCCCCTGGTTGAGCTCAAGACCCAGTGCGAGATGCTGCGCACGCTCATCCAGCGCACCGCCTGGGGCATGGACCGACACGGGGCCTTCTCGGAGTCGGAGCGGGTCTCGATGTGCAACTACTGGGCCAACCGGCTGTGCTGCGAGGCGGCCGACCGGGCCATGCAGGTCCATGGCGGTCTGGGCTACTCCCGCCACATGCCCTTCGAGCACATCTACCGCCACCACCGCCGCTACCGCATCACCGAGGGCTCGGAGGAGATCCAGATGCGCCGGGTGGCCGGCTACATGTTCGGCTTCATGAGCCAGCGGGAACCCAAGGGGGTGACAACCGCGGCCCGGTGACCGCCGGGCCGTTTGGTTCGGTAGGTGGGCGAGCGGGAAGGAGTCCTCGACCATGGCCGCCCGCCGCACCCAGGTACGCACCTACGCCCAGATCGGGCGCTTGCTGCTCCGCAACCGGTCGGTCGGTTCGGCGGGCGTGGCCGGGGGGACGCCTCATGCCGCCGAGGACGAGCGCCGGGCCGGCGAGCAGCTGGCCGGCGACCTCGAGCGCATGGGCCCCACCTTCGTCAAGCTGGGACAGCTGCTCTCGACCCGCTCGGACCTGCTGCCCGAGCCCTACCTGGAGGCGTTGTCGAGGCTGCAGGACCAGGTGTCGCCGTTGCCGGCCGAGGTCGTCCGGCGGGCCTTCGAGGACGAAATCGGCGCCGGGGTCGGTGACGTCTTCGCCGAGTTCGACGAGACGCCCCTCGGGTCGGCCTCGCTCGGCCAGGTCCACCGGGCGACCACCCGCGACGGGCGGGCGGTGGTGGTCAAGGTCCAGCGGCCCGGCGTGGAGGAGCAGGTGGCAGCCGACGTGGCCACCCTCGGCGAGCTCGCCCGCATGCTCGACGACCACACCGACGCCGGCCGGCGCTTCGGGTTCGCCGACCTGTTCGGCCAGTTCCGCCGGTCGCTGCTGGACGAGCTCGACTACCGCACGGAGGCGGCCAACCTGGTGCGGCTGGGCGAGGTGCTGGCCGACCACCCCCTGGTGGTGGTGCCCCGGCCCATGGAGAGCTTCAGCGGGGCCCGGGTGCTCACCATGGAGCACATCGCCGGGCGCAAGGTCACCGACATCGGTCCCTTCGGACGCCTCGAGCTAAAGGGTGCGGCGCTGGCCGACGGCCTCATCGAGGCCTACCTGGACCAGATCTTCGTCCACGGCTTCTTCCACGCCGACCCGCATCCGGGCAACGTCCTTCTCACCGACGACGGTCGCATCGGCCTGGTCGACCTGGGCATGGTCGGCTACCTGCGCGAGCAGGTGCGCTCAGCGCTGGTGCGCCTGGTGCTGGCCGCCCAGGCCGGGCGGGGGGAGGAGTGCGCCGAGGTGCTGTTCCGCCTCGGGCGCCCGCTGGAGGACTTCGACGAGCCCGGCCTGCAACGGGAGGTGTCCGAGCTGCTGGCCCGGCGCACGGCCGCATCGGTCGGGGAGCTCAGCGGGGGCGAGCTGGTCATGCACCTGTCGCGGGTCTGCGGCGAGTGCGGTCTGCGTCCTCCGGCCGAGTTGGCCATGGTGGCCCGGGCCCTGCTCAGCCTCGAGCGGGTCGCCGTCGCCCTCGATCCCAACTTCGACGCCGGCCAGTCGGTAGCCGACCACGCCGCCGAGCTTCTGAGCCCCCAGCTGAGGCCCAGCCCCTCGGGAGTGGTGGGGGCGCTGCTGGACGCACGCGACTTCGCCGAGCAGCTCCCCGGCCGCATCAACCGGGTGATGGACTCCCTCGCCCACGGCGAGCTGCGGCTGCGGGTGCACGCCTTCGACGAGACCGAAATGCTCAGGAGTCTCCAGAAGCTGGCCAACCGGCTGGCCATGGGACTGGTCATCGCCGCCCTGCTGGTAGGGGCGGCCATTCTCACCCGGGCGCCCAGCTCGTCGCGCATCCTGGGCTACCCCAGCGTGGCCCTGGTGTGCTTCCTGGTGGCGGTGGCCTGCGGTCTGGCCCTCATGGCCTCGATCGTCCTGTCGGACCGTCACGTGAAGCAGCGCTGGCGCCGCCGCCGGCACCGGTGACGCGCCGTCGCCTGGTTGGTCATGGTCCGGTTGCCCGCCATGCCCCCCGGGTAGGTCGGGTCCGGAAGCGGAGCCCGACAACTCCAAGGAGGCCATTGATGGCGAACCAACCCCTGGCGGGCAAGAAGATCGCCTTTCTGACCGCCAACGAAGGTGTCGAGCAGGTCGAGCTCGAGCGGCCGTGGGAGGCGGTGAAGAGCGCCGGCGGCCAGCCGGTGCTGGTCGCGCCCAAGTCCGGCAAGGTGCAGGCCTTCAACCACCTCGACAAGGGCGACGTCTTCACCGTCGACATGACCACCGAGGCGCTGTCGGTGGAGGACTTCACGGGCCTGGTGCTACCGGGCGGTGTCGCCAACCCCGATCAGCTGCGCACCGACGCCCCCGCGGTGCAGTTCGTGCGTCGGTTCTTCGAGGCGGGAAAGCCGGCGGCCGCCATCTGCCACGGACCCTGGACCCTGGTGGAGGCGGGCGTGGTGCAGGGACGGACCCTGACCTCGTGGCCCAGCCTCAAGACCGACATAACCAACGCTGGTGGTCGCTGGGTCGACGAGCAGGTCTTTGTCTGCACCGGCGGCCCGAACACCCTGGTCACCAGCCGGAAGCCGGACGACCTCGCCGCCTTCTGCGCCAAGTCGGTCGAGGCGTTCGAGACCGGGGCGAAGCAGGCCCGGGCGGCCTGAGCACCGGCCCCGGTTCGCCGGGCCCCGAGCCTCGCCGCCCCGCTCGGCCCCGTTAGCGCCCCGCCCTACCGGTAGGCGGCGGCCTGTATGTCGTACAGCTCGGCGTACAGGCCGCCGGCGGCGGCCAGCTCCTCGTGGCTGCCGACCTCGACCACCCTGGACCCGTCGAGGACGACGATCAGGTCGGCCATGCGCACGGTGCTGAAGCGGTGGGAGACGAGGAGCGTGATGCGCCCGTTGTCCGGGGCCGGCCGCGGCGAGGACCGGTCGGATCGGCGGGCGGCGGCGGCGGCGCGCTCGAACAACTGGTGCTCGGTTTCGGCGTCCAGGGCCGCGGTCGGCTCGTCGAGGACAAGCAGCAAGGGCTCCTCGCGCATGAAGCCGCGGGCCAGGGCGATCTTCTGCCACTGGCCGAAGCTCACATCCACTCCGTCGCTCCATGTCGGTCCCAGCTGGGTGTCGAGCCCGGAGCTCAGGGCCGACACCACGTCGTCGGCCCCGGCCCGCCCGACGGCGGCGGCCACGGCCGGGCGGTCGTCCAGATGGGGCAGGTCGCCCAGGCCGACCGACTGGCCGGCCATCAGCTCGAAGCGGAAGAAGTCCTGGAAGGCGCCGGCCAGACGGGACCGCCAGTCCTCGGTGCGCACGCTCTCCAGCGCCACCCCGTCCACGGTGATGCACCCGGCTACCGGTCGGTACAGCTTGCACAGCAGCTTGACCAGGGTGCTCTTGCCTGCGCCGTTCTCGCCCACCAGCGCCACCACCGCCCCCGCCGGCAGGTGCAGGTCGACGTCCTCCAGCACCAGGCGCTCGGTGCCCGGGTAGGCGAAGCTCACCCCCTCGAGGCGGATGCCGTCCTGGAGCCGCTCCGGGGCGGGCCGGTCGGCTCCCTCGGTCAGGGCCTCCACGTAGCGCTCCAGCCAGACCAGCCGGCGCGACCCGTCGAGCCAGGTGCCCCGCAGGAATCCGATCTCGCCCACCGTGGCCCCGATGTAGGACGACAGCCTCGAGCCGGCCGCCAGCACCAGCAGCACGTCGCCGACCGGGCGGTGCAGGACCGAGGTGACCATGACCACGGCCCCGACGTATGCCGCCCCGAAGACGGCCCAGGCCAGCGAATGCCAGGCGGCGCTCCGCCAACGGGCCGACGCCATCGGCCGGTACCACTCCTCCCACGCCTGCCGGCGCCGGCGGACCAGGTAGTCGCCGATGCCGGTGACCCTCACCTCCTTGGCCGCCGCCACCGTGGTGGCGGTGAGGAACAGGTGCTTGGCCAGGCGGTCGTGGGGCGCCACCCGCTCCTGGGTGACCCTCTCCACCGCCGGCCGCCATCCCGAGGTCAGCACGGTCGGCAGGGCGAAGACCGAGAGCAGCGCCAGGGCCGGGTGGATGGAGGCGATCAGCCCGATGGTCAGGCCGAGCCGCACGATCCAGCCGCAGGTGGAGAACAGCGACATGTACATGTGGTCCAGCACGAAGACCTGGTCCCGCAGAACGGCCAACCGGTCGAGGTAGTCGGGCCGCTCCTGGTGGGCGATCGTGCTCACCGACGCCTGCAGGCCGGCCACGTGGGACTCGAGGGCGATGGTCACCCTGTCGCGGAAGCGGCGCTGCACCCGGGTGGAGATCACCCGGAGGAACCAGGTCCCAGCGGCCGACACGGCGAGGCCGAGGGCCGCCCCGACCAGCAGGGACCGGTCGTGGCGCACGACGCCGTTGCCCAGCAGCTTGAGCCACAGGGCCATCAGGGCGTCCGGAACCGCCGCCACCAGCGACAGCACGAAGGCGGCGACGATCAGGACCGGCTCGTTGCGGTAGCCCAGGCGGCACAGCCGCCACATCGAGGACAGGGCGGGAGGTACCTCGTCAGGCGAGGACGTCATAGGCCTGCCCCTCCTCGTCGGCGACGGCCTCGAAGCGGCGGGCCTGGAGGTCGAACATGGTGCGGTAGCGCCCGCCCAGCTCCATGAGCTCGGCATGGGTGCCGAGCTCGACCACCGCGCCGCGCTCGAGCACGCATATGCGGTCGGCGTGGCGGACCGTCGAGAACCGGTGCGATATGAGGATGGTGGTGACGGCGCGGGTGGCGCTGAGTATGCGGTCGAAGATCTCCGCCTCGCCCCGGACGTCGAGCTGGGCGGTGGGCTCGTCGAGGAGGACGACCCCCGCCCCCAGGCGCACCGCGCACAGCGCCCGGGCCAGCGCCACCCGCTGCCACTGGCCCCCGGACAGGTCGGTGCCCCCCTGGTAGCCCTTGGCCAGGGGGGTGTCGAGCGACGCCAGCCCGGCCGCCCCGGCCTCCTCGAGGCAGGCCATGACGACGTCGTCGGGGGCACCGCCGGGGGCGACGTTGTCGCGCAGGGGCAGCTCGAAGCGGATGAAGTCCTGGAACACGGCCGTCACCCGCGACCGCCACGAGTCGGGGTCGAGCAGGCGGAGATCGGTCCCGTCGATCTCGACCGCGCCAGCCTGGGGGTCGTAGAGCCGGCACAGCAGCTTGGCCAGCGTGGTCTTGCCGGCGCCGTTCTGGCCCACGATGGCGAGCGAGGTCCCGGCCGGAATCTCCAGGTCGAAGCCGTCCAGCACCCGGCGGGGGGCGTGGGGATAGGCGAAGCCGACCTGGCGGAACCGGATGCCGGTGGCGGGCAGCCCGTCGGCCGAGCCGATGCCGGGGGCGAGGCGGCCGCCCTCACGCATGGCGGGCTCGAGCCGGAGTACCGCCGCCACCGGGGCGGAGGCTCCGTCGAGGGCCCAGTTGAGCCCGCCGAAGGCGATGAGGCTGGTGCCCACGGCGACCTGGGCGAAGACCACCAGCCGGTCGAGACGGAGCTGACCACCGGCGGCGGCCTCGGCCAGCGCCCAGAAGACGACCAGGTTGGCCCCCGTCACCAGGAGAAGGCTGAGCAGGACCGAGCGTTCGCGGAGCCGGGTGGCCCGGTACTGCAGATCGAACAGCCGCCGCCGCCGATCGATGAAGCGCTCCAGGGTCCAGCCCACCAGGCCGAACAGGCGCAGCTCCTTGGCGGCGGGCGGATCGACGGCCAGGCGGTAGGCGTAGTCGGCGTGGCGCTGGGCCTCCCGCACTTCGTCGGTGTTGCGGTCCCGCCACACCGAGCTCTCCCGCAGCAGCCAGTGGGTGGAGATCCACGACCCGCCCAGCAGGACGGCCGCCCACCACGAGTAGCCGAACAGCACGATGGCCGAGGACAGACCTCCAAGCAGGTCGACCAGGCCGGAGGCGATGAAGTCCATGTTCAGATGCATGGGGGGCCCGGTCATGCCGAAGTCGAACTCGCGGGCCACGGTCAGGTCGCCGATCAGGGTGGGGTCCTCGAGGTGGCCGACCCCGGCGGGCCCTACGCAGGCCTCGGCCAGCCGGTCGTAGAGCCAGGCCGCCACCCGGCTGCCGAGGTTGGCGCTGATGGCCTGGTGCAGCGGGGCGAGGACCTGCAGGGCCACGAAGGTCGCCCCGATGAAGGCGAGGGGAACGACCAGGGAGCCGTTGCGCTCGACCGCTCCCACCACCACACCCATCCCGACCGAGAACACCGCCGGCAGCACGCCCCGGAGGCCCAGCACCGTCCACCACGCCACGGCCAGGGGCCGGTCGGCCCTGGTCAGCGAGGTGAAGAACTTCCACTCCTGGCGGGAGGTGAGTCGTGCCACTGGCCAGTCCCGTGATCGGCGGCGGGGGGCGCTCACGCTACGGGATCGGGGGCCGCCGGCGCCGGGCCCGGGCCGGTCCGACTCAGTCGCCCGCCTCCTCGAGCACCGCCTCCACG
>Ga0209810_1003919_pt1 | contig 14945 bp, 13 predicted proteins | sample Coa_R1_7_FD_187159 | JGI IMG/M metagenome (GOLD analysis project Ga0209810, IMG submission 187159) | Surface soil microbial communities from Centralia Pennsylvania, which are recovering from an underground coalmine fire - Coalmine... | ecosystem: Environmental > Terrestrial > Soil > Unclassified...
GAGGGATGAGCCGGATCTCGTCCACCTTGATCTGGCCGGGGTGGTCGTCCTCCCAGTAGTCGGGGTGGCGCTCCAGCGGCGCCTCGGGGAGCAGCGCCGAGGCCAGCGCCCGGGCCACGGTCATCTTGCCCAGGGAGGGCTCGCCCACCAGCAGGTAGGCGTGGGCCAGGCGGCCCGAGGCCAGCTGGCGGGCGAGCAGCCGCTTCACCGCCCGGTGGCCGACGACGTCGGGGAAGGGATCGGCGGCGACGGACGGCACGATCTCCTCGGCGGGAGCGGACGACACGATCTCTAAGCGTAAAGGGAGCGCGGCCGAGGGCGTACGGCGGATGGGATCAGCCGCGAGGGAGGCTCGCCGGCCCCGGGGCCACCGGCACGGGCGCGGTGAAGAACCGTCCGTGCCCGCGGGGGAAGGGCGCCGCCGGTGGGGGTCGCCGAGGCAACCCGCCCGGACCGGCCGGATGCGGGGCCAGGACCAGGCCCGCGATCCCGAGGCCGATCCAGGCCGCCACCAGGCCGATGGCCAGCCCGACCACGATGCCGGCCAGCAGCCGCTCCACCACCCGCCCCGCGTCACCCACGCCGGAGGACCTCCCGCCTCGCCTCGTACTCCTCCCGCCCGATCTCCCCGCGCGCGTAGCGCTGGCGCAGGATCTCCAGCGCGTCGCCGGACCCGGGCCGGCGGCCGGCGCGGACCACGATCCAGGCCGCCAGGGCGACGACGAGCAGGACCACCGGCAAGCCCGGATAGGGGCGAAACGGGAACCAGAAGGGGAAGGAGGGGAGGAGCGCGGGCCCAGGGGCGAGGACGGGACCGTGGAGAGCCCGCAGCGCCAGGGGCAGGACCCCGAGCCCGGCCAGCACCAGCCCGACCACGAGCCCGATCGCGAACGGCCAGAGGGCGCCGCCCCCGGGGGTGGGGGGCGGCGGGGCCGGAGGCAGGGCCGTCGGTCGGGCGGGGGAGTCGGGTCCGGCCTGCTCGCTCATGCCCGCAGACTACCGGCCGTCGGCCGGGAAGGTGTGAACGAGTTGTCAAGGGCGGCCCCGGCCGGACGGCGACGCCTCCCCAGGCCGACCACCGCCGGCAGGCGGTGCCAGGGCGCCGGCAGAGGGCGGGCCGGGGGGCGGCCGCGAGCTCCGGCACGCCGGGGCCGCCGCCGGCCGCGCCGGGGCTCAGGCTCCCCGGTCCCGCTCCAGCCGGGATGGGGCGCCGGCGTCGAAGGCGTCGCGAACCGCGTCCCCGAGCAGGTTGAAGGCGAGGACGCTGATCATGATGGCAAGGCCCGGGAAGGCGCCGAGCCACCAGGCCGTGAGGACGTAGGTGCGGCTGTCGGCCAGCATGGTGCCCCACTCCGGGGTCGGGGGCTGGGCGCCGAGACCGAGGAACCCCAGCCCCGCCACCTCCAGAATGGAGATGCCGAAGAGGAGGGTGGCCTGGGCGATGGCGGGCGGGGCCACGTTGGGCAGGGCGTGCCGGAGCACGATCCCGGTCCGGCCCACCCCCAGCGCCCGGGCGGCCTCCACGTACTGCTCCTCGCGCACGGCCAGCGCCGCGCTCCGGACCAGGCGCGCGAACTGGGGGACGTAGACCACCCCGATGGCGATCACGGCCGGGGTGAGGCCCGTCCCCAGGATGGCGATCACCACCATCGCCAGCAGAAGGTAGGGGAAGGCGAGGAGCATGTCCACGACCCGCATCACGACCGCGTCCACCCAGCTCCGAGAGAAGGCGGCCACGAGCCCGAGGAGGGAGCCGAAGCACAGCGCCACCGCATCGGCCAGAAGCCCCACCAGCATGGCCAGCCTGGCCCCGGCCAGGATGCGGCTCAGGATGTCGCGACCGAACTGGTCGGTGCCGAGCCAGTGATGAAGGGAGGGCGGTTGGAGCTGGTCGGAGAGCTGCTGTGCGATCGGGTCGTAGGGGGCGAGCAAGGGCCCCACCAGCGCCATCAGCACCAGTCCCGCCACCATGGCCAGGCCGAGCGCGTGCCGGCGGCGTGCGGTGAGCGCGCGCCACGCGCCCACCACCGCCGGCGGCCGCGGCAGCAGATCGGGGGCCGCGTCCCGCCCCCGTCCGAACAGCTCCTCGGCCACCTCAGCCCGGCCTCTGGCGGGGGTCGAGCAGGCCGTAGCTCAGGTCCACGATCAGGTTGATGACCGTGAACACCACCGCCGTGAGCACGACCATGGCCTCGATCACCGGGTAGTCGCGAGAGAGGATGGCGTTCACCGCCACCCGGCCCAGCCCGGGCAGCGCGAACACGGTCTCGGTCAGGATGGCGCCGCTGAGCAGGGTCCCGAACTGGAGGCCGACGGTGGTGACGACCGGGAGCAGGGCGTTGGGCAGCGCGTGCCGGTAGAGCACCCGGGCCCGGCTCGCCCCCTTGGCCCGCGCCGTCTGCACGTAGGGGTTGCGGAGCACCTCGAGCACGCTGGCCCGGGTGATCCGGGCGATCACCGCCGTGGGTAGGAGGGCCAGGGTCAGGACCGGGAGCACGAGGTGCCAGAGCACGTCGCCCAGCGCCGGCCAGTTGCCGGTCAAGAGGCCGTCGAGGAGGGGGATGCCGGTGATCCGGTCCAGCTCGACCCCGGAGGAGAGGACACCCCCGATCGGGAACAGCCGCAGGACGCTGCCTCCGAGCAGCAGGAGGAGCAGGCCGGTCCAGAAGACGGGGGCGGAGGTGCCGACCATGGTGACCAGCATCGCCGCCCCTTCGGCGATCCCCCCGGCGCGGGTGGCGGAGACGATCCCGAGCCAGCCGCCGGCGGCGACCGCCACCGCCAGCGCCAGCACGGCCAGCTGGAAGGTGAGCGGGAACGCGGTCAGGACCTCCTGCACGGCCGGCCGCCGGGTCTGGAGCGAGATGCCGAAGTCGCCTCGCACCGCCGAGGACAGGAACCGCCAGTACTGGACCCAGAGCGGATCGTCGAGCCCGAGCTGCCGCCGGATCTCCGCGATCTGCTGCGGCGTGGCCTTCTCCCCGCCGATCATCTGGGCGACGTCGCCGGGGACCACGTGCAGGGCGATGAACGTGATCACGGTCACCCCCAGGACGACGACCAGGGCCTGCAGCAGGCGGCCGGCGACGTATCGGGCCATGCCCTACTTGCCGAGCCAGACCCGGTGCATGCCGAAGTACATCTCGGTGGGGTTGAGCAACAGCCCTCGGACCTTCTTGGAGGCCGCGCGCACCTGCTTCACGCTGTTGAGCCAGACCCAGGGCGCGTCATCCCAGATCGTCTTCTGGACCTGCTGGTAGAGCTCCACCCGTTTCGACTGGTCGGTGATGGTCCGCGCCTGGTCCAGGATCCGGTCGACGGCCGGGTTCGAGTAGTGGGCCTGGTTCCCGGCCGGTATCCCGGAGGTCCCGTAGAGGGGCGACAGGAAGTCGTCCGGGTCGCCGTTGTCCCCGGACCAGCCGGTCAGCGCCATGTCGGAGAGGGCGCGATCGCGGACCTTGGCCAGGTACGCGGTCCACTCCAGCTGCCGGAGGGTCACGTTGACGCCCGCCTTCTGGAAGTCGGCCTGGAGGGCCGTGCCCAGTCGGGTGCCGCCGGCCGGGTTGTAGCCACGGGTGGTGTTGTAGACCCACATGGTGAGGTCGAGGCCGTTCCCGTAGCCGGCCTCCCGGAGCAGCTGCTTGGCCTTTTCGAGGTTCTGCGGGTACGGCGCCAGGGAGGTGCTCGTCCCCCACTCCACGGTCGGCATGGGGGCCCTCATGGGCGGCGCCAGGCCGGCGAACAGGTACTTGTTCAGGCTGTCCTTGTCGACCGCGTAGTTGAGCGCCTGCCGCACCCGCCTGTCGTCGAACGGCTTGTGGTCGACCGGCAGGGCCACGCCCAGCACCACCAGGCCGGGCTGGGTGAGCAGCTGCAGGTTCGGATCCTGTTGGATGACCTTCACCTGCTCGGGGGAGACGTCCGTGAGCACGTCGACCTCGCCGTTGCGCAGCTTGAGCAGCGCGGTCGAGGCGTCCGGCACCACCTGGTACACGATCTGGTCCAGATGCGGTTTGCCGCCCCAGTAGTCGGGGTTCGCCTTGAGCGTGATGTGGTCGTTCGGCACCCACTCCACGAAGACGAACGGCCCGGTGCCGACCGGATGCTGCTGGAGGCCGTACCCGTACTTGTCGACCGCGGCCGGGCTGGTCACGCCCGACCAGACCATGGCCAGGTTGGTGAGCAGGGTGGCGTCTGGCGCCTTCAGCTCCACCCGCACCGTGGAGGCGTCGACCTTGGTGTACGAGCGGACGCCACCGAAGGTGAAGTCCACGAAGCTGTCGATGCCCTGCTGGTTCCCGTAGTAGTGAGGGTTCTGCTTGTTGAGCAGGCGATCGAGCCAGGCGACCACGGCGTCGGCGTCGAAGGGCGAGCCGTCGTGGAAGCGCACCCCCTTGCGGAGGTGGAAGGTGTACGTGGTGGCGTCCGGGGAGACGTCCCAACTCTCGGCCAGCCCGGGCGCGATCTCGGTGGTCCCGGGTTTGTAGGAGGTGAGGCCGTCGTAGATCGCGGACATGACGTAGCCGGCGTTGTTGTTCAGGACCGACTCCGGGTCGAGGCCGTTGGCGTCGGCGCCGATGGCGATCCGAAGCGTGCCCCCCGCCCGCGGCGTGCCGCCGCCCTGGCCGGCGCCGTAGGGCTGACCGGATCCGCAGCCGCTCAGCAAGAGGTCGAGCGGGCCGAAGGCGGTGGCGGCCAGCCCCACGCCGGCAGCGCCGTACAGGAACCGGCGCCGGGTCATCCTCCCTGGTTGCATCCTCTCCTCCTCGGATCCGTTGCCCATGATCACCTCCCTCCATTCGGATGAGTCCGCTCGGATGGGTCCTCGCCTCCCTCACCCCCGCCGGCCGCGGCCCGCGACCGTGCGCCGGGGAGGGTCCGGCCGGCGCACGGCGGAGAGGCGCACCGCGCTCATTGGGCCACCGCGACGCCCAGCAGGGGGTCGCCATGGTTGATGGCCAGGGACGTCACCAGGAACAGCACCGGGCCGCTGGCCGGCGCCCGCAGCCGGCGCAGGGGCTCCCCGAAGAGATCCCGGATCTCGCCCACGGGCTGGCCCTCGCTCACCTCCTCGCCGACCGCGATCGACGGGTGGAAGGTCCCGGACGCATCGGCGTAGAGCCAGCTGAAGCGGCTGAACTCGCGCCGTGGGCCCCGTCCGGGCGGCGGCACGCCGGGCAGCATCCCCAGGTGTGCCAGCACCGCCCTCACCCCCTCCAACAGACGCTCCACCGACCGCTGCTCGTAGACGCCTTGCTGCCCGACCTCGGCGAGCAGGGCCGGCACCCCGCGCAGCGCGGCGTTGGCGTAGGCGGTGCCGGGCAGGTCGACGCTCCGGCCAGCGATCACGTGCTCGATCCCGAACGCCTCGGACAGGCTGCGGGAGGCCCGGTCCACCTCCTCCCGGCCGGTCAGGTGGTAGCCGGCGAAGGGAACCAGGGCCTCGATCATGTCCCCGCAGTGGAGGTCGACGTAGGCGTCGCAACCGACGATCACCTGCTCCAGCAGGAAGTGCGCCACCCGCTCCGAGGCCGAGCCGTCGGGCGAGCCGGGGAAGGAGCGGTTCAGGTTCCGCCCGTCCCTGGGGTTGACGTAGATGCTGCGGACGAAGAAGCCAGGGGTGTTCACCAGCGGGACCACGATCACGGTGCCGGCGAGACGGCCCGGATCCAGCTCCCGGGCGAGGCGGGTCGCCGCCTCGATGGGCGGGTACTCGGCGGCGTGGATGCCGGCGCTCACGGCCAGGGTCGGTCCCGCAGCCCGTCCCCGGACCACGAACGCCGGCATCTCCCAGGGCGGCTCCAGCCCGGGGACCCGGACCATCCCCCTCGCCACCTCCCCGGGCGCCGGGTCGAGGTGGGCGACGCCGGCCCTGCTCACCGCGGCTCCCCGGCCGCCGGCCCAGACGCGGCCGGCTCGGTCAGGTCGTCCCAGCTCATCCTCCTGCCCTCCTCCAAGTCGTGGATCGGTGTCGTGGATCGGACCCGGCCAGTGTCGATCGAGGGCCGGGTCGAGGCCAGGGCGCGCGCCCTCCCGCCGCGGCATCCCCGCCCGGCTGCCGACCTCGCTCCGCCGTCGCCGAAACACCGGGGCGCGCGGGACGCCGGTCCTGACCTCGATCCGCCCTCGGGAGAAGCGCGCCATCGCCTCGACGGCCGGCTCTCGGTCGTCCCCGGTGGTCGCGGGGCCGGACGCCCCCGAGGTCCTCTACGCCGACGCCGGACAGCTCGGGAACATCCGTCCCCTCCCGGACCCGCCGGTACCCGGCCCACCCCGCGCCCAGCCGGCGCGGGCTCTCGTGGACGGGGACGTCGACCCGGGCGATGGCGAGGCGTGGCCCGGCCCCGACCGCAGACCGACCCACCGGTGCTCGCTGACCGCCATCCCCAGCGGCCCCGCCGCCCGCGCCAGGAGCGCGGGCCGGGCCCCGACCCCAGGGCTGCCGCGCGCCGGTGACGGGGAGCCGCTGGGGGCGCACGGCCCGCGCCCGCCCCCGGTCACGGCCCGCCGGCCGGAGGCCGAGGCCGCCGGTGCCGCCCGGCCGGCGGGGCACCCGCCCGCGGCCTCGGAGGGGGGCGCCGGTCCGACAGAGCGGCGACCGACCCGAGCCCGGCCCCGAGGTGGAGGCGCTCATCCCATCCACGCCCCGCCATCGACGCTGAGGGTCTGGCCGGTGCACCACCCGGCCCGGTCGGAGGCGAAGAAGAGCACCGCCCAGGCGATGTCCTCGGGCGTGCCCAGACGTCCCAGCGGGATGCTCCTCAGCAGCGCCGCCTGCCCCTCGGCCCCGTAGGCGTCCCACTGCCGCCGCGTGGCCGGGTTGCTCAGCACGAAGCCGGGGGCGACGCCGTTGACCGTGATCTGCCAGGGGCCCAGCTCCCGGGCCAGCTGGCGGGTGAGCCCGATCTGGCCGGCCTTGGCGCTGGCGTAGGCCTGGATGCCGGTGAGGCTGGTGCTCCGCCCCGCGCCCGAGGAGATGTTGACGATGCGTCCGTAGCCACGCTCTTTCATGAACGGCACCACCGCCCGGCAGCACAGGAAGGTGCCGGTGAGGTTCACCGCCACGATGGCGTTCCACTCCTCGGCCGTCACCTGCTCGACCGGCTTCCCCACCTGGCCGAGCACGCCCCCGGCCACGTTGACCAGGATGTCGACCGAACCTTCGGCGGTGACCATCTCCTCCACCAGGCCCCGGACCTGGTCGTCCCGGGTGACGTCCAGCGGCCGGGACCGACAGCGCCCCCCGGCCCGCTCGCAGGCGCGGGCGGTCGCCGCCGCCTCCTCGGCGAGCACGTCGACGGCCCAGACCGAGGCCCCACACCGCGCCAGCTCCACGCAGATCGACCGGCCGATGCCGTGGGCGGCGCCGGTCACGAGCGCCGCCCGCCCCTCGACGCCGGAGCCGGAGCTAGAGCCCATCGATCCGCCGGCGCCTCCCCTCCGCTACCGGCGTGGTGACGGGGCCGCGCCCGGCGACCGGCGGCAGAGGCCGGCCGCCGAGGCGGACGCCGCCCGGAACCGCGGGCGGGCAGGGGACCATCCCGTAGGCCACGACCGGGAAGACGACCGCGCCCAGCGGCTCGGCCGCCTCCACCGCGACGCGTTCGGCGAGCAGCACGTCGGTGGCCAGGCTGAGGTGGGCGTGCTGCTCGACGCTCCCCAGGGGGACGACGGCCCGGTCGTCGCGGGTCAGGTGGTCGGCGACGTGCATCCAGTTCAGGTCAGCGATCTTCAAGGGCATCCTCTCGATCGGTCGTCCGGCCCGGCCGGTCCACTTCGCCGATCGTGACCCGACCGGCCTCGTAGACACCGTCCAGCGCCCGTGAGAGCGCGTAGGCCCGGCGGGAGGTCAGGGCGGTGACGGCCGTGACCAGGGCGTTGACCACCGCGATCGGGGCGGCCAGAGAGTTGTTGATGGTGGCCGCGTCGGTGGGCGCCAGCAGCGTGAAGCGGGCCAGCCGGGCCAGGGGTGAGGCATGGCTGTCGGTGATGGCGATGGAGCGGTTCGTCCGCCCGGTCGCGACCTCGAAGAGGTGGACGGTGGACCCGACATACCGCCAGAACCCGATGGCCACCACCGACGAGGCCGGGCTCAGGGTGGCGACGTCGGTCGCGGCCAGCACCGGGTCGGGGCGAGTGCGAGCGGGGACGCCGGCCAGCTCGAGCAGGTGGGCGAGCACGGTGGCAACGGGGGCGGACATGCCGGCCCCCAGCACCACCACTCGGTCGCTGGCCGCGACCGCCGCCGCCACCTGCTGGACCAGGTCCTCGCCGTTCATCGCCGCCGCGGCCTGGATGTTGCGCAGGTCCTGGCCCATGGTGACCGCCACCGAGCCGCCCTCGGGGTCCCCGCCCGGCTCGAGCAGGCGGCGCCGCAGCTTCTCGGTCGCGGTCAGCACGTGCGGGAGGTCGGAGCGGATCGCCTCCTTGAGCTCGGAGTAGCCCGCGTAGCCGAGCGATCGGCTGAAACGCACGACCGTGGCCGGGTTGACGCCGAGCTGGGCGCCGAGGTCGGCGGCGGTGGCGACGGCGACCGTGAACGGCTCGTCGAGGATGGCCTGCGCCAGCCGCATCCGTTTGGGGGAGAGGGTCGGGAGCAGGGCGTGCAGCCGACGGCGCAACTCCCCCGCCTCGAGCCCGGTCATCCTGGAACCCCTCCTGCGCTGGTTCGCCCTCGCCATGGGAACTGCTCGCCCCTCGTGCTGTGGCCCTTCGGGACGGGACGAACCAACGCCGCCACCGCCACGCCTCGCCGTGGCACGCCCCGGACCGGGCTGGCACGACATCTTATTGCGCTGACGGATCGAACGCAACGGCCGATGGCAGCGAGCCGAGCCCGGCCCCCGCGCGCCCGCCGGCGGAGGGGCCGCCACCCCGACCGCCCAGGACCGGGACACGGGCCAGCGAGGCCCGGCCGGAGCGGCCCGCCGGAGCGGGAGGGTGGCCGCCCCGCTCCCGCCGGGGCCGGGTCAGCCGGGGCGGTCGCTGCGGCGAGCGACGCCCACCAGATGGGGACGCAGCACCGGGATGGGGATGCGCTCCTCCGGGAACTCGTCCAGGGACTCGAAGCGGAACCCGGCCGCCTCGATCGACGCCCGGGTGTCCCGGTTGAGGTGGCACCCGCCCACCACCCGACGCCAGAGGGGGGTGAGCCGGTCCTGCCAGCGGGCGAGCCCCGGGTCGGCGGCGCGAACGTGCTCCAGGACCGCGAGCCGGCCGTCGCGGCGGAGGACGCGGTGGGCCTCCCGGAGGGCCGCCATCGGGTCCCCGACCGTGCACAGCGAGAGCGTGAAGACCACCACGTCGAAGCTCCGTTCCGGGAAGGGCAGCCACTCCGCCCGCCCCCGCACCAGCCGTACCTCCGCCCCCAGCGTCCGGGCCCGACGGCGGGCGCGGGACAGCATCCCCGGCGAGGGATCGAGCAGCACCAGCCGGCGAACCCGACCCCAGGGGAAGTGGGGCAAGTTCGCGCCCGTGCCTCCCCCAACGTCCAGCACCTCACCGCCGGCGACCTCCAGCAGCCGGCGGCGCCGCTCCCCCAGCAGCCGACGCTCCATGCCAGCGCTGCCGAGGTCGTAGACGGCCGCGACCAGCCGGCTCAGCCGCGAGGCGCGGGCGGGTCGCGGCCGCGACCCGCTCACGCCCCCACCGGGCCGGCCGTCCGGATCCGGTCCGCCTCCCGTCCTCCCCGGGCAGAGGAAGTCACGGACGCATTCTGCCAGCCCTCGGCCCGAGCTGGACGCGGCGGCTACGACCCGGGCTCGGTCCGGGTCCCGGTCGCCCCGAGCGGCGCCGAGCCGGCGCTCGGGCAAGAGCGCGCGGTCAGGACCGGGGGTCGGATGCGGTCGCCCGAACGCGCCCGAGGCCAGGGGCAGAGCCCGCCCGCGGGGGCACCGGCTCAGGGCAGCGCAGCCACCAGGCGCTCCACGTCCTCTTCGTTGTTGAAGAAGTGAGCGGAGACGCGGATGCGACCCTCGCGAACCGCGCACGCCACCCTGGCCTCGGCCAGCGCGGCCGCCACCTCCCTGGAATCGCGACCCGGCTTGACCATCGACACGATGCCCGAGGTCTCACCGGGCCGGCGTGAGCTGACCACACGATACCCCTTCCGCTCGACCTGCTCGGCGACGGTGGCGCTGAGGCCGAGCACCCGTTGGTTGATGACGTCCATGCCGACCTCGAGGAAGAGGTCGATGCTGGCGGCCATGCCGAACATGCCGGAGAGGTTCTGCACTCCCGACTCGTAGCGCCGGGCACCGGCCGCGTACCGGAGACGGTAGTCGGTCTGCCGGGTCACGTCGGTGACGTCCTCGATCGACTTCCAGCCCGGCTCCGGGACCGCGAGAACCTCGCGCAGCTCCGGCGCCACGTAACAGAACGCGATCCCGTAGCCCGAGCACAGGCTCTTGTAGCCGTGGGCCGCCACCAGGTGCGCACCCAGCGAGGGCACGTCGACGGTCATGCAGCCCGCCGCCTGCACGGCGTCGAGCACCAGCCACACACCCCGCTGGCGGCAGATCTGCGAGATCCGCTCGATCGGCGCTCGAAACCCGTGGCTGAAGTTCACCAGGCTGAGACAGACGACCCGCGTCCGCGGACCGAGCAGCGCCTCCAGGTCCTCCACCTCGAAGCGGCAGCGTCCGGCGTCGCGCACGAACCTGACCTCGACCCCCTTGCGCTCGAGGGCCAGCCAGGGGTACACGCCGCTGGGGAACTCCTGGTCGTAGGTGACCACCTCGTCACCGGCCTCCCAGTCCAGCCCGAGGGCGACCAGGCTCAGCCCCTCGCCCGTGCTCTTGAGGATGGCGACGTCCTGAGGGTCGCAGTTGATCAGCCGCCCCACCCGGGCGCGAACACGGTCCGCCCCCTCCCACCAGTGACCGACGCCCTTCGCCGCCTCGCCCCTCGACATGCCGCGCAGGAACGCCGTCTGTGTCTCCACGTTGCAGACGGGCAGCGGCCCGTAGGTCGCCGTGTTGAACCAGGTCCATTCCCCAGTGACGGGGAACTGCTCACGTCTGACGGCCTCCAGGTCGAGCCCCCGGGTGGTGCCCATGTTCGCCTCCTGACCGCGGTCCCGCTCACTCGTCGCTCACGTAGACGTTCTTCAGCTCGGTGAAGTCGTAGAGACCCTCCAGCCCCTGCTCGCGTCCCATGCCGCTCTGCTTGCGGCCGCCGAACGGGGCCTCGAGGTACGAGCTGGTGTCCGAGTTGATGCTCAGGAGCCCCGATCTGACCTCGCGGGCCAAGCGGATCGCACGACCGATGTCGCGCGTCCACAACGAGCCGCTCAAACCGTACCGAGTGCCGTTGGCCAGCGCGATCGCCTCTTCCTCGGTGTCGAAGGGCAACACGGTGGCGACCGGCCCGAACACCTCCTCCTGGGCGATCTCGGAGTCCGGGCTCACACCGGCGACGACCACCGGCGCGACGGCGTTCCCCGCCTCCAGGCCCTTGGCCATCACCACCTCACCGCCCCCGCGCACCTCCGCGCCCTGCCGTCTCGCCCGAGCCAGAAACCCGAGCACCCGATCGCGCTGCTCCGATGAGATCAAGCTGCCGATCTCGGTGTCGGGCAGGAGCGGATCGGCGACCCGCATCGCCGCCGCGCGCGCCGCCAGCCGCTCCACGAACTCCGCGTAGACCGGGCGCTGGACGATGGCCCGGCTGCGCGCGCAGCAGTCCTGGCCGCAGTTCCAGTAGACGGCCCAGGCGGCCGACTCGATCACCCTCTCCAGATCCGCGTCCGCGAACACGATGTCGGGTGACTTGCCGCCAAGCTCGAGGCTGACGCGCTTGATCCCGTCCGCGGCGTGGGCGAGGATGTCGCGCCCGGTGGCGGTGCTGCCGGTGAAGCTGATCTTGTCGATCAGTGGGTGCCGCACCAGCTCGCGTCCCAGCTCGCGCCCGGGACCGGTCAGGACGTTGAACACCCCAGCCGGCACGCCGGCCTCGCGGGCGCAGCGCTCCAGCTCCAGCGCGGTGAGCGGCGTCGCCGGTGCGGGCTTGAGGACGATGGAGTTCCCGGCCGCGAGCGCCGGGGCGGCCTTCTTGGCCGCGATCACCAGCGGCCCGTTCCAGGGCACGATCAGCGCGCAGACGCCGACCGGCTCGCGCAGCGTGAAGTCGAGCCCGGTCGCGTTCACGGGTATGGTGCTGCCGGTCAGCATCGGCGCCAGGCCGGCATAGAAACGGAAGTAGCGGGCGGCCGCGGCGACCTCGGCACGACAATCCCGGATCGGCTTGCCCGAGCACCGGCACTCGAGCAGCGCCAGCCGCTCCTGTCGCTCCAGCAGCAGGTCGGCGACCCGGTGAAGGACCGCCGCCCGCGCGGCCACCGGCCGCCTTCGCCACCCACCTCCCTCAAAGGACTCGGCGGCGGCCCGAACCGCCCGGTCCACGTCCGCGGTCGTGGCCGCGGCGACGGTGGCCACGTGTCGCCCGCTGGCCGGGCTGTGGACGGCGTAGGTGTCGCCGGTGGCGCCGGCGACCTCCTCGCCGGCGATGTGCAGACGCGCCTCCACGACCTCCGGCCCCTCAGCCTGCGCCATGGCCACCCCAACCTCCTACGCGGGCTCCCCTGCCGACTGGGGGCCGGGCCGGAGTCTCCGCCCGGCCCCGCCCCCTCGCTCTCGCCACCTCAGGCTTCGGGAGTGCCGGCGTAGGCCGTCCCGGCGCCCCCCGCGGGCTCGAGCAGGCTGGTGCCCGCTTTGCCCTCCTTGATCCGACGTCGGAGCCACACGAAGTACCAGACGATGGCGATCGCGTACACCACGGCCGCCGTCTTGGCCGCGTCGTGGAACACCCCCGGAAGCGTCAGGATCAAGAGGGCGCCCACCAGCCAGACGATCGTGAGCGCGAACACCGGGACCGCCCACCTCCCGAGATCGAACGCGGTGGGCAGGTGCGCGATCCGGTGTCGCCGGAGCGCGTACGAGAGCGTGACCACCAGATAGCCCGTGTAGGCCAGCACCGGGGTCGACGCGATCAAGATCGTGTACGCGTTCGGATAGCGCGCCGCGAACAGCATCACCGCGATGAAGAGGAGGGTCACCACGGAGATCGCCGCCACCGGCGTGCCCGTGCGGTCGTTGACCTTCCCCAGGAACTCGCTCGCCGGCAGCATCTTGTCACGCGACAGCGAGAACACCAGTCGGGCGATCGCGGCCACCGAGACCACGATCAGGGCGAAGACCGAGTAGAGCACGCAGACGATGAACAGCTTGGAGACCACCGGCCCCATCCAGTACTCGGCGATGTAGGCGATGGGGGCCGGTGAGGCCGCCGTCTTGGCCACGTCGGGGATGGCCAACCCCACGCAGAACAGCGTGATCATCCCGAAGATGCCGGAGATGATCACCGAGTAGATGATCGCCCTGGGTACGTTCCGCTGCACGCCGTGCCCCTCCTCGCCCAGGTCGGAGGCGCTCTCCTGTCCTTCGATGGTGAAGATGCCGATCAGCATGGCGAGGAAGAAGCCGAACCAGGCCGGGTTGCCGGCCGGGTTCCTGGTCGTGAACAGAAAGCCGATGCCGTGGATCGGGTGCATGAGGAAGAGCACCAGCAGGACGATCCCCAGGACCACCGTCCCGATCACCTCGCTGGCCAGCGAGACGTTGTTGATACGAGCCGTGATGCGCACGCTGGCGACGTTGATGATGCCGACCAGCACCAGCACGCCGACCGCGATCGAGGCCATCAGGACGAGGTTTTCGGCGTTGAGGCCGAAGACGGTGGCGATGAGCGGGGCGATCAGGAGCAGGGTCTCGCCTCCGCTGGCCAGGGTGAAGGCGGCCATGATCCCGAAGGCCATCACCCAGCCGAGGCCGGGGCTCACCAGCCTCGCCGCCCACTGATACCCGATCCCCGCGATCGGGATCCGGCTGCCCAGCTCGGCCAGAACCAGCGACAGCAGCAGCTGACCCACCACCACGATCGGCCAGGTCCAGATCGCCGCCGGCCCGAAGTTCGAGATCCCGAACCCGAAGTTCACGTACATGCCGGTGGTGATCGAGATCACCGAGAACGAGATCGTGAACAGCGAGATGTAGCCCAGCGAACGTTTCAGCTGCTGGGGATAGCCGAACCTGGTGACGGTCGCGTCGTCGGCGCTATCCGATACTGACATTCCATCCCTCCTTTCTCAGGGTCGAGCAGCGCGCTGGGCGACCACCTTCGTCCTTCGCGCTCAGTCGCTGGTCCACCTGGCCATCGTGTAACGCTCTATCCGCTCCTCCTGAACATGGAATCCACAGCCGAGCCCCCGTGGGACCGGGATCGTGCCGTCCTTTCGCACGTCGAACGTCGGCTCGACCAGGTCCTCCGCGTAGAAGATCTTCGCCGGCGACATGTCAGCGGGCAAGGTAAAGTTCGGCAAGGATGACAGGGCCAGGTTGAACCCGCGCCCGATACCGCTTTCGAGCATGCCGCCGCACCAGACGGGGACCGACCGTTGTCGACACAGGTCGTGCACCTGCATGCTCGCCAGGATGCCGCCGAGGCGAGCCGGCTTGATGTTCACGATGCGACCCGACCCGAGACGGAGGGCGGCACGGGTGATCTCGGGAGAGCTGGCGCTCTCGTCCAGACAGATCGGGGTACGGAGGGAGGCCTGGAGATCGGCCAGGTCGCAGAGCGCCTCACCGGCCAAGGGCTGCTCGATCATCAGCAGGCCCAGCTCGTCGAGCGCGGCCCAGGGGCCGCCTTCGATGCCGGCGTACCCGCAGTTGCCGTCGGCGCTGAGCGGAACGCCCGGGAACCTGCGCGCCACCGCGCGCAGCACGTCGACGTCCCAGCCGGGCTCGATCTTGACCTTGATCCGGCAGTAGCCCTCCTCCATCCGCCGCTCGATCTCCTCCAGCAGCTCCGGCAGCGTGTCCTTGATCCCGAAGCTCTCGCCGACCGGGATGGCGTCGCGCACCCCGCCCCACAGCTCCGTCAGCGGA
>Ga0209810_1003922_pt1 | contig 14937 bp, 10 predicted proteins | sample Coa_R1_7_FD_187159 | JGI IMG/M metagenome (GOLD analysis project Ga0209810, IMG submission 187159) | Surface soil microbial communities from Centralia Pennsylvania, which are recovering from an underground coalmine fire - Coalmine... | ecosystem: Environmental > Terrestrial > Soil > Unclassified...
CCGCGGGCAGGAGAAATCGCAGCCCGGCAATAAGCGGCAAGAAGTGCAGTCTGAAGAAGCAAGCGGAAGGTAAGACACGCTTCGTTTGCACGCAACTGAGTGGATACGGGTTATGTCACAAAGGCCCTACGAAGTGACAGGGCGGAGCTATATCGAGGCAGGAACTAACGGCCACGGCGCGGCTGTGCCACATGCGCGTATTACGCCAGCAACAGGCTTGATGCAGCGCCCGTATGAGTTGCCAGGTGCCTCGAGCGCGGCAAGGCAGGCGCGGTGGTACGCCGCATACACGCGCTCACGGCACGAGAAGACTGTCGCGCATCAGTTGACGAGCAAGGGCATCGAAACGTTTCTGCCTCTCTACGAAACCGTGAGGCGCTGGAAGAACGGCGAGCATCGCGTGCAACTGCCGCTCTTTCCGGGTTATGCTTTCGCGCGGATTGAGCTTGATGACCGGCTGGCGGTACTCAAGGTCCCAGGCGTCGTGCGGCTGGTGGGATTCAATGGCACTCCGGTGCCGCTTGAAGACGCCGAAGTGGAAGGCCTGCGCGAAATGCTGGCCGCAGGAGTCCGAGCGGTGCCGCATCCTTATCTCACCGAAGGTCGGCGCGTGCGGATCACGGCCGGGCCGCTTGCCGGGCGCGAAGGCATTCTCGTGCGGCGGAAGGGCGCGGTGCGCGTCGTGATCTCAATTGACCTGATCCAGCGGTCGGTGCTGATGGACCTTGACGCGAACGAACTCGAACCCGCGGGGTAAGTCTTACGCGGTGTCTGGAAAGACAACAAAGATGCGATGCGCGCGAAATAAAATCTGCGCCGTGTTTTGCTAAGTGATTGAAAAATATGAAGTTAAATTTTTACAATTTTTGGAATAAAAATCCCATTTGTCCCACCCAGAAGTGCAAAGCTAGAATGTAGCCTACATAGAGTGCCTAGCTAACCCGAGTCCCTGGTTCGGAGCGCCGATGGCAAGGCAGGAAACCCAAGATCCTGTACCCGCGACTTCCTCATATCGCGGCTGGAACAGAACATGAGTGAGCCGGTCGTCAAGGCCCTTGTTATATTTGGAACGCGCCCGGAGGCCATCAAGCTGGCGCCTGTGGTCAAGGCGTTGCGTCGCCGTCCTGAGACCTTTGCGACCTCCATTTGCGTCACTGCACAGCACCGTGAAATGCTCGACCAAGTCCTGGATGTTTTTTCTCTGCGCCCTGACTATGATCTTGATCTCATGCAGAATGGACAGTCGCTGGCCGGCTTTGTTTCACGCGCTCTCGATTCCCTTGACCGATTACTTTCAAGTGTGCGGCCGGACCTTGTGATCATTCAGGGCGATACCAGCACGGCCTTCGCCGCGGCGCTTGCAGCTTTCTACCATCGAATCAGAGTCGCGCACGTCGAAGCCGGACTTCGCTCATTCAATCGGTTTCTGCCTTACCCCGAGGAGATCAACCGTTCCCTTGCAGCGCGGCTGACGGATTTCCATTTTGCTCCCACGCCACGAGCCCGCGATAACCTTATCCGCGAAGGAACCGATCATTCAGGTATCTTCGTAACCGGCAACACTGTTGTGGATGCGCTGATCGACGTTGCTTCGCGTCTTGACTCCGGAGTTCTTCGCCCGGCTGTTGCGGAACGCTTTCCTATTCTTCCGGAGAAGTACATTCTTCTAACCGCGCACCGCAGGGAGAGCCATGGGTTGGGGCTGGCGAACATCTTCCGCGCGGTTCGCGAGCTTGCGGCGCGCCTGCCCGAATTTCATTTTATTTTTCCGGTCCATCTCAGCCCCGCGGTGCAGAGACCTGCACGAGAGATCTTGGGTGGCCTCTCGCAGGTCCATCTCCTGCCGCCCGTCGATTACGTTTCCTTTGTCTGGCTCCTTCAGAAGTGCCAACTGATCCTAAGCGATTCCGGCGGCGTCCAGGAGGAAGCTCCGTCGCTCCGCAAGCCTGTCCTGGTGCTGCGCCACGTTACCGAGCGCCCGGAAGCCCTCGAATCCGGTTGGGCGAAGCTTGTGGGCACCGACCCCGAGCAGATCGTCGAGGCTGCGGTGGCAGAGCTAAGCTCCACCGCTACCAACGGAAATGCAGGGTACAAACCGAACCCCTTCGGTGATGGCCAGGCCGCTGAAAAGATCGTCGAGGCCCTTCAGGTTTCGTTAGAATGCGGAGCATGCCCTGTCCGTATGGCGTGAATCCGATATGCCAACGCTTGCAGAAATCGGCTCGCAAACGTCGACAAGAGCGGCAGAAGAGGTCGGCCGCCGTTACGTAAAGGCGGCGCTACACACTGGATTTGGCGGCGTCGTGAGCCGGGCCCTGACCGGTCTCGCTCCGATTGTTCTAGCCAGGTACCTCGGTCCCGGGGAGTATGGAGTTTATGCCCTGGTGCTGGCCCTAGTTAGCATAGTGGCCGGGGCGTCGCATCTTGGCCAGAACAACGCCCTGCAGAAGTTCCTGCCAGAGTATTCCGTCAAGAACCCTCGCCGCGGGGGCGCAATCCTGGCGGATACCGTGGTGCTGGTCTCGGCGGTCCTGGCGGTAGTTTGCGGGGCCTTCTTTTTCGCGTCAGGATGGATTGCTTCGGCCATTTACCATGAGTCGTCGCTCACCGGCGTCTTTCGGTTTTCCGCCCTATTGGTGCTGTTCCTCTCACTTTTCAATCTGGCCTTGAGCGCTGTGGCGGGGCTCCAGAATTTCAAGGCCTACAGCAAGGCGATGGTGATCCGGAGTGGGGGGGTTCTGGTGCTGGCGTGGGCGGGCGTATGGCTGTTTGGTTTGTACGGAGCGCTGGCCGGCCAATTGCTGGCATGCGTTTTCGGAGTTGCTTACCTGACCGGGGTTTCGATTAAGGACCTCAGGGAGCGGTTTCCGGGAATGGTCAGGGCGGCGTTTTCCCGGGATATTCTAGGCGAGCTTTTCTCATTCTCGTTTCCCGCTTTTCTGGCGGGCATCCTCGTCGCTCCGGCCTACTGGTGGGCCAATACACTGCTGGCCCGCCACGCAGGCTTTGCCCAGGTGGGGCTCTTTGGCGTTGCGTTTGCGCTGTGCCAACTCATCTTGGTTGTCCCGAACAGCCTTTCGATTCCGGCGATCAGCTTCATGTCGGAAACGCATGCTTCGTCGGAGCTGGGACGGTTCAGCGCGCTGGTAGGCGCAAACCTTCGCCTGGTCTGGGCCTTGACGCTTCCGATTTCGCTCGCCTGCGCCCTTTTCGCTCCTTGGATTGTGACGCTGCTTTTCGGGGCCAAATACTGCGGTGCGATCCCCCTGGTTTTCATTATGAGCTTTGTTGGTTTGCTGATGAGCATTAACAGCGTCATCGGGAACGCTATCGCCGCCTCCGGAAAGATGTGGCACGGATTTGGATTTAATGGTCTTTGGTTTGCCATTTTCATTTTGAGTAGTGAACTGCTAATTCCCCAAGGTGGGGGTTGGGGACTTGCCATGAGCTTTGTCGGGTCTTATCTTGCGCTCTCAACCGTTGCGTGGTTTTACGTGCGCAGATTCTTGAAGATAAGTTATTACCGAATGAGGGCTATGGTTTTTCTCTCTTTGTCATCGGTTGGGATCGGCATCCTTGCGTCCCTTTCATCATCTACCGCTTTTCGCTATACAATCGAGCCTATGGCACTCGTAGGGCTGCTTGTTTTCGAGACGAAATATGTTTTCAGCGAGAGAGAGAAATCCCTTTTTCTGCATTTTCTGCGCTCATTGAGCGCATACAACACTACTTTCTGATTCACGGGCACTGCCCCTGAGAAAGTAGCCATATGGCCGTCGCCTCCGGCTAACTGCTGGCAAGCGGTCGGAATGTCCGAGGAATTAAGGAGAGTGTCTTGATCAGTGGCAATGGAAAAGATTCTCAGCGCGCGCGACTTCTTCTTATCTGCCAGGGGTCTGACAGCAAGGTCGAGGGTGTTGCTGTTATGAAGCGTTTCCTGGATCAGGTAGGGGTTTTAAAACGCATCCCGGGCATTGAGTTGCACGTGGCTTGGCTGTTGAATTGGCATTACCGCTGTGATCCCGCTCGAAGGCAGTGGGTTGAAGACGTCCGGAAGGATTGGTTTTTTTCGAATGTTGTTATCTATTCACTGCCACTCTCGCGTCTTGGGTTCGCTGGCAAAGTCGGGTCCGGCATCTTCCGATTAGTTGCTTTGCTGATTTTCCTCCTCCGACACAGGATTCGAGTCGTTATGGTTCATACTTTTACTGGCATTCAAGGGCTGGTTCTGAGACTAAAGAGGTTCCTGGCGGTTCGCTGTCTCTTGGACATGCAGGGGGCAATCCCAGAAGAGCTTGCATACAAAGGATGGAGTCCTACGATTATTCGCCGGCTTGAGTTGCGCGAGCGGAAAGCCCTTGAGGGGAGCGACGTGGTTTTCTGCGTATCGCGTAAAATGGTCGAACACTTTGGTCTCAAGCATAAGACTCCTGCAAACAAGTTTCGAGTCGTTCCCTGTTGCATTTCTGCGGACTCGGTCGGTGTCGATTCTGAGAGGAGGCGTGAGGTTAGAGAGAGCCTCGGAATCGAGGGTAAGTTTGTCATCGCCTACTCTGGAGGGACAGACCGATACCAACAAGTACCTGCGATGTGCGCTTTATTTGCCGACGTGTCTAAACGATGGAACGATGCAGTATGGTTGGTGCTTAGCTGGGGGGACTTGGACCTATTTCGCCGTTCCCTGGCTGCCTACGGCGTTAATGAGAGCCGTTCCATTCTCAGGCGGCTCGAACAGAAGGATGTACATGACCATCTCATTGCGGCTGACGTAGGTCTTCTGCTCCGTGACGACAACGTACTGAATCGTGTGAGTTCCCCCACGAAATTTGCTGAATATCTCGCGAGCGGTTTGCCGGTCGTCACGACGCCATATGTCGGCGACTATGCAGATGTGGTACGGCGAGAGAAGATAGGCACGGTTGTCGAGTTGCCGCCGGCCTCCGATGTTGATAGTTTGATTGATTTTCTGAGCGTCGTCCGAAGGCATAGAGAAGAATTCGCCCACCGTTGTTTGGATTATGCCGCACGCGAGTTGGTCTGGGAGAGATATGAGACGGGCTTTTCGAAGTCCGTCGAGGAAGCGATAAGACGCAGACACCAAAGGTCTGCCGGAAGGCAAGAACACAGTGAAGGCCGAGCAACTGTTGCCTGAGAAAACAGGCGGTTTCAGCAATTCCAAGCCAGATCCCGCATGGCGTTGGGTGATTGATGGGTGCAAATAGCACGGATTTTGGGGCTGGGGCAGACGTTTTTTCCCGCCGCAGCCATTTGCTTGCATCTAGGTATTCTAGAGACCGCCTGAAAACCCGCGCTCTCTATGCTCTCTTATTCGTCTTGCTAGTTGCCCGCTGGTTTACAGAAACGCTGAGGCTGCTGCCTCGGGCGTTTAATTTCGCTGATCTTGCGCTCCTGGGCTCTGCTATAGCGGTCCTGTTTTCTGGAAATTACTGGCGTGTTGCGCGATGCCGATTCTGGTGCACCAGACTTTCATGGTTGGTGGCTGCGTTCTTGAGCGTCGCCTTGCTTTCGACAGCAGTTAATCTGGTCTTCTATAACATCAGCATTGCCCCCGCAGTGCTTTCGGTCGCATTTTATCTGGAGCCAATTGTGTTTGCCCTGACCTTTCTCGCGTTGGAATGGGATGACGAGGATACGCGCCGTCTTACGAACCTAGTTGTCCTCTTGGGTGTGCTTCAGATTCCTGCCGCCATCCTCCAGTTTCCGCAGGCAATTGTCCAGAGCGACCCCGATGCTGTATCCGGAACGTTCGGGATGGACAACAGCCAGATGTGCTTTTTCATCGTCTTGGTTGTCAGCTTTATGGGGGGGAGGTACATCCTCGAGCGAAGAAAAATCTATCTTTTGCCCCTTCCTGCTTTGGTAGGTATCTTTTATGCAGCCGGATTTAAGGCACTTTGGTACGCATTGCCCCCCACAGTGGCACTAGTAGTCCTGACGGCTGTCCCTCTGCGGCTACGCCATAAGCTATGGTTTCTTGTTGCGACGACAATAATAATGCTTGGAGTCGGACTGCAACTTGGACGAGTGACTTCTCGCACAACCACTTCCTTTCTCAAGAAAGGATATATTGAGGATGTTGTCAACTCCGGCGCACTCTGGCAAATTGGAAAGATTCAGACGTTCACTAACATACCGCGCCTTTACCGAGAGGTGCCGCTTGCTACATTCCTCGGCGTAGGGCCGGGTTCGTACTCAGACCGGGCTTTCTTCACATTTACTCAGGTATCTCCCGATCCAACAGCGGACACGAATGTCGCGCACGGTTTTATTTCCCCATCAGACCCTGGCCGATTTGCAAACGAGTATTATGTTCCCTTGGTTTACAAGAGCAGTTATCTATTTGGGTCCTGGACGATAGATGGCCCAACCACAAGTTACGTCTCACTGCTCGCAGAAGTAGGTCTAATTGGCTTTGTGTTATACATGCTCATCTACTTTCGTCTATACAAACTGGCTTTGGCTACCGCTCGTCGGGCCTGGGCCAGGCGCGACGCTCAGCTATTTGGCTTGTCGATTGCGTGTGCGATTGGACTACTACTTCTGTTGGAAATGGCGTTCCTGGACAATTGGCTTGAGGTAAGCCGGGTAACTGTTCCTTTATGGCTTTTATTTGTTCCGCTGTTGCAATCAACTTCAATTTCACCATCGCAGCTCCAGGCGATAAATGAACATAAAACAAACGGCGAGGACAGCGGCCAGGACGAGCCTGGCGGAGCGAAGGCTTGACCGCGTTGGGACCAGAACTGCTAATAATTGGGCCGAGTCCGCCGCCTTACAATGGCATGACCAGGGCCACGGAACTTGTGCTCCAAGCCTTGGAGTGCGAAGGGATTCCTTATATCCGTTTGGACACAGCCGATCGGCGTGGGCTGGCGAACGTTGGCAAATTCGATTTTGGAAACCTTTGGCTTGCGGCAAGGCACGGGGCCAGGTTCTTATGGTTCCTGCTGACAAAGCGGCCGCGCGTGGTCTATGTACCGATCGCCCAGGCGTGGCTCCCTTTTCTTCGGGATTGCCTGTTTCTCCTGCCGGCAAGATTGCTTGGCCGCAAAGTGATTATCCATCTTCATGGGGGATACTTCGGAAGGTTTTATCGGGAAACGTCGGCTCTGATGCGCTTCATTGTCCGCTGCGCCCTTGGGAATGCCTGCTGCGCAATCGTCCTGGGCAGGAACGTAGCGAGCGCTTTCGAGGGGATATTAGCGTCGGAGAGAGTCCGAGTGGTCCCGAACGGAATTCCTGATCCTTTTGCAGACAGCGTGCCGGCAAAGGCGAAAGAAGCAAAAGCGCCAACTTTGCTTTACCTCAGCGCGCTGGCGGCAGAAAAGGGGATTCTCGATTTGCTGAGGGCGTTGCCGAAAGTAAGGGCACGTGCTGGAAATGTCAGAGCCGTTATCGCGGGCGAGTGGTGTTCGGAGCGCGACCGCGATATCGCCAATTGGGTGATCGAGTCTTTAGACCTGAAAAACGTCGTAGAGTTCATCGGAGCCGTCGGGCCCGAAAGGAAACGCGAACTTCTCGCAGGCGCCGATGTTTTTGTTTTTCCCACGGCGTACCGCTTCGAAGGACATCCCTACGTGATCCTGGAGGCCATGGCGGCGGGCCTGCCAGTGGTTTCAACCAAAGTAGCCTGCATCCCGGAGACGGTGCGCGACGGCATGGAGGGATTTCTTATTGAACCTGGTGATGTTGGGGCGTTGGCGGACAGGATCGGGCGGCTGGTTGCCGACAGACAGTTGCGGGAGCGGATGGGACAGGCCGGCCGGCAGAGGTTTCTTGACGAATATACGTACGACAAATTCGCGGAGAAGATCAACAAAGTGTTGGCGGAAGTTTTAGAGCCGGGTTGCGGAATTTTTCAGCTTGAAAACGTGCCCGGTCCGGACGCCCGCGAACTGTGAGCGAAGACGCGCATGAAAGCGGTTTTAACGAACAGCAAGACCGGCGAAATCGCCGTCCATGATATTCCGAGGCCCGAACTGCAGCCGGGCGGCATTCTGGTGGAGACGCGCTTCTCGGTGGTGAGCTCGGGAACAGAGCGGGCAAAGATCGAGACGGGTGAGAAGTCTCTGCTGGGAAAAGCGCGGGCGCGTCCCGACCTGGTGCGGCAAGTGATCGACTTTGCGCGTGTAAACGGCCTGCGCGCGGCGTATGAGAAGGTGAAGGCGCGGCTCGATACGCTGGCTCCGCTTGGCTATAGCTGCTCGGGCGTGGTCCTTGAAGTGGGAGAAGGAGTGACAGAATTCCAGCCCGGAGACCGCGTGGCGTGTGGCGGCGCCGGTTACGCAAACCACAGCGAAGTGAATTTTGTCCCACGTAATCTGGCAGTGCACGTGCCGGAATCTGTGGCGCTTGAACATGCGGCCATCACCACGATCGGCGCCATCGCTCTCCAGGGACTGCGCCAGGCGGAAGTCCGCTTCGGCGAAACCGTCGTCATTATTGGTGCTGGGCTGGTTGGAGTGCTGGCTGTGCAACTGGCAAAAGCAGCCGGGTGCCGGGTTGTAGCGATCGATATTGACCGCGCGCGCGTTGACCGTGCCATCGAATTCGGGGCGCACACGGGGTTTGTCACTAAAGAAGCCCAGATCGAAGAGAAAATCCGCGCGTTTTCACGCTACGGCGCCGACGCAGCGGTCATTACAGCCGCTGCGCGTTCCACCGAGCCTCTGGAGTTGGCCACGAAACTGCTGCGTGACCGGGGCCGCATCGTCATCGTAGGTGACGTCGGTCTTGGTGTCCCGCGGGCAAGTCTTTACGATAAAGAGCTTTCATTGGCTCTATCGCGGTCTTACGGGCCTGGGCGCTACGACCCTGTCTATGAAGAACACGGGATGGATTATCCCATCGGCTACGTCCGCTGGACAGAACGAAGAAATATGGAGGCGTTTCTCGATGCGCTGGCCGGAGGATCAATCAACATCAGTCCTCTCCTCGAACGCCGGCGCCCGGTTGAGGATGCAGCACAGGCCTACAGGGAGATTATCGATAATGGCGCTTACACCGTTTTAATCCATTATCCTGAGAATAATTCCAATAACGAGCGGATTGCGTCATCTGAAGCTGCATCGATGCCGCTGCGGCAGGTTCAGAAGTCGGTGGTCGTCGGGTGTATTGGCGCAGGCAGTTTTGCTCGCGGGACCATTTTCCCTCATCTGAAGAAGATTCCGGGAGTCGTGATGGAAGCCGTCGCGACGGCCAGCGGAGTTGCCGCCGAATCCGCTAAGAGCGCGGTTGGTTTCCGCCGCGCCGCAGATCCCGGAGATATCCTGGCCGATCCTTTGATCAATACGGTTTTTGTCCTCACAAGACACGACAGCCACGCGCGTTACGTCCTCGAGGCGTTGGCGCAGAGGAAGGCCGTCTTTATCGAAAAGCCTCTATGCGTTCAGCGTGAGGAACTGACTGCGATTCAGCGCGCGTATGCCGAACAAGCTGCACAAGGAATGGCGCCATTCCTCATGGTGGGGTTTAATCGTCGCTTCGCGCCGCTGACAGAAAAGATAAGAGACTTCTTCTCGGACCGCCAAGAGCCGATGATGGTTCACGGACGAGTAAACGCCGGGTATCTTCCAAGAGAACATTGGGCGCAACAGGCGACGGGAGGAAGAATCGTGGGAGAGTTGTGCCATTTTATCGACTGGGCGCGTTCGGTCGTGGCCCGTCCGATTCGGTCGGTGTCGGTAGCAGCTTTGCCTGACGGGAGCCGGTACCACCGCGACAATCTTTCCGTGACAATGGCGTTTGCTGATGGTTCCGTCGCCACTGTGCTCTATCTTGCGAATGGTGACCGAGCGGTCACAAAAGAGTATTTCGAAGTGTTTTGCGGAGGAGCCGTAGCCAAGCTCGACGATTTTCGTATACTCGAACTCGTCCGCAAAGGGAAAAAGCGGACCTTTAAATCCCCGCAAGATAAAGGGCACCGTGCTGAATTGGAACAGACGGTAAATGCCATAATTCAAGGGAAACCCTCGCCTATACCCTTCGAGGAAATTTGCGAAGTCACGGCGACGACCTTCCAAGTCGAAGGCTTGTTAAGGAAACCATTAATAAAAGTTGTGCCAGAGAGTGCTCCTGAAGAAATCGAAGTTGGATCCGGAGCTTTGTTGCCTGAAAGCTAGTGAACTTTGAATGAATTGAGGCTGGCAGAAATGGAGCAACGCACACGAGTGATCCATGTGGTCGGCGCGCGGCCCAATTACATGAAGGTTGCGCCGTTGATGCGTGTAATGAGCAGGCATCCAGAGAAGTGGGACCAGATCTTGGTCCACACCGGACAGCACTATGACTATCGAATGTCCCAGGTATTCTTCGAGGATTTGGGCTTGCCTCATCCGGACGTTTACCTGGGTGTAGGTTCAGGATCGCATGCCGAGCAGTACGCGCGGGTTTTACAGTCCTTCGAAAACGTGCTGGACGAGTTGCGGCCGAACTGGGTGATAGTGGTCGGAGACGTCAATTCAACACTGGCTTGCGCCCTTGCTGCCGCGCAAAAGCACATCAAAGTTGCACACGTGGAAGCGGGCCTTCGTTCCTTTGACCGAACGATGCCGGAGGAAATCAATCGCGTCCTGACGGACCATGTCTCAGACCTGCTTTTCACGACAGAACGAAGTGGCAATGAGAACCTCGCTAAGGAGGGCATCCCGCCCGAGAAGGTCCGCTTTGTCGGAAACACCATGATCGACACGCTTGCGGCCCTGTTGCCCAAGTCTGAAAACAGGCAAATTCTGAAAGAGCTTTCCTTGCATTTTAGAAATGGGAACGGCCAAGGGCAAGCGGCCCGACATCGAGCTTACACGCTGGTCACTCTTCACCGTCCACAGAACGTCGATGAGTCATATGCACTCAGCGAAATTCTGGAAGCGTTGGAGAGGATTGCCGAAGATGTTCCCGTGTTATTCCCTGTCCATCCGCGGACTCGTAAGAGAATCAAAGAGAACCATCTGTCGGTTCATCCCGATCGCGTCCGATTGCTGGAGCCGCTGGGCTACATGGATTTTCTCGCCCTCATGCGGCAGGCATCACTTGTGATTACTGACTCCGGTGGGATTCAGGAAGAAACGACCTACTTGGGCGTACCGTGCCTGACCGTCCGGCCGAACACAGAGCGGCCCGTCACAATCGAATTGGGCACGAACCGCTTGGTGCCGCGGGAGAGTTCGGCGATCGTCCGCGAAGCGCTCCACGCGCTCTCGAATGGCGGCGTGAAAGAACGTACGTTGCCACCGCTCTGGGATGGAAAAGCAGCCGAGCGGATTGTCCGGCATTTGGAACAAGTCTGATTATATCTTCGGGCTTATGTTGTTGACGGAGCGGCCCAACGAGATGAACTCGCAATCGCTGGATCACGCGCTGGTCGGGATTTTTCGTGGAGATCCTGACTACAAACAAGCCGATAAAGCAATCCGTAGAGCGCTGGCTGCAGCGGGGTTGAATGAAAACCGTCCTCTGGAGGGTCTCATACGACCTGGTGATTCCGTGGTACTAAAGCCAAACCTCATCCGTGAAGGGCACGCAACACGGCCTCATGAGTGGGAACAGGTTATCACACACGGCAGTGTAATTCGAGTCATGGCGGAACTCGCTGCTGAAGCGCTGCGCGGACATGGAAGGATTGTGATTGCTGACGGTCCACAAACAGATTCTGACTTCGACACGATCTGTGCGAGAACCAAACTACAAGAGATTAAGGACCGCGTTGAACGCCTTGGCGTTGGCTGCGACGTTATCGATTTGCGGCGCGACCGTTGGTTCCAAAAAGGCGATGTGATTTGCAAACGAGTCTCTCTTCCCGGCGATCCCGCCGGGTACACGACTGTAGATCTCGGGGACGCCAGCGAGTTCTCTTCCTATACCTTGAGCGGCCGCTTCTATGGCGCTGACTATGATATGGAAGAGACTATGCGGTACCACGATGGAGTACATAACACTTACGTCCTTTGCCGCACGGTGTTGGATGCGGATGTCCTGATTAATCTTCCGAAGCTCAAGACCCACAAGAAGACAGGCGTGACAATCAGCCTGAAAAACATGGTCGGTATCAATGGATATCGCAATTGCCTGCCGCATTTCACTCTGGGCACTACCGACGAAGGGGGAGACGAATTTCCGTTGCGGGACCTACGCTCGAAACTCCAGAGCCGCGCAATCGTCCAATTCAAGAAGGCTCTTGTCGCATCAGGATGTCAGGGTGGCTCAGTATCCCGGCTGGTGAAGCGAATGGGAAGGGCAGTGTTTGGCGATACCAATGAGGTTACACGATCTGGGAACTGGCACGGGAATGACACAGCCTGGAGAATGGTCGTTGATCTTAACAAGGTGCTTTTCTACTTCAACGGCCGTGGAGAAAGGCGCGACAAGCCGCTGCGTTATCTGACCGTCGTTGACGGGATTATTGCCGGCGACGGGAACGGACCGATGGCACCTGATGCAGTTCCAGCTGGTCTGATCATTGCAGGATTCAACCCCGTCGCCGTTGATTCAGCCTGTGCGTTGCTGATGGGATTTGATGACAGGAAGATTCCCCTGCTTTCTGGTGGCTGGCACGCCGCAAAATGCGCACTTGCAAACTTCCCGCGTGAGTCCGTTCGCTGCGCTTCGAACGTCGAGGAGTGGAACGGGACCTTACAGGAACTGAGCGAGGCTCGTCATCTGGCGATGAAACCCCACTTTGGATGGTGCGGTCAAATTGAACGCGACCTCGATTCTGTGCCTGCTGAGATTCAGGCTGAGGGAAGATCCGCGTGATTTATGACCTCCCCCTAATCGGATGGATTTATGGGAAGAGTCCGCTTCCTCTGCAGAACGCCATGGTTACCTGCTACGGGTTGCTGCAGCGCAAGGAGCGGCACAGTTCCGCATTTCAGCAAATTCTCGCCAAACTCAAAAAGACTGAACGTTGGAGTCTTGCCGACCTTGAACTACTCCAGGCCGAACGTTTAGGAAAATTGATCCGGCATGCTTATGAGAATGTGCCATATTACCGCCGCATATTTGAGGAAAGGCGATTAACCCCGACGGACATTCGGACGTCCGCCGACCTTTATAAACTACCCGTTCTCACGAAGCAGGCCGTGCGTAAATTTGCTCATGAGCTTCGCGCCCGCAATGTTCCCCGGCGTCTGTTTCGAATCGGGCGCACAGGCGGGTCGACAGGGGTTCCGCTGAGCATTTTACTCGATCGCAACTGCATTTTGTTCGACCATGCATTGATCCGCCGCCATTGGTCCTGGGCCGGATATCAGCCCGGTGACAAGATCGTGATTCTGCGCGGACTGACCCTCGTCCCGCCCAATGAGCATAACGGCACGTACTGGCGGTTCGATTGGCTAGAAAACAAGATATACCTTTCGGGGTTCCATCTCTCCTCCCATGTTATGCCCCTCTACGTACAGAAACTCCGGGAGTGGAAACCGAAATTCATCGCCGGTTACCCTTCGTGCCTGTTTACGCTTGCTCGGTTCATGGAACACGAGAGTGTGCGCATTCCAGTGCAGGCAATCTTCACGTCGTCTGAGAAGCTTACCGAGCTCGAAAGGAAAGTGATCCAACATCAATTCCAATGCAAGGTGTGGGACCGTTATGGGACCGGAGAGCGGCTCGCCGTCACCCAGCAATGCGAATACGGTACATACCACCAGAATATAGAGTTTGGAGTCTTCCAAGTGGATTCTCCGCTTGGCCAACCCGCTCGAATGGGGCAGAAAGGGATGTTGGTCCTTACCGGTCTTACGAATTTTTCGATGCCTCTGATCCGTTATGCTATTGAGGATGTGGGCTGCCTGGTTGAGGGTGATTGCCCCTGTGGCAGGACACTGCCATTGGCTGGGCCCGTAGATGGACGGAAAGATGATGTGATCGTCACGGCTGAGGGACGCTTGATGCCTCGTGCAGGACTTGACCAGATCCACGAGTTCGTACAAAACATCGAGCGCTGCCAGCTTGTGCAGCGGAAGATCGGAGAGGTAGTCATCCGAGTTCAGCCCCGCCCCGGATTTAACCAGGCGGATGCCGAAGAACTCGTTCGGCAGCTTCGCAAGCGTGTGGGAGATGGTACAGCAATCGAAATCGAATCAGTAGAAAGGCTTGAATTGACTGTAACGGGGAAACAGCGCTTCATCGTTTCGGAAGTCGACGTCGATAGTCTCACCGGCATGGAACTGGATATGCCTTCGGACCAAGCGGCTTTTAGCCAGCCATGAAATCCCAATCGACAGGAAAAAACCTGGTGCTACCACAACCTAACCTCATTCAATCGGGGAGCAGTTTAATCGGCACTGTAGATGCTATGGGCCAGGTTATCTCTGCGCTGGACAGGCTGGAACGTTGGATTGAGGCTGAAGCTTTCATGGGCTGGGATCCTCATGATGCACTGAACAGTCCTTTCCTTCGATGGGCAGGAAAGCAGCGCCTGCTGGGGATTGCGCTTCTTCAGCTTTTACGCCGAAGTCCTGTAAACCTCCGGCCATTGCTGGGCATTCGAAAGGGGTATAACCCGAAAGCTATGGGCCTGTTCCTGGCGACCTACGCTCAGAAATACGAAGTGACAAGACTGCAAAAACACCTTGAATTGACGCGTTTCTTCTTCAACTGGCTTGTCCAAAATGCAGCTCAGGGGTACGCTGGTCCGTGCTGGGGTTACAACTTTGACTGGCCCAACCGGGCCTTCCTTGCTCCCGCAGGAACTCCAACCATTGTGAATACCGCTTTTATCGGCCTGGCCTTTCTGTGCGCTGACGCATTGCAAGGACTTCAGCGTGGTGGGCAAGATGAGGACGATGCCCACAGGTGCCAGGCGGAGGGGGGAGGAGACCCGTGGCAATCAATGAGAGGTTCCGCGATCGCCAGAGGGGCGTGCGATTTCATAATGCAAAATCTTCACACTTTGCGCCCGGCACCAGATGAACTCTGTTT
>Ga0209810_1003925_pt1 | contig 14932 bp, 13 predicted proteins | sample Coa_R1_7_FD_187159 | JGI IMG/M metagenome (GOLD analysis project Ga0209810, IMG submission 187159) | Surface soil microbial communities from Centralia Pennsylvania, which are recovering from an underground coalmine fire - Coalmine... | ecosystem: Environmental > Terrestrial > Soil > Unclassified...
CGAGCCGATCGAAACCGACTATCGCGGCTGGAAAGTGTTCGAAATCCCGCCCAATACTCAGGGCATCGCAACGCTCATGATGCTCAACATCATGGCACAGTTTCCACTGCCGACCTACGGACCGCTGTGCCCGGAAAGGTTTCACATCGAGATGCAAGCCCAGCAACTGGCATACGCGGACGTGCGGAAATACGTCGGCGATCCGCGTTTCGTCAAAGTGCCCGTGCAGGGTATGCTTTCAATGGATTACGCAAAGGAACGGGCCAGGCTGATCAGGCTTGATGAGGCCACCTGCGACTTTCAAGCCGGAACCCCTCCCGGCGCCGATCCCAGTACGGCCATGGCCGCGCTGCATCCGGGAAAAGACACAAGCTACCTGACGACCGTTGATAAAGATGGCAACATAGTCTCACTGATTCAGAGCCTCGCGGGAGCATTTGGCTCAGGAGTTGCCGTGCGCGGCTACGGCATCATTCTTCAAAATCGCGCCACCGGATTCACGCTGCGCCCCGGCAGCCCCGACGTTCTTGCACCTCACAAGCGCCCATTCCACACGATCATTCCCGCCTTCATGGAGCGCGGCGACATTCACATCGGTTTCGGCATCATGCGCGGAGGCAATCAGCCGCTGGCGCAGGCGCAGTTCGTTTCTGACATCGTGGACTACAACATGAATATTCAGCAGGCCCTTGAAACGCCGCGCTTCAACAAGTTCGGCCGGGGTGGGTGCAGCTACCTGGTCGAGAGCCGCGTGCCCAAGGCAACGCTGATCGGGCTTTCAACGCTTGGGTACGACCTGCGCGTCGTCGGCCCATTTGCAGAATTCGTCGGCGGCGGCCAGGCCGTTCTTCATGACTCCGCGACCGGAGTCAATTACGGCGCTTCCGATCCGCGCAAGGACGGCGAGGCAGTCCCCGAATCTTCGCCGGAATAATCGCAAATGTGCATGTGATTGTGCACCGGCGCAGCCTGCGACGGCGATGTCTTGAGCAGGTCCAGTGTGAGTGGCCTTACAAGCGAATACACCGGGGCCGCGCAGTTCGCGCCCGAACCCTTGTTTACTTTCCGATTAACAGCCTGGATTTTGCGTTTAAACAGAGTGCAAGCACATTCACGCAATGGCGCATTCGCGCTGTGCCATTCTGTCGCCGGAGGGGCTGGACTCAGCACGAGGCAAAACGCATTCGGCCGGATAGCATATATAATGGTTCGAATTTACATGCGGAGTTTTTTTCATGCACGAGACGTGGATTTGGATTGCGGCGCCGCTTATGCTTCTTGTGGTCCTGGCAATTTTCGTTTACTTCTCGCGAACGCGCCGCACTCTCCTGCGAATGAGGATCGATCTTGATAAGACCTGGGCGGGCATCGATGCGCTGATAAAACAGCGGCACGACGAAATTCCGAAGCTCCTCGGCACATGCCGCGGATATATGCCCCAGGACCATCCGGCCTTCGGGCCCATTACGAGAGCACGGACCGATTACCTCAAAGCGCGAACGCCGCAGGAAAAAGCGCTGGCCAATCTTGCCTTGGCGGGAGCCATCGAGGGGCTCTTCAAAATCGCCGGTGAATTCCCAGGGCTGAAGTCAAATGCAAACTTCATTAAATTGCGGAAGCAGGACGCGGAACTGGGAAAAAGCATCGAAGAGCAGCAGGAGTTTTTTAACGAACTCGTCCGCTCCTACAACCGGCGCATCCGGCGGTTTCCAGTTTCACTCGTGGCCCGCCGGGCGCGACTGGAAATGCGAGAGCCGCTTCCCGATCCCGAGATGGGCGATGAAAGATAACGCCGCTGAATTTTGTTTCCCGTAGCGCGGTGTCGCCAAAGCGACTGAACAAACAGCCCGAGACCAAATTTCTACCCTCCTGCAACGGCAAACTTCCCGCCGCTATGCAGCGAATTCGTCCCTGAAAACACCAAGCCCGCCTAAAACGGACGGCGGGCTTGATGAAACAAACGATTGGTCCTAGACTAGCTTACTTCTTCTTCGCCTTGGCTTTTGCCTTCTTCTTTGCGGCCATAATCCTCCTTCCCTCTCGGGTTGAAAGAGCCTTCACCAAGCCAACATCTTGTAGCCTGGTGCTTGTCTGACCACGATATATAGTGCCAATCGCAACCCTTGTCAAGAAAAAATATCAATCGAACCCCGCCTTTGGCACCTGCTCCTGCCCGAGGACATCTCGAGCCTCGAAGTGAAGGATTAATATTGAGCCCACCGCGGCGACAATGCTTCGCCGGGAGAAAGCTCTGGTCGAGTGCCTGCGTTTAAGCGCTAATTTCGAGTGATCAAATTTCGCCTGTTATGATATTGTGTGGCTACTATGAAAACACAGGATACTTATTCACGACGATCATTTCTCGGTCTTTTGGCGGCGGCTCCGTTCGGCGCGGCATCCGTGGCCGCTGCCGCCGCAAAACATTATCCCGTTGGTCTCGAACTATACTCGGTTCGCGACGACCTGAAAAAAGATCTTCCCGGAACACTCAGGCAAGTCGCACAGATGGGCTACAAGTGCGTAGAATTCTACTCGCCTTATTACGATTGGACGCCGAACGAAGCCCGAAAAGTCCGCCGCGAAATGGACGGTCTGGGCCTGCGCTGCTACTCTACGCACAATGATACAAAATCATTCACGCCGGAAGGCATCGGCAAGGCCATGGACCTTAACCATATTCTTGGCTGTAAATACATCGTTCTGGCGTCACCGGGAGACGTGCCTGACATCGACGGCTGGAAGCGCGTGGCGGAACTGCTCAACAAGGCAAACCACACGATGATGTCTCACGGATTTCACGCCGGCTATCACAACGACGATCACGAGTGGCAGTTGCTCGATGGCAAACGACCAATTGACGTCCTGGAATCGGAACTGGAAAAGGAGGTCATCCTGGAAGTTGATACGGGCAACTGCATGGGTTCTGGCGGCGACCCGGTGGCCTATATCAAACGCAATCCTGGCCGCGTTCGTGCCTTGCACGTCAAAGACTGGTCTCCGCAGAAAGGTTACGACGTGCTGATCGGTCAGGGCATCGGCAAATGGAAAGAAATCTTCGCGGCGGCGCAAAATGGCGGCGGAGTCGAATATTACCTGATCGAGCAGGAGGGTCTTAAAGGCCACACGGAAATGGAGACAGCAAGAATGTCCCTGGCGGCTTTTCGTAAAGTGTACTCGTGATAACGCCGGCTGATGTTGCATGTGGGTGTGATATCGTCATATTTCGACCGGCGTCGCGGGCACGCATCTGAAAATAGTCTTTGGAGATTTTGGAACAGAAATCATGAACACAACTTCTGAGGCCAACCGACGCCCTCCGCTGTTTTCGCCTGGGAATACCCTGCCTTTCATTCTGGTCACTGCGCTTTTCTTCCTGTGGGCGATCCCCAACAATCTGAATGACATCCTCATCAAGCAGTTCATGACGTCGTTTCAGATCACGCGATTTGAAGCGGGGTTGGTGCAGTCGGCGTTTTACCTGGGGTATTTTTGCTGGGCCATGCCTGCGGCGTTTCTGATGCGAAGGTTCGGGTACAAGGCGGGGCTGGTCACAGGACTGTTTCTCTTCGGGTCAGGAGCATTCCTTTTCTGGCCTGCCGCACACATCAGGAGCTACGGTTTTTTCCTGTTCGCGCTGTTCGTGATTGCAAGCGGGCTGTCGTTTCTTGAGACAGGGTCCAACACATTTATCGCCGTGCTGGGAGATCCGAGAACTTCCGAGCAGCGCCTGAATCTCTCACAGTCGTTCAACCCGCTGGGATCAATCACCGGAGCCCTGGTCGGCACCGTCTTTATTTTTTCAGGGGTTGAGCTCAGTGAACACCAAATCGATTTGCTCAAAGCGCAAGGCACTCTGCAGGCTTACCTCCAAGGCGAGACGTTGAGAGTAATACGACCATACGTAATCCTTGGCGTAGTTGTCTGGATCATGGCATTGTTGATCCTGAAGACCAAATTCCCCGAAATCAAAGAGGAGTCCCAAACAAAAGATGCCCGGGACAAGGGCAGGCTGAGTGATCTGCTGCACTATCCGCATTTTCTCCAGGGAGTTTCAGCCCAGTTCTTTTATGTCGGCGCGCAGGTCGGGACGTGGAGTTTCCTGATCCAGTACATCCAGGACTACACGCATCAACCGGAGAAGATCGCCGGCTACCTGCTGACCGGCAGCCTTGTGGCATTTGCCGTCGGGCGGTTTGTGGCAACCTACCTGATGAAGTTCTTCCAGCCCAGCAAATTGATGGGGGTCTATGGAATCATCAACATGATTTTGGCGGCTATCGGCGTCTTGTTCCCTGGCTGGGTGGGAGTGTGGGCCGTGTTCCTGACCAGCTTCTTCATGTCCCTCATGTTTCCCACGATCTACGCGCTCGGCATCAAAGGTCTGGGAGCCAACACCAAGCTTGGCGGCTCATTCATCATCATGGCCATCATCGGAGGCGCTGCAGCCCCGCCTGCCATGGGATTCATTTACGGAATCTGGCACAGCATGGCGATAGCAATGGTCGTTCCGCTGTTCTGTTATGCGGTGGTCACTCATTACGCTTATTACGGCTCCAGGGTGAGAATCTCTCGAGCCGAAGCTGCCACCGTTTCCGAGCCTGCGACCTTGTGATGGACACGGCGGTTCCGTAAACACGCGGCCAATTGAGATTCTCTCGCATTTTATCTTTTGCATTTTCCTCCAACCTGTTCCAAGGAGAAAACATGAACGGTTTCCCGAAGTTTGATTTGACCGGGCAGGTGGCCCTGGTGACAGGCGCCGCGCGCGGCCTGGGGCGTGCGATTTCACTGGCGCTCGCAAATGCAGGCGCGGACGTGGCCCTCGGTCTTCGCGACCGCAACACGGGTTCCAGCCTGGCCCGTGAAATCGAAGCAATGGGACGTAGCACACTGCCTTTGCAGATGGACATGTCCCGGCTCGATCAGATCAGAGCGGCCATCGAAGAAGCCGTTGGGCGTTTTGGCCGGCTCGACGTCCTGGTGAACAATGCCGGAGTGTCTCCGGGGCATCCTGCCGAAGATTTCACGGAAGAAGATTTTGATTACACCATGGCAGTGAACGTGAAGGGGACATTTTTCGCCAGCCAGGCTGCAGGCCGCGTGATGATCCGCCAGAGGAGCGGCCGTATCATCAACATGAGTTCTCAGGCAGGTTTTGTGGCGCTGCCCACGGAATCCGTTTACTGCACTTCCAAAGCCGCGATCGCACACATGACCAAATGCCTCGCTATCGAGTGGGGCAAGTACAACATTACCGTAAACGCCGTGGCCCCCACGTTCATCCATACACCGGGGACTGAAGAAGTGCTTTCAGACCCCGCCTTCCGCGCCGACACTATTGAGCGCATCGCGGCGCTTCACCGGATCGGAGAGCCCATGGACGTAGCGGGTGCAGTCGTATTTCTGGCGTCGCCGGCCGCTTCACTGATAACAGGACACACGATCCTGATTGACGGCGGATGGACGGCACGGTAGTAAACGGAGTTGCCACTAAGGCGCACTCTGGAAGAGGACCGGCCCGCGTTCTTCCGCGGTGGCGCCCCACCCCGCAAGCTCAAGCCTCCACGATCTCGTCCCGGTAGCGTTCGAACAGGACGATAAATTCCGCCTTCTCCTTGGCGGGGACCATGAAGCGATCGAGAGCGGCAGCAGTGTGCCGGAGGCTGGCCTCCCATTCACCCGTGGTGATGCCGAGCCCGGCGTGGGACGTCTTCATGTCGCGGCCGGTGTAGATGCACGGGCCGCCCGAGAGCGCGCATAGCTGGTCAACAATCAATTGGCGCGAGCGCCGGATCGAGTCGAGACTGCGGCCGCCTCCAAAGCGAGCGAACAAGGGATCGGCTCGCATGCGGTCCAGAAAATCGTCGACAATTGCGGCAATGGTGTCGTAACCGCCCAGCCGTTCGTAAAGCGTTTTATTGGATTTCTGTGCTGCAGGTGGCACAGGATCACCCCCTTTCCGATCTTGCGAGATGTTTGCTCAGATCAGGTATACTGTCAAGGCGAATCACCCATAGCCGGGCAACCCCTGTTGCCGCTTGCCGTCTCGTCCGACCACCGGCCGGAGTATGAGGCGGAATCTGCCGACAGGAAATATCCCTTTGATTGTTATCAGCATGTTTTTCCTTATTTTCCTTGATGCCCATTGAGTGATACTCTATGCTGCATCGGCGAGGTGGAGGAGAATATGCATCGAAGAGCATTCATCAAGAATTCTTTGGCAGGATTGGGAAGCACGCTGCTGTTGGACGTGGCGTGCAGTTCCGCCAATCATCGGCCCAAAGCCGATCCGCGGCTGAAGGGAGCCTTCCGCAGTCCTGAAAGGAATGGTTGGACGTTCGTACATCTGGAAGGAACACCTGACGAAATCGGCTATCAGCACGGTTATCTGCTGGCGGACAGGATTGAAGACACGACCAAAGTCACCATCCTTGAGCAAACTCACGGAAAAAAGTATGGCTGGGATTTTTACCGCAATGCGGCGAAAGACATGCTGTGGCCGAAAATCGATCCGGAGTACCGGGAAGAATTGCAGGGGATCGCTGACGGATTGCGCGCTCGGGGCAGCAAGCTGGACCTTTGGGACGTGGTTGCTCTGAATGCCTCGATGGAATGGGATTATTACGTCAAGGAATATGACAAGACCCACAAAACCTCCACGGCCGCTGAATTGGCAGTCCCTGAACATTGCAGCGCGTTCGTTGCGACGGGCAGTTACACGCGAGACGGGAAAGCCGTCATTGCGCACAATTGCTGGACTGGCTACCTGGATGGGGAGCGGTGGACGATCATCTATGACATCGTTCCCGCACACGGCTACCGCATCCTGATGGACGGCTTCCCCGGATTTATCCATAGCGGCGATGATTTTGGCATCAACTCTGCTGGAATTGCGATTACGGAAACAACCATCTCCGGCTTCTCCGGGTACGACCCGACGGGCATTCCGGAATTCGTGCGCGCCCGAAAGGGCATGCAGTATTCGAATTCGATCGACGACTACGTTCGCATCATGAAGACCGGCAACAACGGCGGGTACGCCAATAACTGGCTGATCGCTGACATCAAGACGAATGAAATCGCAGACCTGGAACTGGGGTTGAAGAACGTCAACGTTTGGCGCACGAAAGACGGCTGCTTTGTGGGATCAAACTTCCCGGTCAGCCCGAAGCTCGCCAGCGAAGAAACCAGCTTCAACCTGCACGACATGAGCGCCAGCGCCAATGCGCGCCACGTCCGCTGGAACCAGCTTATGGCCGAGAACAAAGGGAAGATTGATATGGCCATGGCGCAGAAATTTCTTGCCGACCACTATGACACGTTCCAGAAAAAAGAAGAGGCCAATGAGCGCACGCTTTGTGGCCACGTCGATCTCTCTCCACGCGGCATGGGCACCTGGCAGCCGCCTTACGGTCCCGCCGGCGCCGTGCAAAACAAAGGGGCGGATGCTGCCATGATTGAGAAGATGGCGCTCAGCGCTTCCGCGGGCCATTGCTGCGGCATGGGCTTCAATGCCGCAGAGCACCTGCAGAAACATCCCGAGTTCGACTGGCAGTCGCCACTGCTCCGCGATATGCCTTCAGAGCCCTGGACCGTCTTCAGCGTTGCGACTTAGCAGGATGCAAACATTCTGCAATTGCCTCTTGCTTCGCGAAAACCGAACCGTGTCATTCTGCCTTCGGAAAGCCATCCCCGGGCGGGGCAATCATTTTCCTTTGAAGAGGAAAATAAGGTCGATGATCAGGATGATCACGATGGCAAGTTCCAGAACGAAAGAGCGCGCGTGCTCAAACTGGTCAACCATGAATTGATAAAGCTCTCCCGCTGTGCGAAGTTTCTCATCCACGAGCCGCCGGTGATCAGGGACACCGACCTTTGCTGCTGCCAGGCGATAAAGCCGCGCGTAAAACATATCGCTGACGAACTTGATGGCATTGTCCGCCCGTTCCGCAAGTTCCATGACTTCCACCCGGATCATATTCAAGCGCTCGGCTTCGCGGGCCAGCCGCCACCGCGCCACAAGGCCGCTGTGGCGCTCAAGCGACCGGTAAACGCCATCGAGGACACGTGTCAGAACGCCATCGTAATGGCGGAACTCCAGCAATTGAGTATTGGCGTATTCCAAAAGCTGAATTATAGGTGCCGCGCCTTCCGCAGTGTCATAGACCAGTGCCGCCGTCCAACCCACGACCAGCAGGTCCGACGGATAATATGAAATACTCGACTGCAAAATCTGGTTTCGCTCGCCGTCGGATAGAGGGCGGGACTCGCCGCGAATCACCTGGGCAATGTCCAGTCCATGGCGGACCAGCAAATCGTCGGCAGTTGCGGGCCGCCCATCGGCGTTTCGTGCCTCGCGCAGTTCGATGATGTAATAATCTTCAGTCAGCAGATTGTCGTAAGGCCGGATAAGGGCGGGCGCAGACCGACTGAGCGCGGCGCGCGTAACTTCGAGGGCCCGTTGCTCGATATTCGGTGCGGCAATCCATTCTGCGGAGAGCCTGACCAGGCCTTCCCAATCGCAGCAAAACGGCAGTTGCATTTCAACGCTGGTGACGCCGTATTCGTAATACTTGATCCGTGCCGCCAGTTTTCGGCCTGGTTCGATCTCGACCGGATCGAGCTGTTCAACAACGGGAGGCAGTTCGAACCGGACATACTCAGGAGTGGGATGCACAAAACTGGGGAGGCGCTCAGCGGGCCGCAATTGAAGAATTGAATTCAGCCGCTCCAGGTTGATGGAGTCCGCAACATCGTACAGAAGCAGAATTCGGAGTGTTCCCTGGAGGGCCATCAACGGTCCATCGATCCCAGAATGCCAGTGAACGGCAGGCAGGTCAAGCGCCCAAAACGCCGGCCCCAAAAGGAAGAGAACAGCGAAACCCTTTTGCCGGCAGGATGGCAGGTTCCTGGGCCTCTGCCGGGCCTAACTGTGTCCCGCAGCCCTTTGGGAGCAGCGTCGTTCGGTCCGCGGCCTGGCGAACCCGGCCAGCGCGGCGGCTTCGTTCTGGAAAATCTCGAAGACGCGATCGAGATGGTTCTTACGAATGCCAATGAGAACGTCACGCGAAGTGATGATGTATTTTACCTTTCCCCGCGCATCGCGAATGAGGTTATAGGCGGCGGCCAGAGCGCAGACGCCGGCCCTGTCAACCCTCGGAGCCCCTTCGAGATCGATGACAAATATACCGATGCCCCGCCCAATCAAGAGTCGAACCTGATCAAGGAAAAATCTGACGCCCTCGCCCTCCGCCAGCGGGCCATTCACATGGATAACGGCAAGATGGGCGTCCGAATTGTCAAATTCCGACGCGCGAAGAGGCGTAGCGCCTGGCCTCGGATCGGCCAAAGCCAGATCCACATCGATCCTCATGGGCGGGTTGCTCCCGGTTTTTGAATCTGCGTCCCCGATATGAAGGTGAAGCGGCAATTCTACGCTCAAAACATCGGCGCTTCAACACAGTATTTTCTCAAGAAAAAATGTAGCAGCCTTAGACATGGCCTGGAGATGTCTCCGAAGTTTGACGTACCGTGTTCAATGATGCACCGAGTGTGAATTTCTCGCCGTGTTACCAATCGCCTGATATCGGCAACCGCCTTGTGAAGACTCGGTCGGCAAATCCTGCGCCTGACCGTTCAATATTGTGTTGAAGAAAGTCCGAATGCAGGAAGAAGTCTTTTCCAGGCCTTTCGCGCCATTGACCGGGCCAAGATAACCCATCAGCCGCATCCACGGGCTGTAAAGAACGGCAAGGTCTGTAAAGTTGAAGCGGCCTGTGCCGGGGATATGGGCCTTCCAACAATTCGAAGACTCTCGGCACGCATCATTCATCTCGCGCTCGAGTTCCGCCTGCTGCCGGCGAAACCTTTGCACTGAAACGCTTGCCAGCGTACGCTGAATCCACGGCGGGCGCAGCGTCCAGTCGCTCAGTATAAACAGCAAAGGCTTCTCGATTCCCTCGTGCGGTGCGTCGCCGAAAAGGTTTCCGTCAATATCAACGGCGGCTTTGCAGCGCTGGTCCGCGGAACAGGCTTCGACGGAAGCGGCTCCGCCAAAAGAATGGCCGAACAGCCCGATCTTTGAAAGATCAAGTCGCCCCTGGAACCGGCTTCTTGCGTCAGAATTCATCTGCGAGAGCTTGTCGATTGCAAAGCGAATGTCCGCCGCCCAGACTTGCACCATCCGATTTCCTGCAGATTGGATGGCATCGTCCGGGCCGCTGGGAAATGAAGCTTCAGGCAGATGATTTGCCACGCGGCCATCAGGAAAACGCACGACTGGCGCGCTATAGGTATTCGTAATGCCGAGGACAGCATAACCGTGGCTTGCGATGTCTTCAATCAATGAAGTGTAATCACTGGGGAGATTGCCGAAACCCGTTGAAAATACCAGGACAGGGTAGGGTTGGCTCCCGGGAGCAATGGGAGCATCAGCAACAGCATGAACGCGCACCCGGGTGGGAATTGTCACGGGACGCCAGGGAAGCAGCGTGGCCCAGTCCGCTGGAATATACTCCGCAGGCTTTGAACGCGGCGCGGCGCTGGCAGGATACCAAAACCACACCATCAGCTCGCGATGTTTTCCAATCGCAGAGGAATACGGGTCGTCGCGTTCAGGATCGGTCCAGTCAAAAAGTGTCCGGCCCACTGCAAACGGGCCAGATGGTTTGGGTAAAACGACTTCCCTGTGATCGCCAAAATGAACGACGGCCCCCAAAAGTCCAATGAGAGCCAGAAAGAGAAGAACGATTACCAGAATGGTGATCGAGGCCGTTCTCAGGATCCGGATGCCAGCGGCCGCGGGTTTGTTGTTCAGGAAATCAGGTTGTGGGGACAAATGGAATTCCGATCAATGTGAAGTGCCGATGCATCAGATGAAAACGCTCATGCATAACAGCGGGACCTGGAAATTTGCCGGCGCCGGGCGATCCGCAAAAATCAATGTTTCTTGTATCCATAGAACCAGCGCGCGGTGGACTGTCCCCGGTTCCAGACACTGTGGCGGGTTCCGGCAGGAATCATTACTTCATCGCCCGGACCAAGCGTGGCGCGCCTGCCCTCGATTTCAAACTCGATCGTACCCTCTTTGACGACGACGCGTTCGTCGGTGCGGTGCACGAAGTCCAGCCACTGCTGTCCCGGCGGATCAACCCAGAGATCGCAACTGAAACCGTCACGCGCCCAGACTTCAGCGACACTCTTCGAGTCGAGCGGCTTGTCCTGCGGCCAGCGGCGCACCTGAAGCTCAGGCATGGTGGAATTTCTCCCGAAGGGTCTATTATAACGGACAGGCGCCTCTGCAGGGGCCGACTGGCCCCTGGAGGGCGCGGCAACTCGCGAAACGCAGCGGGAATCTGAAAGAAAGGCACCGATTGTATCCAATGAGATTTCGCATGAGGTTTGACGTGGTGACGCCGGACTTACAAAAGAGAAGAGTTTCCCTTCCCCGATGCGTGGCGGAAACCCTGGCTCTCGGTCTGCTGTTTGCAACAGGACTGATCGCAGCGTCGGAGCCGGTCCCCGTTCCGCAGGTCGATGCCGGCATCGGCCCCTGCACCGCGGACTTCACTGTCAGCCGGAACAATAAGCCCCTTTATAACGCCGAAATTTCCGTCCACATCGCATATGGCTTTATGGGCATGAAGAAGATGGACCTGAAGATAGGGAGCAATAGCGAAGGAAAAGCCCGATTCATCGGGCTGCCGGAAAAAGTTCACAATCCTCCACTGGAGTTTGTCGTCAGGTCGAACGGCCTGAGCAAGACGGTTGATTTCTGGCCGAACGTCAAGTGCCACTCGCAATATTCAGTGATCATGGGAGGGCAATGAGCGAGCGTTTCATCAGCATGACTATGCCGCCGCAAGGATTATGAGGAAATATCTGATCGTGTTCATCGCGGGAGTTCTTCTGGTTCCGGCGGCGATTTACTTGTATTTTCGGTCCGGATACGCTCCGGTCGCAACATCCGCGTCGCCGCTACCTTTTGAGCGTTTCTTTGCAAAGCTTGCAATGCGTGCAACCTTGTCCCGGGAAGAAGCCAAACCTCAAGTTCCTCCGCCCACCGAGGCCGACCTCGTAAGCGGTGCGCGCCTTTATCGGGAGGATTGCGCCGTCTGCCACGGGCTGCCGAACCAACCGCAAAGCGCAATCGCAGCCGGCATGTATCCCCACCCGCCGCAATTCTTCCGGACCGGAGAAACATCGTCTTTCGATCCGGGCCATCCATTCCGCCCCCTCGACCCCAAAGCCTTCTGGAAAGTCAAAAACGGCGTCCGGCTGACGGGCATGCCGGGCTTTAAGGACTCTCTCACCGAGCAGCAAATCCTTGCTGTGAGTGAGTTCGTCAGCAACGCCCGAGCCCTTCCTCCGTCCGCGGTGAGCGTGCTTGAGGGCAAATCGGAAAATCCCGTTCACGCCGAATCCTCAAGTGGCTCCAGATCGTTCCAGGTTCCAAATCACAAATGATCACGCGATCTTGACGGCTGAACGATTCCGGACTTTCGCGCGGCGAACCCGTTGATGTACTTCCTGGCAGCACGCAACAACCGACCGCAGGCGCTTCAGAAGTTTTTATGTAACAAGCCCTGAAATCGTTCATCATTACATGCGGGGCGCAGGCGGGACGAATTGAGTTTCTGCCAGATCTTGATTTCCCCTCTGAATCACAGCTTGGGCAGACAGCCATGAATTTCCAATCTGCCATCCTCGCGTTTTTATTCCTTATGTCCGCGGCCGGTACATATTTACCGCAGGTGGATCCTGCACCATGGAACGAAATTCTCCATCAGTATGTTGATCCGCAGCATCACGTGGATTACGCGAAGCTGAAGGAGAAGGATTTGCAGAAGCTCCGCGATTATGTGGCAAGCTTTGGGCAGGGCGGTTCAGGACCTGTTTCAGAAGCCGCACAAAAGGCCCTTCTGATCAACGCCTACAATGCGATGACGATCGAATGGATTTGTGAGAACTACCCGACAAACAGCATCTGGGACACGCCTCGGCCGTTCCAGGCGCGGCGCTTCCGACTGGCCGGCGAAGCGGTTTCGCTGGACGAAATCGAGTCGCGGCTGCGAGGCATGAAAGACCCCCGGGTCCACGCAGCGCTCGTGTGCGCGTCGCTCAGTTGTCCTCCGCTGCGCCGCGAGGCTTACGTGGCTGAGAGGCTCGATGAGCAACTGGATGACAACGTCCGCGAGTGGCTGGCTAACCCGGCGCTCAACAGGTTTGAGCCGGACAGGAACGAAGTGATCGTCAGCCCGATTTTCAAATGGTACAGGCAAGATTTCGACGCTTATCCGGGGGGCATGCGCGGGTTCCTGCTCAAATTCGGTCCGCCAGCAGCAGTGCAAAAATTGAAAGGCCGCGAATTCGTCATCCGTTACGGAACTTATAACTGGGGATTAAACGATCAGGCCGGCCGGGGCAAGGGTTACTCAATTTTTCAGTTGGGGGCAGACTGGATCAAGAATTGGTTTCGTGACTGGTTTGCGGACCTGGGCAGAAAATACAATGTGAATCCTGCCATCTTCGGCGGCATTTATGTTGGCGCAATTCCTTTTTTCACGCTTTGCGTCGGTTGGATCGTGAGCAATCTGCGACGCAAGAAACCCATCGTTCTTCCCGCCCTCGCCGCTTCGTTTTTCTTTGTCTCGGCTTATCTCTACCTGCTGATTGTGGGGCGCGACATCCCCCTCTGGGTTTATGCCGTGATTGCGGGAATGATCGGCCTGGGGTTGTATTCAACCGTCAGGAAAATCCGCGCAAAAGCCATCCCCCGCGGTAAACTTTGAGCGGTCTTTTACGCTCCATAACGCATCGGGGCACTTCCAACAGCCGCCGGATTAAACTTCCACAACGCAGGCAAAGCGCACGGCGGGAATCCTGCGAATTTCTTCCAGCACTTCGGGCGGAACGCGGTCATCCACATTGACCAGGCCGATGGCTTCGCCGGCCTGCTGGTTCCTGCCGAGAGCGAAGCTGGCGATATTGACGTTCTTTTCTCCCAGAATCGTACCTACCCGGCCGATCACGCCGGGCACATCCTGATTGCGGATGAAAAGGATAAACCCTTTGAGCGGCGCCTCAATATCAATATCGTTGATACCGAGAATGCGCAGACCGCGCAGCCCGACCATGCCCAACGCCGACGGCGAATCGCCTTCCGTGCGAAGCGCAATGCCCAGCGAATTGGAATAGGCGGCACGGCGCGCGCTGCGAACTTCGACTACTTCGATCCCGCGCTCCTGGGCCAGCGCTGCGGCATTGATCAGATTCACGTCGCCGGAAAGCGCCTTGCTGAGAATGCCCTTCAACACGGCGTTCTTGACCAGGTGCGTATTGAGTTCAGCGAGGCCGCCGTCGTAACTGATCTTCACTTCTTCAATACGCCCATCCGCAATCTGTGCCACAAACGTCCCGAGCTTTTCTCCAAGCTGGATGTAAGGCTCGAGCTTCCTGTATTCCTCAGGAGAAATCGCCGGCATGTTGACGGCGTTGCGCGGCACGCCCAACCGCAGGTAATCGCGGATTTGCTCGGCAATGTTGATGCCGACAATCTCCTGCGCCTCATCGGTGGACCCGGCAATGTGAGGGGTGGCGATGACGTTCGGGTGCGCCACCAGCCTGGAATCCACCGGGGGCTCCTTTTCAAAAACGTCCAGCGCGGCCCCGGCGACATGTCCGCTCTCAAGCGCCTGCAGAAGGTCATCCTCTTTGATCAGTTCGCCGCGCGCGCAGTTCACAATCCGGACGCCGGGCTTGGTTTTTGCAAGCGTCTGAGCATTGAGCAGGTGATGCGTTTCCGGAGTGGCGGCCGTGTGAAGACTGATGAAGTCGCTCGCGGCCAGGAGTTCCTCAAACTTCACGAGCTTCACGCCCTGCTCCTGGGCAAGCCGCGAGGGAACGTAGGGATCGTAAGCGATCACTTCCATTT
>Ga0209810_1003927_pt1 | contig 14922 bp, 15 predicted proteins | sample Coa_R1_7_FD_187159 | JGI IMG/M metagenome (GOLD analysis project Ga0209810, IMG submission 187159) | Surface soil microbial communities from Centralia Pennsylvania, which are recovering from an underground coalmine fire - Coalmine... | ecosystem: Environmental > Terrestrial > Soil > Unclassified...
CATTGATTCCACTCGGGTTCGGGTTGTTGGGGAACGATCCGGACACGGGCGGGGGATCAATGCCATGCGGCATCACAATAGTGCCTTTCACGAGCTTCTGAAGCATGTGCCGTGGGACGTGTTCGCGCGGCTGGTGGAAGCGCATGGCGCCGATTGGCGGGTCCGTCGCTTGACCACCAAGAGCCAGTTTGTCGCGCTGCTGTACGGCCAGCTGGTCGGGGCGTCGAGCCTGCGCGAGATCGAGGCCGGGCTGGAAAGCCACAAGAGCCGCCTCTACCACCTCGGCGTCAGCGCGCCGCGCCGCTCGACCCTGGCAGACGCCAACGCGTTGCGCCCGGCCGCGGTGTTCCTCGAACTGTTCGCCGCCATGATGGCGGGCACCCATCGCGGGCTGCGCCGGCATCTGGCGGAGGCCACCTATCTGATCGACGCGACCGGCCTCAGGCTCGATCGCCGCAGCCTCGATTGGGCGCGCTTTTCCGAGACGGTCTGCGGCGTCAAGCTGCACGTGGTCTACGACCCCGACGCCGACCGGCCGATTTATGCGGCGATCACTCCGGCCAGGGTCAACGACATCACCGCCGCGCAGACGATGCCGGTCGAACCTGGCGCCACCTACGTCTTCGATCTCGGCTATTACGACTACGGCTGGTGGAGCAAGCTCGACCAGGCCGGCTGCCGCATCGTCACCCGCTTCAAGCGCAACACCCCGCTCGACGTCATCGAGGAGCGCCCGCTCCCCGCCGGCGGCGCGATCCTGTCCGACCGCATCGGCTTCCTGCCGCCGCGCCAGGCCGCACGGCGGCAGAACCCGATGGCCGCGCCCGTGCGCGAGGTGCGGGTCACCACCGACAGCGGCAAGGTGCTGCGCATCCTGTCCAACGATCTCGACGCCCCGGCCCAGGAAATCGCCGATCTCTACAAACGGCGCTGGGCCATCGAGCTGTTCTTCCGCTGGATCAAGCAGGTGCTCAAAATCACCTGCTTTCTCGGCACCAGCGAAAACGCCGTCACCATCCAGATCGCTGTCGCCATGATCGCCTTCCTCCTGTTGCGAATGGCGCAGGCCGGGCAACGCGCCATCGCCAGCCCGCTGCGCTTCGCCCGCCTCGTCCGCATCAACCTGATGCACAAAAAGCCGCTCGACCGCCTGCTCGACCCCGAACCGCCCCCAATCCGCGATCCCGCCCAGCTGGCCCTCCAATGGCATCTCACTTAAACCGGACAGCCGTGGACTTGATCCGGGCATCTTTCCGGCCGTCACCGACCAATTGGGCTTACGACGGCGGCACGGGATGGCCGGGTCAAAGCCCGGCCATGACGTGACGGTGGAGGGCCGGCGTCAGTCGCGGCAGCCCAGGATCCGTTCCTCGCGTACGATCGCCGCGATCCGTTCGCGCTGGAACCGGCTGAGCGGAAGGGCCGCCTCCACATCGTACATGCAGCCGGCATTACCGAACGCCCGGATCGCGCGCGCCGTCTTGAAGCAGTAGCCGGCCGCCTTGTAGATGGAATTGCGCTCGTACCAGAGCTGGTCGCAGCTCTGCGCGTAACTGGCGCCGACAGACATGAAAGTCGTCGCGGCCGCCAGAGCCATGGCGCCAAAGGCGAAGGATAGGCGCATTGTTACCCCCAAATTCGTGCGTTGCGCAATCATATGAGCCTGCCCACGCAAGGGCAAACTTCAGCCGCGCGAGCCGGCGCCGACCACGGCCTCGACGACCGTGGAAAGATCGAAGCGGCCGCGGCGGAGATCGTGGCCGGCGCCCTCGATCGGGATCACCCGCGTCGGCGCCGGGATCGCGGCGGCGGCGGCGCGGATTTCGTCGATCCCGCCGAAGGGATCGCTCGTCCCCTGCACGAAGACCGCCGGCACGCGCAGCTGCGGGAAATGCTCGGTCCGCAGCCGCTCCGGCCTGCCCGGCGGATGCAGCGGGTACGAAAACAGCAGCAGCCCGGCGACGAGTTCCGTCTGTTCGGCGGCGAGCATGGAGGCCTGCCGGCCGCCGTAGGATTGGCCGCCCAGAATGATTGGATGCGGCGCCAGCGCACGAAGCGCCGCCACCGCGTCCGCCAGCCCGGCGCGGTCGGCGGCGGCGCCGGAGGGGGAAGGAGGCCCGCTCGGCCGCCGCTGGCGGAACGGCAGGTCGCAGCGCAGCACCACAAGCCCGGCGGCGGCGAAAGCGCGCGCCGCTTCCACCAGCAACGGCGCGCGGCAGTTGCCGCCGGCGCCGTGCGTCAGCACCAGCCCTCCGACAGGCGCGCCCTCAGGCCGATGCAGAAAGCCGCGCACCCCCGCGGCCTCAAATGGTTCGACGCTCATACGCTTTTCCCGCTCGCCGGTCAAAAGCGTTCGCGATATCGTCGCGCTGCCGCGATGCGCGGGCTCACGCCGCGCCACCTACGCCGAGGAGAACCATTATGGCCATGAGCGTCCAGCACGTGCACCTCAAGGGCGACGACCCCAAGAAGACGGCGCAATTCTACATCGACAACCTCGGCGCCACCGTGATCGCCGAGATCCCCGGCCGCGGCGTTCGCCTCAACCTGCACGGCCTGCAGCTCAACATTACCGGCATCGTCGCCGATCAGAGCCGGCAGCAAGCCAAGGGCATCGAGCACCTCGCGGTCGAGACCGACGACTATTCCGGCACCATCGCGAAGATGAAGGCGAACGGCGTCACGATCCTCGAAGAGATGCCGCCCAACAACGGCCGCCGCGTCTGCTTTCTCGAAGCCCCCGACGGCGCCCAGCTCGAGGTCATCGAGAAGGTCTGAACCGGCACACCGCGGACGACCGCCGCTCTACGCCGGCGGCGTCCGCAGCAGCCGGAACATGACAGAGAAATCCTTCGGTCCAAAGCCCGCATTGGCGAGCATCTGGTAGAGCGAGGCGGCTTCGGCGCCGAGCGGCGTCGCCGCCCCGGCCGCCTGCGCCGCCTGCTGCGCCAGCTTCAGGTCTTTCAGCATCATGTCGGCAGTGAAGCCGGCCTGATAGTCGCGGTTGGACGGCGCCGCCGGCACGACGCCGGGCGCCGGACAGTAATTCGTGATCGCCCAGCACTGGCTCGTCGATTTCGAGGTGATGTCCCACAGAATCTGCCAGTCGAGGCCGAGGCGTTCGGCCAGCGCAAAACCTTCGCACACGCCGATCATCGAGACCGCGAGCATCATGTTGTTGCAGATCTTTGCCGCCTGGCCGTTGCCCGAGGGGCCGGTGTGCACGATCGTCTTGCCCATCGCCTGCAACACCGGCAGCGCCCGCTGGAAGGCCGCCTCGCTGCCGCCGACCATGAAGGTCAAGGTCGCCCCAGCCGCGCCGGCGACGCCGCCGGAGACCGGCGCGTCGAGCATGTCGAAGCCGCGCTCTGCCGCCGCCGCGGCGACCGCCCGCGCCGTCTCGACGTCGATCGTCGAGCTGTCGATGATCTGCGCCCCCTTCGGGATCGCGTCGAGGATGCCGCCCTCGCCGGTGTAGACCTGCCGCACGTGCTGCCCCGCCGGCAGCATCGTCAGCACGATCTCGGCGTCGGCCACGGCCTCCGCCGCGCCCTGGGTCGGGATGCCGCCGCTGTCGGCGAAGGCCTGCAACGCCCGCGGCACGAGGTCGTAGCCGCGCACCGTATGGCCCGCCTTCACCAGGTTCGCCGCCATCGGCCCGCCCATATTGCCGAGCCCGATAAATCCGACCTTCATCGCCTCCTCCATCCACAGCGTCATGACCGGGCCGGGCCCGGTCATCTCCGGCGGTTCGCGACAGCCTAGCAGAGATGGCCGGATCAAGTCCGGCCATGACGCGGAGGCTGCTTCAGATGTGGATGGCGCGGCCGAGGGCGCGGGCGGCGGTTTCGCGCACCGCCTCGCTCAGGGTCGGATGGACGTGGATCGTGGCGGCGAGGTCTTCGAGCACCGCCCCCATCTCCAGCGCGTGCGCGAACTCGGCCGACAGTTCCGACACCTGCGCCCCCACCGCCTGCAAGCCGAGAATGCGGCCGCCGTCGCGGCGCGCGACGACGCGCACGAAGCCGCCCTCGTCTTCGCCGCCGAGGGTGAGGTTGCGCCCGTTGGCGGCGAACGGAAACTGCGCCGTCACCGCCTCGATGCCCGCCGCCGCGGCGTCGGCCGGCGACATCCCGGCAGTGACGATCTCCGGCTCGGTGAAGCACACCGCCGGGATCGCCGCGGGATCGAAGCGGCGGCGGGCGCCGGCAATGATCTCGGCGACGATCTCGCCCTGCGCCATCGCCTTGTGCGCCAGCATCGGCTCGCCGACGAGGTCGCCGATCGCCCAGACGCCGCGCATCGAGGTGCGGCACTGGTCGTCGATGCGCACGAACGGACCGGCCATGTCCACCGCCATGCGTTCGAGACCCCAGCCGCCGGTGCGCGGCCGCCGGCCGATCGTCACGAGCACGACCTCGGCCGGCACCTCAAGGGTCGATCCATCGTGCGCCCGCACGATCAGCCTGTCGCCGCGGCGCTCGGCCGCGGTCGCGCCGAGATGGAGCGCGACCCCGGCCCGTTCGAGCCAGCGCCGCACCGGCGCCGTCAGCTCCTCGTCGTAGAGCGGTAGGATGCGCTCTTGCGCCTCGACGACCGTGACGGCCGCGCCGAGCTTGCGGAACGCCGTCCCCAGCTCCAGCCCGATATAACCCGCTCCGACCACCGCGAGGCTCTGCGGCAGCCGCGGCAGCGACAGCGCCTCGGTCGAGGAGACGACGGGACCGCCGAACGGCAGCGCCGCCAGTTCCACCGGCTCCGAGCCGGCGGCGAGGACGACGTGCTCGGCGGTGACCACGACCTCGCCTTCGTCCGTCGCGACGTGGCAGGTCTTCGCGTCGGAAAAGCTGCCCCAGCCGTGCAGCACGCGCACCTTGGCGCGGTGCAACAATGCCGCCACTCCCTGCTCCAGCCGCCCGACGACGCCGTCCTTCCAGCGCACGGTCTCGGCCAAATCGAGCGTTGGCGGCGCGGCGAGCGCGATGCCGAAGCGGCCCCCGGCGGCCGCTGCCGCCATCGCGGCGAACTCGCCCGCGGCATGGATCAGCGCCTTCGAGGGAATGCAGCCGCGAATGAGGCAGGTGCCGCCGAGCCGATCGGCCTCCACCAGCACCGTGTCGAGGCCGAGCTGCCCGGCGCGAATCGCGGCGAACTCGCCCGCGGCATGGATCAGCGCCTTCGAGGGAATGCAGCCGCGAATGAGGCAGGTGCCGCCGAGCCGATCGGCCTCCACCAGCACCGTGTCGAGGCCGAGCTGCCCGGCGCGGATCGCCGCGACGTACCCGCCCGGCCCGCCGCCCAGCACCAGAACCTGCGCCGTCACCCGGTCTGTCATCACCGAACACGCATAGTCTCGTCATTCCCGCGCAAGCGGGAATCCAGGGCCACACGACCGGGCGGCTGCCCTGGGCCCCCGCTTCCGCGGGGGCGACGGCCTGTTTTGTAAGAGCGCAGCATGCCGGCGCCTATTCCAGAAACAACGTCGCCGGGAATTCGAGGAGGTCCTTGATCCGGCGGATGAAGGCCGCCCCGTCCGAGCCGTCGACGATGCGGTGATCGAACGAGGACGACAGGTTCATCATCTGGCGCACGACGACCCGGCGGTCGCGCACGACGGGGCGCTCGGCGATGCGGTTGACGCCGACGATGGCGACCTCGGGGTGGTTGATGACCGGGGTCGAGGCGATGCCGCCGAGGGCGCCGAGGCTGGTGATCGTGATCGTCGAGCCGGACAGTTCCTCGCGCCGCGCCTTGCCGTCGCGCGCCGCGGCGGCGAGGCGGGCGACTTCTGCGGCCATCGCCCACAAATCGAGGGCTTCGGCGTGGAAGACGACCGGCACCATCAGCCCGGCCGGCGTCTGCGTCGCGATGCCGATGTGCACCGCGGCGTGCCGCTGCACGACGCCGGCCTCCTCGTCGAAGCGCGCGTTGATCTGCGGAAACGCGGGCAGCGCCATGACGAGGGCGCGCATCAGGAACGGCAGTACGGTCAGCCGCTGCTCGGGCCGCGTTGCGTTGAGGTGGGCCCGCAGCTCCTCCAATGCTGTTACGTCGACTTCCTCGACGTAGGAGAAGTGCGGGATATGCCGCGCCGCGGTCTGGAGGTGCTCGGCGATAACGCGGCGCAGCCCGACGAGCTTGACCTCCTCGCCCCCCTCGCGCCGGCGCAGGCCCGGCTTCGCCCGCCCCTTGCCGGCGACGTAGGCGTCGAGGTCGGCGTGGGTGATGCGGCCGCCCGGCCCCGTCGCCGGCACGAACTGGAGCGGGATGCCGAGCTCGAAGGCGCGGCGGCGAACAGCCGGCGAGGCGGTCGGCTTTTCGCCGGCCGGCTTTGGAGCCGCGGCACCCTCACCCGGCTCCCCCGGATCAAGTCCGGGGTCGCCACCCTCTCCCGCGGTGCGGGAGAGGGTAAAGGGTGGCCCCTCTCCCGCACCGCGGGAGAGGGAGGGGCCCGCGCCGACAGGCGCGGGAGGGTGAGGGTGCGTCTCCGATGCCGGCGGCGCCTCCGCTGCCCGCGCGTTCCCCTCCCCCGCCACCTCGAACTCGACGAGGTTGGAGCCGACCGGGCGCTTCTCGCCCGGCGCCCCATGCAAAGCGAGCACCTTCCCCGCCACCGGCGACGGGATCTCGACCGTCGCCTTGTCGGTCATGACATCGACGAGCGGCGCATCCGCTTCGACGACGTCGCCGACCGCGACGTGCCAGGCCGCGATCTCCGCCTCGGCGCTGCCTTCCCCGACATCGGGGAGGCGGAAGACGTAGCGCCCCATCTCAGGCTTCCAGCACCCGCCGCAGCCCCTCGCCGACCCGCTTCGGCCCCGGGAAATACTGGCGCTCGAAGGCGTGCGGATAAGGGGTGTCCCACCCCGTCACCCGCTCGACCGGCGCCTCCAGGTGATAGAAGCAATGTTCCTGAACGAGCGCCGACAATTCGGCGCCGAACCCGCCGGTGCGGGTCGCCTCGTGCGCGATGACGCAGCGGCCGGTCTTCTTGACCGAGGCGGCGATCGTGTCGATGTCGATCGGCACCAGGGTGCGGACGTCGATGATCTCGGCGTCGATGCCGGTCTCCGCCGCCGCGGCAAGCGCGACGTGCACCATCGTGCCATAGACGAGAACCGTCACCTGCTCGCCCGGCCGGACGATCGCGGCCGTGCTCAGCGGCACCTTGTAATAGTCGCTCGGCACCTCGCTCGCCGGGTGCTGCGCCCATGGCACCGCCGGCTTGTCGAAATTGCCGTCGAACGGGCCGGTGTAGAGCCGCTTCGGCTCGAAGAAGATGACGGGGTCGTCCTCCTCGATAGCGCTGATCAACAGCCCTTTCGCATCGTAAGGGTTCGAGGGAATCACCGTCTTCAGCCCGGCGACGTGGGTGAAGATCGCCTCCGGGCTCTGGCTGTGGGTCTGGCCGCCGAAGATGCCGCCGCCGAACGGCGAGCGCACCGTGATCGGCGCCGTATATTCGCCGCCCGAGCGATACCGCAGCCGCGCCGCCGCCGAGACCAGCTGATCGGTCGCCGGATAGATGTAGTCGGCGAACTGGATCTCGACGACGGGGCGCACGCCGTAGGCGGCCATGCCGACGGCGGTGGCGATGATGCCGCCCTCGGCGATCGGCGTGTCGAACACGCGCTCCCGGCCGTACTTCTTCTGCAAACCTTCGGTCACGCGGAACACGCCGCCGAAATAACCGACATCCTCGCCGAAAACGATCACGTCTGGGTTGCGGGCGAGCATGATATCGAGCGCCGAATTCAGCGCCTGCACCATCGTCATCGTCGGCATTTCTAACGCGCCCCCCCGCCAGTCTCCCTCTCCGCCCCAGGGGGCGGAGAGGGTCGGGGTGAGGTGGGGGATTCCAGAGCGCTTGCAAGCGGAGAGACCCACCTCACCCTCCCCATCGCTGCGCGATGGGTCCCCTCCCTCTCCCCCCTGAAGGGCGGAGAGGGCAAAGTGGGCGGTAGCCGAGGAAGCACCCTCACACCCCGAGCATCTGGCGCTGGCGGCGCAGGTGCCAGGGCATGTCGTTGAATACATCCTCGAACATCGTGCTGGCGCTCGGCCACGGGCCTTCGTTCAGCGTGCCGTAGCTCTCGGCCTCCTTCTGCGCCGCGGCCACGGTCTTCACGACCTCGGCCTGGAGCGCGTTCTGCCGCTCCTCAGACCATTCGCCGAGCACCACGAGGTGGGCGCGCAGGCGGTCGATGGGGTCGCCGAGCGGCCACGCCTTGGCCTCGTCGGCGGGACGGTAGCGCGAGGGGTCGTCGGCCGTCGAATGCGCTTCCACGCGGTAGGTGAACAGCTCGATCAGGGTCGGCCCGAGATTGCTGCGCGCGCGCTCCGCCGCCCACTGCGTCGCGGCGTAGATCGCGAGGAAATCGTTACCGTCGACGCGGATGCCGGGAATGCCGTGGCCGGTTGCGCGCGCGGCAAAGGTCGAATGTTCCCCGCCGGCAATGCCCTGGAATTCCGAGATCGCCCACTGGTTGTTGACGACGTTGAGCACCACGGGCGCGGTATAGACCGAGGCAAACGTCAAGGCGTGGTGGAAATCGGGCTCGGCCGTCGCCCCCTCCCCGATCCAGGCCGCGGCGATGCGGGTATCGCCCTTGTAGGCCGAGGCCATCGCCCAGCCCACCGCCTGCGGATACTGGATGCCGAGATTGCCGGCGATCGAAAAGAAGCTCGCCTCCTTGCTCGAATACATGATCGGCATCTGCCGGCCTTTGAGGCGGTCGCGCGAATTGGAATAGACCTGGCACATCATGTCGACGAGCGGCCATTCGCGCGCGATCAGCAGGCCCTGCTGGCGGTAGGTCGGGAACAGCATGTCGTTGCGGTCGAGCGCGAAGGCCTGGCTGACCCCGATCGCCTCCTCGCCAGTGCATTTCATGTAGAACGAGGTCTTGCCCAGGCGCTGCGCCCGGTACATGCGGTCGTCGTAGGCCCGCGTCAGCATCATGGCCCGCAGGCCGCGCCGCAGCGTCTCGGAATCGAGTGCGGGATCCCACGGGCCGACCGCGCGGCCCTGCTCGTCGAGCACGCGCACGAGGCCGTACGCGAGCTCTTCGGTCTCGTGCGCCGGCGCGTCGATTGCCGGGCGCGCCATCGCCCCCGCCTCCGGCAGCCGCAGGTGACGAAAATCCGGCTCGGCGCCGGGCCGGAACTTCGGTTCCGGGATTTGCAGACGCAGCGGTTCTTTGGCCATGGCGCTTCGTTCTTACCCTACTTGCGAGCGCGGCACGACAGCCACCGCGCCTTCCGGGCAATCAACGCATGAGACGGGCGGGCGGCGCTACTCCGGTGCGCCGACGTAGCGGTGGACGTGGTAGGGCGCGGCGGCGAGGCCGGGGCAATGGCTGCCGACGACCGGCTCCAGCGCCTCGTAAAGCCGCCGGTTGTCGGCGTTTGCCGCCGCGAGCCGTTCGCGCGCCGCCTCGGCCCGTTGGCGCAGCTGCGCCAGGTCCACCGTCAGCACGCGCCGGTTCTGCACGACCATGCGGCCGCCGATCATGACGCTGTCGACGGCGGTGCCGTCCTCGCAGTGGACGAGCTGGTTGACCGGGTCGTTGAGCGGCAGCCAGTTCGGGTGGTCGAGGTCGAGCATGACGAGGTCGGCCTTCCAGCCGGGCGCGATGCGGCCGACGCGGCCGCCGAAGCCGAGGATCTGGGCGCTGCCCTCGGTCGCCGCCAGCGCCGCCTCCCGCGTCGAGAGCCACCGGCGACAGCCCTTGCCCTGAACCCGCGACACCAGCGAGGAGAGCCGCATCGCCTCGTACATGTTCTGGTTGTCGGAACACGAGGCGCCGTCGGTGCCGATGCCGAGATTGACCCGCCGGTCCAGCATCGCCCGCGAATCCGCGATGCCGGCGCCGAGCCGCATGTTGCTGCCGGGGTTGTGCGCGACCGAGGCGCCATGGTCGCCGAGCCGCGCCATGTCGTCGTGGTCGAGCCACACCCCGTGCGCTACGGTGAACTGCGGCCCGAGCACGCCGAGCGCATCGAGATGCGCCGTCTGCGTCTTGCCGTAGAGCCGGATGCCGGTCACCGCCTGCACCTTCGATTCGGCGACGTGGCTGTGCAGCCCGAGGTCGAACTCGCGCGCCAGCGCAGCGCAGCCGAGGATGAACTCGTCGGAGCAATGATGCGGGATCGTCGGCGCCACCGCCGGCCGGATCCGGTCGCGGTCGAAGCGCCAGTCGCGCAGCCCCTCGCGCATCGCGGCAAGGCTCGCCTCCCCCGGCGGCAGGCGCAGCGCCGCCACCCGCTCCTGCAAGGCCGGCGGCAATGCGTCGTGGAGGCCGGGGATCGCCTCGTAGAACGTGCGGTCGGCAACCATCGGCGCGACCACCGCGCGCATCCCGACTTCGGCATAGGCGGACGCGACCAGTTCCATGCCCTCGCGGCTCGGCAGCGGCCACTCGAAGAACAGGTCGTAGCAGGCGGTGCAGCCTTTCATGACCATCTCGACCGCGCCGAGCTGCGCGCTGAGCCGGATATCTTCGCGGGTGCGGTTGCCTCCGATCCACGGCGCCGCGGTCAGCAGCAATTCCAGGGTTAACCGGTCGCCCATGCCTTTCGACAGATTGCCGTGGGCGTGGGTGTGCGCATTGACGAGGCCGGGATGGATCAGCCGCCGCGCCGCGGCGATCTCCGCCGCCCCGTCGGGCGCCCGGCATCCCGGCGGCCCGACCTCGCGGATCGTGTCGTCCTCGATCAGGATGTCGGCGAAATCGGCGGTGCCGCCGCGGATGTCGAGCACCCGCCCGCCGCGCACGATCGTGTAGGCCATCGGGCCGACCTCCTGCTCTGCGCCTCCGGCAAGTGTACAAGACAGGGGCGGCGGGGCAATGCCCGCAGGCTTATTCGGCGGCCGCGCCCAGGTTGCCGGCGTCGAAGCCGAACAGCCATTGCATCGCCGCCGGGGCGGCGTCGCGGGCCTCCTGTTCCGGCCCGTCGCGCATGTGGTAGCGGCCCTTGTTGGCGCGCGACATCTCCTGCAGCCGGGTGACCCGCGGCAGGCGCAGCCGCTCGTAGCGGACGAGCGCCGCCGCCGGATCGCGGCCGCCGTCGGCGGCGAGGCAGGCGGCGAGACAGGCGCCGTCCTCGATCGCCTGCGCCGCCCCCTGCGCCATGAACGGGTACATCGGATGGCAGGCGTCGCCGAGCAATGTGGCGCGCCCGACCGACCAGCGCGGCAGCGGGTCGCGGTCGAACAGGGCCCAGATGAAGCAGGTCTCGGCCGCGGCGATTATGCGGCGCACCTGCGGATGCCAGCCCTCGAACGCGGCAAGGGCGCGCACCACCGTCGCGCGGTCGGTCCAATCCTCGCGGTTCCAGGTGTCGTGCTCGGTCCAGCCGACGAAATTGAGGAGCCGGCCGCGCGACACGAAATAATGCACGAGGTGTGCACCCGGCCCGAGCCAGGACTGGTTGCCGCGCTCCAGCCCGAGCTCGGCGATGCGCGCGACCGGCACGAGGCCGCGATAGGCGACGCAGCCGGCGAAGCGCGGCTCCTCCAATCCGAACAGCGCCGCGCGCACCGCCGAATGAATGCCGTCGGCGCCGACCAATACGTCGGCCGCAGCCCGCGCGCCGTTGGCGAACCGCGCCTCGACGCGGTCGGGGTATTGGTCGAGGCCAACGAGGCGATGGCCGAGATGAATGCGCTCCTTCGGGAAGGCGGCGGCGATGACGTTGAGCAGGTCCGCCCGGTGGATGGTCAGGTGCGGCGCCCCGTAGAGCTCTTCGCACAGCGGGTTGAGCGGCGTGCGCTGCAAGGTGCGGCCGTCGTCCCAGCGCCGCACGTGGCTGCCGACCGGCCGCACCCCCTCGCGGTCGAGCCCCTCGGCAAGGCCCAGCCGGCGCAGGATGCGGACCGCGTTCGGTCCCATGTTGATGCCGCCGCCGACCTCGGTCAGCTCCGGCGCCTGCTCGTAGACCTCGACCGCGAAGCCCGCCTGCCGCAGCGCCAGCGCCGCCGTCAACCCGCCGATCCCGGCGCCAATCACGGCGATGTTCAGCGGCAATCCCGTCATCGGACGCTCGGCCGGCCCGATCCAGGGATCATCCGGACCGGCTATTCTCCCGGCCAGGCTTCTAGCAGGGCGCCGGCGCCCTGTCGAAGTCGAAAACAGTCACTGGTCAGGCCCGTTCGGATTGCCGTAATGCACCTGGTTCATGCACTGCCACACGTTGGCCTCGTAGAGCGGCTCGCCGGGCCGCATGCGACCGGCCGGCACTCCGCGGGAGCGCATGCAGGCTTCGAATACCGGACGCTGCTGCGCCGTCAGCAACAGGCTTCCATCCGGGCAGATGCCGTCCGGGCAGTCAGCCAGCCCCATAGCCGGCACAAGCGCCCCCATCGAGAAGCCAAATAGGATGGTCATTGGTTTCGTCATCACCTGGTCCTCACCCCAGACATCGGCGGAAGGGGCGCGCCCGCGGTGCCCAAACGGCCTCTGCGCCGCCGCGAGCGCTCGGAATGATGCCGCGACGGCAATCGCATCGATTCCCGATCACTTGGCCGGAGGCAGAGCCGGCTCCTATTTCCGCGCGAAGAATGCCTGCGCCTCCAACACGGCGGCTTGCGGCGAGCCGACGGCGATGTCGCCGGACGCGGAATTCACGCTGTAAGGGCCGTTTGGCCCGAAGGCTTGCGCGAGTTGGCTGAAGATCGCTTTGCAGTAGGCCAGCTGAGCATCGTAGTTGGCGCCTCGGCCAACGCCGTTGCCGGTGCGGCCGTTGTATTCGTCATCCATTATCTGCAGGCATGAATGCAGGTCGTCGGACCGCTGGAGCGCTACCCGAATGGCGTTCTCGCAGGCCGGTGTCGAAAATCCCCCCTTCGGGCACGCGGAAGCCGCCAAGCCCGGCTGTGCGGCCCCGGTAAGCCCTAGCGCCGCTAGCCCGGCGGCGGCATAACGCAAGGTGCTCATCTCTCTCCCTCCCGTCATCGCAAAAGCGAGCGCGCTTTGGAACGGAGAGCAACAGGCCCTTATTCCACCGTCCGTTGGGAAAGCGGCCGCCGTGGAAGTCACCAAAGTTGCTCCCCCACACCACCGGCTACTGGCCTGAGCCGGCGGGATTGGGCGGAACTTCGGCCCACAAGCGGAAACTCGGAGCCAGCGCGACCGCGCCGTTGCACGCGTCATGGCTTCGTGAAAGCATCCCCTTCGGGATACCTGGAAGGGGCAGATCGGTGCAGACCAGCAGAGAGCGCATCCTGACGACGCATGTCGGCAGCCTGCCGCGGCCGCCGGACCTGCTGGCGCTGCTGGAGGCGCGCGAGGCCGGGCAAGGCTTCGACGAGGCGGCGTTCGAGACGCGGCTTACCGCCGCCGTCAAAGAGGTCGTCGCACGGCAGGTCGCCTGCGGCATCGACAGCGTGTGCGACGGCGAGCAGAGCAAGATCTCCTACACCTTCTATGTCCGGCACCGCATCGCCGGGGTCGGCGCGGCGCCGGGGGCGGAGCCGGGGCGGCCGCCGGTCACCGGGCAGCACCGCGACATCGCCGACCACCCCGATTACGCCGAGCGGCTGCGCCGCTCGCGCAGCGGCTCGCAATGGTTCAACGCTCCGGTCGTGCCGTGCTGCACCGGGCCGATCCGCTATGCCGACCGCAAGCCGCTCGAAACCGACCTCAGGAACCTCGCCGCCGCCTGCGCCGAGGCGAAACCGGGCGAGGCCTTCATGAACGCCGCCTCGCCCGGGGTGCTGACCAAGTTCGTGCCCGACCGCTACTACAACGACGAGGACGCCTATGTCGAAGCGCTCGCCGAGGCGCTGAAGGAGGAATACGAGGCGATCGCCGCCGCCGGGTTCATTCTCCAGATCGACGCACCCGATCTCGGATCGGCCCGGCACAACCAGTACCAGCACCTGTCGGACGACGAGTTCCTGCGCATTGCCGACCGCAACATCGCCGCCCTCAACCACGCCACCGCGAACATCCCGCCCGAGCGCATGCGCATCCACATCTGCTGGGGCAATTACGAGGGACCGCACACCCACGACATCCCGCTCGCCAAGGTCATGCCGGCGCTGATGCGGGCGCGGCCGCAAGCGGTGCTGTTCGAGGCGGCGAACCCGCGCCACGCGCACGAATGGGAGGACCTGCGCGAGGCAAAGATCCCCGACGACAAGATCATGGTGCCCGGCTGTCTCGACTCGACGACCAACTTCGTCGAGCACCCGCGCCTCATCGCGCAGCGCATCTGCAACGTCGCCGACGCCGTCGGGCGCGAGCGGGTCATCGCCGGTGCCGATTGTGGCTTCGCCACCTTTGCCGCGCAGCAGAACCCGGTGGCGCCATCGATCGTGTGGGCCAAGCTCGCCGCCCTCGCCGAGGGCGCCCGCATCGCGACGCAGCGGCTGTGGGGCTGAGCGCAGCGGACTTCCCGCAAGAGGCATCGGCGCTTACTGCTGGATTTTCAGCGACCCTCCGCCCACTCTACAATGTCACGGATGGAAGACATGGAAGTCCGCTTGCCTCCCGAGCAGGAAGCCGACCTCGCCGCCCTTGCCGAAAGCACGGGCCGCAGCACCGAGGAGGTCGTGCGGGAAGCGGTTGCGCTGTGGAAAGACAGCCAAGCGCAGCAGCACCATGGGCGAAAACCGAAGCACACGCCGGCCGAGGCCGCCGCGCGCATCCGCGAACTGCGCAAAGGCAATCGCCTTCCTGAAAGCGGCACGATTTAAAGATCTCATCAACATCGGCCGGACATACATTTCGTATGAACTCCCGAACGATCGGCATGGGTGGGGTAGAATGCAGGTCGGGCCGAACGATCCTGTTGTGTGCGTCAAGTTCTGCAAAAGCGCTGGTGATGTGGGGCGTGGGCGGCGCGGAGCCCCGTGTAGCGCAGCGTCGCCCACGCCCGGCCGCCGTCAGGCGGCCAAGGCCCGCAAAGCCTCCTTCT
>Ga0209810_1003928_pt1 | contig 14915 bp, 14 predicted proteins | sample Coa_R1_7_FD_187159 | JGI IMG/M metagenome (GOLD analysis project Ga0209810, IMG submission 187159) | Surface soil microbial communities from Centralia Pennsylvania, which are recovering from an underground coalmine fire - Coalmine... | ecosystem: Environmental > Terrestrial > Soil > Unclassified...
CGGCAGCACGCCAAACCGTTCGACTGGCGCTACACCCGCCGCGACCTGCAGAACACCCTCAACCGGATCACAGCCCATGAACAACTCCGCGCCGCCGCCTAACCGTACTTCCGGGGACGACCACTAGTGACGATGTTCGTCGGCGCGCCCGTTTCGGGGCGCGTCCATGATCCGCCCGAGCAACAGGGTGATGACGATGAGGGCGATCAGCCCGCCGATCAGCGGCCAGTACATCGTGGCGGGACTGTACTAGGCGTGCAGGGCCACCTGCTCGTTGGCCGAGGGGAAGGCCCACGCGACCTGGAGCCGGCGCTCCTGGCGGAAGACGAACCGCAGCTGGCTCGGCGGACGCAGGCCGTCGGGGCCGGCCGGGCGGAAGGTCGCGCAGGGGCCCGCCTGCGGGATCGCGCACAGCATGTTCTGGCGGAAGTAACAGCTCTCGCAGCTGGCGGCCTTGACCACGGGCGCACGACGACTTGCCATGCCCGACAGCACCCCCTCTCGGATGGACCCTCGACGACGACGACGGCGGCATCAAAGCGCCTGACGGGGACGCCCGCAAGCTCGTTTTTCGGAAATCGCGTGAACTTCTTGTGAACGCGATTCGGGCGGAAATTGCAGGGATTTTCGCCCTCGGGTCGTGAACGTGCCGCATTTTCCGTAGCTTTGCGCCAGCGATGGAGACCGCCCCGGAGATGCCGCTCGTCTCGCTGGCCGACTACGAGCGGGCGGCGGCGGCCTCGATGGACCCGGGCGCGCACGGATACGCCTACGGCGGCGCCGGGGAGGAGATCACGCTGCGCGACAACGTGGCGGCCTGGCGACGGTGGGCGATCCGGCCGCGGGTGCTCGTGGGGGTGGGCGAGCGCGACCCGTCGGTAAGCGTCCTCGGCGTCCGGCGACCGCACCCGGTCCTCGTGGCGCCGATGGCCTACCAGCGCCTCGCCCACCCGGACGGGGAGACGGCGATGGCGCGGGCGGCCGCGGCCACCGGCGCGGTCATGTGCCTCTCGACGCTGGCCACCGCGACCCCGGCGCAGGTGGCCGCGGCGGCCCCGGAGGCGACGCGGTGGTTTCAGCTCTACGTGTTCGCCGACCGCGGCGTGACGCGCGAGCTCGTGGACCAGGCGGCCGACAACGGGTACGAGGCGCTGGTGGTGACCGTCGACCTTCCGATCACCGGCATCCGCGAGCGCGACCTGCGCTCGGGCGTGCAAGCGGCGAGCGCCGAGCTGGTGGCCAGCGCCGCCGCCGCCGGGGCGCGGGGGCCGATGACGCCCCACGACTTCACCCGGCTGATCGATCCGAACCTGCGCTGGTCGGACATCGAGCGGCTCGTCCAGGAGAGCTCGCTGCCGGTGATCCTCAAGGGCATCCTCACCCCGGAGGACGCCCGCCTGGCCTGCGAGCACGGCGCCGCGGCGATCGTGGTCTCCAATCACGGCGGGCGCCAGCTCGACACGGTCCTGGCGGGCGCCGACGCGCTCATGCCGGTGGTGGAGGAGGTGGCGGGAAGGATCGACGTGCTCGTGGACGGCGGCATCCGCCGCGGCACCGACGTCCTCAAGGCGCTCTCGCTCGGCGCCCGCGCGGTGATGGTGGGGCGCCCGGCGCTGTGGGGCCTGGCGGTCGGCGGCGCCGAGGGGGCGCAGCGCGTGCTGGAGATCCTCCTCGCCGAGCTCGATGCCGCGCTGGCGCTGGCGGGCGCGCCCCGGGCGGGCGAGCTGGACCGCCGCTTCGTGTGCCGCGCCCCCTGGGCGGCCGGCGGGCCATGAACGTCCTCGTCACCGGGGTGAGCGGCTACATCGGGTCCCGGCTGGTCCCCCGCCTGCTGGCCGAGGGGCACTCGGTGCGAGGCTTCAGCCGCCGGCCGCGCCCCGACGCGGGGGTGGAGGTCGTCGTGGGGGACGCGGTGAGCGGCGCCGGCCTGGCCGAGGCGCTCGAGGGGGTCGAGGTGGCCTACTTCCTCATCCACTCGATGGAGGCCGCCCCCGACGGGCCGTTCGCCGCCCGCGAGCGCGAGGCGGCCCGGCGGTTCGCCGCCGCCGCCAGAGCCGCCGGCACCGAGCGGATCGTCTATCTCGGCGGCCTGATCCCCGCCGGCGGCCCCACCTCCGCGCACCTGGCCAGCCGCCTCGCCGTGGAGGAGGCGCTCATGGGGGCGGCGCCGTGCTCGGTGGCGCTCCGCGCCTCGATCGTCATCGGGGCGCGGTCCCGCTCCTTCCGCCTGCTGGTCAGGCTGATCGAGCGGATGCCCGTGCTCGCCGTGCCCGCCTGGCGCACCCGCCGCACCAACCCGATCGACGAGCGCGACATGGTCGAGATGCTCGCCCGGGCGGCCACCAGCCCGCGGGCGTGCGGCCGGGCGCTCGACGCCGGCGGGCCGGAGACCGTCACCTACGGCGAGCTGATCGACCGCATCGCCGAGCACCTGCTGCTCTCGCGGCCGACGATCCCGCTGCGCCGGGTCACGGTCACGCCGATCGCCAGCCGGCTGGCCGCCGTGATCGCCGGCGAGGACCACGAGCTGGTCGGGCCGTTGATGGAGAGCCTCGACCGTGACCTGGTCCCGGGCGGGGCCCGCGCCGCCGACCTCCTGGAGGTAAGGCTCCACTCGCTCGACGCGGCGATCGAGCACGCGCTGCGCGAGTGGGAGGAGATCGAGCCCCTGGCGGCCCGCTAGGGGCTAGGGTCTGCGCCACTTTGAGCGTCGTCCACACCGAGATCACGATCGTCGCGCCGCCTCAGCGCGTCTGGGACACGGTGATGGACCCGGAATGCCTGCGGGAGTGGGTCACGATCCATCGCGCGCTCGGGAGGGTGTCCTCACATCCCCTCCGGGAGGGGTCGACCATGGATCAGACACTGCAACTGCGCGGCGTGCCCTTTCATGTTCACTGGACACTCGCCGAGATGGACGCTCCCACCTACGCCCGGTGGGAGGGAAACGGGCCCGCTCACTCGCGCGCGCTGATCAGATACAGGCTCTCGGAGGCGGGCGAGGGCGCCACGCGGTTCGAGTACACCAACGAGTTCACACCACCGGGTGGCAGGTTGGGAGTCGTGGCCAGCCGCGTGATCGTGGGCGCGGCGTCCGAGCGTGAGGCGAACGCTTCACTGGCACGGCTCAAGCAGCTGCTTGAACGCGACAACTGACAGATCACTTCACTGTCTGTATTGTCTGCCGTCACTACACACTCACTGACGAGAGGACAGCCAGTGGCGAGCTTTGTCGAGACCACGCTGAAGGACATTGACGATCGGCTGCGGGACCTGAGGCAGGAGGTGCAGCAACTCGAGGCGGCGCGAGCCGCGCTGACCGGTGGCCGCCGCGCTCCCCGTCGCCCCAGCGCGCGCCGTGGCGCGACGGGTGCTCGTGCGAGCTCCGCGCGGCGCCGGCGCGGCGCTCCCCGGGGTCGCCGCCCCGGCAACACCCGGGCCAACCAGGCGCTCGAGCTGGTTCGCGGCAAGCCCGGGATCACGATCCCCGAGATCGCCAAGTCGATGGGGATCGAGCCCAACTACCTGTACAGGGTGCTGCCGAAGCTGGCGCAGGAGGGCTCGGTCAAGCGCGACGGCCAGGGCTGGTACCCGGCCGGGTAGTGGTGGTGGAGGGCGCGAGCGCCCTCCACCCTCTTCACACCAGCTCGAGCTCGCGTACCGAGTCGCGCTCTTCCCTGAGCTCGCTCACCGTGGCGTCGATGCGCCGGCGCGAGAAGTCGTTGATCTCGAGGCCCTGGACGATCTCATACTCACCGTTGCTGCACGTGACGGGGAAGCTGGAGATCAGACCTTCCTCCACCTCGTAGGAGCCATCTGACACGATCGCCATCGAGACCCAGTCGCCCTCCGGCGTCCCGAGCATCCAGTCGCGCACGTGGTCGATCGCCGCGTTGGCGGCCGACGCGGCACTCGAGGCGCCGCGGGCCTCGATCACCGCCGCGCCCCGCTTCTGCACGGTTGGGATGAAGTCGTTCTCCAGCCACTGTTGATCGTCGACCACCTCGGTCGCGGCGCGGCCGCTCACCTTGGCGTGGAAGACGTCCGGGTACTGGGTGGTGGAGTGGTTGCCCCAGATCGTCATGTTGGTGATCTCGCGCACCGGCACGCCCGCCCTGTGCGCCAGCTGCGCCTTGGCCCGGTTGTGGTCGAGCCGCGTCATGGCGCTGAAGCGCTCCGACGGGATGTCGGGCGCGTTGCTGCGCGCGATCAGGCAGTTGGTGTTGGCCGGGTTGCCCACTACGAGGATGCGCACGTCGGCGGCGGCGTGATCGTTGAGCGCCCGCCCCTGGGGCTTGAAGATCCCGCCGTTCGCCTCGAGCAGGTCACTGCGCTCCATCCCCTTGCCGCGGGGGCGCGCCCCCACTAGGAGCGCGACGTTCACCCCGTCGAACGCCTTGTTGGGATCGTCGGTTATGTCAACTCCGGCCAGCAGCGGAAACGCGCAGTCGTCGAGCTCCATGGCGGTGCCCTCCGCGGCCTTGATCGCGTCGGGGATCTCGAGCAGCGAGAGGTGCACCGGGGTGTCGCTGCCCAGCATCTGGCCGCTGGCGATGCGGAACAGGATCGCGTAGCCGATCTGACCGGCGGCCCCGGTCACGGCCACTCGTACGGGCGTGTCGCTCATCTGGCCTTTCGTCTCCTGGGTCGGGGGTAGCTCTGCCCCGAATGTATAAGGTGCTCGCCCACGCCGCACGATGAGGATCGTCTACACGCATACCGACGAGGCGCCCGCGCTGGCCACCCGTTCGCTGCTGCCGATCCTGAGGGCGTTCGCCGCGCCGGCCGGGGTCGAGATCGAGCTCAAGGACATCTCGCTGGCCGGCCGCATCCTCGCCCAGTTCCCCGACCACCTCACCGAGCGCCAGCGCGTCCCCGACGCGCTGGCCGAGCTCGGCGAGCTGGTCAAAACGCCCGAGGCGAACGTGATCAAGCTCCCCAACATCAGCGCCTCGGTGCCACAGCTCAAGGCGGCGGTCGACGAGCTGCGGGAGAAGGGCTACGAGCTGCCGGACTACGAGGAGGCGCGCGAGCGCTACGACCGGGTGAAGGGCAGCGCGGTCAACCCGGTCATCCGCCAGGGGAACTCCGACCGACGCGCCTCTCCGGCGGTGAAGGCCTACGCCCGGCGCCACCCTCACTCGATGGGCGAGTGGTCCCGCGACTCGCGCTCGCACGTCGCGACCATGCGCGAGGGCGACTTCCGCTCCACCGAGCGTTCGGTGACGGTCGGCGAGGAGATGACCGTGCGCGTGGAGCACGTGGCGGGCGACGGCGCCGTGACCGTGCTCAGGGAGGCGATCCCGCTGCTGGCCGGCGAGGTGATCGACGCGGCGGTGATGCGCCGCTCGGCGCTGGAGGCCTTCCTGGCCGAGCAGATCGCCGACGCTCGCGAGCGCGGCGTGCTCTTCTCGGTGCACCTGAAGGCGACCATGATGCGGGTCTCGGACCCGATCATCTTCGGCCACGTGGTGCGGGCGTTCTTCCCCGACCTCCAGGTCCCGGGGTGGAGCCCCAACGACGGCCTCGGCGCCCTGCCCCCCGGAACCGAGATCCCGCGCCGCGACGATCGACCCGCGCTGGCCATGGTCGACTCCGAGCGCGGGATCACCAACCTCCACGTCCCCTCCGACGTGATCATCGACGCCTCCATGCCGGCCGCCATCCGCTCCTCGGGGCGGATGTGGAACGCCCGGGGCGAGCTGCAGGACACCAAGTTCGTGATCCCCGACCACTCCTACGCGCCCCTGTACGCCGAGACGGTCGAGGACTGCCGCCTCCACGGCGCCTTCGACCCCGCCACGATGGGGACCACGCCCAACGTCGGCCTGATGGCGCAGGCCGCCGAGGAGTACGGCTCGCACGACAAGACCTTCGAGATCGAGGCGCCCGGCGTGGTGCGGGTCCTCGATCCCGACGGCGCGGTGCTGCTGGAGCACGAGGTGGCGCCCGGCGACATCTGGCGGATGTGCCAGACCAAGGACGCGCCGGTCCAGGACTGGGTCCGCCTGGCCGTCTCCCGCGCGCGGGAGACCGGCTGGCCCGCGGTGTTCTGGTTGGACGAGAGCCGCGCGCACGACGCGCAATTGCTGCTCAAGGTCCGCCCCGCGCTTCAGACGCTCGACACCAACGGGCTGCGGATCGAGATCATGGACGTGGCGCGGGCCACCCGCTTCACGCTCGAGCGGGCCCGCCGCGGCGAGGACACGATCTCGGTCACCGGAAACGTCCTGCGCGACTACCTGACCGACCTGTTCCCGATCCTCGAGCTCGGCACCAGTGCCAAGATGCAGTCGATCGTGCCGCTGATGGCGGGGGGCGGGCTGTTCGAGACCGGCGCCGGCGGCTCGGCGCCCCGCCACGTGCAGCAGTTCCTCAAGGAGAACCACCTGCGCTGGGACTCCCTGGGGGAGTTCCTCGCCCTCGGGCCGTCGCTGGAGCTGCTGGCGCAGGCCGACGGCAACCGGCGCGCCCGGCTGCTCGCGCAGGGGCTGGACCGCGCCACCGGCCGGGTGCTGGAGGAGGACCGCTCCCCCTCGCGCAGGGTGGGCGAGCTCGACAACCGCGGAAGCCACTTCTATCTGGCGCTCTACTGGGCGCGCGAGCTGGCCGCCCAGGACGAGGACCGGGAGCTGGCCGAGCGCTTCGGCGCGCTGGCCGAGCGGCTGGGCCAGTCGGAGCGCGAGATCGTGCGGGAGCTGGCCGAGGTGCAGGGCGCGCCGGTGGACATCGGCGGCTACTACCTGCCCGACCCGGAGCGGGCCAGCGCCGCGATGCGCCCCAGCGCGACGTTCAACGACGCGATCGCGGCCTTTTAGAGCTCGAGCCGGTAGACGTCGGCCAGCTTCGCCTTCAGGTAGGAGAGGAACGGGCCGACCTCGATCGGCCGGCCGACCACGCGCTCCAGCAGCTCGACGGCGGTGAACTTCGAGCCGTGGCGGTGGACGTTCTCGCGCAGCCACTCGCGCAGCGGCGCGAGCTGCCCGGCGGCGATCCGCTCCTCCAGGTCGGCGACGTCGGCGTGCGCCCGCTCCCACAGCTCGCCCGCGATCAGGTTCCCGAGCGCGTAGGTGGGGAAGTAGCCGATCAGCCCGGCGGACCAGTGGACGTCCTGGAGCACGCCGTGGGCGTCGTCGGGCACCTCGAGCCCGAAGCTCGCCCTGAAGCGCTCGTTCCAGGCGGCGGGCAGGTCGCTTATGGCGAGCGCGCCGTCGATCAGCTCCTGCTCGAGCTCGAAGCGCAGGATGATGTGCAGCCCGTAGGTCGCCTCGTCGGCCTCCACCCGGATGAACGAGGGACGGACCTTGTTGACCGCGCGGTAGAGGCGCTCGGCGTCGAGCCCGACGCCCAGGCACTCCCGCACCAGCGGCGCCAGCGCGCTGGAGAACGATCGCCCGCGGCCCACCATGTTCTCCCACAGGCGGCTCTGCGACTCGTGCAGCCCCAGCGACTCGGTCTGCCCGAGCGGGGTGCGCTGCAGCTCGGCGGCGATCCCCTCCTCGTAGAGGCCGTGGCCGCACTCGTGCATCGCGCCGAACAGCGCCGCGGGGAAGTAGCTCTCGTCCCAGCGGGTGGTGATCCGGACGTCGTCGCGCCCGACCGAGGTGGCGAAGGGGTGCACCGCCTCGTCCAGGCGCCAGCCCATAGGGTCGAAGCCCATCAGCGCGAGCGTCCGCTCGACCAGCCGGCGCTGGGACTCAACCGGGAAGCGGCCGTGCAGCGGCGCATCGTCGACCCGGTCGGCGTGCTCGCGCAGCGTCGCGATCAGCGGGACCAGCTCCTCCTTGAGCTGCCCGAACAGCCGCGCCACCTCCGCCGTCCTCATCCCCGGCTCGTAGTCGTCGAGCAGCACGTCGTAGTGGCAGTCGTAGCCGTCAAAGCACGCGACGTACTGGCAGGCCAGCTCGACGTTGTGCCGCAGGTAGGGCTCAAACAGCGCAAAGTTCGACTCGGCCCGCGCCTGCACCCACACCTCGTGGCCGATCGAGGCCGCCCGCGCCAGCTCGGCGGCCAGCTCGACGGGAACCCGTCTGGCCTTCTCCCATCGCCGTCGCGCCACCGCGACCAGCCGCGCCTCGTCGGAGTCCGGCGGCGCGCCGTCGAGGGCGGCGCGCGCCGCGTCGATCAGCGCCCCGGTCTCCGACGCCGTGAACCGCTCGTGCGCGATGCGGCGCAGCGTGGCGGCGGTCTCCGCCCGCGCGCCGCGCCCCCGGGGGGGCATCATCGTCTGCTGGTCCCACTGCAGCAGCGCCGCCGCGTTGTGGAGGTCGCTCAGCGTGGCGAGGTGGTTGCGCAGTTGCTCTACAGGTTCGCTCATCGTGGTGCTCCTCTGCCTGCCGCGCCCGGCGGGCCGGGCGACGTGCTATACGAGCATTGCAGCATGTTGCGCCGGCCGGCATCGATCAAGCTGGTTGACCTGTTCGGGATCAGGATCGGGGTGGACCGCAGCTGGTTCATCGTCCTCTTCCTCTCGATCTTCCTGCTCTCCAGCGCCTTCCGCGGCGCGCTGCACAGCTCCGACGGCGTCGCCTACCTCACGACCGTGGTGACCGTGCTCGTGCTGTTCGGCTCGCTGATCGTGCACGAGCTCGGTCACGCGCTGGTGGCGCGCCGGCAGGGCATCGAGGTGCGTCGCATCGACCTGTTCATGTTCGGCGGCCTGACCCAGATGAGCCGCGACACCGCCTCGCCCGCCGAGGAGTTCAAGGTGGCGGCGGCCGGCCCGCTGGCCACCTTCGCCTTCGTGCTCGCCTGCCTGGCCATCGACCTGGCGATCGTCGGCCCGCACCGCCTGGTCCACGCGGCCGCGCTCGACCGCACCGTCCGCATCACGCCGGTGCTGCTGTCGCTCAGCTGGCTGCTGGTGTGGAACGTCCTGCTTCTGGGGTTCAACCTCGTCCCGGCCTTCCCGCTCGACGGGGGGCGGATCGCGCGGGCGGTCGTGTGGCGCGTGACGGGGGATAAGGTGCGGGGCACGCGCGCCGCCGCCCGGCTGGGCCAGGCGTTCGCGTGGATCCTGGGCGGGATCGGGCTGTGGCTGATCCTCACCTACCACACGCTGACCCCGCTGTGGCTGATCGCGATCGCCTACCTGCTCGGCCAGTCGGCGCGCGGGGCGCTCGTCCAGACGGCGATGACCGAGCGGATCGAGGGCGTGACGGTCGGCGACGTGATGGATCCCCAGCCGGTCGCGATCCCCTCCGCCACGCCCGTCGGCCAGGCGCTCGACGAGTTCTTTCTGCGCTACGGCTGGGAGTGGTTCCCGGTGATCGACGAGGGCGGGCGGCTTTTGGGGATCGCCCGGCGCGCCGCGCTCCAGTCGGCCTTCGACGCCGGCGAAGGCTGGATCACCGTGGGCGCCGTGCTCGACACCGACCTGGGCTCGGCCTGGCGGATCGGCGAGGACCGGCCGCTGACCGAGATCCTCGCCTCGGAATCCTTCGCCCGCCTGGGCGCGGTGATGGCGGTCGACCGCGACGGCGTGCTGCGGGGCGTGCTCACCGTGGAGCGGCTGCGCCGGGCGCTGCAGTCGGTGTTCGGCACCCCGGCGGCGTAGCTGCGGCGGCCGGCCGACGGCGGGGCGGCCTGCTTCCTTAGAATCGAGGCGGTGCCCTCCCACGACGTCCTGATCATCGGTGCCGGGCTGGCCGGGCAGCGGGCCGCCCTGGCCGCGGCCCAGGAGGGCGTGTCGGTGGCGATCATCTCCAAGGTCCACCCGGTGCGCTCGCACTCGGTGGCGGCGGCGGGCGGCATCAACGCCGCGCTGAACCCCGAGGACAGCTGGGAGTCGCACGCCTTCGACACCGTCAAGGGGTCGGACTACCTGGGCGACCAGGACGCGATCGAGATCATGTGCCGCGAGGCGCCCGACGAGATCCTGTGGCTGGAGCACGCCGGGGTCACCTTCCACCGCAACGACACCGGCCACCTCGGCACCCGCGCCTTCGGCGGCGCCTCGCAGGCGCGCACCTACTACGTGGCCGACATCACCGGCCACGCGATCCTCCACGTCCTCTACGAGCAGCTGATGAAGCACCACGAGCTGGTCGACCGCTACGAGGAGTGGTTCACCACCGACCTGCTGGTCAACGACGAGGGGCACTGCGTGGGGGCGATCGCGCGCGATCTGCGCGACGGCCGCCTGGAGGTGTTCAACGCCAAGGCGGTGATCCTCGCCACCGGCGGGGCCGGCCAGGCCTATGAGCCGACGACCAACGGCCTGATCGTGACCGGCGACGGGATCGCCCAGGCCTACCGGATCGGGGCCAAGCTGATGGACATGGAGATGATCCAGTACCACCCGACCACGCTGGCCGGGAACGGGCTGCTGATCACCGAGGGCGCGCGCGGCGAGGGCGCCTGGCTGCTCAACGCCGAGGGCGAGCGCTTCATGGAGCGCTACGCGCCCAACAAGCTCGAGCTGGCCTCCCGCGACGTGGTCTCCCGCGCCGAGCAGACCGAGATCAACGAGGGCCGCGGCTTCCCGGACGGCACCGTCGCCCTCGACATCACCAAGGTGCCGCGCAAGCGCACGCTGGAGGCGCTGCGGGAGATCGTCAACATCGGGCGCGACTTCGCCGGGGTCGACATCACCCGCGAGCCGATCCACATCCGCCCCGGCATGCACTACATCATGGGCGGGATCAAGACCGACGTGGACGGCGAGACCACGATCCCCGGGCTCTACGCCGCCGGCGAGGTGGCGTGCGTCTCGGTCCACGGCGGCAACCGCCTGGGCGCCAACTCGCTGCTGGACACGCTGATCTTCGGCCGCCGCTCGGGGGTCCACGCCGCCCGGCGGGCCTCGCAGATGCCGATGCCGACCACGCCCGCCTCGCGCCTGGCCGACACCGAGCGCCGCCTGGCCGACATCCTGGCTCGCCCCGGCAACGGCCGCCGGATCGGCGCCATCAAGCACGAGCTCGGCCGCACGCTCAACCAGTACACGGCGGTGTTCCGCGACGCCGAAGGGCTCGCCAGCGCCCTGGAGATCGTCCGCCGACTCAAGCAGGAGGCGGCCGACGCGGGCATCGACGACAAGGGGTCGGTGTTCAACCAGGACCTGATCGCGGCGCTTGAGCTGGGGTACATGCTCGACGTGGCCGAGTGCATCGTGGTGGCCGCGATCGAGCGCAGGGAGTCCCGCGGCGCCCAGTTCCGCACCGACTTCCCCGAGCGCAACGACGAGGAGTGGCTCAAGCACATCGACCTCTCGATGGACGGCGAGGGCCCCCAGGTGAGCTACTCGCCGGTCACTATCACCCGCTGGCAGCCCGAGGAAAGGACCTACTAGCCGTGCCCGAGTACACGCTGAGGATCCGCCGTTTCGACCCCGCCTCCGGCGAGGCCGCCCACTGGGACGAGCACACGGTCGAGCTGGGCGCCAAGCAGTCGGTGCTCGACGCCCTGCTCAAGATCAAGGAGGAGACCGACGGGTCGATCGGCATCCGCTGCTCCTGCCAGCAGGCGATCTGCGGCTCCTGCGGCGTGCGGATGAACGGCAAGCCCGGGCTGGCCTGCAACACCCACCTGGACGAGGCCGCGGCGCGCGGCCACGGCACGGGGTGGAACCCCCCGGACGAGGGCCAGCGCAGCGAGGTGATCGAGGTCGAGCCGATGGGCAACATGCCCGTGATCCGCGATCTGATCGTCGACATGGACGCCGTGCACTGGAAGAAGATCCAGCGGGTCACGCCGTGGCTGGTCAACAAGGAGCCGGTCCCCGAGCGCGAGTACGTCGTCCCGCACGAGAACATGGTCGACGTGACGCAGACGATGGCCTGCATCCAGTGCGGCGCGTGCGTCTCGGACTGCCTCTCGATGGAGGTCGACCCGCCGTTCATCGGCCCGGCGGCGCTGGCCAAGGCCTACCGGTTCGTCGGCGACCCCCGCGACGCCGACCACCGCGAGCGGCTCTACGACCTCAGCGAGGACCCTCACGGGATCTACGACTGCACCCACTGCTTCAACTGCATCGACGCCTGCCCCAAGGGCGTGGACCCGATGAGCCAGATCATGCGCCTGCGCCGCCGCGCCGGGTCAGACGAGCACATCGAAGACCGTAACAACGGCTACCGGCACGAGCACGCGTTCGTCAAGAACATCCGCCGCAACGGCATCCTGCACGAGTCCGACCTCCTGGCCGACTCCTACGGCGGCAAGCTCAACCCCAACGCCGGCCGGGAGCTGGTGAGCGGGCTGCCGACCGCCATGAGGGGGCTGGCGCGCGGCAAGATGACGCCCCAGAAGCTCCTGATGCACCCGCACAAGGCGCCCCGGGGGGTACGCGACATCTACGACGAGGTCGAGGGGCGCGACCGGCGGATCGAGCTCAACCTGTACGTGAGCGGATACGAGGACGAGCCGGAGGCCGCTGGAAAGGAGCCCGAATGAAGGTCGCCTACTGGCCCGGCTGCGTGAGCCGCGGCTTCACCCCCGAGCTGCACGGCTCGATGGCCAAGGTCGCGCCGCTGCTCGACATCGAGCTGATCGAGCTGGACCGCGCCAACTGCTGCGGCGCCGGCGTGATCGCCGAGCACAGCCAGGAGCTGGCCGACACCCTCAACGCGCGCACGTTCGCGCTCGCCCAGCAGACCGACGGCGAGCTGATGATGAACATCTGCTCCACCTGCCAGGGCGCGCAGTCGGAATGCCAGGAGCGCCTGGACGCCAACACCGAGTACCGCGACCAGGTCAACGCCACCCTCGCCAAGCAGGGCCTGCGCTACGAGAGGGGGCTCACGAACAAGAACTTCCTCTGGCTGTTGGTGGAGGACATCGGCCTGGACGAGCTGCGCGCGCGGGTCAGGCGCCCGCTCTCCAACCTCCGCGTCGGCCCGTTCTACGGCTGCTACATCGTGCGGCCGGTCAACCGCCTGGGCATCGACGAGGAGCACCCGCGCGACCGCTATCTGCACATGGTGATCGAGGCCCTCGGCGGCACCGTGGTCGACTACGCCGGCGTCTACAAGTGCTGCGGCTTCCCGATCATCACGATGAACAAGCGCGCCTCGCTGACGCAGGCCGGCCGCCATCTGGGCGACGCGATCGACGCCCGGGCCGATTGCCTGGTCGTCCCCTGCCCCCTCTGCCACCTCAACCTCGACCTCCAGCAGCCGACGGCGGAGAAGGTGGTGGGCCGCGAGCTCGGGCTGCCCGTGCTCCACCTCCCGCAGCTGGTCGGGCTGGCGCTCGGGCTCTCGCCCAAGGAGCTGGGGATGAACAAGCACATCGTGCGCCCCACCTCGGTCATCGACTGGTCAACCTCGGTCGTCGCCGCCGCCTAGCGCCGTGCTCGCCCGGCTGCGGAGGCTGCTGGGCATCGCCCGCCCGCGCGCGGCGGGGCGCGCCGGCGGGCGGCCGGGGTCGGTGCCGCCGCCCCCCGAGACCCAGGAGCGCCTGGAGGCCGCGCGGCGGCGGCTCAAGAAGACGATCCCGCCGCCTGAGCCGCCTGAGCCGCCCGCGCCCTGACCAGGTCGCGCTCGACCAGCGCCTCGGCGATCTGCACCGCGTTGGTGGCCGCGCCCTTGCGCAGGTTGTCGGAGACCACCCACAGGCTGAGCGCCCGCGGGTGCGACTTGTCGTCGCGGATCCGCCCCACGAACACCTCGTCGCGCCCCTCGCAGCGCAGCGGCGTCGGCACGTCCTCGACGAGGACCCCGGGGGCGCGCGCGAGCAGCTCGCGCGCCTGGGCGGCCGAGAGCGGCTCCCGGGTCTGGAGGTTGACCGACACCGAGTGACCCACCCGCACCGGGACCCGGACGCACGTGACGGCCACCCCGATCGACTCGTCCTCGAGGATCTTGCGCGTCTCGAACATCATCTTGCGCTCCTCGTCGGTGTGGTCGTCCCCGGGCAGGAAGTTGCCGGCCGCGCCGATCACGTTGAACGCGATCGGCTGGGGATAGACCTCGGGCGCCGGCATCTCCATCCCGTGCAGCGACGCGTGCGCCTGGCCGTCGAGCTCGTCGATCGCCCTCTTGCCCGACCCGGAGACCGACTGGTAGGTCGAGACGACGAGCCGCTCGATGCCGGCGGCCCGGTGGATGGGCGCGATCGCCACCAGCATCGCCATCGTCGTGCAGTTGGGGTTGGCGATCAGCCCCCGATGGCCCTCGAGCGCGTGGGGGTTGACCTCGGAGACGACCAGCGGGACCTCGGGGTCGCGGCGGAAGGCGGAGGAGTTGTCGATCACGGTGACGCCGTGCTCGACGAACCGCGGCGCCCACTCGCGCGAGGTGCCCGCGCCGGCGGAGAACAGCGCCAGGTCGATGCCTCCCAGCTCGGCCGCGTCGTCCAGCGCCCGGACGGTCAGCCCGCCGTCCAGCTCACGCCCGGCCGAGCGCTCGGTGGCGAAGGCGATCGTCTCCCCGGCGGGGAAGGCGCGCTCGCGCAGCACCTGGAGCATGCGCGATCCGACCACGCCGGTCGCCCCCACCACCGCCACCCGCAGGCGCCGCGAGCTCACCGCGCCTCCTGGCCGATCGGCCGCTCGGCGTGGACCTCGCCGGCGCCGAGGCCGAAGGACGCGTGCAGCGCCCGCACGGCCCGCTCCACGTCCTCGGCGCGGATCACGCAGGAGATCTTGATCGGCGAGGTGGAGATCATCTCGATGTTGATGTCCTTCTCCGCCAGCGTGGCGAACACCTGCGCCGCCACGCCCGGGTGCGAGCGCATCCCCGCGCCGATGATCGAGACCTTCCCGATCTCCGGGTCGGTGTCGAGCTCCCGGATGCCCAGGTCGGCCTGGACCCGCTGAAGCGCCTGCGTGGCGGCCGGCAGGTCCTCCGAGGCGATCGTGAACGAGACCTCGGCGTCGCGGCCCTCGCCGAGCGGCTCGTTCTGGATGATCGTGTCGACGTTGCAGCCCGCCTGGGCCAGCGCCCCGAAGATCGCCGCCGCGGCGCCCGGGCGGT
>Ga0209810_1003929_pt1 | contig 14910 bp, 11 predicted proteins | sample Coa_R1_7_FD_187159 | JGI IMG/M metagenome (GOLD analysis project Ga0209810, IMG submission 187159) | Surface soil microbial communities from Centralia Pennsylvania, which are recovering from an underground coalmine fire - Coalmine... | ecosystem: Environmental > Terrestrial > Soil > Unclassified...
GCGCAGCTTCCGCTGCATCCCGACATCGATCCAGGCATTCGCGCGCTACACGCCGCCGGTCTGCGCCTCGCCACCTTGACCAACGGATCAATCGCGGTCAGCGACGCGGTCCTGCGCCGGGCGGGCTTGCGGGACTACTTCGAGGCGCTGTTGGATGTCGCCGCGCCACGCGCCTGGAAGCCCTCCCCGCGTAGTTATCACTACGCAGCCAGGCAGTTGGACATCGATCCGGCTGAGGCGCTGCTGGTCGCGGTACATCCGTGGGACGTCGACGGAGCACGCCGGGCGGGACTGCAAGCGGCATGGCTGCAGCGGGAGGCGGCGAGCTACCCGCCGTATCTGGCGGCGCCCACGTACGGCGCGAAGGATCTGCGCCAGTTGGCCGACCTTCTGGCCGCCGCCACGAGCAGTTCTCGTTGACACCCACATCTCGCGCACGCCCTGAGCTCCGCAGCCAGCCTCGATTGCACCTGCGATGAACCGGGGGCGTTGAATCGGCGTACACCTCCTGAATTCGGCGCGACCTGCGAGAACGCGGAAACATAGCGCGCACGCCGCCCTTATCGTTTCGTCTAGTCGCGCAGCGGGAGGGGCGCACAGCCATGAACGGCGGGTCACGGCCGATCCTGCGGCGCGGCAGGCAACTCAAAGTCGCCGCGCTGCTCGGTGCACTCCTGGTCGCGCTTGTCGGCAGTTGCTCGGCGCGCGTCGTGCCGCATCCAGCATCATCACCGCGATCGACCACCAGACCCGCCGCATCGTTCGACGTCGCGGCCGAAAATGCCAAACCGGGGACGACAGCGTGGGCCATCGCGCCGTCGGCGATCGGGTCTGCGCACGCCATCGAGGGGTACGCCGACCAGGTTTCGGTCACAAGCGGCCAGTCCTTCCACCTCTTCGTGTCCACCACCGCGCCGCGCTTCACGGCCATCGCGTATCGCTTCGGCTACTACGGCGGCGCCGGCGCGCGGCAGGTTTGGCAGTCCGCTGAGACCGCGGGCCACGTGCAGACCGCCGTGTCGTTCGACCACTCGACCGCCACCGTCGAATGCCGTTGGCGGCCCTCGCTCATCGTCAGCACGGCCGGCTGGCCGCAGGGCGACTACCTGATCAAGCTCGTCGCCTCCGATGGCGCAGGACAGCGCTACGTCCCGATCACCGTGCGCTCGACGCAGACCGCCGGGCGGATCGTGCTCGTCGCCGGGGTCACCACCTGGCAGGCCTACAACGGCTGGGGCGGGTACTCCCTCTACGACGGGCCGCACGGCCATTCCAACCGCTCCCGCGCGGTCTCCTTCGACCGGCCGTACACCGACTACAACGAGCCCGCGGGCTCGGGCCTGTTCTTCCAGTTCGACCGGGGCCTGGTGTACTTCGCCGAACAGCACGGCCTGCCGGTGGCTTACGAAACCGACCTCGAGCTCGAGGCCCACCCCGAACTGTTTCGCGGCGCCGCGGCCGTGGTCTCGGACGGGCACGACGAGTACTACTCGCAGCAGATGCGCGACACGCTCACGGCCGCGCGCGACACCGGCACCAACCTCGCCTTCCTGGGCGCCAACGCCGTCTACCGCCACATCCGCTGGGCCGCGACCGCGCTCGGCCGGGACCGCCTGATCATCTGCTACAAGGAGGCCGCAACCGATCCGCTGCTCGCCACCGACCCGGCCGAGACAACGCAGAACTGGCGCGACAGCCCGGACCCACGCCCCGAGAACGCGCTGACCGGCTCGTACTATCAGTGCAATCCGGCCAACGCGGCCTACGTGGTCTACGACCCGAGCAGCTGGATCTTCGCCGGGACCGGCGCGGCCCGCGGCTCCTCCTTCCCAGGGCTCGTATACCCGGAGTACGACCGCGTGGTGGACATCCCGACCACTCCGCACCCTCTCGAGGTGCTCAGCCACTCCCCGCTGATCTGCCAGGGCCGCCCGAGCTACCAGGAGTCCGCCTACTACACCGTTTCGAGCGGAGCCGCGGTGTTCGACGCCGGGACAATGCAATGGGTATGCGCGCTGGGTCCCGCGTGCTTCCCGGTCCCGGTGACCGCCGCGGGCCGGCAATTCGTGCAGGCAGCGACACTTAACCTGTTGACCGCATTTGCTGCCGGACCGGCCGGGAAGCGGCATCCGGCCGCCGACAACACGGCCGCGGACGGGGTCCCGAGCTCGGCGGGCCTCGGGCTGGACTAGGCGGGGCCCTTCCGAGGTTGGGGCTAGAGTGCGCCGTCGCGCCAGGCCGCTCTGGCGCTCGGGTAGATCGGGCGGAAGCCCAATTCGCGATACGCGCGCGTCGTGTCGGGCACGCAATACCACGGATCCGCGACGGTCCTTCCCTCGGCCGCGTCCAGGTCCATGCGCTGCCCGACTAGCTCGTGCAGCTCGTATACCGTCGAGACCCCGTCACCGCAAATGTTGTAGGCCCGGTAGCCGCTCTCTGTCGACGGCAGCGCCCTGAGAGCGCGGTGCACGCCCTGGGCCACGTCCGCGTGGTGCACCATCGCCATCGGCTCGTGCGCCGCCGCGGTGGCGAAGCGCGGAAGGATGTTCTCGATGTGCGGGTCTCCGTCGCCGTAGACGAAGGCGAGGCGCAGTGCGACGATATCGAGCCCTGATTCCGTGCTCAGCTCGCGCAGCCGCTCCTCGGCCTCCCGCTTGCTCGCCGGGTATGCACGCTGCTGCGGCGTCACGACCGCGCGCAGTTCGTCGTCCTCCCGCACCGGCCGGCCGATGCCCGGGCCGTACACGAGATTCGTGCTGATCTGCACGAAGCGGCGCACCCGCGCTTGAGCGCTTTCCGTCGCCAGCGCCACGGCCGCGTCCCGGTTCAGCGCATACATGTCATCGTCGGTCACGGCCGGGCCGCGGAAGGTCGCGGCGACGTTGACGACCACGGTCGCCCCGTCCAGCGCCCGCTTGCGGTCCGCGGCCTCCAGCAGGTCGCCGAGCACGCACTGCGCGCCCAGGCCCGTGAAGTGCTCGGCGGCCTGCCGCGTGCGCACCAGTACCCTGATCTGGTCGCCCGGCTCGCGCCAGGACAGCAGCCTCGGCACCAGCCGCCTGCCGACCTGCCCGGTCGCTCCGGTGACCAGGATCGTCTCGTTCGTCATCGTCGTGCTCCGTTCCGCGCTGCGTTCGGCTTGCACGACCCACCCTGGCGGTCTTCTGCCTCGGGTTGCAGAGACCGGTTTAGCCACGGACCGGCAGTCCCTGGCTACCGCCGGGTTCGCGCGCGAGGATGATCGGGTGAATTCGATCGACCTCGCGGCACTGGCGGACTTCCTGCGGCGCAGCAGACAGCGCATCGACCCGTCCTCGGTGGGCCTCTCCCCGCGCGCCCGGATGCGCACCCCGGGCCTGCGCAGGGAGGATGTCGCGCAGATGGCCGGGATCTCCGTGGACTATTACGCGCGTCTGGAGCAGCGGCGCGGGGCCCGGCCCTCCGAACAGGTGATCGGCGCGCTGGCCCGCGCGCTGCGGCTGACCGAGGACGAGTGCGATTACCTGCACCGCCTGGCCGGTTATCCGACGCGGACGCGCGGCGCGGCACGACGGCACGTGTCGCCAGGCCTCCTGCTCATCCTGGACCGCCTCGTGGACGCGCCCGCGCAGGTGATCAGCGACACCGGCCAGGTGCTCGCGCGCAACGCCATGGCTGAGGCGCTCCTGGGCGCCCCCGTCCTGCCCGGCCGCGCCGGCAACGCCATCTGGCGGATGTTCACCGAGACCCAGCCGCGGCTGATCATCAAGGAGCAACTGCCCAGACTGATGGCCAACCACGTCGCCGATCTGCGCGCCACCCACGCCCGCCGCCCGGACGACGCCGAGGTCAACGAGCTCATCAGCGACTTGCTGAAGGCCAGCGCCGCATTCCGCGAGCTGTGGGAGCGGCACGACGTCGCGGTGATGCGCGGCACGACGAAGACCTTCGTACACCCGCATATCGGCGAAATCACGCTGCAGTGCGAGACCTTGCTTTCCGCCTCGACCTCGGGCGAGCAGTCCTTGGTGCTCTACACCGCAGAACCGGGCACCGACAACGTCGGAAAGCTTGAGTTGCTGCGCGTGCTGGGCCAGGAATCCTTCGCCGAGGGCAACGTCCGCTAAGCCTGGGCGGGATCGTCTCGCTGAATCGCTAGGGCCGGAAGTCCCTGAAGAAGGAGCCGTCCGGCCGGTATCCTGACCCTGACATGATGACGCCCGGGATACGCCGCGACGTGCGGAAAAAGGCCGCTAGGATCACGCACATGGACACCACCCATGGCTGCTGAGGCCGACCTGCTCGTCCTGGGCGCCGGGCCCGCCGGGCTGGCAGCCGCATGGCGGGCAGCACGCCGCGGCCAGAGCGTGCTCGTACTCGAGCGCGCCGAGAACACCGGCGGCATGGCCGCCTCCTTCGAGATCGCCGGCATGAGCGTGGACTACGGCAGCCACCGCCTCAGCCCGGCCACGCCCCCGCACATCCTCGCCGACCTGCGCGCGCTGCTCGGCGCGGACCTGCAAACCCGCTACCGCACTGGGCGCATCCTGCTCAGCGACCGATGGGTGACCTACCCCTTCAAACCGCGAGAACTAGCCAAAGCCCTCCCCCGCGCACCACGAACCAGGGTTGCACTCGACGCGCTGTCCATGCTGCGCCCCAAGGCTCCCGACGCGGCAGAAGCCAGCTACGCGGATCTGATGCGCGCAGGCTTCGGCCCCACGCTCTACCAGCTGGTGTACGAGCCCTACGCCCGCAAGCTCTGGGGCGTCTCAGGAGACGAACTCGACGCGGACCAAGCCCGGCGCAAGGCCGGCGCGCCCACCGCCTTCGCCGCCCTCACCCGCGCGGTGCGCGCCGGCCTGGCCGGTGAGTCCCTGGCCTACCTCTACCCCCGGCGCGGGTTCGGCCAGCTGACCGAAACGCTCGCCGACGCCGCGATCACCGCAGGCGCCCGCATCGCCTTGGGCACCACTGTGGAACGCATCGAACTGCACGAGCAGGGCGCCACCGTCACCGCCGCCCGCTCGGAATCCCACAGCGCGGCCGCGGAGCGTGCCGGCCGCCGCAGCGCCGAGCCGTGGACGAACGGCGGCACGGTGCGCGCCAAGCACGTCTTCTCCACGCTGCCGCTGCCGCAACTCGCCCGTCTGCTCGTGCCGTCGGCCCCCTACGAAGCGCTGGCCGCCGCGAGCGAGTTGCGTTTCCGCGCCCTGCTGCTGGTCTACGCCGTGCACGAGGGCGGACGCTGGAGCGGGCACGACGTGCACTACCTGCCCTCCCCCGCCGCCCCGGTCACGCGCATCTCCGAACCGGCCAACCACCGCATCAATCCGGACGACCCGAGCGACCGCTCGGTGATCTGCTTCGAGATCCCCTGCCAGGTCGGCGACGAGCTGTGGTCCGCCGACGAGCGGCAACTGGCCGACCTGGTGCAGCGGACGGTCAGCGCATGCGCGCTGCCCCCGCTGCGGCTGGCCTGGGTTCAGGTCAAGCGCCTGCGTCACGGCTACCCGGTCCACAACGCCGGCTACCGCGACCACCTCGCGGCGCTCGAATCCTGGATCGACACCCTGCCGCGGCTGACCACCCTCGGCCGCCAAGGCCTGTTCACTCCCGACAACGTCCACCATGCCCTGGACATGGGCTACCAAGCCGCCGACGCCCTCGGCAGCGACGCCTTCGACCATGAGCGCTGGCAGGCCTCCCGCCGCGAATTCACCGCGCACCTCATCGAAACCTGAGTCCGGCGTTTTGGCCGCGCGCGCTGGCAGGGGCGCTTGGCCGCTAACGCTCGAAGAGCTTCCAATGTCCCTCGGAGACGACCTCGATAGCGCCGTCCACCACCTTGACGGCCGTCTCGTCATCGATCGCGTATCCGGGCACCGGCATCCGCGCGGCCCACTTCTCGGCGTCGGCCATGGTGTTCTCCGGGCACGAAGGGTTGTCCAGGTGCGGGAAGATCGAGAATCCGACCATGCCCAGCGCGCGGTCACCGCCGCCGGCCGGCTTCCAGCCGACGAACTCCTGCCCGACGTGCGGGGCCATGACCATGCTGCCGGCGCTCAGCCCCACGTAGACCGTGTCGTTCAGCGACGCGAAGAGATCCGCCAGGCCGCACTCGTGCATCCAGTGGTGCAGGTAGAGCACGTCGCCGCCGCACACCAGCAGCGCGTCGGTCTCCCGGACCAAGGGAACCCAGTTCTCCTCGGCGATGCTGGGCAGCGCGGTCAGCTCCAGCATACCGACGGACTTCCACCCCAGCTCGACCATGGGGGTGGGAGTCTGTCCGGCGATCTGCCGCCAGGTCATGACGGCGGTCCCGGGCAGCATGCCGTACATCGCGGTGGGGATGCACAGGGCAGTGGACTCGGCGATTGGCTTGCCCAGCATGTCGACCAGGGCGTCGCGGATGCTCTGGTTGCTGACGCCGCCGGAGGTCAGGAGAAGCTTCATCGCGCCTTCCTCGTACATCGAGAGCCGTGACAGCTACGTTAGTCGAGGTTCGAGGCGCTGCTGCGCGAGAGCGCGGGTTTTGCGCTGTGCCCTGCGCTCGCGTGCCAGTACCGGGTCGGGGACCGGGACCGCATCGAGCAAGGTTCGTGTATACGGGTGCCGCGGATTGGTGTAAAGCGTCTCTGCATCGGCGGACTCGACCACTTGCCCGTGGCGCATGACGACCACCCGGTCGCTGACCTGGCGCACCACCGCGAGGTCGTGAGAGACGAAGACCAGCGTCAAGCCGAGCTGTTCGCGCAGGTCCGCGAGCAGTCGTATCACCTGGGCCTGCGTGGTGACGTCGAGCGCTGACACGGGCTCGTCGCAGACCACGAGTTTGGGCCGGAGCACCAGGGCCCGGGCGATCCCGATGCGCTGGCGCTGCCCGCCGGAGAACTCGTGCGGGAAGCGGTCGTAGTGCGCTGTTTCCAAACCGACCTTTTCCAGCAGCTGCCGCACCGTGCGGCGGATGCTCTGCTCGTCGCGTTCGCCGTGCGCGCGCAGCGGTTCGGCGACGCTCTCGCCGACGGTCCGGCGGGGGTTGAGCGAGGCGACCGGATCCTGGAAGACCATCTGGCGGTCCCGGCGGCTCGGGCGCAGCCGCCGCTCGGGCAGCGCGGTGAGATCTTCGCCGTCGAACACGATCCGGCCGGACGTCGGTTCCAGCAGGCTGACCATCATGCGGGCGAGGGTCGTCTTGCCGCTGCCGCTCTCCCCCACGATGCCCAGCGCCTCGCCCCGGCGCACCTCAAGGCTCGCCCCATCCACGGCCCGCAGCGCAGGCAGGCGTCGAAGGGCGAAGCCACCGGGGGCGGGGAAGTGCTTGTGCAGCTGCTCGACTCGAAGCAAGACGTCGGTTGACGGTGCGCCGCGAGCCGGGCGTGGGGTGTCAATGCGCGGAACCGCCGATATCAGGGTTTTGGTGTAGGGGGCCTCGGGCCGGCTCAGGATCCGGGTCGCGGGGCCGTGTTCGACCGCGCGGCCCTCCTTCATCACCAACACGTCGTCCGCTACCGCGGCGACCACTCCGAAGTCGTGGGTGACCAGGACGAGCGCCATGCCCGTGTCCGCGCGCAAATCGCTCAGCAGGTCGAGGATCTGGGCTTGCACGGTCACGTCCAGCGCGGTGGTCGGTTCGTCGGCGACCAGCACCCGCGGCTCACAGGCCAGCGCCATCGCGATCAGGGCCCGCTGACGCATGCCGCCGGAGAACTCATGCGGTCGCGCGTCCACGCGGCGTGCGGCCTCCGCGATCCCCACCCGATCCAGTACTTCGATCGCGCGGTCGCGGGCGGCGCGGCGGCCCGCGCCGGTGTGGGCCCGATACACCTCGGCGATCTGGTCCCCCACGCTGTAGTAGGGGTCGAGCGAGGAGAGCGGGTCTTGGAAGACCATGGCGATGCGGCTGCCGCGCAGGCGCCGGATTTCCTGGTCGGTCGCGGTGTGTATGGCCGTGCCGTCGACGGTGATCTCGCCGGTGACGCGCGCCGGGGTGCCGCGGTGCAGGCCCAGCAGGGCCAGCGCGGTCGCACTCTTGCCCGAGCCGGACTCGCCGACGATGCCGAGGGCACCGCCCGGGGCCAGTTCGAAGCTCAGCTCGTCGACCGCGCGCACCGTCGCGGTTTCAGCGCCGCGCCCGCGGCCGGGGAACTCGATGGTCAGCCCGTTGACGGAAAGGATCGGCTCCGGCGGGGCGGGCTTCGCGGGACCCGGTGCCAGGTCGACCGGTGGCGTGTTCGTCATCTGATGCTCGCTCTGGGGTCGATGGCCACGTAAAGCAGATCCGCCGCCACGTTGGCCAGGATCACGAAGGCTCCGGCCAGCAGCGCCACCGCGCCCACGACCGGCAGGTCGACGGTGGCGACCGAGCCGACGAGCAGCTTGCCGAGGCCGGGCAGCCCGAACACGCTCTCGGTGAACACCGCGCCGCCGAGGACCGGCCCGACATCGACGGCGAGGAGCGAGACCAGCGGCGTCAGCGCTCCGCGCAGGGCGTGCCGGGCGACGATGCGCCGCTCGCTCAGTCCATAGGCGCGGGCGGTGCGGATGTGGTCCTCGTTCAGCGTCTCAAGCACCGAGGTGCGGGTGAGCCGCGCGTAGTTCGCGGCCTGGAGCAGGGCGAGGGTGGCCCACGGCAGGATCAGGCTCTGCGCCCACTGCACCGGGTCGTCGCCGATCGAGACGTAGTTCGGGAAGGGCAGCCACTGTAGATAGGCGCAGAACAGCAGGATGAGGAACAGCGCGAGCACGAACGGCGGCAGTGCCGTACTCGCCAGCACCAGTCCGGTCAGCGTCTTGTCGGCCAGTCGGCCGCGACGCAGCGCCGAGGCGATCCCCGCGCCGACGCCGAAGGTCGTCCACAGCACCGCGCCGCCGAGGGTGAGCGACGCGGTCACCGGGAGGGCGGACAGCAGCAGAGAGTCCACCGACTGCCCGGTCTCGAAGGAGTAGCCGAAGCACGGCGCGCCACAGTGCACGGTGCTCGGGCCGGTGCTGTAGTCGCGTCCGGCGACGATCGCCGCGAGGAAGTGCCAGTACTGCACATAGATCGGCTGGTCGAGTCCGTAGGCGCGGCTGACCGCGGCGACGTCCTGCGGGCTGCATCGCGGCCCGCAGATCATCCGCGCCGGATCGGTGGGCAGCAGGTAGAAGAGCCCGTAGACGATGACGGACAGCACCAGCAGGGTGACGATCGCGCCGAGCAGGCGGCGCAGCAGGAAGGTGGCCATGGGCAGTGAGCGCATCGGTCAGCCCGATCCGTTCGCGGCGCGCGGATCGAGTGCCTTGCGCACGCCCTCGCCGAGCAGCACGAATCCGAACACTGAGGCGAACAGCACGATGCAGGGCACGATGACGTACGTGGGATCGGCGTAGTACCAGGTGGTCGCGGTCGAAAGGATCTGGCCCCACGACGAGGTCGGCGGCCGCACGCCGATGCCGAGGAAGGAGAATCCGGCCTCGAGCACCATGTTCGCCGGCAGCAGCAGCGCCGCGTAGGTGATGACGGGCGCGGCGAGCCCCGGCAGGATCTCGCGCCGCGCGATACGCGCGGTACTCGATCCGCCCAGCCGCGCCGCGGCCACGTAGTCGCGAGTGCGCAGGCTGAGGGTCTGGGCTCGGGAGATGCGCGCCGTGCCACCCCATCCGAGCACGGCCATCACGACGACGAGCAGGACCGGCCGGGGGAAGGAGGCCGGCACGACGGCGAGCAGTGCGATGCCGAAGATGAGGTACGGGAAGGCGATCGCCAAATCGATGGCGCGGCCGAGCAGCGCGTCGGCGAACCGCCCGCCGAGCCCGGCCGCCAGTCCGACACCGACGCCGAGCAACACCTGCAGCAGCGTCGCGCCGATCGACACGGCGAGCGAGACCTGCGCGCCGTAGGCGATCCTGGCGAAAAGGTCGCGCCCGGTCTGCGGCTCGACGCCGAGCCAGTGCGCGCCGCCGATCCCGCCGAACGAGCCGAGGGGCGCGCCGCCGAGGGCGGAGTTGAGCAGGTTGTCGTGATACGCGTACGGGTTCTGGCCCTCGATCGCGGTCCACAAGGGCGCGCCGAGGGCGAGCAGGACGAGCGCGGCCACGACGACGAGCCCTGCCATCGCCGCGCGGTCGCGCCGCAGCGTGCGCCACAGGGCCCGCGGCCCGGTCGGCGCCGCGGAGGCAGGCTCTTGCGATGCCTCCGCGGCCGCCGTCAGTGCGGTGGTGCTCACCCGTTCCGCCTACTTCACCGAGACGACGGCGATGTCGTACGTGCCGCGCCATTCGCTCAGGTACACGTTCTTCACGCCCGGTCCGAAAAGTGTCAGGTTCTTCGGGAAGTACAACGGCACGGTGAGCGCGAGCTTGCCGAGCTGCGCGTCCAGGTCACCCCACTGCTGCTGCGCGGCGGTGTTGTCGGTGATCTGGTTGATCTGGTCGATCCGCGCGTTGACCGCGGCGTCGTTGTACTGGGCGAGGTTGAAGTTGCCACCGCCCTGCACGATCTCCCGGCCGTCGAAGATCGGGGTCAGGAACGGGGCCCCCGAGGGCCAGTCCGCGCCCCAGGTGTTGAGCGAGAGGCCCGGCTCGTTCGCGGTGTCGCCGACGACCGCGCGGAACGCGTCCGAGTCGGTGCCGGTCGGGGCGAGCTTCACGTGGATCCCGGCCTGCGCGTACGCGGCCTGCAGCGCGGTGGCCACGGCCGGGCCGTCGCCGTCGTCATCGGTGTTCTCATAGTTGAGGGTGACGCTGATGCCGTTCGGGTAGCCGGCCTGGGCGAGGATCTGCTTGGCCTTGGCCGCATCTCCCGACGCGCCGGCCGGGAAGTAGTCGTAGGGGTGGTAGCCGAGCGCGGACTGGTTCGGCAGGAAGGTGGTCGCCGCGGTGGCCAGCGAACTGCCGCCGACCGCGTTGACCACGGCCTGCCGGTCCACCGCGTAAGACAGCGCCTCGCGCACCAGCTGGTTGTCGAACGGCGCCTTCTTCGTGTTGAACGCGAGGTACACCGTCTCGGCGAAGGCACCGGTGATCACGCGCGAGGCCAGCGCCTTGTTCCCGGTCAGCTGCGCGAGCTGGGTCGGGCCGATGCTGGTGTCGGTGGTGATGGCGTACTTGTCCGCGCCCACCCCGGCGGCCAGGCGCTGATTGATCACGGTGGCGTCCAGGCCCGACTGGATGTCGATCTTGTCCGGGCAGGCCAGGCGCTGGCTGTCGGTGCTCGCGGACCAGTACTTGTTGCGCACCAGCTCGAGCTGCTTCTTCGGGGTGTAGCCGGCGAACTGGTACGGGCCGCTGGAGACCGGGTTGTCAGCGTACTGGGTGCCGGTGTCCTTGGCCTTGGGCACCGGGGCGAACTGGGTCATGGCGGCCAGGTACGGGAAGCCGCCCTCGCTCTTGCGCAGGTGGAACACGATCGTGTCCGCGTCCGGGGTCTCGATCGAGGAAAGGCCCTTCGGATCCTTGTACGGACCCTGGTACGTGTCGCCGCCGACCAGCCAGTCGCGCAGGTAGGGCGGCCCTCCGGCGAGCTGGGCGTCGAAGGTGCGCTCGACCGCGTACTTGATGTCCGCGGAGGTGATCGCGGTGCCGTCCTGGTACTTGAGCCCCGGCTTGAGGTGGTAGGTCCACACCGTCGCGTTCTGGCTCGGCTCGCCGGTGTCGGTGGCCAGGTCGGGCACGACTGTGTCGCCGGCCGCGCCAGGCACCCGGTCACGGGTGGTCAGCGCGCGGAAGAACAAGGCCGGGATCTGCCCGCCCCCGGAGGTGTAGAGCCGGGCCGGGTCGAACTCCGAGAGGCTGCCCTGCTCCAGCACGGTCAGCGTGCCGCCCTTGCAGTTCGCGGCGCTGAACGCGGACGAGGCCGAGGATCGGCTCGACGTGGACGAGCAGCCGGCGAGGACGGCGCCCACAGACACTGCGGCAATGCTCAAAGCGGTCACGCGCAGCGGGTGCGACGTGCGCGGATGGGAAGTGGATATGCGCGTGCGCATCGAATGGTCTTTCTGACGTGGCGAGACAAGCGCCTGAGCGATCGCAGGACACTGTGATATCGCAGGACGCTGTGACATCGGAAACGGTGACATCGAAAACTGTGACAATGCAGCCGCGCGCCATCCACCCCGGCGGGGATGTCGCGGTCAGTGCTGCGTGGAGGAGATCAGAACCAGGCCCGGGTCGAAGCCGGGCGGTTCAGTGGCGGAAGCGTCCGCGAGAACATGGCCGTACTGCACTCGGCCTGACGCGGATCGCGGTCGGCGGCCTCAGCGACAGAGGACGTCAGCGACAGCGTGCGTGTGAACGCCGAGCAGTACCAGCTCGTAAGTGGCCCGAAGCCGAGCACCGTAATACCGCACGAGTTCGACCCTAACCACGAGCTGCGGAATGGTCAAACCGTGATCCAATCTGCCGCGCTCCAGTTCGCGCTGGCCCCCGAGCTGAGCCTTGCCGGGCGCGGGGCGTCGGTGATTGCTTATCTCACTCCGCGCGTCGCGCCATGTGAGCAAGAACCTCCCCGCGCTTTGCAACCTCGGAAAACGCAGGCAACACGAGCTTCCTAGTGTCGTGCCGGTCCCTTCCCGACCCACCGACCGCGCAACGCCACCCGAGGAGCTGCCCCATGAGCATCTACGAGTCCATCGGCGGCGCCGGGGCCGTCCAAGCCGCCGTTGACGACTTCTACGCGCGCCTGCTGGCCGATCCGCAGCTCGCGCCGTTCTTCGCCGAGGTCGACCTGAAGCGGCTCAAGTCGCACCAGCGGGCCTTCATCACCGCGGCGCTCGGAGGCGCGCAGATCTATCAGGGACGCGACATGGCCGCCGCGCACGCGGGGCTCGAAATCGGCGAGGCGGATTTCGACGCCGTCGTCGCGCACCTGGTCGCGACGCTGACCGGGCTCGGCGTTCCGCAGGAGACGATCGGTGAGATCGGCGGCCTGCTGGCGCCGCTGCGCAGCGACATCGTGACCGCTTCGGTCACCACCTGACGACCACATCTTGAGATAGGGCTTCGCCGGATTGACAGAGATCCGGTCCAACGGTGATGCTCCCCGCATGTCCCCGTCCGTCGTCCTCGTGCGTCGCCGCCACGTCGATCACGAGCGCTGCGCCGCAGACCTGTGTCGATAGCGAGTCCCGCTACGCCGCCACGTCTGTCACCATCGAACCCATCGCAGCCTTCGGATTGGACCGCCGCCATGCCCCGCGTCGCCCGTGCCCGCCTTCCCCGCGTCCGCGTCTTCCTGAGTCTTGGGACGGCCGCGCTGCTGACCGTCGCCGCGAGCTCGTGCGCGCAGAAGACCACCGCCGGCACGGCCTCCGCCGCGTCCGGCTCGGCGAGTGCGTCGTGCGGTACCAACGCGCCTAGCTTGTACAAGCCGGGCCAGCTGACGGTGGCCACGGACAGTCCCGCCTACGCGCCCTGGTTCGACAACAACGACCCGAGCGACGGCAAGGGCTTCGAAAGCGCCGTCGCCTACGCGGTAGCCGCGCAGCTCGGGTTCGCCAAGGACCAGGTCAAGTGGGTGGTCGAACCCTTCAACAGCTCCTACGCCCCTGGCGCGAAGAACTTCGACTTCGACATCAACGAGATCTCGATCACCGCGGACCGGGCCAAGGCGGTGGACTTCTCCACCGGCTACTACACCGCGAACCAGGGCATCGTCGTGCTCGACTCCTCGAAGTACGCGAACGCCACCTCGCTGGCCGACCTGAAGTCCGCGAAGATCGGCGTGCAGGTGGCCACCACGAGCTACGAGGCCGTCGGCAACGTGATCAAGCCCACGCAGCAGCCCGCGGTGTTCAACGGCACCGACGACGCGGCCCACGCCCTGAAGAACAAGCAGGTCGACGCCATCATCACCGACCTGCCCACGGCCTTCTACATCTCGGGGGCGCAGATCGACGGCTCGAAGGTGCTCGGCCAGTTCGACTACACCGGCAAGGCGGGCGACCAGGAGCAGTTCGGGCTGCTGCTCAAGAAGGGCAGCGCCCTGACGCCGTGCGTCGACGGGGCCATCGCCGCGCTCAAGTCCAGCGGCGAGCTGCAGAAGATCACCGACCAGTGGCTGTCGCAGTCGGTGAACGCGCCCAAGCTCAGCTAGCGTCGTCGAACCATGAGTGAGACCTTCGCGCGGGACGCGACCGCGCCTCGGCAGTCCGACCCGGCCGAGAACTACCGCCCGAGCGCCCGGCAACTGGAGCGCGAGAGGTATCGCGCGCGCAAGCGCAGACGCGACGGCTGGATCGCGGTCACGTGCACGACAGTGTTCGCGGTCGTGGCCGGCGCCCTCGTCGTGCTCTCGCCGGGATGGCAGCCGGTCAAGGACACCTTCCTGTCAGGCTCCGAATTCACTTCGTCGTTCCCGAAGATCCTCGACGGCTTCTGGCTCAACGTGCAGATGTTCCTGATCGCCGAGCCGGCGATTCTCGTGCTCGGACTGGTAGTGGCCCTGGTGCGCTCGACGCGCGCTCCGGGGCTGCTGCCCGTGCGGCTGCTCGCGGTCGGCTACGTGGACATCTTCCGCGGCACACCGACGCTGCTGGTGGTGCTGGCCGTCGGATTCGGCATCCCGGCGCTTCAACTGCAGGGCACGCCGTCGCAGCCGTGGATTCTCGGCACGATCGCGCTCGTACTCTCGTACGGGGCATATGTCGCCGAGGTGTTCCGCGCGGGACTCAACTCGGTGCACCCCTCGCAGCGCAACGCGGCGCGCGCGCTCGGCCTGACCGAGGCCCAGGCGATGCGCTACGTCGTGCTGCCGCAGGCGGTGCGCAATGTGGTACCGCCGCTGCTCAACGATTTCGTCTCACTGCAGAAGGACACCGCACTGGTCGCGACGCTCGGACCGCTCGAAGCGTTGCGTCAAGCCCAGATCGCCGCGGACAGCCACTTCAACTACACGCCCTACCTCGGCTCGGCGCTGCTGTTCGTCGCGGTTACCGTGCCGCTGGCCCGATA
>Ga0209810_1003933_pt1 | contig 14901 bp, 18 predicted proteins | sample Coa_R1_7_FD_187159 | JGI IMG/M metagenome (GOLD analysis project Ga0209810, IMG submission 187159) | Surface soil microbial communities from Centralia Pennsylvania, which are recovering from an underground coalmine fire - Coalmine... | ecosystem: Environmental > Terrestrial > Soil > Unclassified...
TTCTGCGGCTTCATAAAGGAGAGCAGCAGGCGCGCATTGATGAGATCAAAAGATGCGTCGGGAAACGCCAGAGGAGTGCGCGTATCCATCACCAGAAAGGCCGCATTTTCCAGATGCTGGACTTGCGCCTGCGAACGCGCATACTCGATCATCGCCGGGCTGATATCGATGCCGACAACCTCGATGTCCGAGTGCTGGTAGGCCACCTCTAAGGCCCATCCTCCAGGACCGCAGGCGATATCAAGAATCCGTGTGACGCCTGTCAGATCATAGGTCGCAGGCAGGGTTCCCCCCATGGCCTGTGTGAAGAGCTTGTCTTGAAGCAGAAGTCGGGATGTTTCCGCTCCATACTTCTCCGTATCGATGATATAGGTGTTCCGTGATGGCTTGGAGGCATGTTCCGAGGCTTTCCCCATGTAAAGATCCTTCCTACAATGTCGGTTCTCAACCGATGTCTAACAGATGCACTTTCTTCAACATAGCGAGGTGACGTATCCCTGTTGCTTACAGGCCCATCCAGAGCATAGATGACGCGTACAGAGCATAGCTGTTCACAGGCGTTATATCTCCCATTCATGCAAAATGGCATGGTATATGAACGAGATCTCTCCTCAAGAAGCGATCCTTCTGGATCCGCTTTTCTTGCAACAGAGCGTTACATTCGCATACAATGAAGCGAGCGTAGCATAACAATGGGAACGATGTCAATATATTTTTTATAAAAAAAGTGCCACTACATCCTTTATTTGCAACCATCAACGAGACCGCCTGACACTACATTGATCCGTCAGAAGATGCCAGGAGGAAGAAAGAACGCCTCTAAAGCATGCGCAGGAATATCGTTTTCCTCTGCGTTTCCTTCCTCATTGTGAGCCGAGTTCACGGCTCACTGTCTGTCATCAGCGTATTTTGCAATTCGCCAGCCTTTTGCGAATTAAATTTGCGAAATGTTGACGTATTTGCATTAGTATGGTACTTTTTCAACGGCCATATTTACTCCCTTCGCGGGGCGCAGTGCAGATGCCCTCCTTTCAGCTATGCCATGGCTCCACTGCCCCTATAGAGTATCTCTGAATCAGAAAGGAACCCCATTATTCATGTCGAAGGTTATGAATACTGTCTTTCAGCGCTATGCCCTTGCTATTTCTCCGCGTATTGTCCGAGGGGATGGCAATGCATTCACGAACGAGCTTGATCAGGAGAGCAGTGAAGCCAGGTGGGTATGGTTGATGGGACCTCTACTCCCGCTGGCTTCTCCCGGTGCTGTCTTCCCCGGAGATGGAGGAGGTCGATGAGCAAAACCAGAGCGGCATACGATGTGATCCTCCATCAGTGCCGTCTGCGCCTCTCATCCGGGCAGGCGCGCTGGCTGGCACGTCTGCTGGCGCAGCCAGGCCGGCTGGTTGCTGATAGCGAACTGCTGCCAGACTCACTCACCTGCAAGGAGATCAGGAAGATTCGAGAGGCGATAGAGCCGCATGGCTTCGCCCTCTATCGTGTCAAGCACTGTGGTTTCGTCCTTTTGCTGGAACAGGAGCGAGCATGAGTCGGGACTCCTCTCAGGTGGTCGCCGTTGTCGACATTGGGACGATCAACGGACATCGGGTACAAGGCATCACCGCACGGGCGACGATCATTGTGGATGGCAGACAGGCCATCCTATGCAGCCCGTTGGAATACCAGCTCGCTCTGCTGGTGTTGCAAACGACCCCTGGCGTCTCCCTTGCGGCTTCCCCGCTCCTGAGCGCAATGGCGGTCGACCGGCGCTCCCTCGGCGACCTGATGACCGCATTACGCAAGAAGGTCTGCGCCCCACTGGGTCTGACGATAGTGAGCATTCCACGCTATGGGTATATGCTCGTTGCAGACGCCCCCCAGACGAAGAAGCGCTAAAGAGCGCGAGTGAGGGAGCAGTTGAGTAGATTGCTTCCTCGCTCTGTGCGCCAGACAAGGCCGTGATCCCCGGGAAGATATGTCCAGAGCAGGAAGCCAGGAAGTTTCCGTTCCCTAAAAACTTACCCACTTCGGACACGCCTGGACAGCGTTTAGTTCCTGCTCCAGAGCAGTTTCACTCTCGGCTCTGGCCCTGCATGCACAGAGTCACCCCCTGCATACAGGGGCGCCACTCCTTCTCTACTCCCCGTTGCCAGCAACATCCCGCTTGCTGGTGTCAACAACGCCTGCATTCCTGTTGCTCCCGGCCGCAAAAGCCACTCATTTTTCGCTACACTGCCAACCAGGTGTGGAAGCAGGGAAGAAACCAGAGAGCCGTTGAGCCTGTCTCAGCGCAAGGCAGCGGACGGTCAGGCTGGCCTTTCTTTTCCACCCGGCCAGCCACACCAACACACCAAACAGAAGGTTTTGAAACGTTTTCGCTTTTTTTATTGAGCAAGCATGCTCTCAGAGAGCATGCTCAGGAAAGGGAACGATGACGACGAACAAAGCTCCTCTCGCGCAGGCGACACTCCAGAAGGGTGAAACGCCTGCGCCTGCCACCATCACCGAGGCCCTCCCAACGCTGCCGCCTGGCGAAGCCTTGCCTCGGGCCAATTCTTCCACCGGGAGGACACCACGCTGGAAACAGGCGGTCGTGACCATTATTCCGGCCTACATCGGCAGTACCCTCTTTGGCCTGGCTCTCTTTGCCTTCTTGCCGAACTGGCCGTTTGTTGCCATCAACGTGTTCATGAACCTCTTCCTGGTGCTGCTGCTCACCTACGTGGCACAGCCCCTGACGCAGCGGTGGCTTTCGGGCTGGCTCTCTGCCCCGCCAACACGCCTCCCGCTTCCGCGCCTTCCGGGCTGCCGGCTGATCCAGAAGCTGATAGCCTGGATGGACCCACAGAAAGGAGGTTCCCCATGCCGGCGTTGAGCAGCAAGCCACATCGAGTCGGATTTCTGCTCGGCCTCACCAGCAAACTGCCAGTGAGAGCCGCTCTCTCACGTCGTCCCCTCTTGTTTAGCTACCCGCAAGGAGCAACGTATGACCATCATCTGTCAACCTGCGCTGGCGCTGCCTGACCACCGTGTGGCCCAGCAGGCATTGCTTGATGCGCTCAGGGAGCGGCACAACCACTTACCTGCTCTCGAACGGATCTTGGGGCTGATCCGCCATACAACCGTTGAGCAGCGCTTCTTTGCTGTGCCGATAGAACAGCTCTTTGAGCACGAGGGGATCGAGAAGCGCGTGGCGCGCTATCTCACCGTTGGCATCCCGCTGGCATGTGCAGCTATCAAGCAAGCTCTGGCGAATGCTCATCTGGAAGCTGGCGAAATTGCGCACTTTATTTTGACCAGTTGCACCGCCCCGGCGCTGCTTCTCCCGGCGCTGGACGCCTACCTCGTCAACACCGGAATCCTCCCCTTCCAGGTGAGGCGGCTCCCTATCGCGCAGATGGGCTGCCATGCCGGGGCAACGGCGCTGGCTCAGGCGCATGCCTACCTCCTCGGACATCCTGATGAACATGTGCTGGTCTGTTGTGTGGAACTATGCTCGCTCAATGAGCAATCCATCGACCTTGATGCCTCTTCTTTCGTTTCGCGCGGTCTCTTTGGAGACGGTGCGGCAGCGGCTGTCGTGCGGGGCGATGATCGTGGCAGTGGCTTACGCCTTCTCGCAACGAGCCAGTACCTGGTTCCCGACACGCTGGGCGACATGCGATACGATCTGGATGAACAGGGCAATCACTTTCGCACAAAACGTGAGGTCGTCCCTGGTCTCAGACGCGGCTTTCCTGTCATCCATGCCTTCCTGGAACGCTCTGGGTATCGTGCAAGCGACCTTGAGTTCCTGGTCTCCCACACAGGCGGACCAAAGGTCATGGACGCGGTGGTGGAGGCATTGGGCGTGGATGAACGCTTGATCGCAGCGAGCCGCGAGAGTCTGCGCGAAGTGGGCAATTTGTCTTCGGCAACGGTGCTCGATGTCCTGGCGCGCACCTTTGCGACTCGCTATCGTCCGGCTGCTGGCGAGGTCGGTCTCCTGTTAGGGTTCGGGCCTGGCAGCACCATAGAGATGCTCTTAGGGCAGTGGCAGGAGGGACACAGATGACTGAGATCCTCTCGAACCCGATCCAGATTGGGGGCTGGCTGCTCATCTTGCTATCAGTCGCTGTACTCACCATATTATGTATGACGCGTAAATCACCAGGGCAGCAGCAGGATGAACTCTTTTCCGAAGTGGTACAGCACCAGGAAGAGGGCACTGTTGTCGAAGGGTCGCTGGAGGTGTCTGAGGAGGATACAAGATGATGATGACAGGGCGCTTGATATCTTCAGGAGATGTTAGCTGACCTGAATGCGTTCTTCAAAACTTCAGGGCGGCACCCATCAGGCAAAGCACGTGCCGTACAGAAGCGGAAAGATCGGAAAAAGATGCTGCTTGAGTTACCGACTTCAGCTCCCATCATCCCATATGGGATCACGAATCGCGACGATCCTGTGGAACTGGCGCGGCTTATGATGAAACCCCCTCTACTGTTGCGCGCCCTGGGCGGTTTCTTCCCGGGTCTTGCCTCCCATCATCTTCGACAAGTGAGACGCGTTCTGGATATCGGGTGCGGTCCCGGGGGATGGTCCCTGGCACTGGCGCGCAGCTACCCAAAAATGGAGGTGATCGGGATTGATACCAGCCCAATGATGATACGCCATGCTGAGAGGCTCGTCGTCCAGCAAGGAATGCGGAATGTCCACTATTACCAGAGAGCCAGTCTGAGCGAACCACTGCCTTTCGCGGATGGCGCGTTTGATCTCATCAACGCGCCATTTCTGGGCACACAGCTCAGCACAGCAGACTGGCTGTATCTGCTTGCGGAGTGTCACAGGCTCCTGCGTTCTGGGGGCAAGCTCCGCCTGACCGAAGGGGAGATCGGGAGAAGCAATGTATGCGCGCATGAACACCTGGCCCTCCTTTGGAAGAGCGCTCTTCAGCGTGCAGGCTACCTTTTTGGGCACGAGGAGCGGCACTCGGGTCTGCTCGCTACACTTCAAGCGCTGCTTGCGACGGCTGGTTTGGAGGAACATAGTTCACTCGTGCAGGTCATCGACTACTCGTATGGGGCGGATCTCCATGAAGCCTGGATACAAGATCTGCTGATCTTGATGAAAGGAATACAGCCGTTCCTGCTTGCGATGCGTGTTGCTTCACAAGAACATCTCGATGGATTGTACGCACAACTTCAACGGGAAGTTCGTCTTCCCTTTTTCCAGGCAGTCCAGCCTATTGTCACACTATGGGCGACAATAGGGCATTCCACCTGAGTCCTATGCAGATGCTACGGCTTATTGGGTGAAAACTCGCGTTTTCGCCTGGACGATCAGCGCTCGTGCGTTTTCTTCAGTGCAGTATGCAAACCGCTGCCTCCTCTCGATAGAAGGCAGGAAAGCTGGCTTCAGAAAGATATCTGCTGTGACAACCAATGGAACAGGATAGAGCTGCCTTGACATGGCTCTGTCCTGCTCCATTTCGCTCCGATAGAGGGTTTTACTCTGCCTTTCTAAATGTAGTCAAACGTATTCAACTCACATTGGTCGGTGGCGTTGGAAACCTCCGCGCACCGATGTTCGATTGCGGTGAAAACGTCCGCACACCGCACGGGATCGCCCGTGTGTGGCCCTGGCCGGGCAAGATACCGCTTGAGGATATTCACCGCGCTATTCTCGTCACGGCCTATCACTAAGCGACATTCAGGATTTGGACAGCGATACGTTCGTTTCCAGAGTGGCATGGCTTGCTTCTGTCCACAGCGGCAACAGGTTTTTGAAGTATCGCGTTCGTCTAAAATTTGGAGGTCTTTTCCGTACAGTTGGCATTTGTAGATGAGCATTTGAATGAAGGTGTACAAGCCCCATTCATTGTCATGCTGCTTACTCTGTTGCAGCGTCTTCTTCGCCTCTTCCCATCCAGGCCACTTCTCCCCATCGCGCAGACGCATGATCCACCAGTTGTACAAGCCCCGGCATTTGCCCTGCATGAATTCCAGGGTTGCAGCGTCTTGTTCGCTGACTTCAAGCCGGATTTTCTTGCTGATCAGCATTTTCTACTCAGTTTCCTCATCGAGAGATGAGATCAGCACATTGCCTACTCTCTATCTGATCCACAACTCTCGTATGCTAAGAACTATTCGCAACCATATTGCAAACTAGTTTATAATAGTTATATATCATCTTTATTTTATTTTATCAATGGGTTGCAATCATTTGACAAAAATCCCGCGTCTTATATAATAGGGGGTAAGTAATCTATGGCTACTCTCTTTACACCATGTTACTCCTGGCTTCAGAGCAAGGTCTATGATGGTAACAAATATATTTGTAGGAGCTAATACATGCCCCGCGATGGATATATGACAATTGATGAGATTGCTAGTGCTCTCAAAACGAGCGTTGCGAAAATACGCACGATGATTGCCCGTCTTGGCATCCAACCCACGCGCTTTCCTGATGATATGCGCAAGCTCTACTATAGCCAGGAAGACATACAGCGTATTAGAGAAGCATTAGGGCTTTAAAAAAAGCAACAAAAAAAACTCCCGCACAGGCACGGGAGTTTTTCATAACCTCAAATGAGCACGTTTGAATACATTTTTGAAAACAGTTAAATATCTCCTATAGAAGGCTGCCCTTCTTCTGATGAAAGTGAAGAATCATCAGTTCCTCCTTCAGTGGATGGAAATGATCCCGCGGCGGAAGCGTTCTCTCGGAGGGCTGCCCTTGTCAGATCAGCCCTCGAAGCCGCCGGCTCTGAGGCAGAGGGAGGAGCAAGCTGACTCTCCACCTGACGACTCGGCGGCTCTTTCCGGCCCAGCCAGTAGACTCCAGCTCCAACTGCTAAAGCCAGGGCAGCCAGCCCTCCAATTCCGGCGTTCCAAAGCGCGCGCGAGAGCAGCATCGTCCAGGGATTGGTGAAGGTGACGATCATCCCCGCTGCACTCGCCAGCACTCCCAGGGTGACACACAGATAAAAGACCCAGGTGGGAGCAAGCTGCAAACGCTCAAAATGTGTCCGGTACTTGCGCCGGATGACGACCACATCGACAAAGAGCGTTGCCATTGAGACGCACCAGATCACCGTCAAGGCGGCCTGGAGCACATCGTAGATCACCGTGGCGAGGTCCGCCGGGGTGAGGACCTTGAGCGTGAGCGGAGCGACGATGAAGATGCCCACCGTCACCAGGCTGGAGAGCGCACTCTGCACCAGCACCGCCAGGGCGGGCACGCCGTTGTGATTGACGCGGCCCATGACGGCTGGCAGGCGCCGATCCAGCCCACTGACAAACAGCAGGCGGGCGAAGGTGTAATTAAAGACGGCGGTGGTAAAGACGAAGAAGCTCAAGAAGATCAGGGTGGCGATGATCCCCAGGACGTGTCCCACCGGACCACCGATGCCCAGGCTAATCGCCTCAGCCACCGCTGCGGGACTCCCCTGATCCGAGAGCGGCACCGCCGTCATCACTCCGAAGGTGCCGACCAGGTAGGCGACCATCACACAGAGCGATCCCCACAAGAGGTAGCGTGTCACCGCTCTCTCCTCTTTGACTTCAACCCCCAGGTTGAGCGGCACCTCGATGCCTAAGAGGGCCAGGATCACCGTGCCATAGAAGGTGAAGGTGGCCGGAGTGGGCAGGAAGTTGCGCGGGGCATAATTGACCGGGGCGATGTGCCCATGCAGCAGCGCGAAGAGGCCACCCACCCCCACCAGCAGGATCGCACTGGCATAACAGGCGAAGACGATATTAATAATCGTCTGCGTCAGGCGAAAGCGCAACACCGAAAGCAGGCACGAGAAGGCGATGATCGCGATGATTGCCACCCCTTGCTGCCAGGGCGCGGTGAGCGCCTGGGGGACCAGTTGTTGCAGCAAGGCGAGCGCGCCATCGCCGGTTGCCACCAGCCCCAACACGCCGGGGAACCAGGCGCAAAAGCCGGCGAAGAAGCCCAGAAAGGGGCCAAGCGCTTTGTGCGTCCATAAGTAGATCGAGCCTTCCCCCGGAAACATGCGCCCCAGTTGCCCGGTGACGATGGCGCCGGGGATGAGAAAGGTGAGGAAGCCCAGCCCCCAGTAAACGTAGGCCGAAGGACCAGCCCCGGTCATGATGGGAGCATTGCTGATAAATAACACAATGCCAATCATAATGGCGATCAGGTCAAAGGTCGTGAGCACTTTGTGCAATAACATGGGTGCCACGCGTTCAGAGGGCAACGCTGCGGTTGCCACAGACTCTTCGATGGTCGTCATGGTTTCCTCCAACGAAAGATGTGTGGGGGAGCTATCCGGCGAACGCGGCGGTTCCTCCACCTATGCCGGGCGCGATCCCCAAACGGTGCGCAAATACCAGATCCCACAGAAGCCTGGCTCCTGCATCTGGGAGAGCGCCAGCCGCGAGAGCGCGGCGATTTCCGTCTGACTCATGGCGCCCCTCTCTTGCAGAAAGGGCGCAGAGAGCGGCAGCAGCAACCGGAAATAGCCCGCCAGAGCCTCATGGGCGGGCAGGCCAAAGGAAAAGTCGATGGCCTGGACCCGATCCGCGATACCCTCATAGCCGGCTTGCCGCAGCCAGAAGGCCAGCATCGCCGTGATGCCCAGTTGCGAGCCGCAGGGCGTGAAGCCAAAGCCGGTGCGACGGCTGGCCTCGGCATAGGCGGCACACAGGCCCTCGAAGGCTCTGGACGTGCTGATGGGGTTTTCGCACTCGGTCAGGACGAGCTTCCCACCCGGGCGCAGCACCCGCCGGCACTCCGCCAGAAATGCGGGCCAGGAGGCTGCGGGCAGAAAGGACTGGGCGAAGCGCGCATGCACCAGATCGAAGGTGGCGTCAGGGAAGGCGAGAGGGCCGGTGGCATCCATGAGCAGAAAGCGCACCTGAGACAGACCGCCCTCGGTGGCCCGCTTGCGCGCGCCGGTGAGGCGCGCCACGCTGGTATCAATCCCGATGACCTGGGCATGGGGAACCTGCGCGGCCAGGTCCAGCGCCCAGTCGCCCGGCCCGCAGCCAATATCGAGGATCTGCTGACCGGTTCGCGGGACCAGCAGATCGGAAGCGATATCATGCAGATACCGCGCCAGGCACGCGTGCAGAGAGCGGAGCCGCTCCGTTTCGGCCTCACTTTCCCCATCGGCGATAAAGTAGCCAGTCGTCATTGCTGCTCCTCCTGCCGATCAATATTTCTCGAAGTACAAGGCGGCAATGTCCTGGGGGGTGCGCTCCTGGCAAAACGCGACTTCCTGCCGTTTGACAGCCAGATAGGCAGTCGAAAGCCTCGGGCCGAGGGCAGCGGTGAGCACCGCGTCCTGTTCCAGGGCATCGAGCGCCTCGGAAAGCCGGGTCGGCAGGCGCTCGATGCCCAACTGGTGGCGTTCTTGCTCGCTCATGGCGCCTGGATCGACGGTGAGCGGCTCCCCTGGCTCCAGGCCACGCTCGATGCCGTCGAGGCCAGCGGCCAGCAGCGCGCCGAGCGCCAGGTAGGGGTTGGCGCTGTGATCGGCGCAGCGCACTTCCAGCCGCAGCGATTCCGCTTCCTGTCCCCACGAGATCGACGGCACGCGAATGGCGGCCTCACGGTTGTCCAGGCCCCAACAGCGGTAGGCGGAACTCCAATGTCCCGGCTGTAAGCGCTCGTAAGAGTTGACGCTGGCGCAGGTCAGAGCCACCAGGGCGGGCAGGTGCGCAAGCCACCCGCCGAGGACGTGGCGCGCCAGGTCGCTGAGCAAGGCCGGTTCGCGCGTGTCGTAGAAGCGATTGGAGCGGGTCCCCTCACCGGCCTCCCGATCCCACAACGAGAGGTGCAGGTGCAGGCCGTTGCCGGCGAAGCGCTCGACGTAGGGTTTGGGCGCGAAGCTGGCGATGAGGCCGTGTTGCGCCGCGACCGCTCGCGTCGTCTCGCGCAAGAGGCACACGTTGTCGGCAGCCTGCATGGCGTCGGTGGGGGCAAGCGAGACCTCCATCTGCCCCGGTCCGTATTCGCTCTGCACCAGGCGCGGCGTCATTTCCTGCCGGCAGAGCGCCGGCAACCAGGCGCAGAGGAAGCCAGCGTGCGCATCCAGGGCCGCCGCGCTAAAGAGCGGGGTGTCGTCAGCGGGCTGATAGGGAAACGCGGCCTCAGCCGGGCGCGCCAGCACAAACTCGTGCTCGCTGCCCACCTGGGCCGCAAGGTTGTGGGCCGCGAGCCTGGCGCACATGCGCCGCAGAAACGCGCGGGGACAGGCGGCCCAGGGGACCCCTTCCAGCGTGTACATCTGGCCGAACAGGCAGGCCGTTTCGCCCACGTAGGGCAGCACGACGAAGGTGGCCGGATCGGGCACCAGCCGGAACTCGCCGACTGGTCCCAGCCCTTCCACCTGAGCCGGGATATCGAAGGCGGTGAGGGCCTGCTGGGCCAGCGGAAAGCCAATGCCGGCTTGCAGGCGGGCCGGCAGGTCATCGATCCACACCGCTTTGGTGCGAATGAGATTGGCATTGTCGCAGTACAGGACGCGCACGAGGCGCACCTGACTGCGTTTTGCCAGCCCGATGAGCGCCTCGGCATCGGGGGTGAGGTTCTTGATGGTCATGATCGCTTGAGTCTCCTTCTAGATAGCAATGAGGATGGCACGGCTCCCGGCGCTCCCCCAACGGGAGGAGAGGAAACGGGCGGCAGCGGCCCGGTTGGCCCCTCCAGGCGGCCCGGCGCCTCCGAGGGCGGGGCGACCCTCCCAGACAGAGCGGGCACCTCCTGGCGCCACTGCTGCCAGGAGGCTTCGCTGGTGGCATACATACTGCCAATCGCCAGGGCGAAGAGAATCACGACCAGGACTCCACCCAGCGCCAGCGTCCAGGTGGCGTTGGTGAGGGTAGGGGTCCAGGAGTTGAGCAGGGTATCGGCCAGCACAAAGAGGCAGGCGCTGCCGCCTACCAGGGTGCTCATCCATAAGACGAAACGGGGGGCGATGCGGATCTGCGCTCCCGACCCCAGCCAGGGAGCAGCATGCCTCAGAACGGCAAACAGGTCAATGAAGAGAAAGAGCGTCGCCAGCACAAAAAACATGGTGATGCAGGCAAGGGTAATGTTGTAGACATTACTCGCCAGGGCCGCTGGCTGGCCCAGCCCTGGGATGAGGGGAGCCACGCCATCAATAAGCGCCAGGATGGCAAGGGCCACCACCGTTTGCAGCCAGAGCGCGGCTCGGGGCACACGATCCCGCGAGAGTCGCCCTAACCGCGCTGGCAGTCGCCCGTCGATGGCGGCACAGAGGGGCAGCCGCGAGGCCGCTACATGGTAATAGACGGGCGAGAGCAGGAAAAAGAGCAGCAGCGCGACCAGCGCCAGATTGCCGGGAAGCTTGCCCAGCGTGTGATCGACCACCCCGATCAACTCAAAATTGAGGTTGCTCGATGTGGCGAGCGCCGGACCACGCACCACCAGCAGCACGGCGGTGATCGCCAGATAGCCCAGCACGACGACCAGGCCGCTCCAGAACAGCGGGCGGGTGATCGCGCGGCGCGGGTGGCTCTCCGCAGTCAGTTCGCCTCGCATCGTGAGCGTGACACTCGGTCCGAGGTAGCCAAGACAGACCAACCCAAAGATGGGAAGCGTCGCGGAGGTGGGCAGCCAGGCGGCAGGCGGGGTGAAGGCCGTTGCGGATGCATGCCCAGAAAGCAGGAAGGCGACCCCTGCCAGCACGATCAGCAACAGGGCCAGCAGATTCGCAAGAGCCGTCACGTTAATGAGATTGTGGACGACACGTAACCTCTGGCAAGCGACCAGTTGCATCACGAGCACGAGGCCCGCCATGAGCACGCCTTGCTGCCAGGGTTGGGACAGAAAGCGGGCGAGGAAGGCTCCTGGCAGTATCCCCTCCAGGAAGGAGAGCAGGGCGCTAGCTCCGGTGACGAGCGCGAGCGGGCCAACCACCCAGGAGCAGACCCCGGCGAAAAAGCTCCAGAAGGCGGCGGCTCTGTCTGGCTGGTTTGGGCGGGAGAGCGACTGATAGGTCCACAAATAGAGGCCGCCATCACCAGGAAAGAGCAGCGCGAGCTGGCCGACGGCGAAAAGGCTTGGCCCAAAGAAGATGAGCGCCCCGAACAACCAGTAGGAGAGACCGACCGGACCAACCAGGCCCGCCGTCGCCGCGTTGATGAGCCAGAGAATGACCACCACCAGGCCCGCCCAGCTATCGAAGGATGTCAATCTATGCGGCAGCGCTTTCGCCAGATAGCTCACCGAAGGCAGAGACTGCCCCGGCGGGGAGGGAGAAAACGACATCACATCTTTCCTCTCATAAAAACAACAGGTCAACAGGTCATAGATTTGTATGGAACAATGTATCAGAAGCGGCTGCACGGAGCGCGAGCAGATTCGCCCACCGGTGTTGTTGCCGTGGCGTGAGGATGACCCCCAGCGGCAGCGTCTTCCCAATGGAGCTGGCATGCAGCTTGCCATCCTTCCCACGCGCGTAGGCATACCAGTAGGGGCCATGCCCCGGTCCCTGCTGGCAGACACGGCAGGCGGTTTTTCCACAGCGGCGGCGCTGCAATTGATACGAAACCGTGGCGGTTCGCGGGAGCATGACGACCATGTGCGGCATCTTCCTTCCTCTCAAGCGCGTACCAGTTCACCAGGCGAGACGCGCTCCGCCCGCCGCTCGGTCAACCACACCTCGAGGAGCGCCTGCTGGTGCGCCCGTAACCCGGCCATCTCTTCCTCAAACAATGCGCTGATCTCTCCGATCATCTTATCGGTCTGCTGACACATCGCCTGTGCCCGCACCAGATCCTGCTCGGTTTGGGAGGAGCTTTCCTCTCCACCTATCCCCTCCTGACAAGAGCGAATGCGCAGATACGCCAGCACCTCCTCCAGTTGCGCGATTCCTTCGCGCGCCTCGATGACGCATTGGTCGAGGAGAGCCGCATCCTCACATCCGAAGACCACCCTCATCGCTCTCCTCCTGCCCCGGTCAACACGGACGCCGCTCCCGCTTGCACGGCATCTCCCCTCACCTCGGGTTTGCGTCCCCACCATGTCCGTAGATGGAAGTTTCCACTAAAGCTCTCGGCAGCGAGTTCCCGTGTGACCTCAGAACAGAGCCGCGCATACACCGTCTCTGTCACCACCTGCCTCTGGAGCACAAAGGGCCGAATGAGTTCAAAAAAGACGGGAATGATCTGGCACATGTGTACGTGGGCAGGACTGCCTGTGGAAAAGTCCAGCAAGAAGTCCTGCTGCTTGATGGTCTGATAGCCCGCCTCCAGGAGCAGGTCTGCAAGGGAGATCGCTTTGCCCAGATCGTGGGCCAGCCCTGCCGGTGTGGTGCGTAATCCGGCACACGCGAGCGCCTGGACATAATACAGACTCAGTTGCTCACAGACCGCACTCGTCGTCCTGCCATAGATACACTCGGTGAGCCGGATCACGCCTCCTGGCTTGAGCAGACGCCGGCCTTCTTTGAGCAGCCGCGGCCAGTCCGTCTCTTCCAGAAAGGTCAGCAGGAAGTGACCGGTGATCAGGTCAAAGGTGGCATCGGAGAAATCGAGCGGTCTGGTGATATCCATCACGCCAAAAGAGGCGTTGGTGAGACCCTGCGAACAGGCGCGAGCATTGGCATAGTCGATCATCGCGCGGCTGCTATCCAGGCCAGCCACCTCGGCATCGGGAAGGGCGAAGGCGACATCGAGGACCCAGCTTCCAGGTCCGCAGGCCAGATCGAGGATAGCCCTGGAGGGATCGAGATCATAGCCCACTGGCGCCAGACTCTCCAGACAAGGCGCGATCACCTGGTAGAGCTTCATCTGGCGCGCCATTTCCGCGATGCTCTCCGGGTCAACGATAGTGATTGTGCGACTTTGTAACAGATCCGATGGCGTAAACATCTACACTTTTCTCTCCGATCATGTCCTCATCGGTGAGCGGGAGCCGTCGCGTTCTGCTCGTCCATAGGTCACGACTCCCAGCCCAGGAGGACAGGCATACAGACGGGAAGGGTTGCCAGGCGGTTCATCGCTCGCGGTGGCAGGCATCAGAAGACACGTCTTGACCAGCGTTACGATCTCCTGCGTCTGAAACGGCTTGGTCAGATAGTGTCTGGCCCCAGCTAACCGGCCTTTGAGCCGGGCCAGCACTCCATCATAGCGGGAGAGCATCACGATCACCGTCTCCTGGAAGCGTGGTTGCGCTTTGAGCGCTCGCGCGACGGCATAGCCATCCATCTTCGGCAGGCCAATATCCAGGAAAATCATCCCGGGGAGACGCGCTTCTGGACTGGCAAGCCAGCGCAGCGCTTCCACACCATCCCCAAAGCTCTTGACCGCGAAGCCTTCGCGCCGCAGGCAGGTCTCGACAATTTTGCGCACCGTGGGCGAATCGTCGATAATCCAGATGAATGGCGGCCTGCTCGCCGGCAGAGGCGCACGCTCGTCATGAGCCGCCAACAACACCAATTTGCGCAAAGCTGATACCATACCTATCCCCTCGCGAAGTCTCTGGGTTGCATGATGTCCACATAGGTTTCAATCCAGGAATATACCCTTGCCTCCCACCAGAACTGCTCCTATGGGGAGACTGGCAAGACCAGGGGCAAGTCTGTATCCTGTCCTCTCTCACATACTAGTTTCTACCCTCCCCAACTGGCTCACACGCTTCTGTTTCTCCGTCTGGCCTGCCTCCCACGTTGCTGTTTCCCCTCCCTGTTTTCTCTTTCCTTCTCCCTTTGCCTGATACCGTCTCCCATAGAGATCATCACCTGCCGGGCGATCCCATTCCTCGTGTGCACGCCTCCGCCTTCAACACCTTCCACTACCAGCCCGATGAGGATGCCCTCTGTCCACTGCTGGAACTGTTAGCGCGCCGGCAGTGTTACCAGGAGGGTCTGGAGTATTATGCCCACTTTGTGCAGAGCCTGGAGGAGCAAGGATTGACCAGGGATGGCAA
>Ga0209810_1003934_pt1 | contig 14896 bp, 24 predicted proteins | sample Coa_R1_7_FD_187159 | JGI IMG/M metagenome (GOLD analysis project Ga0209810, IMG submission 187159) | Surface soil microbial communities from Centralia Pennsylvania, which are recovering from an underground coalmine fire - Coalmine... | ecosystem: Environmental > Terrestrial > Soil > Unclassified...
CTCATGACTTCCGAGCCGCTGTAGATCGTGATGCGATTGACGATGGTATCGGCAAGCGCCTGATTCGTGGTTTCGGCGATTACCAGTAATTCTGCGTAAGTTTCCGTTTTGGGAAGCTCTGCGTCGATACTCTCACGGTTGTTAGCCGCATTGATGACGTGATAAACGTCGCTCTGGTAGAGCGTCGCAGCCGGGTAGAAGTCCGGCGAATATTCGCGGATTTCAACCACATCGTAATACAGACCGGTATAGGTCCATGTGCGGTCGTTGCCGCTCAGGAAAGAGGAAACATGCTGCGCGAATAATTGCAGCGTGACATTGGTGAACTGATCGAGACGCAGAGCCGTGTCGAATGGCTTGACCGATTTGGGAAGCGCGAAATCAATCTCAAAGGCGTAATTGAGATTGTAGGTACCAGCAGCGCCAGCGAACGCAGGAGATTGCAAGTCCTGAGGCAGGACGCCACGGTCAAAGAGTCTGCGACGCGCAAAGCTACGCGGGGTCAGTGAAACGATTTCGCCGCCGTTGTACAGTCCGCCCGGTGCAGCATCAGCTTCAACCTTGATGCGCTGAACCAATCCGCCTTGCTGCTCGCCTACAGCCGCGCCGTTGGTAGTTCCAGCTGCGCCGACAAGCTGCCCGCGAAGGAAAACGAGCAAGGAAACCAAATGCACGCCGGGGTCGAGGGTAAGCTGGTAGAAAGCTGGACCGTCCGGCACGAAGGGGAGTCGCTTGGTGATCGCGTAAGAATGTTTCAACATGGCTTTTCGTCGTTTCCTTTTTGGGAATTTGTGCTCTCAGGCGGAAACGCCCGAATTAGCCCGTCACCTTCTGAATCACGGCGAAACGGTTACGCGCCCAGATCGCGACAAGCGCAATCACGAACATCACAACAAGCTGTTTGGTGCTCTCTCCGAACATGAGTTCTCCCTTGAAAATCTGCGGGAGCCGCTCTCGAAGAGCCGCGCTCCCTGAATCGCATGAGCGTTATGTGCGGAGAATCCGGCAAAAAGAAAAAAGGCGCGATTTACCGAAACGGGAACTCGCGCCTAAGTCTTTATTTTTTTCGAAAAGAAAAAATTATTTGGAAATGAACAGGGAAACGTTTTTGTAGGCGTCAACGTGCATGAATTGCCGGTCGGGAAGGGAAGCGAGGCGGGAAAGCGCTTCCTCGGGTACATCGCCGTCATAAGCTTGACGCTCGAGCCTTCCCATGCGACCGAGGTAGAGTTCACTCGAAACACCGCGCAACGTTGCATCGACCTTCGCCGGTCGCTGCGCGGTCCACAGCAGAGTTATTCCATGATGCCGACCGGTGAGCATCATGTTTTCGAGATATGGCGGGGAATAGGTCGTTTCCTGATACAGCCAAACTTCGTCAATCGCTACGACTGTGTTTTTGACGAACCATGCGAGCATCAGCGCTTCGCTTACGAGCTTGCGTCGATGCTCTTTAAGCTTTTTGTCATCGAGGTTCGGATGAAAGCCGATGACCGGTGTAAACGCTAGCCTGAAGCTTCCATGCCGAACTTGTCTGAGCCGCTCAGTAAACCGCGTAATATCGGTGAAGTATTCATAACCTCGCAGAACGTTTTGACGCGGTTGCGGATTCGAGGCGCAAAAATTCCCGACCGAGTTAATCAGAATGCAGCGGTTGCACTTCGCAATTTTCTTCCCCATCAGGTACGTTTTCCCAACCCCCGGTTGGGCCACAATTCCGATAACTCCCTCAAGCCCGTTATCGGAATTGAACGCGCCTATGTTTTTGCGTCGAAAGTCTGCGGTTTGACTTCCGTTTTTTCCGCTGCTTGTTTTGCTTTGAATAGTTTCCATGCGTCGAGGAATTTATCTCCGGTCAGCAAGCTAAACATCAGCCCGAAAACCATGCAGTTTTTGTACTTGTAGTCCTCGAAAAGTTTGCCGATGATCGGCCACAACTCTTCGAGTGCTAATCCGCCGTCATCGGCGAGGATTGCAACTATCTTCGGGTCGAGTTCCAAGCTAGGACAATCGAGCGCAACCGCCATCATGCGAAACGGCTTGGGAATAATCGCTTCCGCTTTCCTGCGGAAATATTCAGGCGAGCGCAGTATCTCGCCTGCCGGCGGCTGCTCTCCTGCGACTGCGCCCGCAGTCGCGCCCGCACCATTCTCTGCAATGACGTGCGCCGCCGCTTTGTCGAAGTCGTCGGGCTGCGCCGGAATCGAATTCTCACCAGAAGAAGCCGCGCTTTGCTGGCTTCGTTCCGGTGGGAGTATTTCCGGCTGCGCTTGGGGCTGCGGTTCCGGGCTGCTGAACGCTGCTAGAACTTTCATCGGCTTTTTTCGTGTTCCCTTTTTGGGTTTGTTTTTGCTTCCCTTCGGTCGCCCCCGCTTGCGCCGTTCCGGTTGAATCGCCGTTACCTGACTCACGGAGTTTTCCATTCGAGACATGCCCCCAAAAAGTGCATTTTGTACAACGCCACTGCTCGCGTCCTTTTCGATTTTTCACCTTCGAAAGTGCGCCCCCGCAATCCGGACAGATCATGGTTCCCCCAAAATGATTAAGTTGCAGAGCAAGCAGCGGAAATAAAAACGCAGGCAAAGCTTCTGCTTCATTTCGCCGCAATTCGGACAAATCGATTCGTAGAGTTCCCACATAAAAAAATAGCGCGGGTTGGAAGTTTCCAACCCGCTTATATCGCTAAGGGAGAATTCGGCGCTATTTAGAAGGGAGCATCCTCGTCTGTCCTCTGCTCGTAACCGAGCAACGTAAAATCTTCAACGAGAATTTCCGTTCGATACTTGGTCACGCTTTTTTCTTTGTCTTCCCATGACGAAGTTCGAAGCTTTCCTTCCACGTATAACCGATCTCCCTTTTTCACGTAACGACCGAGTACTTCAGCGCGTTTGTCGAAGGCTACTACGTTGTGCCATTCAACCCGCTCCTCCCATTCGCCATTTTTCGCCTTAAAGTTTTCGTTGGTTGCGATGCTGAATTTTGCGACCGCCATTCCCGAAGGTAAATATTTAACTTCGGGGTCTTTTCCGACGTGTCCAAGCAGGGTTGCCCGATTCAGATATTTCGCCATTTTGTTTTATGCTCCGCTCATGTGATTTTGTACCGCAATTTCGCCCGGAGACTCAGAAACATCGAAACCGGACAAAAAACCTTCGTCGTCGTAATTAATCGACGCGATATATCCCGACAAAAGACTCTGTTGCCCAAAATGAACTTCCATATCGTAGGCTTGCCAGATTGACCGCTTTCGCAGCGTCCAAACAAAATGCTTTGGTCCGACTCTGCGCGGAATTAATCTGACGGTCCGCGCCGTGGTAACACGGCGGGACCGCTTCGGTGCCGACAAGAGCAAATCTTTTGTCAGATATTTCGATAAATATTTAGCGATGGACCGAGGAGATCGCCAGCGAATATCGACTCTATGCCCGCCCCCGATGCTGTCCCAAGTTCTCGAAAGCCAGCGCTGCTCGATGAATCTATCCACGAGTAAATGCAAATGCGGACGGCCGCTCTTTGGGTGCATTTCGAGAACGCAGATATAGGTAATCGATTCACCGAATTTCCGCTTTGCGTACACGCGGAATTTTGCGAACACTTCTCGCAAATATTTGACCTGCTCCCGCTTGCATGTGCAGATACCGTTTTTTCGAACGCGCTCCCGAACTTTATCCCGCGTTGACCATTCGAGAATTTCCCCTGTGCTCTTAACGACATGCCGCCTTATATCGTCCTGACATGCGCAAGGGGCGAATTTGAATTTTTTCGGGTCAAGAGTAAGCGTGAGGAACCGATTAAGCCCCCGCTCCTGCGCAATCACACGAATATATTCCCGGTAGAGATGGGCTTTTCTCGGCCCACAGTAAGAACAATCCCAACAATTGCAGTTCACGCGGATATGCCGCGTAACCCGCTCACCTGCGCCAGATCGCAAATCGATTCCCCTCAAGGAAAACCGAGCGCAATGTTTGCCGCGTTTTGTTGGTCTGAGGTGCGGGTTGTTACGATTATTCTCAGTACTGACAAGAGAAGAAAACCCGCGCTCCGCTTCGCTACGCGAGCCGTTCCCATTCTGGTAACTGCGTCCCTCGAAAATTGCCTGCGCTTCAGTCACTTGCCCTCCGATTTGAGGCGGTCAACAGCAGACGAGAAATGCCATGCGCAACAAGCACAGAGCCGATGCCCTTTGTGTTGCACAAATCCGTAAGTAAATTGCGCGCCGCAATCGTGGCATTTATAGCGGCACAGATGGCAATTACAGGGAAAATGTTCTTTTTGCATGTTGGCGATGCGCGTCATTCGCGCCGAAAAGCACGGCGCGAATCCGACGCGCCGGAATTGCCCCTTTTCACTCCGAATCAGGCAGCAGCTAAGAGAGCCGAAATTAGAAGCTCGGTGCCGCAAGTAACACATTTCGCGATTAGCTCGCTCTCTATAGTTCCAAAAGAGGAGAAATTTAGGCTCGCCGCAAACGACCGAACGAACGCTGGTATTTGCAAGTGATTTGTTTGTTGTTTGTCAAATTGGAAATTTGAATCATGCGAATAATTTTGCTTGCGCTCCCTGCGCTTCGATGTATTGCGCCCACGCGATACCCCACTTTTCCGGCTCGCGACAGACCACGCAAATCAGATCAAGGTTTCCCGCTTTGCATAGATCGGGAGCGCCACACGTCCAAACGCTCCCGCATTGCCGGCATGTGTGCTCTTTCATTCCGATTCGGGATCACGCGCCAGCAAGGAAACGTTGCGTGAGCCTTTGTCGGTCGAATTCCGTTTTGGGACGCGGGCTGAACGCTTCCCATTGCGAGATTTGACGGGTGAGACTTTTTTCGCTCGGCGAGTTTTCTTTTTCTTCATTTCGTTTTTCCATTTCAAAGGCACTCCAATAGCGCCCACGTCTGCCGTCATCGTCGCGGGGAGCAAAGGGGCGTAAGCTTTACCCGCTCTTAGGTTTGGGACGTGAGCGCTACTCGAGCGCCGACTAGCTTTGAAGCTTGTATGTGTGTGTTGCGCCGTCGTCGGTCCGGCAAACGAGAAAATCGTATAGACCAGTTTTCGCGTTCATGCCGTCCGGTATGCAGTAACCGTTTTGCGTGTATCCTTCCGGCGCCTTGATATGCCGGACAGGTTTACCTGGATGTGCCCGCACGGTCGCAGCCCCCGCACATCCGGTCATTGAGAACACAAGAGGCAGAGCGCATAGGCAAATACACGCCGTCGCGCAGCGTGTTAACACGGCTTTAAGGCTTTGCCGCAGGGATACTGAGCCGACAACCCCACCCTTGCGAACGCAAGCCTTACAGATGGGAATAGAGCGAGAGGCTTTTTGCTTCCGCGTGAGCTTCCCGCCGAGGGTCGAAAGCAAAAGCACTAACCGGTGATCGGCAAAGCGCCCGCAGGCGCATTTCGTCGCGTCGATGACTTCCATTCGGGAGAGAGTGTTTTCGTTCATTGTCTGCCCTTAATGATTTTCTCTCGTCGTCCGAGCGTGATATTCCACCTGTTTGAATCTGGCTTTTTCATGCGGGGTTCATCCCCTTTCGGGAGAGTGACAATTACATGTTTCGTTTGCGCCGCCGTGATTGCTTGCTCCGCCGCAACGGTTCGTCCGTCGCTGGAAGGTTGTAGTCGATTACCCTTGTCGCCGCTCGAAAGGGTCAGCCGATTCAGAACAGCAACGACGCTTCCCGCCGCGCCGCGAATGGCTTTATCGACACGAGCCACAACGTTGAATTTCCTCTTGCGCCTCATGCGTACTTGTACCGATAACGAGTCAATGTTGGACCGTCGTAGTCCGCGCCGAAATCGCGGGTGTTTGACTGTGGGAGAAATTTAGGCGGATATAGCGTCACGCCCTGGGCTTTGAGTTCCGCGCTGAGCAGAATTCCAAAAGCAAACGAATCCCAAGAGCGCAGCCATTCTCGAGCCTCGCGCAGAATTTCACGCGGGTCACGCGAGAGCATCGTTTCCATTTCGGAACAACCGGCGCAATTGCAATCGAAATGCGTCATCGACACACCTCCACAAGCCCCGCCGACCGGCGCATCTCGCGATGCTTTTTCATGCGTTCCTCTTCGGGAAGCTTCAAACAATCGCGACAAATGCCATGCGATTTAACGTTTGGTGCGTGATTCGGTCCGTCACCTTCCTTGAATGCAGGCGCAAGCGTTCCATTGCTAAGCCTCAAGCCAGTGCAGAGAGCATTTAGACAGGTGAAAACCTTGAAAGCTTTTTCCTCGCCCTCAAGGTCTGTGTTCCAGCGCCACACAACATTTTCGGAGCCGCAATGTGGGCATTTCTCGCCAAACGTTTTTTCGCAGAACATGCAGGCGCGAGTCATAGCGGCATCCAATCTCGCGACGTGCAGCAGATAGCGCAGCAGAAACACTGAACGCAACGGTCAGCCGTTCGCCTGCCACATTGCGGGCAAGCCTTCCTGCAGATCGCATGCAAGATGCAATTCCCGATTGAGGCGAGAACGAAAAACAGCAGCAGCCAAAGAGCAAACATGCCGGTCGCGCTCATAGAATCGACTCCGCAAAGGTTCCGGTTACTAGAGGGAAAAACTCGATTCCCGTTTCAGTCCACATCTGCTCAATCCGCTTGCGAATCATCCAATAGGCGTCGTGATCGCTCGCCGTCCATCCGGGCTTAACCTGCGACCGGTCGAGAATGTATTTTTCTGCTGAGCGCAGAACTTCGACGGCGATAGCCTGCTTCGATAATTTGGAATAGGAACCGGAGAAAAAAGCTTCTGAGGCCGGCAGTTTCGGAAGATTCATTGCACACCGCCCATCAGTTCGGCGTGGCGAAGTCCAAACAGCGCCCGCAGGTTGATGCGCTCGCCCTTGTCTCTGCGCTTCGCGTACTCGAAGTAGGAAAGCCCGAAAATCAGCTTTGCCGAGTCGATAATGTAGCTCTCGATTACTTCGCCGGCGTGCAGCTCGCGAGACGAAGCGACCGGCAGCGGGTGTTGCGGGTCGTCGTCGTCTTTGCGTTGCAGGTCGAAGAGTGCCGCGAGCATTTCCGCGACTGGTTCAGGGACGCGAGCAATCAAGCGCCGCAAACGGCGCGGCCCGCGTGAGCGGCCGCTCTTGTACTCATTCGCATGAGGCGAGCGGGTGTACTTTTTAGGAGAAACAGAGCAGGGAACTTGAGCAGGCACATTTATAGAGACAGCCGCGTTCATGCCGCCGCCTTTCGCGTTTTTACCTTTTCGGGAATTATCGCGGGAGGTTCGGAACCGTCCAGATCGGCTCTCCGTCCGAAATCACTCCCGCCGTGGCCACTGACCGGGCTTAGCTTTTCGCCCGATGACTGCGCAGACCGTCCGTAAGGCTCTCTGCTGCGCTTCGCGTCAGTTTTAGTGAAATCTTTTTCGTACTTCGCCCTGAGAGTAGGACTCTCAGCAAACCAGCGCGCCGAGGGCTGATTGCGCCATGAAGCGAATGGAACCTCAGATGAGGTTCTGCGCCAATTCAGGTAGGCAATTACCGACTTGAGAAGATCGCAGCCGCGCCGGTCCACCGCATCTTGAGGCGATGAATTCCGAGAGCTTGAGGGTTGCTGGATTGTGACGGAACGGCGGGGATTATCGGATTGCTGATGCAATGTCCGATAATGGATAGATTGGTGACCTTCAGAAATTATGGGCATCGCAGCCATAAAGCAGACGGCGCTGAATCTGAAAAGCCGCGTTTTACCCATGCTGCGCATTGCTTGTGGGTCCGACTCTAGGGCCACTAGCTATTGTGTGTCAAGAACTTTTTTCGTAGCCCGTTGGGATTAGGTGCCTGAGACGATACCCATATAAGCCAATACCTGTTTTCTCTTAACCCCACACCTACGTCACTGATACTTCGCCAAGGATGAAAACCGTGACCGGCTTGCCCTCGATTTCAAGATCGACGCGGCGAAGCTCGCTCGCTCCGATTTCGCGGATACGATCGGCAACCGCTCGCCCTGCTAACTCGCGGTCCTCGTCATCATTGATGACAAGCCCCTGCGATTTGAATTTTAATTTTTCCATCCAAACCGGAATCAGTTTTTGCAGAGCGGGAACGAACGGTTTGAATGCCGGTGGAACGTGAGCAGCAAGTTTTTCAATCATGGCGCGGATTCTGCCGCACTCGGCCATTCGGCGCTATTTAGGTACAGCGGACGCGCATCACTGACATAGTGGCGCACGTCCGCCCCTGCGCGAGCGAGAGCTTTTGCGTGAATAATACAGAGAGCGAAAACGTGCCCGCCGTTGACCGATATCAAATCGCCCTGGCGGTCGCAATTAGCAATGCACTTCATAAGGCTAGTCGTGTATCGCCGTACAATCGATGTTGGCGTATTGCGCCGCCGCCGCAGTCACCGCGACCGTGCGAAAGGTCACAGATGCGGCGACCTTCGCAGATATGCCGCCATCTGCCGGCACTCCACTGGTTACAACGTCGCCGCCGCAGCTCACTGTGTAGCTGGTATCGGCGAATGCGGTCGCCCAGGTGACCGTAGTGGTGCAGACGGCTCCCGCACTGGCCGCAGTCGCGCAGCCAGCAACCCGCTTCGTCTGCAATGGACTGTTGCCGTTCCCCGTAAGCGGCACAAAGCCGGTTGCGTCCGGAAACGTGTAAGTTCTAGTGCCGCTGTTGGCATGAGTGACGATTCCCAGACTGCCAGTGGGTCCCGCAATCAGTAACCGATTCGGAATCTGCACACCCAAACCACCGAACCCGTTGCTATTTGGAGAGCCTGAATTTTGAATTATTAGAGTGTCAAACGTGGGCTGTCCGCTACTTTGAGCCGTGGGGCACATTTGCCAGAGTGATGATGCCGTTGCCGCGCCATTCCACATTTGGGACTGCCATGAAAAGCACGGCGCAAAATAATTAGCTCCGCTGGTCGCAGGCGTAAACACCTGCTGCACCGTGGGACGATTCGAGGCCCGATATGGAACTGATAAGCCGAACTGGTCAATGCCATCCCACTCAGCCGAAAAAAAACCGTTAGGGTCGCCGAGCAATACTCGCGACGACGGAACATTCGAACTGACAAAATGATCGACGGAGGTGGAAGAATTATTTATGACCACCAAGTTGCCGCTATAGCTCGCAGAATTCCCTAAGAATTCAACGGTCAGGTAATCGAAATGATTGAGCGCGACATCAGCAGCTTGCGCGGTGCATCGCGAATTCAGGAGGAGCGCTGCGCTGCTGGTATTAGTTGCGCCCACGTCGAGAAATGCATCCTGAAAAGAATTTCCGTCTGTGCCAGAAGTCATCTCTAAAGCTGCGCCAGCGGTTATATTGGTGATATAGAGGCGACCGAAGGTGTTATCGAACACCGCGCCTCCCGCAAGCTGCGCACCTCCACAGGCAATGTTCGCGTTTCCATTCAGGACTAAACCCTTTCCCGCGCTGTCGATGCTCAACCACGGAATCTGATTGCGCATGAAGTTCAGTCCAACAGCATTCGTCGGAGCGATAAAGGTAACGCCCGCCGCCGAGCCGGTGTTCTGCACGCGAATTGCGATTGTGCTCATCGTGAAATTCTGCAGCGTCAAGCCAGCGTTGTTGCCGCCGAAATCGAACACAATGCCATAGAGAGAGACTCCAGATAGTTCGGAGCCGGAAAAGCCGAAAGTTTGCCCAGTAGTGTAAGTGAAAGTGCAGCCGAGCCATGTGGTGCAGGCAATCGTGGTGTTGCTATTCAGAATAGAGGTTGGGCCAACATAACTTCCGGGTGGAACTAACACGGTCCCGCCGCTCCCCGATAGATCGGCAATGGCCGCTTGCACGCTCGCGAACTGATCGGCATAGCGAATACCGTTTTGTATTTTCACGTTCGTCGGAGTGACCGTGAAGGAACCCGGAGTGCGGTAATCGAGCCAGCTACAATTCGCACAGCGGGCTGGCATATTGCCTTGGGGGTAGGCGTTTAAGATGGGATCCAGAATGATGACACAATTTAGATTTGGATTGCAGGCATTCTGTGCAAGCGTCGTCATGCTTCCCACAGTTCCATCTGCCGCCGCATTCCTGAACTGAAACACGTTGAACGTGTTAGAAGTCTGTGCGTGCATCGGCATGGCGAATGCTAATATCAGTAGCAGCGCGAGCGTCAGCAAATACACAATCCCTGCAATTGCCCCGACCGTTTTCTTTTTATTCCGCGTCATGTTCTCCCCTGAAAAAAGGGCGAACGGTTACAAGCCGCTCGCCCATGCTCTCCTCACCGAGAAGCTAGTTTGTTGCTGCAATCGGATGCCCGAGCGGATCGAGCGCAACTACTTGCTGAGCCGCCGCGCCCTGCGATGCTTGCAACACAGTAGAAACCGCAACCGGTTGCCTGAATCCGCCGACGCTCGAAATAATCGCGTGCGTAACTGTGCTCGCTGCATCGATAAGCTGCGAATCCGCGGGATCGACCACTTCCGCCGCGCCCTGGCTAATCATCAGCACGTCATGTGCAAGCTGCGTTTTGCTCGCGGTATCCTTTTCCGCGTGCAGAAAATTGATTGCCTGAATGATCGACGGCGCAGCGGTCAACGCCCGCAACGCATACGGAAGAATTTTCAGAAACAGATTCATAACCTCTCCTCAGTGAGTTGTCACTACATGGAATACGGCACCTTCGAGATTGTCGGTCCGCTTTTCCAGACCTTCAACTTTCTGCGTCAATCTTCCGTATAGATATGCGACTTGCAGGAAGATGGCACAGCTCGCGAGTGCTGTAATCCCGGCGAACACGCACGTTAGTACAGCAAGAGAATTCGGCGTCATTTAGGTTTTCCCGTCACATCACGAAGTAGCCAGCTTTTACAAGCTGGGAACGTACATCCCCGTTATTGCCGCCACCCTGAATTACCGGTGTTACCGGCGCGTTCAACACGGCTACTAGCGTTGCTTGGTCGGGCTGTGCAAGTGCCGATGCGGGAACGCCTGCCGGATTGGTATTCAGGTTGTAGCCCTGCCCTACATAGGTTGGGGTATTGTCCATTGTTGACGCGTTCGGCATCGGAGCCACTTGACGCGAGCCGCCGCCTTTGCCACCCAGCGCGTTCTGCACGCTTGACCAAATCTTTCCTAGCGTTACGCCCGCCTGTCCACTTGGTTGCTTCCATGCGTAGTAAATAACTGCCGCAATGATGCCAAGCGCTACTAATCCCCCGATGTGCTCGCGTTTCAAGCAATCCTCCCCGTTAAGGCCCATACAAACAAATAAGCGACGACGATATTCCCAAAAAGGTCTATCCAGTCGAGCTGTTTATCTCGAGAATCCTCATACTTAATAAGTAGCAGCAGAGCCAATCCCGCGAGCGCCAACTTGAAAAACTTTTCGTTCTTCATCTGCGCTTTCTCCGTTTTGGCGCACGTTCTTCGCCTGCGAGCATTCGCCCAAGCTCTACACCCTCGGCGAATATCGCCCTCGGGTCTAATGGCGCATGCTCGCGCGTCTTTCGCGCACCTGCCGTCGTATAGCTGTAACCACTGCGGCGAAACAACGGTTTCAATTTGAAACCGAAAATCTTCACACTAGCCCCGGTCGGCGAATTGTGATCTTGATTCCGTCACCCGCGCTCGCGAGAATCCAAAGCTGCGAGAGATTGCGAATATTGATTTCACGCGGGAAGGTTGCGGTTTTCTGCACTTCCTCGCTGGTGCCACTATTGAGAACCGCATTAGGTCCGAGCATGGAAAAAAACACTGTGCTCGCATTTGCCGCAAGCGGTAGAACTTCGACCGTGCATCCCTCGGGAATGTCGAACGCTGGTCCTTGCACCGGCACCGTTCCGCTCACGCCCTTGAGTTGCACGGTAATGAGAATCGGACGAATCCGAGGATTTGCCGCGTTGTAACCTTGCAGTCCGGTATTGTTGGCACTTCCCATATTCAACGCGCCGCGCCATTGCGAAGTGCTTCCGCTCTTTGGAGTAGGCAAATTAAACCCCCAATATCTGTGATAGCGTCGTGTTAACACTCACTCCGAGGCTATCGGCAACGCTCTGCGCCTTTGAAAGCGCATTGCCCTGATTCGTAACCGCGACAGGCGAATTCGGGTCCATGCCGAGATAATGCTTCGCCCACTGCAAAAGACTGAAGTTCGGGAAGTCTCTCGCGTTTTTCGCAAGCTGATTCTTGAGCGCCTGCATTCCCGCGTCCCACGTTGGGAATACGGCAAAACCATTTGCATCTTCTCCGATCGCTCCGGGTTGGCCTTCATATTTCAAATTCCCCGGATTGTTATTCCGGTAATTCAAATCGCCCGCGTGACCTTCGGTGGGAACAACCGCATCAGCGAAAGCCGTGAGCCTGTCGGTGTTGATTGCGCTTGCCGTATTCTTCACTGCTAAACTCCCCGCCCATGAATTCACATCTACGACCGGAAAAGCGTCTGTGCTTCCGTAGTTGCTTACGTCCACAACATCTGCGCTCGCGTTCTCGCTGAGCAGAGCGATTGCAATAATTACGCCGAACGCGATTACCAGCGCCATTTAGCGCCTCGCGAGCAAGACCACTGCAAGCACAATCAATACAATCCAAATAAGCCCGCTACTCAAGATCGAACCGGAAGCGCCGGCGAGAGCCGCCGCCGTCGTTCCGCCCGCGCTGTAGGTGACTGCGCCGTTCGGGCCTACGCTGTAGCTATAGCCCGCGCTCGGCACTCCGTTGGGACCGGCAACGATAGTCGGAGTCTGATTGTGGTTAATCTGCGATTGCAGCAAGTCTGTCTGCATCTTCGACTGCCACGCAGAAAGACCCGTCCCGATAAGGGAACCGATGGTATCTCCCCAATCGCTCGTATCAATCGTAGGCGAGGGAATCTGCGGAGGCGCACTCGGACGCCCTACGAGAATGTTTGGAATAATTGCGCCGGTCATAAGCTCAAACCTTTATCAGAACGATAATCAGGATTACTGCAACCAAAACAACGAGGCCGATTTTGGTCCAATTGATTGCACCGCTTCCGTCAAACATCCAGTCGGGCAAAATATCTAAGAATCCCTGACTGACAACATCAGCAGGGTCCGCTGTCCCGCTTGCTGCATCCCATCCTCGCTGCAGAACGTTAGAGAGTGGATTGTTTTGGTCGAACGCTTTCGTCGCTGGTTTTATTTGGCCCATCACTAACTGTTTCGCCGCCTGCTGGTCGGCTATACTGCCGCCCGCCTGAGCGACATTCTTCGCAGCCTCATCCCCTAATGCCTGTACTTGCGTCGGAGTCGGAACGCCGAAGAGTAAGCCGTAAACGTCTTGCCCGAGGCTCCATGAATCAGCCACGCTCGAAACTGGAACCGGCGCAGGCGTGAACGTCGCGGGAGGACCGCCATTGCTTTTGCCATCCGGGCTTAGGGTGTCCCACGGAATTCCAGCTAGCCAGCTCATGCTAAAATCCCTCCGCTATGCCCACTTACGACCCGAACATTCTCCAAACCTACGCAGACCGGCTCTACAGACGCGCCCATGCGCTCGCAGCTATATATGCTGCCGCCACCGGGTTTATTGGCTTCATTGCGACGCTGTTTTATATGGCGTCTCGCCTCGGACCTCAGCGAATAAATGAAGGCATGATTACCGCGACCATAGTCGGCGTTATCTGTGCGATTCCTGGCGCTATTTATGGCGAAGCTCGTTCGTTCCATCTGAAGCTTGAAGCGCAAAAAACTCTCTGCCAGTTGCAAATTGAGCAGAATACACGCGCTGCAGCGGTTCGCGAATTGGTTGACTCTGCTCATGCTTAACGATGATGTTTCCCGCTGAAAAGCCATATCGCAACGAGAATCAATCCTCCCCAAAGCAACACGCTTCCCCAATTGATATTCAAGCTCAGCGGTGCAGTTAAAACCGGAATCTCAGCCGGTGTGCTCACTGCATTCGTTGTGGCCGTCGCGCTCCCTGAATCGACCGCTATAGAAGTCGGAGTTGGAGAAGTAATCCGTGGAGTCGGGGCAACCGCGTTAGGTACAGTCCACGGAGAACCCGAAAACTGAATATCAATCGAGCGAGCGCCCGCGAAGCCTGCATGACTCGGAATTGCGTCAAGGTTCAAGTCCCCCGCCTGTCCACTTGCAATCAGGTTTTCCGCTTTCTGTATATCCGGCTGAATCCAATCTTTGAGTACTGTATCGGGACCATTGCCGGATTTGTTTTTTACTCCAAACTGTCCATAAACAACCGCGCTGTACTGATTCGGAATCGCGTCGAGAACCTGTTTCGCTTGCGCCGGGTTAATCTGTCCCTTGTTGAGCGCATCGAACGTGTTTGCAATCGATTGTTCCACTTCAGGAACAGCGGTATTCAGCGCGGCAGCTTCATTTTTCACCGCCTGCGAGTGATGCTGAAAGATTCCGCCGATAACCTGAAAGCCGAGCAGCCCCGCGCCAATCACAGCCGTTGCCGGATTGCTGAAAAGCGCTGGGGTGATTGCGGCAGTTGCCATTTATTTCCCTTGCTACAACGGGCTACGGGATTTGTTGTCCGCGTAGCCCGTTGGCGTGCTCCCTGTCTAATATGAAGTTGTCCGCTAGTTTCCCTTTTTGGGCTGCGCCTTGATCGGGCTGAGCCTGCGACTCATGACGGTCAGCCGGTCATTACCCGCGCCGCCCGGATTGCTCACGTCGCAGAGCAGCTTGATATTCGGCAAGCAGCCGGTAAGAAGCGCCGCGTTTGCATCCCCGCCCTGCACGATTGGCAGCTCGTACAGCCCGACGAGATTCGCGCCGAACTGCGAAGCGCCAGCATAGCGATTATTCAACCACTTCAGGTGATCGCTGTACAGATCACTCATGACTTCCGAGCCGCTGTAGATCGTGATGCGATTGACGATGGTATCGGCAAGCGCCTGATTCGTGGTTTCGGCGATTACCAGTAATTCTGCGTAAGTTTCCGTTTTGGGAAGCTCTGCGTCGA
>Ga0209810_1003936_pt1 | contig 14896 bp, 12 predicted proteins | sample Coa_R1_7_FD_187159 | JGI IMG/M metagenome (GOLD analysis project Ga0209810, IMG submission 187159) | Surface soil microbial communities from Centralia Pennsylvania, which are recovering from an underground coalmine fire - Coalmine... | ecosystem: Environmental > Terrestrial > Soil > Unclassified...
ACAAGCGGGCTCTGCACCAGTGGTTCTCCGATTATCTGCGCTGGATGACAACTTCACCAAACGGAAAACAGGAGCGCGACGCAAAGAACAATCACGGCAGCGCTTGGGTGCTTCAAGTCGCCGAGTTCTCCACTTATGTCGGCGATGCCGCGCTGCAAGATGATTGCCGCAGGCGCTTCAAAACGGTTCTGATACCCGGCCAAATGTCTCCCGATGGCAGTTTCCCACTCGAGCTCGCCCGCACCAAGCCCTACAGTTATTCGCTTTTCAATCTCGAAGTGCTTTCCGGAATCTGCCAGGTGCTTTCGACGGATCGCGACAATCTCTGGACCTTCCACCTGCCCGATGGCCGCTCCATGAGTAAGGCCGTAGCCTTTCTGTACCCGTACCTGGCTGACAAAAAGAAATGGCCTTACAAGCCCGACGTCGAATACTTTGATCAATGGCCTGTTCGCCAGCAGAGCCTGCTGTTTGCAGGTTTGGCTTTCAACAAGCCCGAGTATCTCGCCCTGTGGCGGCGTTTGAATCCCGAACCCACAGTGGAGGAAGTGATTCGCAATTACCCCATTCGCCAGCCTGTGCTCTGGATGAATTCGGCCATCGATCGCGGGGTGCTTCCCCTGACCTCACGCTCGGGCCGCGCTTGAAAGTACTGCCTGGCATCCACCCAAAAGCTTCGCCTTCTGAAAACTCATTTCGGTGAATCGTTGCTCTCGCCTGACGGACAGCGCTCGAACCGGTATCCGAAAAACTGGATATCCACCGTCGTCGGCCCCACCAGTTTCACATGCGAAAGCGAGGAGTTGTGCGAAGGCATCCAGAATCCATCCACTTCCGCAAAATTTTCCTCGACTTCCGGCCTTCCAACCCAGAAGGACACGCTCTCTGCTAGGCGCCCCTTGACGCGCCGGATCGCATAGGACTGGGCGTCTACCCAGGCTTTTCCCTCCACCAGGAATTTCGAACTTCTTCTTGGCGACAGCTCCAGCACATAGCACAGCTTGCCATCGAGAACCTGCTCGCCGAGCAGTTTGAACTTGTAATTAGCCGGATCAATGTCGCTCTGCTTTTGCTCCTGTTCTGTCTTCGGTTCCCCCTCTACGATGTCCATCAGCGCATGCCGCACCAAAAAACCGACATGCTGCTGCGATACGAGCTGGAACTGCTTTCCCTTGGTCCGGCTTGTCGTCACCTCAAACGTCATGACCGCACTCTGGCTGAGATGCGGATTCTGAAGCGTATACACTCTTGTGCAGCTATACGCGCACAGCGCATCCTGCTGGCGCTCGTGCTGGCGTTGCATCTCGGCAACAATCGTCTCCAGATCCGCTCTGGGCGCAGGCCGGCCCGCCGCCAGCATGACGGCCAGCCAAAGAACGAAAATCCCTGCTCGCACGTCTATTGGACGAAGGAACAGCCGCCGATGGCACTCAGATTGTCGGTTCTGAGGACAGAGTCGCCGGAACCTGGCAGCGGCTGTGGCAGCATCGGAACATGGGGCTAGTTAACGGCTCAAGACCGCACCACCATCCCCATGTCGACCAGGGCGCAAGCGCCGTCGGTCTGCGCACCGTCGCCACGTTTGAAGCGCTCAAAGGAATTGCCGTTCTGCTCATCGGCATTACGTTGCTTTTTGTCCACCAGCACGCCGAACAGTTTTCCGAAAATCTGCTGTACCGCCTCCGCATCGATCCCGATCGCAAGCTCGCTCAAATGTTTCTCAACGCCGCCTCTCAGGTCAACGATGCGCGGCTTTGGACCATTGCGGCCGTGGTTTTACTCTACGCCGCCGTCCGCTTCACGGAAGCCTGGGGCCTTTGGAACCGGCGCGTCTGGGCAGAGTGGTTCGCCATGCTTTCAGGAGCCCTATATCTGCCATGGGAAATCTTAAAAATCGTGGAAAAAGCCGACTGGGAACGCATCAGCGTGCTCTGCATCAATCTGATCGTCATTCTCTACATGGCGGAAATCCGCATTCGCGAAACCTGGCAGTCGCGCAGACGGAAACAGCAATCGCAGGAATGCGAGCAGCCCGCAACCAAAGTGCCCTAACCTTCACACCTGGATCGGAAAGATCTCCCCAATGCCCAGCGAGCGAATCGACGGCTCGACTTTGGCTCCATCGCCAACCACCAGCCAGATCATCTCTTGCGGATCGAGCAGCATCTTGGCGCAAGCTTCAATCGCTGCTGGCGTAAGCTCTAAAACCCGCTCGGCATATGTCTCGTAATAGTCGAGCGGCAGCCCCAATTGCAGCAAGTTCGCCAGCATGTTGCCGATCGCATTCATCGTTTCATGCGCCCCCGGCAGCTCCAAAATCTGCTGCCGCTTCACCTTCTCGAGTTCTTCTTCGCGAACCGGCTTCGCACCAATCATGCCGGTTAGCTCTGCCAAAAATTCGGAAATAGAATCGCTCGTCTTGTCGGCCTGCACAGAAGCATAGGCAACAAACGGCCGCTGCGCGCGCGCACTGTAGAGCACAGATGCCGCCCCGTAGCACCAGTGCTTCTCCTCTCGCAAATTCATGTTGAGACGCGAGCCAAACGTGCCGCCGAAGATGTTATTCATGGCTTCAATCGCCGGCTCGCGACGCGCATCCGGCGGCGGCGCAATCGTCGCTGCCATCACAACCGAATGTTGCGCCCCGGGCCTGTCCACCAGATAGATGGCGGGCTTGGCCGGCTTCGGCACCGGAGTGATATTTTTCGCGGGCACGCGCTTGCCCCGCCAGTTCTGCAAGCGCGCCTCTAATTTCGGCTTAATCTCCTCTAATGTGGTGTCGCCCACAATAATCAGCGTGTTGTTTTCCGGCTGAAACCAGGTGTCGTGAAAGGCGGCAATATCATCGCGCGTCAATTTTTGAACCGTCTCTTCTGTACCCGAACCGGTGAGCGGAACCCCATAGGCATGCTTCGGGCCGAAGAGAAGGGGAGGAAGCGCGCGCCACGCCATTTGCAGAGGCGTCATCTTCTCATTCGCAATAGCCGCCAGTTGCAGAGTCCTCTGCCGTTCGAAATCCGCCTGCGGAAAGATTGGGTTCAAGATTACATCTGCAAACAGATCGAGCGTCGGTTCCAGGTTCGCTTTTAGCGCAGAGAGATACACGCTCGAAAAATCGAGATTCGAACCGGTGTTGAGCTGCGCGCCCAGCCCCTGCAACTCATCGCTGATTTCGAGCGCCGTGCGCTTCTTTGTTCCTCCCGTCAGCAGCGCCGCCGCAAAGCGCGCTGCGCCCGGCAACGCAAACTGATCGGCGGCATAACCGGCATCCAGTTCCAGCCAGAAACTCACGACTGGGATCTCATGCCGCTCGGCCAGCAGAATGTTGAGGCCGTTTGAGAGCTTATCCCATTGCACTTGCGGCAGTCGCAGCCTCTTCACCAAGCCAACTTCAGGCGCGGCGCTGCGATCACAGCTTGGCGCGGCCGCTTTCGCCGCACGGAAAGGCAAGATCTCAAGCGCATATACTCCGTCCGACAACCAGGCGCGCGCTGCATCGCGAATTCCGGCAGCCGTGGCGCACTCAAAATCCTCCAGCCGGCGCCGGTACGCGTGTGGCGAGCCTCCATAGGTCTGACTGGTAGCCAGAATGTCTGACTTGCCCCCGAATCCGCCGATGCGCTCCATACCCCTTACAAACGCGCCATAGGTTACGGTCTTGATGCGCTCCAGCTCACGCGCCGCCGGCCCCTCTTGCAGAAATCGGTCGAGCTCTTCATCAATCGCCTTCTCGACGCGCCTCAACTCGATGCCATCGCGCGCTGTCGCGACCACCACAAACTGGCTTCCAATCTCCCGCTCATCCAAATAAGCAGCCACTTGCGTTGCAATCCGGTCGTCGTAGACCAGGCGCTTATAAAGACGCGATGCTTTGCCATAGGAAAGAATGCCGGCTGCAAGTCGTAAGCGATGCAGATCCGTTGCGCCATAGCCCGGCACGTTCCAGACTTTGTAAATGCGCGCCTGCGGAACTCGGTCCTCGGCCGTCTCGCGATGCTCGCCCGTCATCTTGGCAATCCAAGACCGCTGATGAGCAATCGGCGGCCCCGGAGCAATCTCTCCGAAATATCGCTCCACGCGCTTGCGGGCTTCCTCCACCGCAATATCTCCCGCAATCACCAGCACTGCATTCGACGGCGTGTAGTAAGTCTGAAACCATTCGCGCACATCCTCAAGCGAGGCTGCATCCAGATCCTCCATCGATCCAATTACCGTGTGCGCATAAGGATGCTCAGCCGGATAGGTAGCCTTGGCTACCAGCTCTTCCGCAATCGCATAAGGCTGATTCTCCCCCTGCCGCTTCTCGTTCTTCACCACCTCACGCTGCAAGTCCAGCACCTGCTGGCTGATCGTGTGAGAGAAGTAGCCCATGCGATCAGACTCGGCAAAGAGCGCGTAATCGAGAGCCGGCGTCGGAACATTTTGAAAGTAATTCGTGCGGTCCTCGTTCGTAGTCCCGTTCAAATCCGTAGCGCCCACTCTTTCGAGCGCTTCGATATAACTGCCCGGTAAATGCTCGCTGCCGCCAAACATCAGGTGTTCAAACAAATGCGCAAATCCGGTCTTGCCCGGTTTCTCATTCTTAGATCCGACGTGATACCAAATGTTCACGGCCACAATGGGCGTCTTGTGATCTTCATGCACCAGCAAGGTCAGCCCGTTTTCAAGCCGGAACTCTTCACAAGGAATCTGAATCTCTGAAAACCGCATGGTCCGTGCAACCGTCACGATAGCAGAAGCCCTTAGCGAAGCCCTGCAAGATCCCGTAGAGTAGTAACTATGGTGCAGTGCACATTGATCGAAGGCTTTTTGTCCGACGGATTACCCATGCGATTGTGGCTCGCCGCATCGAACGGCAAGCTGGTTCGCGCTGCTTTGCATGACGATGCGCATCCCTGCACGCAAAACGAGTTCCTTGAAAAAGCGGGCTGCCCGGGTGAAGCGCAAACGACCAACGCCGCCGACGATGTACTCGAGCACGCGGCAGCCGAAGTGCGCGACTATTTCGCGGGCCGGCGATTGGCATTTGATCTCCCGCTCGAACTCTCCGGCACAGAGTTTCAGTTGCGCGTCTGGCGTCAGTTGACACAGATTCCGTTTGGTGAGGTCCGCAGCTACGGCACCATCGCCACGGCGCTCGGTCTGCCTTCCTCATCGCGAGCAGTCGGACGCGCCAACGGCGCAAACCGCTTACCCTTACTCGTGCCCTGCCATCGCGTCATCGCAAGCGGCGGCCACTTGGGTGGCTTTACCGGCGGCGTAGGCCTGAAGAAGCGGCTGTTGGCCCACGAAGCCGCGGTTTTGGGCAGGCCTGCTTTCTAGTTAACTGCTCTTGACCTTCGCCCGATCCATGTATTTGAGATCGGCAAGACTCAGCCGGATCGAATCGCCCGTCTTGACAAAGGGCGGAACCATCACCTGCACGCCGTTAGTGAGCCGCGCAGGCTTCCAGGTGCTGTCTGCCTGCCCGTGCATCGGCGGCGCAGTCTCCGCAATCTTTGCTTCCACAAAATCAGGGAACACAACACTGACAGGCCGGCCCTCCACAAACTCCACCGGCACCTGCATCCCAGGCTCGAGAAATTTGGCCCGTTCGCCGATCAGCGCCGTCGGTATTTCGGTCTGCTCATAGGAGGCCGGATGCATGAAGAAACAAGCGTGGTCATCGCTATAGAGAAACTCAAGCGTCTGCCGCTCCACCGGAACCTCGGCCACTTTCAGATCAGCCCGCAAGCTGTGCTCCCAAATCGCCCCCGTCGAGAGATTTTCCAGCCGCACGTGATTCACGCCGCCCATCTTGCCTTGCCCGGGATGATAATCTGCCGCCAAAACTCTGTAGAGCTGGCCTTCGTAGCGAATTGCCATGCCTGCTCGGATCTGCGAAGCGTTGATCAAGTTCGCTCTGTTTCCTTTCTGTCACGCAATTGTACAGCTTTCCTCAGGTGGCCGGCTAGTGCGGCATCCTTTTCAGCCTCGACACGCTCCCCCAACACACCCGAAGCCGCCCGTCATCTTCGAACCTCGGCCCGCCAGATCTTTGCCTCAATCAGGGAGAGAAATTCCTCTTGCCGGTCAAGCTCCACATCGATCTCAAGCCAGGCAAGATCAAGCGGCGCAATGATCTTACTGAGATGAGGCGGACAATTGACGCGGTCCTTCTCCGTTGTGACCAGTATCTCCGCACCATGAGCGCGAGCCTGATGCGCAATCCGCTGCAGCTCAAAGGGCTTGTAGTGATGATGATCTTCGAAATACCATTGATACACCACCTCAAGCCCCAGCGATTCGAGCGTGCGGCGAAACGTTTCCGGATTGCCCAGGCCGCAGAATGCACCCACACGGCGCGCTGGCAACTCCTCCAAACACGCTCCTGTCAGATAGTCCCGCCAGCAGCGCGCCCGGATCTGCATGCGAAAAACCGGAGCCCTGCGGTTGTATTCCTTCAGTCGTTTGCAGATCGCCTGAAACTGCAAGTTGCTCTCCACGCGGGTGATCACAAACACGTCTGCCCTGCTGAGCGCCTCGAGCGGCTCCCGCAAACGGCCCAGCGGAAAGATCGCCTCCTGCCCAAAGGGATCTAATCCGTCAATGAGCACAATATCGAGATCCCGCATCAAGCCCGCGTGTTGGAATCCATCATCGAGCAGCAGGACACGCGTCGAAGGGAACTGGCGCAGTAAGATTTGAGCCGTTTGATACCGGTTGGCTCCAATGCCCACAGGTGAGATTCCCGTTCGCAGATAAATTTGCGCTTCATCGCCCGTGAACGCGGCGGGTATCTTTGCCCCGGGAGCGAGCGCGAGATATTTCGCTGGAGTGCGCCGGCGGTAACCGCGCATGAGAATCCCTGTCGGATAACCCCGGGCATGTAATTGTTGAGCCAAAAAATTTGTAAATGGCGTTTTGCCGGAGCCTCCCATCGTGATGCCTCCCACGCTGATCACCGCCGCCGGCAGCGGAGCCAGCGAGCGAGCGTGATGCTCGGCGCGACGCCGCTTGATCTTCCCCCCTTCCCGCCAAAGCGCCGCCAGGCCGACCAGCATGAGATGCGAAAGCGCTCCCCGTGGAGGCCGCGGCGAAGCGGCATAATAAATCTGCCAAAGATCTCGTGCCAGCCGCGCTGCCGTGCCGCGATGTTCCTCAACCACCGAACGCGCCCGCAAGCCAATCTCTCTCGCCTTTTCCCGATCGCGCAGCAAGTCTCGCACCGCCTCGGCCAGCGCACTCGCCTCTTGAATCTGCACCACGGCCCGCGCCTTCCGAAAATCCTCGACAATCGACTCGAAATTCTGCATGTGCGGCCCGATCACAACCGCCTTGCCCGCAGCCGCAGGCTCGATGATGTTGTGCCCGCCGCGCGGCGCGATCGAGCCTCCGACAAATACGACATCCGCCAGCGCATAGATACGCGAGAGCTCCCCAATGGTGTCCAGCAGCAGTACGCCCGGCAGTTCCAAATGCAACGATGGTTCCCGGACCAATGCGGTGCGCCGTAGAAAGCGCAAGCCCGCCCGCTCCAGTTTCTCAGCCACTGCATCAAAGCGCGAAGGCTGGCGCGGCGCCAGAATCAGCAGCAAGCGAGGAAACTCCGCCGCCAGCACACGAAACGTGTTCAGGACAACATCATCTTCGTCTATTGCGGATTCCTGCACGCTGCCCCGCTCATTCGGCCCCGCCGTGCTCGCTGCAATCCAGATCTGCTGCGCGCCAAATGTGGGCAAATCTAACGGCTCACGCGCCGTAGTTGCTGCGTCGTACTTCAGATTGCCGGCTGTCATCAGCCGGGAAGCTGCCGCGCCCAGCCTCGCGTACCGGTCCCGATCTGTCGAGCTCTGCACAAAGATTCGATCCGGAAGCTGCAAAACGGGCTCGAGCAGCCACTTCGCCTTCTCGTATCGCGGCCAGGATTGATGGGAAATGCGCCCGTTCACAATGACCAGCCCGCGGCCGGAGCGCTTCACTTCCACATACAGGTTCGGCCAGATCTCGGTCTCCAGCACCACGAGCAGCGAGGGCCGGATGACCTTCAGAACCCTTCGAATGCACGATGCGTAATCAAGCGGCGCGTAAAATATGCCATTTACATACGCCGCCGCCTGCCGCTCCGCCGTCTGCCTTCCCGCCGGCGTCCCCACCGAGAGATACACGGGCGTCGCCGCGTTTTCGGCGCGCATCTCGCGCATCAACGGTATGGCCGAGGCAGCCTCCCCGGCTGACACTGCGTGCAACCAGATCGAGCTCCGCTTCGTCCGTGCAAAAGAAGCCGGCAGAAATCCCAGCCTTTCGCGAAAATGAGGTCGGTATTTGCGCTCTGCTAAGCAGCGGACAAGGAAATATAGCGCAACCAAAGGAAGCGTGAGAAACTGAGCTAATCGGTAAAGGAGGAGTGAACGGTTGAGCCTGGGGATTCGCTTCGTGATTTCGAGTATAGCGTTGGCTGCCGCCTGGACCCTGTGCCTGGCCGAAACCGGGCAAAGCTTCCATCCGGGTCCTGCCAGCCAGTATGCTCATCAAAGCGCCTTTGGCGTTACGATCGGCGCCAAAGCCTTTGACAACGAAGAGCTGATTGCCGAAGCCTTCGGCAAGAAAGCCAATCTGCTGAAGTACGGCGTCCTGCCCGTGCTCGTGGTAGTGGAAAACAAGGGCAAAGAGGCGCTCGACCTTCGCGGTCTCCACGTCAATCTGGTTGCCTCTGACGGCCGGCACGTCGCCTCTGTGAAGCCCGAAGACATCCGCTATCTGGATAAAGGCTCACGACGGACCACCGTCAATCCCTTGCCCGTGCCCCTTCCCTCTAAAAAGAATCCTCTCACGGCGCCAGAAATTTTGAGCCGCGCCTTCACCGCCGAGTTCGTTCCCGTGGGCGACAGCGCCAGCGGGTTCTTCTATTTCGAAGCACGCTTTGAACCCGGAGACCGCATCTACTTAGACGGCATGCGGAGCGCCCGCTCCGGTCAGGAACTGATGTATTTCGAGTTTCCGCTACAGCAGGAATAAAGCTGCCCGGCCGCTCCGCCCTAGCTCCAGTAGTTTCGATCCAGATTCCGGAACTGCACCGCTTCAGCCAGATGCTTGGCAGATACACACGGCGACCGGTCCAGATCGGCAATCGTGCGCGCCACGCGCAGCATGCGATCGTGCGCGCGTGCGGATAAATTGAGCCGCCGCACCGCCGTTTCAAGCGTCCGCTCGCCCGCCTCATCGAGCGCGCAGAGATGGCGCAACTGCGAAGGCGGAATCTGCGAATTATAAAAACCGCGCCTGCGCTGAATTTCGCGCGCTTGCTCCACGCGAGCCCGGATCTGAGCCGAAGTCAGCCCATGCGATTGACTCCGCAATTCCTGAAACGGCACCGCCGGCACCTCAATATGCAGATCGATGCGGTCGAGCAGCGGACCGCTCACTTTCGCCAGATAGCGTTGAATGATGCCCGGCGTGCAGCGGCACTCGCGCGTGCTGTCACCATAGAAGCCGCAAGGGCACGGATTCATGGCCGCAATCAGCATGATGCGCGCCGGAAACGTCAGCGTGCCGTTGCTGCGCGCCAGCGTCACAGAACCCTCTTCGAGCGGCTGCCGCAACTGCTCCAAGACCCCTCGCGGGAACTCCGGCAGCTCGTCGAGAAACAGCACACCCTGGTGCGCCAGACTGACCTCGCCCGGCCGCGCGCTGCCGCTGCCGCCCCCAATTAAACCTGCATCCGAAATCGTGTGATGAGGAGCCCGAAAGGGCCGGTGTCGCAGCAACCCCGCTCCCGCCGGCAACACGCCTGCCACACTGTGGATCTGCGTAGCTTCGAGCGCCTCGCGAAAGGTCAATTTCGGCAAGATGCCGGCAAATCGCTTGGCCAGCATCGTCTTCCCGGATCCCGGCGGGCCAATCATCAGGACGTTATGACTCCCGGCAGCCGCCACCTCCAGGGCGCGCTTCGCCATCGTTTGCCCGCGAACATCGCTAAAATCCGGCGCCTCTTCCTCATCCACGCCAAGCTCGGGAATTGCAGCCGCAACGGGTGAGAACTTCTCAGGTTCGTTCAACAACTGAACCACTTCCGCCAGGTGCTTCAGTCCGAACACCCGAATGCCTTCGGCGATTGCCGCTTCGGCGGCATTGTCGACCGGCAGGAGCAGATTACGAATGCCCTTGCGCGCCGCGCACACAGCGATCGATAACGCCCCGCGCACGGGCCGCAGGCTGCCGTCTAGCGACAGTTCGCCCACGATCAGATGATCATCAGCCCTGCCCACCGCCCCCATCGCTCCCAGAATCGCCGTCGCCATCGGCAGGTCAAACCCCGCGCCTTCTTTGCGCACGTTCGCAGGCGCAAGATTCACCGTAACCGACTTACTCGGATAACCAAATCCCGAGTTGAGCAGCGCCGATTTAATCCGCTCCCGGCTTTCCTTCACTGCTGCATCCGGCATCCCCACCGTGATAAAGTCGCGGTTGGTCCCCGCCGGATACATGTCCACTTCCACATCGACTAGATGCGCATCAATGCCCTGAATCGCTGCACTCAGCGTACGAAAGAGCGCCACAAGATGCTAGTAGGGCGAGGCTCGATCGATTCTCAGCCTCGCCGGAGCCTGATCCTGTAACTGTCGCGCAAGCCGCGAGAGGGAAGGTTCACCCCAGAGCGCGCCCTCGCCAGCTTCCGCCAATGAGGCCTAAATCGAAGATGACCGCCAGGAAAATCACCACCAGTTGCGGCACGCCAATGGCCGGCTGGGTCTTTGCAATATAGGTGTAGACCAGCAGCGTCAGCGGCAAAAACAGAAAGCCCAGAATTGGGATCAGAATGCCGTGATAGACATGCGCAAAAAAATTCGTGAAGAGCCAAAGCAGAACAATTGCAACGCGCGGAAACGCAACCGCTAAGATCGCAAGCAGGCAAGCCATGACAGACTGTTGACTCCGATCAGCAGCGGCCGTTTCTTTCTAAATGGTTCACTTACATCCAGTACTGCCACTGGGCTGTCCAAATAATGTAGAAACATAACAAGCCGTTGGTGACAGCGTGCATCAGGATGCAATCGGCGACAGATTTCGAGCGCACCATCCAGAGGTTGTACACGATACCCGCTGCCAGGCCCACATCCCAGTAAGGCCCATGCTCGCTGGCAAACAGGAAGGCCGTGACCCAAAAAGCAAACGGTGCATACGTCCCCAGCGCCACGCGCTGAAAATCCCGATCGATCAGCCAGCGCATCAGCCAGGCGCGCCAGAATAACTCTTCCACAAAGGGCACAACCAGGACCGCTCGCGCGGTGCGCAAGCTCAAGTTCCAGGCTCCGTGATGTGAATTCGTAACCAGCGCAGTGCGAATGTGACCCACTACCGGATTAGAAAACACAAGAAAATCGCGATAGCCGTGAACCAGCCGGTCCGGAGCCACCCAAATCAAAAACACCAGGGCGCCCAATCCCACGCTCCAGAGCGGATGCTTCAATTTCAAAGAAATTTCACGCGGCCAGCAGAGTAGGCAGACCAGCCCGGGAACAGCGACCCAAAGAGCTTCTTTCTCTACCGCAGGCAGCGGAAGCCAAGGCATCAGAATCAGCAGAGCGAGAAAGACCGCGAACGGCGCAACATACCGGATGCTTGCGCTCTCCGCATGCGAAACAGCAAGCGTTGAAAGCGCCACGTTAGCCGATTTGGTTTACAAACGCTCGGATCTGATTCTGTTGGTCCGGTTGCGTAGCGTCCTTGAGCGCCTTTTCGGCCTGCTCTTTGGCGCCCTGCTTATTGCCTTGCTTCAGAAGCGCCATTGCTAAGTGAAGCCGGTAGGTGGGATTGTTCGGCTGCTGCTGCACGATCTGCTCAAAAATCTGCAGCGCCGCATCGTTCAGGTTCTTGCGGTAATAGACATAGCCCAGCGTATCGGATATGTCCGCATTATTCGGAACCTGCTGTTTGGCCCGCTCGGCGAAGGTCTCTGCCTGATTTAAATCCGTACCGCTTTCTGCATCGAGAAACGCCAGATTATTCAGCGCGATCGCATTCTGCGGATCCAGCCCCAGCACGCGGTTATAAGCCGCCGCAGCCTCTTTCTTCTTTCCCAGTTGCGAGAGCAGCAGTCCATGATTCAAAAACGCCTGCGCGTTATTTGGATTCGCTGCTTCAGCCTGTTCAAATGACGCCAGTGCAGCGTCATATTGACCCAGGGCCCGCTGTAACATCCCCAGCCGCATCCATACCTCAGAGGAATTGGCGCGCAGCCAGGGATCTTGCGAATTTCCACTGTTTTTGAGAATCTCCTTATATTGATCCGTAGCCTGTTGCAGGAGATTCTTGCTCAGCGCGGGATCGGTTTTGAGTGTCTGGGCCGCAGTCTCTGCCTCAAAATTCGCAAGCTGATAGCGCAGCGCAGGGGAATTGGGGTTTTGATTCACCAACTGTTGGAGCGTCGCCACCGCCTCGGCTCCCTTGCCCTGTAACACTTTTACGCGCTGCAACCCAAGCAGCCCGCGCAGATCACGCGGATTGGCCTTTGAAGCCGCCTGATACTGCGCCGACGCCTTGTCCAATTCTTTTTCACTGAGGTAAATATCGCCCAGCACGATGCGCGCTTCATTCATCTGTGGAAACTGCTGCAGCAGCGACTCCAGGTCTGTCTGCGCGTGATCGCTCTGGCCGGTGGCTGCCCAGGCGCGGTCCCGTATCAGCCGTGCTTCCGGATTCGTGGGCTGCGTTCTCAGCACCAGGTCTGTCATCTCCAGAGCCTTGCTGTGCTGTCCGCGATCTTCATAGATGCGCGCTGCAATGATTCTCGCCGGCACCAGCACTTGCGGCCGCGGCGTGTGCTGCTTCATCTCCTCCTGAATCGCTTCCTGAGCCTCGCCGAGCGCCTGATCCGCATTGTTTAAATTCAAATACCCGCGCGCCAGATCCAAATGCACGACTGCATCATCGGGATGCTTTTGCACCAATTTCTTCAATGTGTCAATCGAGGCGGCTAAATCCTGCGGCTTGCCCGTGTTCATCAGCAGCGATGCGTACATCTCATTTACAGTCGAATCATCCGGATTGTTCTCTGCAAGCGTCTTGGCAAGCTGCAAGGCCTGATCCTGCCGGCCTTCGAGCAATTCCGTCTGAACCACTCGCTCCTGATAGAGCAGCGCCTGCTTGGGATTTTCAGCAGCGCCAGCCTGAAACTGCTGCAGCGCTAAATCATACTTCTTCGCCCGAAGATAAAAGTCACCCATGAGGCCGCGGCCGTTCGGAAAGTCCTTCTTGTCCGACAGCACGGGTTGCATCACGGCCTGTGCCTCATCGAATCGGTTGTTCGCAAGTAGATAGTTGGCTAGCACAATCATCGCGCTGGCGCTGTGTGGGTCATTGGCCACATGCTGGCGCAGGATCGCTTCAGCGTCTTTTTTATCCCCCTGGCTCGAATACTGCACAAACAAAAAATCGTAGCCGGGACTCCAGGTCTTATCATGCGCAAGCATGTCCTTTACCAGCTCGATCGCCTGCTCCTGTTTCTTCGCCTGAACCAGGCTCTGGGCATACCAGCCCACGAGCTCGCGCGAGTACGGCTGGATTTGATTCGCCTTGGCAAAATCCTGCAATGCCTCATCCAGATCTTGATTGGCCAAAGCCAGCATGCCCTTCAACCGCAACCCTTCAAAAGAGTTGGGATCGTGGCTCAAAATCTTCCCGACCAAATCCTTGACTTCTACTAACACCGGTCGAAAACGGGTGGGATTCGCCGCGTAGGCCGTAAGATAGAGTTCCGCCAGCTTTACCTCTGCGTCCGTGTTATTGGGATTTAAATCCACCGCCCGGCGAAGATATTTCACCGCATTGACCGGATCGCGATCATCGAGTAGATTGAGTCCTTCCCGGTAGTAGGCCTCCGCGTTGGTCTTATCTTTCAAAATCGCCTTCTGATAAAGAATGGAAGCTTCCTTGTACTTATGCCTGTCGTGATACTTGTTCGCAGTGGCAATGAGCTTTTCCGGACTCTGCGTGCACCCGGTCAACAGGAATAAGGCGCAACAAGGGATTAGGGCGGCAAGATACTTCATAAACGCACGACTCATTAGAATTGTAGGAGATAATCGCGATTCCTCACAATCTTTAAATGGCCACGCCACGGTAACATCTCCTGGTCATTTTCTTTCTCTTCTGATTTCAGCAATTTACATTCCAAAATCGCCGCCGCCAGAACCGCCGCTCCCGTATTTGTGAATTGCAATGAGAAAACTGTTCTGGCTGTTGCTGGCGCTGATGAGTGGGCAGCTCCTCAGCCCGGCACAAACCTTTGTGATTACCGGCACCGAGATACCCTCCGATCTGCTCCATCAAACCTATGGAACGATGCCTAAGAGTATTTCGGCTTACGATATCAGCATCTGTAACGTCACTGCGAAAACACAGTCAATTGTCAGCAGTGAGATCTATCAGGCGCTCTCACAATCCAATGCGGGATTGCGGCCGATTGGCCGGCAGATTATGCTGGCCGCGATCTTGCGCAGCCAAAGCCGCAGCTTTAGCAACATTCTGACGCTTGTGCTGAACTCCGCCTCCGGAGTGCTTTCCGCTCTGGGTGGCGCTCGATCTGCAGTGCCTCCCGCAGCCGCCGGCATTGCCGCCCTCGGCGCCATCTCCGTGCAGCAACTGCTCAGCAGCCTCAAGCCGTCCCGCTCGGCCGATCAGGTCGAAAAATTCGAAAATGAGGTCCTGGAACCAGCCCTAGTGCTCGATGCCGGCTCCTGTGTGGAGCGCACCTTGTTTGTCGCTTCCTCCGCCTCGGCTGCCAGACCCCAAGCTCTTCACATTCAGATGCGATAGATCCGCTTCGCTGCCCAGTTCCGCGCCTCCGCACCTCACTTGTGCCACATTAGGTCTTTGATCCGCTATTCAAAACGCCTTCCCTGGTCGGCTCCGGCAA